>Ga0137409_10006516_pt1 | contig 12114 bp, 7 predicted proteins | sample CZODoug1_16funga_FD_122059 | JGI IMG/M metagenome (GOLD analysis project Ga0137409, IMG submission 122059) | Vadose zone soil fungal communities from Angelo Coast Range Reserve, California, USA - CZODoug1_16fungal (Hybrid Assembly) | ecosystem: Environmental > Terrestrial > Soil > Vadose zone... | reverse complement strand
CGGCGGCGAGGGGATGGTGCTGAAGCCGGAGCCGCTTTTCGAAGCGGTGGAGTCGCTTCTTGGTTACGGCGTTGGGGGCGCGGCGCGGAAAACCACGCGTGACCCAAAAACGGCGACCGTCCTGCTGTCCGCTGGAGGAAAATTGTTCGATCAGGAGACCGCGCGACGCTACGCGCGGCTGGAGCGCATCCTTTTTATTTGCGGACGGTATGAAGGCGTTGATGAGCGCGTGGCCGAGCATCTGGCTACGGAAGAAATCTCCATCGGGAACTTCGTGTTGAGTGGCGGAGAGCTTCCAGCGATGCTCGTTATTGATGCCGTGGCGCGTCTGATTCCCGGCGCGCTGGGAAATGAAGCGTCTTCGCAAAATGAATCGTTCAGCGCGACGGAAGATTCGTCCGGGGACACCAGTCATCAGCCGCGAGCCACGGGGCAAGCGATTCTCGATTTCCCGCATTACACCCGGCCGGCAGAGTATCGTGGCTGGAGCGTGCCGGAAGTTTTGATCGGGGGCAACCACGCGGAAGTGGCGAAATGGCGGAAAGCCGCTGCCATCGAGAAAACGCGGCGCAATCGTCCCGATCTGCTGGGAAGGGAATAAAATAGAAGTCCCTGGAGTTGCTATTTCTGCCGGACGAAGGTTACTCAATACCGGCGAGACCGAGATTGGTCCCACGCGCGCTGAAGAATGAGCGCTAATGCGAGGTTGGATGAACAACGAGTCGAGCGGGAAGGGCCATGGGCTGGAAAAGCCGATCGCGATTTATTACGAGCATCCGGACTGGTTCCGGCCGCTGTTTCAGCAGCTTGATGAGCGCAGTGTGAACTGGGTCAAGGTTGACGTGCGGGATCATCACTATGATGTTGCTTCGGCACAACAGGATTACTCGTTGCTCTTCAATCGGATGAGCCCTTCGGCATGGCAGCGCGGGCTGGGCCACGCGATTTTTTATACGGTCAACTATCTTGAACACCTCGAAGCTCAGGGTGTGCGGGTTGTGAACGGCTCGCGGTGCTTTCGTCACGAGATTTCGAAAGCGCTGCAGCTCACGAACCTGGAAAAGCTGGGATTGCCGTATCCGAAGGCGCGGGTGATCAATCATCCCTCGCAGGCGCTTGAAGCGGCCGAGGCCATTGGGTATCCGGTGGTCATCAAGCCGAATATCGGCGGAAGCGGCGCGGGGATTGAACGATTCAATTCGAAAGAAGAGTTGCGCGCGGCCGTGGAAGCGAATCGCTTGTATTTCGGGATTGATTCCACGGCGCTGATGCAGGAAGCGTTCACGGCGCGCGACGGGATTATCACTCGCGTCGAGGTGCTTGGCGGGAAATTTCTCTATGCGATCCAGATTCACATCACGGGTGAAAGTTATAACCTGTGTCCCGCGGACATCTGCCAGAATACTCGCGGTGAAGAGCTGGCGCGCGGCGCTTGCCCGGTGGACGCGCCGAAGAGCGGAATGAAGGTGGAAGGCTACGATCCGCCGCGAAGAGTGATTGAAGACGTCGAACGCATCGTGGATCTCGCGGGAGTAGAAGTGGGCGGGATCGAGTACGTAATTGACGACCGGACGGGTCGGCAGATGTATTACGACGTAAACGCGCTTTCGAATTTCGTGGCGGATCCCGTGCGCGTTGTGGGCTTCAATCCGTACGCGCGACTGGCGGACTTTTTGATTTCGGAGGCGGAACGGCATGAAGCGAGTCGCGGCGAACGCGTAGCGACAAGCGGAGGGCCGCGATGAGATTCGGGTACTGGCTGCCGGTTTTCGGCGGGTGGCTGCGCAACGTCGAAAACGAGAAGATGGAGACGAGCTGGGCGTACGTGAAGAAGCTCGCACAGCGCAGCGAACAGATGGGCTTCGACCTGACGCTGATTGCGGAGTTGAATCTCAACGACATCAAGGGAGTCGAGGCGCCTTCGCTCGACGCATGGTCCACGGCAGCAGCGCTGGCTGCGGTGACGGAGCGAATCGAACTCATGGTAGCTGTGCGTCCGACGTTTCATCTGCCGGCGTTGCTGGCCAAGCAGGCGGCGAACATAGATCACATCAGCAATGGGCGGCTGACGCTGAACGTGGTCTCTTCGTGGTGGGCGGACGAAGCGCGAAAATATGGCGTGGCGTTCGAACAGCACGATGACCGGTATGCGCGCACCAGCGAATGGCTGGACGTTCTGGACGGTGCGTGGAAGCAGGATCATTTTTCGTATTCGGGGAAGTATTACCGTGTGGAAGATAACGTTCTGGAGCCGAAACCGGTTGCGAAGCCGCGGCCGACGCTTTACGCGGGCGGTGAGTCCCCTGCGGCAAAAGAGCTAATCGCTGAGAAGTGCGATGCGTACCTGATGCATGGCGACCCGCCGGAGAACGTCGGGAAGAAAATTGCAGATTTGCGCGAGCGTCGGGCGAAACATAAGCTGCCTCCGTTGAAATTTGGAGTTGCCGGTTACGCGGTGGTTCGCGAGACGGAACGCGAGGCGCAGGACGAAGTGCGGCGAATCACGGACGTGCAGCAATCTGCAGCGGGCTACGCAAACTACCAGCAATGGCTGGCGGGGACGCAGCTGGAACAGCGCGTTTCCCTGGAAGACTATTCGGTTTCGAATCGCGGCTTGCGATCCGGGCTCGTGGGGACGGCAGAGCAGGTGGCCGAAAGGATCGCTCAGTTCGAAGCGGCTGGTGTTGACCTGGTGCTATTGCAATTCAGCCCGCAGCTCGAAGAGATGGAGCGATTTGCACAGACCGTGATTCGCCAACGCAATTCTTCCGTGGCGGCCCCAGCCTAGACCAAATTGGCTCATCCTTGGTCCCGCCCGGTCGGGAAGGCCTGGGAGTCGGCCCAAATCCGCTAGGCAAAATGCCGCGATTTGTCTATAATCAGGGGTTGTGTCTGAAGAGTTGGCCCCGCCTGAGTGGGTCTAAAAGGAAACAGGAACATGAATCCGGTGATTCGTAAACTACATGAAGCGCAACTGCGCAAAGACCTCCCCGAGTTTCGCCCGGGCGATACCGTACGAGTGAACGTACGGCTCCAGGAAGGCGAAGGCGAGAAGGTGAAAGAACGTCTGCAGGCTTTCGAAGGCGTAGTGATTTCGAAGAAGGGCCGGGCTTCCAGCGCGACCTTTACGGTGCGACGCGTGAGCTTTGGGGTGGGAATCGAGCGCATCTTCCCGCTGCATTCGCCGACGATCAGCTCGATTGAGGTGGTTGGCAAGGGCAAAGTTCGCCGGGCTCGGCTGTACTACCTGCGCGATTTGAAGGGCAAGGCCGCTCGCATCAAGCGCGCGGACCGCGAGGAAGTGGCTGCTGCCGCGACTGCGGGTACCGAGGCGAAGGCCTAGGCACCGCCTCTCGAATCCATACACATTCAAGAAAAGCCCCGGCGAACCGGGGCTTTTTCATTTTCGAGGGCTTGGGGCTAGGGCTGAACGTTGGTGATGCCCTCGGCGCCGGGCTTGGGGAAATATTTTTCGTACCAAGCGATGGAACGGTCAATGGAATCGATGACGTGCTTGACCTCACTGAGGCCGTGGCCCTCGCGGGGATAGCGCACAAAGACCGTTTGGGTTCCGACGTCCTTGAGTCCGATGAAGAATTGCTCTGCTTCGGCGATCGGCACATCATTGTCATTTTCGCCGTGGAGAATCAACGTCGGCGTGTGCGCGGCGGCCACATACTTAAGCGCAGAGCGTTGCCACGCGAGGTCCATAAGAGTTCCCTGGTGCAGGAACTGGCCGAATTCCATCTCTTCATACTGGTTGTAGTAGGTCATGTAGTTGTAGCTGACCAGATTGACGATGCCCGCGGTCGGTATCGCGGCTTTGAACTGATTCGTCTGCGTGATCAGCCACTCGGTCAGTTGGCCGCCGTAGCTGACGCCTTCAATGCCCAGGCGCTCGCGATCAATCCATAGATTGCGACGCACGGCCGCGCTTACCCCGTACAAAATGTCCTGGGCTTCGTTGCCGTTCTGATCGCCGAAGACGGCGTCGGCAAACTTCTGGCCATAGCCCGTGGAGCCGCGATAGTTCACGTTCAACACGGCGTAGCCGTGCGCTGCATAGACCTGGTTCTTGATGTTGAATGCGGGACCGTTTTGGCCGTGCGGGCCGCCGTGAATGTTCACGATGAGAGGATGCTTCGATGTGGCGGTCATGCCCAGCGGCCTGGTAAGAAATGCCTCGACTTCAAACTTGTTGTCGTTGCTGACGAAAGTGAAGGATTCGACTTCGGCAATCTGCCTTCCTGCGAGGAGTTGCGAATTCAGGTCGGTGAGCTTGTGCGTTGCTCCGTCTCCGAATTTGAGATAGAGCTCAGCGGCATCGCGCGACGAGGCGAAGCCGTAGGCCAGCGCGCCGTCCTTGCTGAGCGACCAATTGCCAGCAGACCCGGTCTCTTTCACCACGTATTCTGGCTTGCCACCGGAAATCGGAAGACGCATCAAGTAGTTGCTGCCGCGCTCCTGCACGGCGAAGTACACGAAGCGGCCGTCGGGCGCCCACCGCGGTGCGCCCTGGCGATTGTCCACGACTGCGCCGATTTCGCGGCGGTCGCTGCCGTCCGCTTTCATCACCCAAACGTGGGTGTCTTCCATGGTCGTCTCACGGTCGGTGAGGCCACGCCGCGTCCCTCGATAGACGATGTGTTTGCCGTCGGGCGACCAGAGAGGCTCGTACTCGTTGTATTCCGTGGAGGTGAGGCGGCGAATACTGTTGTCCGCGACGCTCAGAGTGAAGAGGTCGTAGTTGAAAAACTCATCCTGATTCGGCTCACGATTCGAAGCGAAGAGGATCTCTTTGCCGTCGGGCGACCAATCGATGGAATGCTCGTCGGTATCGCCTTGTGTGAGTTGACGCACCTGCTTGGCGGTGAGGTCCACCACAAAAATATGCATCCGCTGGTTGTCGTTGAAACGGGTCATGCCTTCGCCGGCGTCTGGCTTGTAGAGATAACGGGTGATGACCATAGGATCGCCGGAGGCTTCGGAAGCTTCTTTGCCGGGAGTGGAGGAGATGAACGCGAGCTGCTTGCCGTCAGGCGACCAGGTGAATTCCTTGCCGGTACCGGGAAGGGGGCTGTTGGTTCCGTTCGTCGATGCGAGAAAGGTGATGTCGGAGCCATCCGCGCGTGCGACAAAAAGGCCGGACTTGTCCGCGATGCTCCCTTGGAAAGCGAGGGACTTTCCGTCTGGCGACCATAGCGGGCTGCCCGCGGCGTCCTTCTCGCCGCCGACGCGCGCGGATTTCTGTGATCCCACATCCATAATCCAGAGCTGGCCGTAGGGGCGGCCGGGGCGATCGCGCATCACGATGGTGTAAGCGATACGATGGCCGTCCGGAGAAAGCTCGGCACTGCCGACGGACCGCAAGCGTGAGATGTCGCTACTTGCCAGACCCTGGGCGGCACTGCAAGGAGTGGAGGCGAGGAGCGCTATTGTCGAGAAGAATCCAGAGACGACACGAAGAAAGACAAAACGGAATTGCGAATCCATGAAATTTTTGCCCCCCCGAATTTCGGTGAAACGCGGCTCTTGCTGCGTTCCGAGTGAAACAAGAGACTGCCTATTTCAAATATTGATCCATCCACTCGACCCAGTAGCGATAAACGTCCATCTGGCGAACCGGATCGCCGGGGAAATGCCCGGGTACGGGGATGGCGATAAATTTCACGGGCACGCCGTTGTCTTTCAGCGCGTGATAAAGCGAGTAGCCTTGCGTGATAGTCACGCGTGCGTCTCCGGTGTCGTGCATGATGAGTGTGGGCGTTTTCATCTGCGCGGCGTAGGTGATGGGCGATTGCGCGCGATAGTGCTTGAGGTTGTCGCCGACGTACGGAGAGCCCTCGAAGCTATAGCGGGAAGTTACGTTAAAGTCCGAGAGATTGTATGCGTCGTAGAGGTCCGTCACCGGCGCGCCGGCCATGGCGGCCTTCCAGATTTGATAGTGGCCAATGAGCCAGGAGGTCATGTACCCGCCGTAGGACCAGCCCGTCACTCCGATTTTGTTTTCGTCGATGAAACCCAGCTTCTTGAGCGCATTGATCCCGGCCATGATGTCGCGACCCGGGCCGTCGCCCGCATCGTTCCAGATGGCGCGCTGGTAGGCGTTGCCGAGATTGTCGCTGCCGCGATAGTTCGGTGAAAACACGACGTAGCCATGGGCGGCCATGAGCTGCGAAAGAAAACTGAACTGCGTCGTGGAAGAAGCAGTAGGCCCGCCATGAATAATCAGCACCAGCGGATATTTTCTTTCGTTCTGAAAATCGGGCGGGTAAACGACTATCCCATCCTCCTGGAAATTGTCGGGCCCTTTCCATTCGAACCTTTGCGCTCTGCTCAGGGCGAGCGCGGCGATTTCATGATTGAAATCGGTGAGGCGCTTCGGAACATCCGTCACGGACGCCATGTAATACAGCTCGGAAGGTTGCGCCGGCGTGCTGCCGGTGAAAGCGATATCGCCCTTGCGGCCGACGAAAGCATCCACCCAAAAAGTCCAGGATGGACTGATGTCACCGAGCGGCAGCTTCTTCGCGGCGCCGTTAAGCGGTTGCACCCAAAGAGAAGTTTGCGTGGCGTCGTGGCCGCCGACCAGCAATGAATTTCCATCGGGCATCCAGATCGCGCGCACTAAACAGCGATCGATGGCTCGGGTAGAATCCGTTCCATCTCCGCCGCTAGTTTGGGTTACGAAGATTTCAGTTTCATTATTTGGATCGCCGTCGCGCGGATACCAGTACGCCACGCGCGAGCCGTCGGGGGAAAACTGCGCGAAGCTTTCGAATTTCTCATGCTTCGTCAATTTGCGAATGTCGCCGGTTTCGACAGTAAGAACTTGCAGCGTGGTCAAATCGGCGTCGCCCTGATGCGGATGCTCCTGCCGCGTGAAGAGCAGCCACTTGCCATCGGGAGTCCAGGAGATTGGGCACGCCGGCGGGCTTGGCGGCGCGCTTTTGGGGAGGCTCCATGTGCCGGAGGTCAGACGCCTAGCTTTACCGCCATCCGCCGGAAGAAGCCAAATGTGGGAAGGCTGCGCGGCTTCCGTGGCGAGAAAATCGTTGTCTCCGGCCTCGAAAGCGTCGTGGTGCTTTTCAATTTCCTTTTTGTTCGTAGGCTCGTCGGAGGTTACGTAGGCGATGTCCTGTCCGTTGGGCCGCCACGCAAATTGCTCGATGCCATTCGGAGCCTCGGTGATTTTCCTGGCTTCACCACCCGCCATCGGCAAAACAAAAACCTGCGGCTTTGCATCTTTTCCGGTTCCATCGGTTGCGACAAACGCCAGGCGGTCACCGCTGGGCGACCACCGCGGCGAGCCCACGCCCTTGCGTTCATAGGTAAGGATGCGCTGCGTTCCCGTGGAGATATCAATCGAAACAAGTTCGCGGTCGCTGCGGTCCTGCTCAAGATTGGGTCGAGAAACAGCAACGACGATGGATCTTCCGTCAGGAGAAATCTGCGGATCAGAGACCGAGACGATTTTGGAGTAGTCGTTCAATTCGATCCGGCGCGACTGCGTTAACGCCGCGGGGATCAGGGGAAGAGCAAGCAACAAGACGAGTGCTGTCAGAAAGGCGTGACAGGCCAGCGGAAAAGCATTCTGTGGTCGAAGCGAGAGTGTCGCACGCAAAGATCTGCGCTGATTCCTATTCATGGCCGGTTTGCTCCTTGGAGAAAAATAGCGACAGATTTCCGCCGATCGCAATGCTTTTGGCACGCGTATGCTGCCATGCTCCGAGAAGTGCAGTCAATCGAAACACTGCGGGAAAATGATCCACTTGGGGCCAGGTGCGGGAAGAAATCCGGAAACAATTTCAGGCCGCGCACGTCTAAGGGGAGGCGTTCCTGTTGACGCTCAACAGGAGTGGGCGTATGCTCCTGTAGTTCAACTAAAGGAGAAATGATGGCTCCTCCGCGAGGCGAAGTGCTGCAAGGCACGCTCGACCTGATTGTTCTGAAGACTCTCGAAGCGCTTGGGCCGTTGCACGGCTATGGCATCGCGCAGCGCATCCAGCAGGTGTCGGAAGATTTGCTTCAACTCAACCAGGGCACGCTCTATCCGGCACTGTTGCGCCTGGAACAGCGGGGATGGATCTCCTCCAAATGGGGTTCTTCGGAGAACAACCGCAAAGCCAAGTACTACTCGCTGACGCGGACGGGCCGAAAACAATTGCTTGCCGAAACCGAAAGCTGGGAACGAATGACGGCGCTGATGTCGCGCCTCCTGGGCGGCGCGGAAGGGGCATGAGATGAAGTGGCTGCGTACATTTACTTCGCGTTTGTACGGCTTTTTCAGCAAACAACGAATCGAGCGCGATCTCGATTCGGAAGTTCAGTCGCATCTTGGCATGCTGATCGCGGAAAAGATTCGGCGCGGCATGACGCCCGAGGCGGCGCGCCATGCCGCAATGCGCGAATTCGGAGGCGCGGAGCAAACCAAGGAGGAGTATCGCGAGCAGCGCGGCTTGCCGCTAGTCGACGGCTTGTTGCAGGATGTCCGATTTGCCGTCCGCATGCTCTTCAAGCGGCCCGGCTTCACCCTCATCGCGGTTGGCACGCTGGCTCTTGGCATCGGCGCAAACACCGCCATCTTTACCGTCGTCCATTCCGTCCTGCTTCAACAACTGCCGTTTTCCAAAGCGGACCGGCTTGCCATTGTCTGGTCCGTCTATGGCAACGAAGGGCGCGCTCCTGCTTCCGGGCCGGAACTCATGACCATCCGCGAGCGCAGCCGTTTGTTCGAAGACTTAGGTGGAATCTGGGCGCAGAGCGGTGCTTTGACAGGAGAGAGCGAACCCGAGCAGGTGAAACTCGGCATGGTGACAGCTAATTTTCTTGGAATTCTCGGCACCAATCCTCAGTTGGGGCGTTTGTTCCTTTCCAGCGAGGAAGGACCCGGCGGGCCGTTCGTGGCAATCCTCAGCGATGGCCTTTGGCGCCGCCGCTATGGTGCCGACCCCCACATGATCGGCCGCGCCGTGCGCCTCAACGGCCAGCCCACCACAATCGTTGGGGTCATGCCACCCGGATTCAAAATCATTTTCCCCGAGGGTTCCAGTGTTCCGCCGGAAATGGACGCGTTTGTTCCTTTCCGTTCCCAACTGGCCAGCGATCCCCCGGATCAGAGTTATTTGCGCGTGATCGGGCGTCTTCACGATGCCGTTACCGTTCCGCAGGCTCAAAACGAATTGGAGACTATCGCCGCGCACCTTCGGTCCAAATACACCACCTTCGTCGACCCTCCTCTGGGCCTTCAAGTGGTTCCGCTCCAGGGAGACCTGGTTCGAAACATCCGGCCGGCACTTCTGGCGCTCTTCGGCGGAGCCGGCCTGGTGCTGCTGATTGCATGCGCGAATGTAGCCAATCTCCTGCTCTCGCGGGCGAATGAACGCACCCGCGAAATCACCTTGCGAGCCGCGATGGGCGCCGGGCGCGGCCGTTTGATTCGCCAATTGCTTACGGAGAGTGTCCTGCTGTTCTGTTGCGGTGGCGCAGCGGCGATCAGCTTTGGATGGGGCGCCTTACAGTTGCTTCTGGCCCTGCAGCCGAAGGAGATGGAACGCCTATCTGGCATTCAAATGAATGCGCCCGTTTTCGCTTTCACCTTTGCCGTGGCGATCGGTGGGGGTTTGCTCTTTGGACTGGCGCCGGCGCTGGGCGCCGGAAAACTTGATCTGGCAAAGTCTTTGAAGGAGGCCCGGCAGACGAGCAGTCTGGCCAGCCGCCGCCACCGCAATCTGCTGGTGAGCGCGGAGGTTGCCCTCGGCTTCATCCTCCTGATTGGCGCGGGTTTGATGCTTCAAACATTCGCAAAACTTTTGCAGGTAGACCCTGGTTTTGCCCCTGCGAATGTTCTTACCTTTCGAGTTTCGGTGCCGTGGGAGAAATACAACACCAGCGCATCCGCGCTCCTATTTCTGCGAACACTGAAGGAAAATCTAGGAGGCATCCCGGGCGTCGAGGCCGTTGGTATCACTTCCCACCTGCCGTTCGACGATACGCTCCCGAACTGGTACAGCTTCTACTGGCCCGAGGGCGCCCCAAAGGAACAGCAGAACGTCATCATGGCGGACCACCGTTCGATACTGCCAGGTTATTTCAAAAGTATGGGAGTCACGTTGTTGGCCGGCCGGGACTTCGACGATCACGATGTCGCGGAAAATCTCAAACTCGCCATCACTGATGACACCGTGGCACAAGAAGCCTGGCCAGGGCAGGACGCTGTCGGAAAACTGATCAACATTGAGAACGGGAATTTTGTTCGCGACACCGCGCAAGTAGTCGGCGTCGTGAAACACTTGCAATACCACGCGCTGACGAATCAAGTTCGCGGCCAGATCTATCTCCTGTATCCACACGCGGTTCGTACGCATATGGCCGTCACTCTGAAGTCGAGGCGGAACGCTCAGACGCTCCTCCCGCTCATTCGCCAACAAGTCGCTGCGCTGGACAAGGATCTGCCCATCTATCACGTGGAGCTCATGACGGAATATGTGGAATCTGCTCGTCAGCAAACTCGATTCGTAACTCTGCTCGCGGGAGTTATGGCAGGCATCGCCCTGCTGCTTGCCTGCACGGGGATCTACGCGGTAACCACGTATTCCGTGGTCCAGCGAACCAGCGAGTTGGGCATACGCACCGCGCTTGGCGCGCAATCGCGTGAACTCTTTGCGCTGGTTCTGCGCCAAAGCATGCTTCCGGTCGCGCTCGGCATCTCCATCGGCTTTGTATTATCTCTTCTGCTTACGCCTCTGCTCTCCACACTGCTCTTCGGAGTGCGTCCTACCGATGCGCTGACTTACGTGGCCGGCGCCTTCCTGCTTTCAGCCGCAGCTTTGATTGCCTCGGTTTTGCCCGCGCGCCGCACGATGCGCGTGGATCCCATGGTGGCGCTGCGTTACGAGTAAATCCGGAAGGAGAGCCGGCAGCGGAGGTAACGATGGAACGATGGCGAGTCGCGGTGAATCGGATTCGAGGACTCTTCGCGAAAGCAAACAAGGAAAAGGAATTAGACGCCGAGCTGCGCGCGCACCTGGAGATGCTGACGGAAGAAAATATCCGCCGCGGCATGAGTCCGGAAGAAGCACGCCATGCTGCGCGGCGCGAATTTGGCGGCGTCGAGCAAACAAAAGAAATTTACCGCGAGCAGCGCGGCCTACCGTTTCTTGACGCGCTCTTGCAAGACTTGCGCTTCGCATTGCGTCTACTCGCAAAATCTCCTGGGTTCGCGCTGGTTGTTGTGCTCACACTGGCCGTTGGAGTCGGCGCAACCTCCGCTGTGTTCAGCGTTGTGGATCGACTTCTTTTTCGAAGCCTTCCCTATCCCCAGGACGACCGCTTGGTCAGTTTTGGCGATAAGGCGCCGTTCGAAGCGACTGAGTTCGTGCTTGGCCCGGATTACGTCGATTGGCGCAGAGAGCAGACTCCTTTTGAGTCCGTAACATCATTTGTTCCCGGCGGGGAGGATTGCGATCTCACCGAGCAGAATCCCGTCCGGCTGAAATGCGCGCAGGTCGAATCGACATTCCTGCCGACGTTCGGCATCAAGCCGCTCCTCGGCCGGAATTTCACGCCCGACGAAGACCGCCCCAACGCGCCGCGGGTGGCCCTTATTTCCAACGGCCTGTGGCGTTCGCGCTTCGCCGGCGATCCGAACCTCCCCGGCCGCGCAATTTCACTCGACGGGCGGCCCACCGTCATCGTTGGTGTTCTCCCGGCGCGATTCGAAATGCCAAACCTCGGGCACGACGATATTCTGGTTCCGTCGGCTCTCGATGGATCGACGGACCGCGGCCCGGAGGCCCGGCAGATCATCTTAAGAGCTTTCGCGCGGCTCAAGCCGGGGATCTCCATCACGCAAGCAGCAGCAGCGATGGAGCCGCTCTTCCAGAAGTCGCTTGATTACGTTCCGCCGCAGTTTCGCCACGAGGTGACCTTCCGAGTGCGCTCTCTCCGCGACCTGCAGATACAGGATGCTCGTGTCGCGTCGTGGGTTCTTCAGGGGTCTGTCTTCGCCGTACTGCTCGTCGCGTGCACGAACGTTGCGAACCTGCTCCTCGCTCGAGCCACCAACCGCGTACGCGAGTTGGCCGTTCGCACCGCTCTGGGGGCAGGGCGCGG
>Ga0137409_10006515_pt1 | contig 12115 bp, 10 predicted proteins | sample CZODoug1_16funga_FD_122059 | JGI IMG/M metagenome (GOLD analysis project Ga0137409, IMG submission 122059) | Vadose zone soil fungal communities from Angelo Coast Range Reserve, California, USA - CZODoug1_16fungal (Hybrid Assembly) | ecosystem: Environmental > Terrestrial > Soil > Vadose zone... | reverse complement strand
TCCAACACGTCGTCGTGCAACGTGACGGCGATGGCGGCGGCCACCAAGCGGCCGGGGCAGGTGCTCGGCGTGCACTTCTTCAACCCGGTGCCGCTCATGAAGCTGGTCGAGGTCGTGCGCACGATTCTGACCGACGAGGCGGCCGTGAAGACGGTCACGGAGTGGACGCGCGCCGTCGGCAAGACGCCGGTGCAGGCGAAGGACTCGACGGCCTTCATCGTCAACCGCCTGCTCGTGCCCTACCTGCTCGACGCGGTCCGCGTGTACGAGGGCGGCCTGGCCACGCTCGAGGACATCGACACCGCGATGAAGCTCGGCTGCGGCTATCCGATGGGGCCGTTCACGCTGCTGGACCTCGTGGGGCTGGACACGGCGATGTACGTTGCCGAGGTGATGTTCGAGGAGTTCCGCGAGCCGCGCTACGCGCCGCCGCCGCTGCTCAAGCGGATGGTCATGGCCGGCCATCTCGGGCGCAAGACCGGGCGCGGCTTCTACACGTACGAGGGTAAATAGCGCAGGGGAGATAATCGCCGCATGCGCGACGCGTTCTGGCTTGGTGACGACGAGCGGCAGACCCGCGAGCTGGCGCGCGCGCTGGCCCGCAAGCGCATCGCGCCCCTCGCCGCGCAGGTGGACGAGACGGAGTCGTACCCCGCCGAGCAGCTGCGTCTCCTCGGCGCGCAGGGGTTGATGGGCCTCTACGTCCCGGAGGCCTACGGCGGGGCCGGGCTCGGGGCGCTCGCGTTCTGCCTCGCCGTGGAAGAGATCGCGTGGGCCTGCGCGTCCACCGCCGTCATCTATCTCGTGCAGTATGCGGCCGGCTATCCGCTCGTCTCGCACGGCACCGAGGCGCAGAAGCGCCGCTACCTGCCGCGGCTCGCCGCCGGCGAGATCACCTGTGCGCTGTCGATCTCGGAGCCGGGCGCGGGCTCGGACGCCGCCAGCATGACGACGACGGCCGTGCGCCACGGCGACCGCTACGTCCTCAACGGCACCAAGATGTGGGTGACCAACGGCTCGCACGCCTCCGTGCTGACGCTCTTCGCCACCGTGGACCGCGGGCGCGGCCACAAGGGCGTGACGGCGTTTCTCGTCGAGCCGACGTTCCCGGGCTTCGCCTTCGGCAAGCTCGAGCGCAAGATGGGCATCCGGGGCTCGCCGACCGTCGCCATTCACCTCGCGGACTGCGAGGTCCCCGCGGAGAACCGGCTCGGCGCCGAGGGGGAAGGGTTCCGCGTGGCGCTCGGCGCGCTCGACCGCTCGCGCCCGGCCGTCGGCGCCCAGGCGGTCGGCATCGCGCAGGCCGCGCTGGACGCGGCGGTCGGCTACGCGAAGGAGCGGCGCCAGTTCGGCCAGCCCATCGGGGCGTTCCAGGGGATCCAGTTCATGCTCGCCGACATGGCGATGGCCGTGCACGGCTCGCGCCTCATGGTTCACCATGCGGCCGCGCTCGTCGACCGCGGCGCCCCCGCCACGTCGATGGAATCGTCGATGGCGAAGTGCTTCGCGAGCGACGCCGCCATGAAGGTCACCACCGACGCGGTCCAGGTCTTCGGCGGCTACGGCTACACGCGCGAGTATCCCGTCGAGCGCTTCATGCGCGACGCGAAGATCACGCAGATCTACGAGGGCACGAACCAGATCCAGCGCACCGTGATCGCCCGCGAGCTCGGGGCGCCCCGCCCGTTGTAGAACCTCCAACCTCTCCGAACGTCCGCAAGTGGCACTGCGCCTGCAACCCTCTGCTGACGGGTGAGCACTCACCCATAACCACACACAGGGGGTCCTGGAATGAGGCAGCGTTACGTTTCGATCGCGGCGGCTTCGGTGACGGCGCTCGTCGTGGGGGTCGGCCCTGCGCTCGCGCAGAACACGACCATCAGCCCGAACGTGAACCCGAACATCGGGGTCGACCCGAGCGTCGGCGTCGACGTCAACTCGAACACCAAAGCGAGCGGTCAGTCCACGACGCCGCAGACGCAGAGCCCGAGCGCGAGCCCCAGCGGCAGCGCGAGCGGCTCTGATAGCGCGACCGGCTCCGGCGCGGTCAGCGGCTCGGGCGGCAGCGTGAGCGGAACCGGCAGCGTGAACACGAACGACAAGGGCAGCGTGAACACGGACACCCAGTCGCCGTCGGCCAGCCCGCGCGGTGACGACGATCGAGCCAAACAGGACGACAACGATCGGCAGAAGATGAAGGACCAGGAGCAGACCGACAAGAAGACCGGCCGTTAGTAGACGTGGGGGGCCCCGAGATGGCTCCCCCACACCCCAACGCTCGGAGGCGCCCCGGGAAACCCGGGGCGCCCCTCGATCGCCGCCTATAATGGCCGCGTGAATGGCCAGGTGGAGGCCGAGCGCTCGCTCGACGAATTCCTCACCGCCCTCAGCGCCGAGCGCAACGCCTCGCGCCACACCCTCGACGCCTACCGTCGCGACGTCCGCGATTTCCTCCGCGTACTCGGGCCTCGCCGCCGCGCGCTGGACGCCGCGCGCCGCGACGACGTGCTGGCGTGGCTGGAGCGGCAGCGTCGCGCGGGCCGCAAGCCGGCCACCATCGCCCGGCGGCTCGCCGCGCTGCGCGGACTCTACGCGCATCTCATCCGCGAGGGCGCGATCGCCGAGGATCCGACCGAGCACGTCGAGCAGCCCCGACGCTCACGTCCGCTGCCGCGCACGCTGTCACGCGAGGCGGTGACCGCCCTCGTGGAGGCGCCGGACGTCGCCACCCCGCGCGGCCTGCGCGACCGCGCCCTGCTGGAGCTGCTCTACGCCAGTGGCCTGCGCGCCACGGAGGCGCTCACGCTCCGCGTCGGCGACGTCAATCGAAGCGCCGGCTACGTACAGTGCACGGGCAAGGGACGCAAGGAACGTCTGGTTCCGGTGGGCGGCGAGGCGCTCGCCTGGGTCGAGCGCTATCTCGCCGAGGCACGTCCGCGCCTGAGCGCCGCGCGGCGCGCATCGCCGCTGCTCTTCGTCGGGCCGCGGGCCCGTGCGCTCACCCGGCAGTCGCTCTGGCAGATCGTGCTGCGCGCGGCGCGACGCGCCGGGCTGCGCCAGCGCGTGTCGCCGCACACGCTGCGGCACTGCTTCGCGAGCCACCTGCTGGAGGGCGGCGCGGACCTTCGCGCCGTGCAGCTGATGCTGGGGCACGCCGACATCTCGACCACCCAGATCTACACGCACCTGCCGTCGGCGGCCCTGCGACGGATGTACGACCAATTTCATCCGCGTGCTTGACCGGCCCCCGCCCCGGTGCTATCTGTCTAGACAACTTTGACCCACCGGGAGGACGGAGTGAATTACCGTCCGGGCATTCCGCGCTATCTCCAGATCGCCGACGCCATCCGCCGCGACCTTCGCGGCGAGGGCGAACGCATCGCGTCCGAGCACAGCCTCTGCGCCCGCTTCAAGGTGAGCCGGCCGACCATCCGCCAGGCCCTCGAGGTCCTGGTGCAGGAGGGACGGCTCTATCGCCACGCGGGGCGCGGCACCTTCAGCACCGCGGCCAACGGCAGCGACTCGCGGCTGCGGGTGATCGGCTCGATCGACGACATGATGGCGCTCGGCGACGAGACGTGGCTGAAGCTGATTTCCCAGGAGACGGTGCCGGTCCCCGCGAACATCGCGCAGGCGTTGCGGCTGCCGCCGGGCTCCAAGAGCGCGCGCATCGTGGGCGTCCGTCACGCGGAGGCGGGTCCCTTCCAGCACGTCACGGTGTGGGTGCCGACGCCGATCGCGCTCGCGCTCTCCGACGAGGATCTCTCCAAGACGTCGCTGATCGCCGCCATCGAGCGGCAGTCAGACCTGCGAATCAAGACGCTCGAGCAGGTGGCCGACGCGGTCCTGGCGCCGCGGCAGGTCGCCGAGCTGCTGCAGGTGCGGCCGCGCTCGCCCCTGCTGGTCTTCGAGCGCACGTACTACGCGACCAACGGCGAGCCCGTGGAGCACGCCGTCACCTATCAGACGGGCCGGCGCTATCCGTATCGCGTCGTGCTCGCGCGCGCGGAGCGGCGGAGCTGACTTCGTGTCGTACCGGATCGGCTTCGACGTGGGCGGCACGTTCACGGACTTCGTGCTGCAGTCGCCCGCCGGCGAGCTGACCACCGCCAAGCGCCTCACCACCTATCCCGATCCCTCCGAGGCGTGCCTGGCCGGCCTCGACGCGCTGCTGGCGGGCGCGCGCGTGGCCTGGAGCGACGTCGCCCAGGCCGTGCACGGCACGACGCTCGGCAGCAACGTCGTCATCGAGCGCAAGGCGCGCGGGGTCGGCCTGCTGACCACGCGCGGCTTCCGCGACGTGCTGCTCATCGGGCGCGAGAAGCGCTACCAGGTCTACGATCTCCAGATCGAGAAGCCGCGCCCCCTCGTCCGGCGGCGACTGATCGGCGAGGTCACCGAGCGCGTGCTCGCGGACGGCTCGGTACGCACGCCGCTGGACGAGGTGGACGCGCGCCGCGCGATCCGCGCGCTGGCCGAGCGCGGCGTCACGACGCTCGCGATCTGTCTACTGCACGCCTACCTGAACCCGCAGCACGAGAAGCGGCTGGCCGCGCTGGCGGCGGAGGAGGCGCCCCACGTCACGGTGACGCTCTCGCACGAGGTCTCGCCGACGTTCCGCGAGTACGAGCGCACGTCCACCACGGTCGTGAACGCCTACGTGATGACCGCGGTGCGCGAGTACCTGCGCGGGCTCGTGGCGGCCCTTGCCGGGCGCGGCTACCGGGGCCGGCTCTTCGTCATGCAGTCCTCGGGGGGCGTGGCGACGGCCGAGGCGATGGAACGCTACCCCGTGCGCATGATCGAGTCGGGGCCCGCAGCCGGCGCGCTGATGGCGGCGACCTACGGCGAGCTGACGGGTCATCGCGACCTCATCGCGTTCGACATGGGCGGCACGACGGCCAAGCTCGCGCTGGTCGAGAACGGCCGGCCGGACACGACGACGGCCTTCGAGCTACATCGCGTGAACGGGGCGGCGGGCAGCGGGCTGCCGATGAACATCCAGGCGATCGACCTCGTCGAGATCGGCGCCGGCGGCGGCTCCATCGCGCGCGCCAATCTCGGCATCATCGCCGTCGGGCCCGAGAGCGCGTCGTCCGCGCCCGGCCCGGTCTGCTACGGCCTCGGCGGTACTGCGCCCACCGTGACCGACGCCAACCTCGTCCTCGGCTACCTGAATCCCGACTACTTCGCCGGTGGCAGCCTGCGCCTCGACGTGGACGGCGCCCGGCGCGCGATCGCCGCCCGCGTGGCGCAGCCGCTGGGGCTGTCGGTCGAGGACGCGGCGTGGGGTATCCACGCCATCGTGAACACGAACATGGAACTGGCCACACGCGTCGTGTCGATCGAGCGGGGGCGCGATCCGCGTGACCTCACGTTCGTCGCGTTCGGCGGCTCGGGTCCGGTGCACGGCTGCCGGCTGGCCCAGGCGCTCGGCATTCCCCGGGTGATCCTGCCGGCGGCCGCCGGCGTCACCGCCGCCATCGGACTGCTCGCGGCGGAGGTGAAGTTCGACGTCGCGCGCACCTGGGTGCGCCGGCTCGACGCGCTCGACCCGGCGGCGCTCACGACGATGTACGACGATATGGCCGCGCAGGCGGCGTCGATCGTGCGCGGCGCGGCGGTGGCCGGCACCGTGAGCCTCGCGCGCTCGGTGGATGCGCGGTATGTCGGGCAGGGGTACGAGCTCACCGTGCCCGTGCCGCCCGGCGCCCTGGACGCCGCCGCCCTCGTGCGCATCCGCGCCGCCTTCGACGCGGTCTATGCCGCGCGCTACGGCTACGCGAATCCGACGGAGCCGGTGGAGACGGTCACGTGGAAGCTCGCGGCCGTCGGCGGCGCGCCGCGCGTCGCGCTGGCGAAGGCCGCCGGCGACGGGCGCGACGGCGGCCTCAAGGGCGGGCGCCGCGCGTGGTTCCCGGAGACGCGCGGCTGGACCGACTGCCCCGTGTACGATCGCTACGCGCTGGCGCCGGGCGCGCGCGTGGACGGGCCCGCCATCGTCGAGGAGCGCGAGTCGACGTCGGTGCTCCCGCCGGGAACGAGCGCGAGCGTCGACGAGTACGCCAACCTGATCGTCGAGGCGGCATCATGAGCGTGCGCGTCGACCCCATCACCCTGGGCGTGATCTGGGGCGCGCTGCAGTCGATCGCGGTGGAGATCGGCACCACCGTGCACAAGACCGCGTACTCGGAGCAGGCGCGCGAGGGCCAGGACTTCTCGGTGGCGGTGTTCGACGCGCGGGGACGGATGGTCGCGCAGGGGCCCTACTCGCCGGGCCACATGGGCGCGATGTCCTTCGCGGTGCGAAACGCACTGGCCGCGCACCCGGTCGAGACGCTCAAGCCGGGCGACGCCATCCTCCTGAACGATCCGCTGCTCGGCTCCGGCCATCTTCCCGACTTCTTCATCACGCAGCCGGCGTTCCATCGCGGCGAGCTGATCGGCTTCGCCGTCAACATCCTGCACCACACGGACGTCGGCGGGGCGCGCCCGGGCAGCCAGGCCGTCGAGGGCATCTTCGACTTCTTCCAGGAGGGCCTGCGCATCCTCCCGACGAAAGTCTGGGAGGAATATCGGGAACACGCGGGCATCACCGGCATCATCGCGGCCAACACGCGCACGCCCGACAAGGTGCTCGGCGACCTGCGAGCGCAGCGGAGCGCGCTGCGGGTGGGCGAGCTGCGCCTGACCGAGCTGGCCGAGCGCTACGGGCGCCAGACGCTCGTGGCGGCGATGGACGAGATCGTCGCGCGCACCGAGGCGAACATGCGCGCCGCCATCCGCGCCGTCCCCGACGGCGTCTATCGCTTCGAGGATTTTCTCGACGACTGCGGGCCGGGCACCGAGCCGCTGCGGGTGGCGGTCGCGGTCACCGTGAACGGCGACGGCATGAGCATCGACTACGAGGGCTCGAGCCCGCAGACGGCGTCGGGCATGAACTCCTACATCAACTACACGCGCTCGTACTCGTACGCGGCGGTGAAGTGCCTCACCGATCCCTCCGGGCCGATGAACGAGGGCGCGCTGCGGCCGATCACGGTGAAGGCGCCCGAGGGCTCGTTCCTGAATCCGCGCCCGCCCGCGGGCGGCGGCCCGCGCGCGATCATCTGCTATCGCACGTTCGAGGCGGTCATCGGCGCCCTGGCCCCCGCGCTGCCCGGGCGCGTGGCGGCGGCGGCCTCGCACTTCGCCAACCCGACGTTCGGGGGCTGGGACCGCGCGCGCCGGCGCCGCTTCGTCGCCTACGAGCTGGTGCTCTCGGGCACGGGCGCGCGCGCCACCAAAGACGGCTGCGAGGCGATGTCGTACGCGTTCAATGCGTCCAACATCCCCGTCGAGGCCCAGGAAGCCAACCAGCCGATCGTCGTCGAGCGCTTCGAGTTCATCCGCGACTCGGCCGGGCCGGGAACGTTTCGCGGCGGCTGCGGCATCCGGCGCGACCTGCGCTTCCTGGCCGACGAGGGCAAGCTGACGAATCTCTCCGAGCGTCAGCGGTTCGCGCCGTACGGGCTCTTCGGCGGCCAGCCGGGCGCGCTCGCCACGACGGTGATCAACCCGGGCCCGGGCGAGCAGCGCGTCCACGGCAAGCAATCGCGCGAGTTCGCCTACGGCGATGTCATATCCTTCCAGCAGTCGGGCGCCGGCGGCTACGGCGATCCGTTCGAGCGCGACCCGAGGGCGGTGCTGGAGGACGTGCTGGACGACTACGTCTCGATCGAGGCCGCGCGCGAGCGCTACGGTGTCGTGATCGTCGGCGAGCGTGTCGACGTCGAAGCCACCGCGGGGCTGCGCGGGCAGAGGCGCTGATGCCGTTGGCGACGACGACATGATCGCCTTCACGCGCGACCAGGAGGACTTCCGCAAGAGCGTCGCGCGCTTCGTCGACGCGGAGGTGGCGCCGGCCGCGCAGGCGCTCGACGAGCGCGGCGAGTTCCCCGCCGCGCTCTTCCGGCGCATCGCCGAGCTGGGCTGGCTGGCGCTGCGCTATCCCGAGAAGTACGGCGGCGCCGACGCCGACATGACGACGTATTGCCTGTTGGCCGAGGAGCTGGCCCGCGGCTCGCTGTCGGTGGCGGCGGCCGCGGGCATGCAGTCGCTGATGGGGACGCACTTCATCTTCAAGTACGGCGGCGACGAATTGCGCGAGCGCTACCTCGCGCCGGCGCTCCGCGGCGAGCTGGTCGCCACCTTCGCCATGACCGAGCCCGACGCCGGCTCCGACGTGGCCAACCTCGCCACGCGCGCCGAGCGGCGCGGCGATCGCTGGGTGCTGCGCGGGACCAAGACGTGGGTGACCAACGCGCCGGTGGCCGACGTGCTCACGGTGGCCGCCAAGACGTCGGGCGAGCGCGGGATGAGGAACATCGCACTCTTCCTGCTCGACCGGAAGACGATGCGCGGGATCACGCTGGGCAAGCCGATCGACAAGCTGGCCGTGCGCGCCTCGGTCACGGGCGAGATCCTCCTCGAGGACGTCGAGGTGCCGCACGAGCACCTGCTCGGCGGCGAGACCGGTGGGGTCGAGAAGATCGGCGGCATCCTGGCCGAGATCCGCATCATGACGGCGGCGCTCTCGGTCGGGCTCGCGCGCGCGGCCTACGAGGCCGCGCTCGCGTACTCGCGCGAGCGCGTGGCCTTCGGCAAGCCCATCGGCGAGCACCAGGCCATCGGGTTCAAGCTCGCCGACATGCTGGCCGGGATCCACGCCGCCGCGCTGCTGACCTACCAGGCGGCGGGGCGGCTCGACGCCGGGCGCCCGGTGGCGCGCGAGGCGGCCATGACGAAGCTGCTCGCCTCCGAGACGGCGGTGAAGGTCACCGACGAGGCCGCGCGCATCTTCGCGTCGTACGGGCTCGCGATGGAGTATCCCGTGCAGCGCTACTTCCGCGACGCGCGCTTTCTGCTGCCCGGCGGCGGCACCTCCGAGATCCTGCGCCTCGTCATCGGCCGCGAGCTGGACTGGGACCGGGGGACCGCCTATACATGATGTCCACACGGCCGGCGACCGCCCGACCGTCGAGCGCCGGAGGCTCTGCGAAGGCGCTCCGACGGCAAATATGATGTCCCAAGGCCGCTACTTCGAGGAGTTCACGGTGGGCGAGGTGCTCGTCACCGGGCGCCGCACGATCGACGGCGGCGACGTCTCGCGCTTCGCCGGATTGACGGGCGACTTCAACCCCCTCCACATCGACGCGGAATTCGCCCGGACGACGCCGTTCGGCGAGCGCGTCGCGCACGGGATCCTGACGCTCGCCGTGTCCAACGGCCAGCAGAATCTCGGCGGCTGGTTCGCGGGCACGACGCTCGCGCTGCTCGGCCTGGACCGCCTGAAGTTCACGACGCCGGTGAAGTTCGGCGACACGGTGCACACGGAGATGACGGTCACGCAGACGCGGCCGTCGTCGAAGCCCGACCGCGGGGTGGTGGTCTTCGACGTGGCCGTGCGAAACCAGCGCGGCGAGGCGGTCTGCACCTACCAGGAGGCCGTGCTCATGCGGAGGAAGGCATGACGCTCACAGGCCCGACACCGATCCTGGACGCCGTCTATCGGGGCGACGCGGCCGGGCTCGCGCGATTGCTGGGTGCGGGCGGACGGCCGGCGCTGCACCTCGCCGCGCACTTCGGGCGCGGCGACGCCGTCGACGCGCTGCAGGCCGCCATCGCGGGCGCCGCGGGCGCGCGGGTGGTCGCGGCGCTCCTGCGCCACGGCGCCGACGTCAACGCGGAGGATGCCGGTGGCCACCGGCCGCTGCACCTGGCGGCCTTCGAGGGTGACGCGGAGACGGTGCAGACGCTGCTCGCCCACGGCGCGGCGGAGCTGCCATGAGGAAGGTCGCGCTGGTCGGCGCGGGTGTCTCGAAGTTCGGCGTGCGCAAGGCCTCGTACCGCGACCTGATCTGGGAGGCGGGCAAGGCGTGCTTCGATTCCGCGCCCGGCGTGAAGCCGCGCGACCTCGAGGGGCTCGTCGTCGGCTCGGTCATGCCCGAGCGGACGGCGTTCCAGAGCCACATTGCCTCGATGGCCGCGGAGGCGCTCGGGATCCGTCCGACCGCGCTGAGCGCGCGCACCGAGCACATGTGCGCCTCCGGCACCGTCGGCATCCGCTACGCCTATGCGTTCATCGCCGCCGGCCTTGCCGATCTCGTCATGGTGCTGGGCGTCGAGAAGCTGAACCAGCCGACCGGCGACGAGGCCATCCTCAACATGGGCACCGGCGTGGATCGGGAGTGGGAGGCGGCCTTCGGCCTCACGGCTCCGCCGTGCTTCGCGCTGGCCGCGCAGCGCCACATGGCGGACTACGGCACCACGGAGGAGCACCTCGCGCTCGTCGGCGTGAAGAACCACACGCACGCGTCGAAGAATCCGAACGCGCACTTCAACAAGGGGGCCACGCTCGATCAGGTGCTCTGCTCGCGGATGATCGCCAGCCCGCTGCGCCTGTTCATGTGCTCGCCCATCACCGACGGGGCCGCCGCCGTGATCGTCGCGAGCGAGGACCGGGCGCGCGCGCTCACCGACACGCCCGTCTGGATCCGCGGCAGCGGCCAGGCCCTCGACGGCTTCCAGCTCACCTCGCTGCACGAGGACTACGCGCACTGGCCGGCCATGCAGCGGGCGGCGGCGTCGGCCTACAAGGCGGCCGGCGTGACCGCGCGCGACGTCGACGTCGCCGAGGTCCACGACTGCTTCGCCATCGCCGAGCTCATCGCGTACGAGGAGCTGGGCTTCTGCGCCAAGGGGGAGGCCGGGCCGTTCGTGGCCGCGGGCCGCAGCGACTACGGCGGCGACGTCGTCGTGAACCCGCGCGGCGGGCTCATCGGCTGCGGGCATCCGCTGGGCGCGACCGGGGTGGCGCAGGCGGCGGAGGTCTTCTCCCAGCTGCGCGGCGAGGCCGGCGCTCGCCAGGTCCCGGAGGCCGCCGTCGCCCTCACGCACAACAACAGCGGCATGGGCGAGCACATCGTGATGATTTACGGGCGCGAGGCGCGATGAAGCCGCTGGGGAAGCAAGGGGCGATGGTTTACGGAGTGCGCGCTCGTTCGAGCGCGGGCTTTGCCCGCGCAATCCGTTCTGGGGGAGGTTTCGGAGGGGGCCGTCGAGACCCCCTCCGACGGAGCGGCATGGGCGAGCACATCGTGATGATCTACGGCAAGGATTCTGAATGATGGTAGTGCGAGCCGCAGGCGAGGCGAGCCTGTGATGGACACGGTTGCGGTTCTGGGTCCCGGGCGCATCGGGCGCCAGATCGCGCTGACGTTCGCGCTGGGCGGCTGCCGCGTCGTGCTGGTGGACCTCAAGGACCGGTCCGTCGCCGACAGCGAGCTCGTGCTGGCCGACGCGCGGCGCGAGATCGTCCGCGACCTCGCGCTGATGGTCGAGGAGCAGGTGGTGGCCGGCGACGCGGCCGCGCCGGCCCTCGAGCGCATCGAGGAGCGCGTCGGCCTCGGCGACCTCGGCGACTGCGCGTTCGTGCAGGAGGCGCTGCCGGAGTCCGTCGAGCTGAAGCGCGCGACCTTCAAGCGGCTCTCGGAGCGGATCTCGGCGGACGCCATCGTCGCGTCCACCTCGTCCACGATCTCGCCCTCGCACCTCGCCCACGCCGTCGCAGGCCCGGAGCGCTTCCTCGTCGCGCACTGGCTCAACCCGGCGCACATCATCCCGCTCGTCGAGGTGGTCCCCGGGCAGCAGACGTCCGCGAAGACGGTCGAGAGCACGCTGAGGCTGCTCGAGCGGCTCGGCAAGACGCCGGTGCGCTGCGCCGACTCGCCCGGCTTCATCGGGCCCCGGATCCAGGTCCTCCTCATGAACGAGGCGGTGCGCCTCGTCGAGGAAGGTGTGGCGACGCCGGAGGACGTGGACCGCGCATTCCGCGCCGGCCCCGAATATCCCTATGTCGAAGAAGTCACGTTGGCGATGCGATTCAACTACCTCGGTAGGCTCGACGGCATTCTGAATGACGCTTCCGGCTTCCGACTGGCGGAGGAGAACGCCGGTCCCGTTTTGGGGCCCGCCTGCGAGCGACCGCACGTTCTCGACGTCACCTGCCGCGTGGCCGGGGGACGGTTCCAATCGGAATGGAAATACAGCGTGAATCGACATCGGCGGGCGACGA
>Ga0137409_10006514_pt1 | contig 12117 bp, 12 predicted proteins | sample CZODoug1_16funga_FD_122059 | JGI IMG/M metagenome (GOLD analysis project Ga0137409, IMG submission 122059) | Vadose zone soil fungal communities from Angelo Coast Range Reserve, California, USA - CZODoug1_16fungal (Hybrid Assembly) | ecosystem: Environmental > Terrestrial > Soil > Vadose zone... | reverse complement strand
ACCGCCAGCTCGGCAAAACCACTTGCAACGCACGGCCGGACCATACATTCGGGTCAAAAGCGTCGTTTTGACAGTCGGCCGATCACTTCCGGTTTTCCCCGATAAGCAGACATTTTCGGAGTCCGTCAGGATGTCTCAAAGGTGCCAGAACCGGAAGTCGCGCACTTTCTGGCAGTCTCATTTGCTAAGGGAACACACGAACGTCATTTGAGTACCCAGCGACCGGCCCTGTTCGCGGCCCGGCGCTGTTCCCCTAGGGAACAGCCAACCGCGTGACCGATTTGCGTCATGGACGTCGCCGACCGCAGCACCACCTTGCGGCGCAGCTACGGAACAACATTACACCTGAGAAATTCGCGGAACGAAACGGCTTGTGAGTCTTTCTCTGGCTTTGAGGAGGTGCCCAATGACGTCTCAGGCCACAGAAGGCGCGTGTGCGTTCGCCTGGCGCAACTACTTGCTGCTCCACAGCGGTATCAGCGAGAACGATAGCACGCGTTCCGCCCTCTACCGCTACGTCACCAATCTTCGTGACACTGGCGAGTACGGTTTCGATCTCTTGCAAATCGCTGCAGTCGCTTACTTGAAAAATCTGGACGAATTGCATGACGACCGAGGCGCGAGACTCGCGGCAGATCAAGCTTTGGCCGAGTGTTTAGAGTCACGACGTGCGCAGGCCGACACATAGTTTTGGACCATACACCAGAGAAGGAGCGAACAGCATGCCAGACAATATCTCTAACGCAAACCGATCTGCGCGCGACCCACAAAGGCGCATCACAGCAGCAACTGCAATCGGCATGAATGCCTTGAAGCCAATCATGCACTTTCAGGTCTCAATGCTGAGGATGTGGGCCGACAGCATCGAGAGGTTCGCGGGCAATTACGAAAAGGGGTTGGAAGAAACCGCGACTATTGTCGAGGAACAGTCAGACAAGCAACGCGCCGCGTAATGTCGCAAATGAGATTAGGCGGAGTCCGAGTTGGGTCAATCGTGTCGGCTCGGCCTCCGCTGACCTCTTCCGGTCTTCGCCCAACAGCGGACATCAGGCATCAGGGCCGCCACTTCCGAAAAGTGCCAGGTCATTCGATCGCCTCGTCGGTACTGCGTGCCGGGCTATTCGGGCAACCCAGCTTTCCGAAGACCCTCAATAAACAGCTTCGCGTTTGATACTCCGCCCCGGGTGATATACGCCGATATTGTAAAGGCGGGTTCGATCTCGAGCACACGCGCCGGAGCGACGCTGGATACCACGACGCGTCCCTGGCTCTCGCCGAAAAGAATCGCTCGATTCGATAAATCCGAATAACTCGACAGATCGATTTCCGCTCCGCTCTCGTGTTCGGGATTGGCGATGCAGCATTCCGCGAGCGCGACCGCGAGTCCACCGTCGCTGCAGTCGTGCGCGGAGCTGATCGCGCCGGAGCGGATTGCCTCGAGCAGTACATCGATCAGCGCCTTTTCGCGTTCGACGTCGCACCGTGGCGGCGCGCCGATGACTGTGCCGTGTATGGTGGCGAGATATTCACTGCCGCCGAGCTCGCCACCGAGGTCGCCGAGCAGAAGAATCGCGGCGCTGTCACGCTGGAAGGTCGCACGCGTAATGTGCGACAGGTCATCGATCAGTCCGACCATCCCGATTACGGGTGTGGGATACACGGCACCGGAGGGACTCTCATTGTAGAGAGAGACGTTTCCCCCGGTTACCGGGGTCCCGAGTGCGCGACAGGCCTCTCCCATTCCCGCAACGGCTTCCTTGAACTGGAAGAAGACTTCCGGACGAGTCGGGTTGCCGAAGTTGAGACAGTTCGTGATGGCCATCGGACGCGCGCCCGTGCACGCAACGTTGCGCGCGGCTTCCGCCACGGCAATTCGTCCGCCGACGCGCGGATCGAGATACACGTATCGCCCGTTGCAGTCCGTCTTCACCGCGATCGCCTTGTTCGTCCCGCGCACTCGAAGAACGGCGGCATCGCCGCCGGGCCCGATGACCGTGTTGGTCCGTACGGTGGAGTCATACTGCCGGTACGCCCACGCCTTGCTCGCGATCGTCGGAGCGGAAAGCAGCCTCTCGAGCGTCCAGGCTGGATCGCCTTCTTCCGGGCGCTCAGCGATCGCCGACGGATCACGCGCGCGCAATGCCGCGATGGTGGTCGACTCGCGCGCATCCGGTGAATAGCTCGGGCAGTCCGTCACGAGTCTCGACCCGGGGAATTCGGCGACGACTGTGTCTCCTTCAGTCACCCTGTACACCGGCTCGGAAATGACCTCGCCGATCACGGCTGCCGTCAGGTCCCATTTGGCGAGAATGTCACGAACCGCGCCCTCGTGCCCCTTTTTGGCGACGACGAGCATCCTCTCCTGCGATTCGCTGAGGAGGATTTCGTACGGCGTCATGCCGCTCTCGCGCGTCGGCATCCTGGTGACGTCGATCGTCACACCGACATCTCCGCGCTCCGCCATCTCCGCCGATGAGGATGTCAGGCCCGCGGCACCCATGTCCTGAATGGCCACGATGTGTCCGCTTTTGATCAGCTCGAGGCTCGCTTCGAGCAGGAGTTTTTCAGTGAATGGATCCCCCACCTGAATGCGGGGTCGTTTGGCATCGCTCGCCTCGGACAGATCTTCGGACGCGAAGGACGCGCCGTGAATGCCATCGCGCCCGGTGCGCGCGCCAACGGCCATGATCGGATTGCCGACGCCCTGGGCCTTGGCGCGAATGAGATCCTCTTCATGCAGGAGGCCGACACACATCGCGTTGACCAGAGGGTTGCTCTCGTACGCCGGGTCGAAAACGATCTCGCCGGCGACCGTCGGAATACCGACGCAATTGCCGTAGTCGCCGATTCCCTTCACGACTCCGGAGAAGAGATACCGCACGCGCGAATCGTCGAGGGAGCCAAACCGGAGCGAGTTGAGCATCGCGATCGGACGCGCTCCCATCGTGAATACGTCGCGCAGAATTCCGCCAACTCCCGTTGCGGCTCCCTGATACGGCTCGACGGCCGAGGGATGGTTATGCGACTCGATCTTGAACGCCACTGCGAGGCCATCGCCGATCGATATCACGCCGGCGTTCTCGCCCGGCCCCTGAAGCACGTAGGACGCGGTGGTCGGAAGTGTCTTGAGAGTCGGGCGCGAATGCTTGTAGGAGCAGTGCTCGCTCCACAACGCGCTCACGATTCCCAGCTCGGTGAATGTCGGCGCGCGTCCAAGCATTCCCACCAGCCGCTCGAATTCCTGCTTCGTCAGGCCGTGCTCCGCGACGAGCGCGGGAGTAATGACCGGATCGCCGGGTCGAGGCTTCACTGCGGACATATCAGGCCGCCACTCTGGTGAGGATCGACTCGAGCAGCCGCGCACCGTCCGTGGACCCGAGCAGGGCACTGCATGCTCGCTCCGGGTGCGGCATCAGGCCGAGCACGTTGCCACCTTCGCTGATGATTCCCGCGATGTTGCGCTCGGAGCCGTTTGGGTTGGCGTCCGCGCTGATCGTGCCGGCGGCGTCCGCATATCGGAAGATAACGCGTCCCTCAGCTTCGAGCTCCTCCAGAACACTGGCTGGCGCGACGTAACGGCCGTCCCCGTGGGCCACCGGCATCCGAAGAATTTCCCCGCGGTCGTAGAGGTTCGTGAACATCGTGTCGGCGTTCTCGACGCGAATCCGGACCTCGGCGGAAACGAATTGCAGATGGGAGTTTCGCATCAACGCGCCCGGAAGCAGACCGGCCTCGCACGCGATCTGGAAACCATTGCAAATACCGAGGACGGGACCACCAGCTTTGGCATGGGCCGCCACTTCCTGCATTATGGGGCTGAAGCGGGCGATAGCGCCGGCGCGGAGATAGTCACCGTAGCTGAAACCGCCCGGCAGGATGACCACATCCGATCCCTGTAAGTCGTGATCCTTGTGCCAGAGGTACGTGGCTTCCTCGCCGAGAACGTCTACGATGGCGTGGAACGCGTCGTAGTCGCAGTTGGAGGCCGGAAAAGTAACGATACCGAATTTCATGCGTGGACCGCCGATTCGATGTCGAAATCTTCCGTCACTGGATTCGCCAGGAGCTTGCGGCACATGTCGGTGGCCGTTTCTTCAGCCGCGATGGCGTCGTAGGCGTCGGTCTCGACAATGATGTACCTCCCGACGTGAACATCCTTGACTGCTTTGAATCCAAGGGTGTGCAGCGCGTCTTTCACTGCGTTCCCCTGCGGATCGAGCAGACCTTTGCGCGGTGTTATGTGAACCGCAATTCGGAACTTCGCCATTAGGGCTGGCCTCCACTCGGGCCGGGCGGCGAGAAATTGCCAGGTCCGGAGCGCGGCGGTTCACCGGGGCCGGGCGGTCGACGTCTTCTTTTTCTGCGGTGCGATCGTTGACGCGCGGCTTCGCCGGTATCTATCACACCGGCGGCCGTGAGCAGGAGAGGCTCGTCATCGTCGTCGATCACTGGCGAGTCTCCGCGCGGCCGCCTGTCAAGAAGTCCGAAAATCACCGTTTTGGCGAGTCCGTACAACACGTAGCAGACGAGCGCCGGGAAGTAGAACTCCTTCCTCAGGAACAACACACCGATGAACGTCGCGATGACGACCAGCGTGCCGAGTATCTCGCTGATCTTTCTGAATCCGATCGTCGGTACCGCCGGGTACGACACGTTGCTGATCATGAGGAACGACAGCAGCAGCATCAATCCGCGGAGTCCCGACGTCCAGTTGAGATCTCCAAGGATCGTCTCGTTGTACAGCGGCGTCTGGCTGAACCAGTAGTAAGTCGCGAGCGTCATCCCCGCCGCGGGGCTCGGAAGGCCATGGAAATACTTCTTCGCGCGTCCCGCTTGCTCCACGTTGAAGCGAGCGAGCCGGATTACCGCGCAGGCGGTAAAGAGGAACGCGAAGATCCAGTCCCAGCCACTTCGGTTGAGCACGGCGAAGTACATGATTATCGCCGGCGCGAGTCCGAACGTTATGGCATCGACGAGCGAGTCGAGCTCCGATCCGAAGCGCGATCCCGTCCCGGTGGCACGTGCGACCCTGCCATCGAGCGCGTCGCAGATACCAGCAAACACGATGTAAAGTCCTGCCGTATCGAACTCAGTTCGGGAAGCGGCTACGATCGCGAACATTCCGAAGAACAGACTCATGAGCGTGAATCCGTTCGGGAGAATGATCACGCCTCGACTGCGAGGCCGGTCGGTTTCTCCCCTCAGCTGGCGTCTCGAGTGGTCGGGGGCAACCATCACCTGGGAAGCTCCCCGAGAATCGTCACCCCGGCGGTTGTCACATCGCCCAGCTTCGCGCGTACGGTCGAGCCCGGTGGAAGGAACAAGTCTACGCGGGACCCAAACCGTATGATCCCCATCCGATCCCCCTGCCTCACCGTCTCCCCCAGCTTGCTATAGGTCACAATCCGACGCGCGATTAGTCCCGCGATCTGCCTCACGAGAACGCGATGCCCGCCCGTCTCGATCCCAACCGACATCTGCTCATTCTCAAGGCTCGACTTCTCCGCCGAGGCATTGAAGAACTTGCCCTTGTTGTAATGGATGTATTTGACGACGCCATCGACCGGGTAACGGTTCACGTGCACGTTGAAGACGTTCATGAATATGGACAACCGGATCGGACGGCCCTGAACGAAACTCGGCTCGTCGACCTCCGTGATCATGATCAGCTTTCCATCTGCCGGAGAAACCACCAGCGAGGCACCACGGTCGCCGACGCGCTCTGGGTCGCGGAAGAAGTAGGCGACCCACAGCGCCAGCAGAAGCAGAACGAACGCGGCAAGCCAGAGTCCCCATGAGCGCCGGCTGATTGCGAAACCGAAGGCGCTGGCGGCGACTACAGCGGCGATCGCAATGAAGAGCAGGCCTTCGCGCGCGAAGTTCAATGTGAGCCGTTGGGGTCGAGTGAGTGTCCGGTCAAGCGACGGTAGATGTCGAGGTAGCGCCCGCTCGTGGCATCGATCACCTCTTTCGGAAGCCGCGGCGGTGGATAGTTCCCATCCCATCGCCCGGCACGCTTCTCCGCGTCCAGATAGTCGCGGAGCGGTTGCTTGTCGAAGCTGGGCTGTCCGTGTCCCGGGTCATAGCTGTCGGCTGGCCAGAAGCGAGAGCTGTCGGGTGTGAGCACTTCATCCACCAATATAACCTTCTCGACCGCCTCACCCCCAGTGCTCCGAGTGCGCCCAAACTCGAATTTCGTGTCGGCGATGATGATCCCACGCGTTGCGGCGATTGCCCTGCCGGCTTCGTAGACGTCGCGCGAAAGTCCTTGCAGCTCGGTCGTCGCTGGATCACCAATGAGTGATCGCATGCGATCGATGGTGATGTTCTCGTCGTGACCCTCCTCGGCTTTGGTCGCGGGACTGAAAATGGGTGGATCGAGGCGATCGGATTCACGTAGCCCCTTTGGCAGAGCCTCGCCGGCGAGGGTTCCTCGCTCCTGGTATTCCTTCCACGCTGATCCCGAGAGATAACCGCGTACGACGCACTCGATGGGGAAGACCGTCGTCCGGCGGACGAGCATCGCTCGACCTTGAAGCTCCTGCTCGTGATCGAGCAGCTGTGGCACTTCGCGAATGATCTCGGAAGTATCAGCCGAGAGCATGTGGTGGTCGACCTCGTGCTCGAGACGGCGTAGCCACCAGGCGGTGATCTGCGTCAGGACCGCGCCCTTGTTGGGGATGGTCTCACCCATCACGACGTCGAACGCGCTGACGCGATCGGTCGCCACAAGAAGGAGCCGGTCCGCGTCGACCTCGTACACGTCGCGCACTTTTCCGCGACGGAAGGGAGTCAACGGAAGTGCGCTTGCCTGCATCAGCATCAGACTCGCAGCTCCTCAGCTCGCTCCGATCTGGCGCTTTCGCCGGCGAAGAGCGGCGTGATCACGTCCCGGAGGAATTCATCGACCTGCTCCGGCGCGCGTCCGACGAAACGCTTCGGGTCGATTGTGCCCTCGAGATCCTTGAGCTTTACTCCGAACGACTTGTCTTTCGATAGCCGCTCCAGCAGATCGTTGGAATCGGCGCCGTCCTTCAGGGCTCGCGCGGCGGCGAGACTGTGCTTTCTGATCGTCTCGTGCGCGACCTGCCTGTCACCTCCGGCGCGCACCGCGCGGACGATCAGCTGCTCCGTCGCCATGAACGGGAGCTCGGCTGCCAGGCGGCGCTCGATCACGGCGGGATGGACCTCGAGGCCGCTCGAGATGTTGGCCATCAGTACGAGGATCGCGTCGGTAGCGAGAAACATCTCGGGAATCACGAGGCGGCGATTGGCGCTGTCGTCCAGGGTGCGCTCAAAGTACTGAGCGGCGTGGGTCTGATTCGCGTTGGCCTCGAGGGAATTGACGAAACGGGCCAGCGACGCGATCCGCTCCGCTCGCATGGGGTTTCGCTTGTACGCCATCGCCGATGAGCCTACCTGCTCGCTCTCGAACGGCTCTTCCATTTCGCCGAAAGACTGCAGCATACGAACGTCGCCGCTGAACTTGGCGGCGCTGGCAGCGACTCCGGCGACGACAGATAGCACGAAGGCGTCGAGCTTCCTCGTGTACGTCTGCCCGGTTACCGCCAGCGGAGCGGGGAAAGACATCTTCTCGGTTACAAGCTGGTCGAGACGGCGGACCTTTTCGTGATCTCCCTGAAACAGCTCGAGGAAGCTGGCCTGGGTTCCCGTCGTTCCTTTTACGCCACGGAAGGGAAGCGTTCGACGCCGGTAGTCGATGTCCTCGATGTCGAGAACCAGATCCTGCATCCACAGCGTCGCTCGCTTGCCGACGGTCGTGAGCTGCGCGGGCTGAAGATGGGTGTACCCGAGGGTCGGCTGGTCACGCCACTTCTCGGCGAATGCGGCGAGGGATCGCAGCACGTCCAGCACTCGCCTGCGCAGCAGATCGAGTCCGCGGCGCATCAGGATCAAGTCAGCGTTATCGGTGACGTATGCGCTCGTCGCCCCCAGATGGATGAACGGCTTGGCCGCGGGAGCGACGTCCCCAAACGCGTGGACGTGCGCCATCACGTCGTGCCGGAACCGCTTCTCATAGGCAGCAACTGCATCGAAATCGATTTTGTCGAGATTGGCGCGCATTTGCCGGACTGCCTCATCCGGGATCGCGACGCCAAGCTCGCGTTCCCCTTCCGCGAGGGCTAGCCAGAGGCGGCGCCAGAGTCCATGACGAGTGGCTGCCGACCAGAGCTCAAGCATCGCCCGCGACGCGTAGCGCTCGGCGAGTGGTGAGCTATAGATATTCGCTGTCACTATTGGAGGCTGAACTCGGTGGCATAGATCTGACCGCCGCGCTCGAAGTACATCCTCATCCCACCGCGTCCGTACGTGGTAAGAATGCGATTCACGTCCTGCGCGGTGGCGATCGGAGTGCGGTTGATCTGGACGATCACGTCGCCTGACTGGAGGCCGATCTGCTGCTGCACGCGATCACTGACCCTGTTGACCAGAGCGCCCTGGCGGCTCTGAATCTGATACTGCGCGCGGATCGGAGCCGTAAGTGTGATCAACTCGATCTCGCGCAGCACGGTTACTCGCGGAGCGTTCACATCCGGCAGGTCCACGACTCCAACGGTGACGGGAATCTCGCGGGCTCCACGCTTGACCACGATCGAGTCATTCTCGCCAACGCGCAGCTCGAGGAGCTCGGCGTACCAGTCGTATGGATTATGGAGTGTCCGGTTTTGCGACCGCACGATCACATCGCCGGGCACTATGCCGGCGCGCGCTGCCGGCGAGCCCGGGACGACGGACGCGACAACGACGCCAGCGTTGGAGCCTCCTACAGCCGGGCCGCGGGACAGCTGCGGCTGAATTCCGATCCACGGACGCCTGACAACACCGTGGGCGAGAAGATCCTCGGTGACCCGTCGGGCGCGATTGACCGGGATCGCGAAGCCGATCCCGACTGACCCCCCACTCGGCGAAAAGATCGAGCTGTTGACGCCGATCACCTCGCCGGCCGCGTTGACCAACGGTCCGCCGGAGTTGCCCGGATTGATGGAAGCGTCAGTCTGGATCATGTCCACGTACACGCCGGCGCCCTCACTCTGGGCCGCGAGGTTTCTGCCGGTACCACTCACAACGCCCACGGTGACGCTGGGCTCGGAGTTGGCGAGGATGAAACCATAAGGATTTCCGATCGCGATCGCCCACTCGCCGATCAGCAGATTGGTTGAAGAGCCAAGCGGTGCGACGGGAAGATTCTTCGCGTCGATCTTCAGGACCGCCAGATCGTTCGTCTCGTCGATTCCGATGAGACGAGCCGGATAGGTCGTCCCATCTTTCATTGCGACTGAGATGCGTGTCGCACCAGCGACCACGTGCGCGTTGGTCAGAACCGCACCATCGGCGCGCACGATGAATCCCGACCCTAGTCCTGCTGCGGCGCGCTGTCCGGAGCGTCCGCCGAAGAACTGCTCGAACACGTCGGCGGGGACCCGCTCCACGACTTCGGTCTGCACGGTGACGACCGATGGCGCTACCCGCCCTACGGCTTCCGTGATCGCCGTACGCCGCGATGCAGTCACGGCGTTGGTAGTTGTCTCGAGCCGTGATGACTGCGCTGAAGACGGAGTGCTGGATGCCCCCTGACACGCGGCGAGCGCAATCGCGCTCAATGGGCGCGCTAACCGAATCCTCATGTGGGCGTGCGCGATTTGGGGCGTCTGGAAAGCTCGCTGAGAAATTTGTCGATGCCCCGGTCGCTGAAGGGATGGACGACGAGGTTTCGCAGCGCTTCCGGAGTGAGACAAATGATGTCTGCTCCTGCAAGCGCGCATTCCGTGAACTGTACCGCCGACCGGGGCGATGCGGCCATGACATCGCATTCTTCTTCGCTGGACTCGAGGGCGTTCTTGATCTCGGCGACAGCTCGAGTGCCGGGTTGGCCGTAGGTCTCCAGCTCGTCCAGCGTTATGCGCACCGCGGCCGCCCCCGCCTTCGCGGCGATGATCGCCTGGGCGGCGCTGAACACGAAGGTTGCGCAAACCATTACTCCTTCCGCCGTGAGACGCGTCATCGGAACGAGGGAGTCCTCGACGAGCGGAATCTGCACCACGACGTGATCGGACACCTTCGCCAGCTCGCGCGCCTCGGTGTAGATGTCGTCTGATGTCACTGCACCGACAGGAACACAAATGGGAAAGGCAAACTCACGCGATATCTCCTCGAGGCGCTCCCTCGTGCTGGCGTCGAACGCACTGGCACCCAAGGCGGCGTGCGAGAACGCGACCCCGTCCGCGAGCCCCGCCGCCGCTGCGTTCCTGATCTCGTCGACGCTCACGCTCTCGAGGTAGATGTTCATTCAATTCCCAGGTAAAGGTCGTCCGGATAGTCCACACGCTCGAGAAAGAGAGCGTGCGGCGGGGCAGGCTGAGAGACCTGGCTGTTATCGTCCTGCGCGAGAAGCTCCCCGATCACAGCCACGTCGCGGCGACCATCGCCAATGTCGAGCATTGTGCCAACGAGGAAGCGCACCATATGGTGGAGAAACCGATCCGCCTGAATGTCGAACGCCAGTCCGCCATCGCGCTCACGCCAGGCTGCGCGCGATACAGTGCACATGTGATCGTCGTTCTCCGGCGCCGTGCCTTTGACGGCGAAAGCGCGAAAGCAGTGCGCACCTTCGATGAGCCGAGCCGCGTGTGACAGCCGATCGAGGCCGAGTGGTTTTCTCCATATTAGCTCTCGCGTGCGCCGAAACGGGGAAGATGCGAGATCGTCAGTGCCTATGTAGTAGCTGTAGCTGCGGGAGACCGCGCTGTAGCGCGGGTGAAACTCATCACGCATTTCGAAGGCTGCCGCAATCCATACATCGTCCGGAAGAATGGCGTTCATCGATCGTCGGAGAGCGAGCGCGCTCCACTTGTCAGGCACGCGCAATCCAGCGGCCTGCCCGCGCGCGTGCACTCCCGCATCTGTCCGCCCGGCGCCCACGACCGCGATGGACGTTCCGCACAGCCGGGACACCGCCGCCTCGAGAACACCCTGAACCGTCCGCTCACCAGGCTGCCGCTGCCAGCCGGAAAAGTCCGCGCCATCGTAGTGCAACACGAGTTGCACGGAACGCGACAGCATCGCGTGAAATTAGCCCCCGGAGACTCACTGTCAAGGAACGTAACCCCTTGAAGATGATTGACTTTCGTCTGGTGGCTCGTCAATGTGGAACGGGCCCAGTGACGTCCGCTCACAACTCCTGATTTCGCACGATGGCACCTCGAACTCTCGCCGCTCTATCAACCGTGCTCTCTTCCGTCGGAAACACGGCGGAAGCGCTGAACGCGCTCGCTCAGGACATCGCTGAGCACGATCGCAACGGGCACGTCGTACTTTTCATCTACGACGGCAAGCGCGAGCTGCTTTCGGAGCGCCTGATACCGGCACACGAAGGCCTGAGAACGGCGCAGATAGAGATCGCGCTGGACCATCTTCCCACCGCTGTTCGTCGCACTCTCCTGGCGGGACGTCAATTTGCTGATCTCGCCAGCGAGTCGGGCGACTACCAGAAGCTGCTCGGCGTCGGAGCAAGTCCAGAGGCGGGCGTTCTGCTGTTGCGGGGACTGCTCGTTGATGGAGAGCTCTCCGGCGTCCTTGCACTCTCGGAGCCCAAGACACGCTTCGGTCACCGGCTGTCGGAAAAAGTAGTCCCGGCGGTGGACCTGTTCGGCCTGGCATTCGCGCGGCTAGCGGAGCGTCGTGCACGCGAGGAAGCGGTTCGTGCGCTGGAAGATCTGACTCGCTCACTCAACGACGAACACGCACGGGCGGTTGCGGAGCTGCAGCATAAGCTCTCCGAGGCACAGGCCGCGCTGAATGGAAAAGGAGCTGGTGACACGATTCGCGTCACCCAACTCAAGCGCGCGATCGAGGTGGCAGCGGTAGAAGCGAGAGCAACGGCGCAGAGATTGTCAGCGGTCGAGGAGCAGGTGCGCGTCGCCGTGACAAAGCTCGAGAAAGCCCACGTGCAGCTGCACGCGCAAGGCGAAGCGCTCCAAACCCAGAGCAACATCATCTACCGTGTCGAGCAGACGCTCCGCGAGGCGATGTCTGGTCAGGACTCGCGCAAGGTGATCGAGGAAGTGCTCCAGTTCGTGGCTTCGAGAGAAAAAGCCT
>Ga0137409_10006513_pt1 | contig 12122 bp, 10 predicted proteins | sample CZODoug1_16funga_FD_122059 | JGI IMG/M metagenome (GOLD analysis project Ga0137409, IMG submission 122059) | Vadose zone soil fungal communities from Angelo Coast Range Reserve, California, USA - CZODoug1_16fungal (Hybrid Assembly) | ecosystem: Environmental > Terrestrial > Soil > Vadose zone... | reverse complement strand
TCACCGACCGACGCGGCCTTGGTGAGCACACCGAGCGCACCCTTCTGGATCGCGCCGTCGTGATGCTCGAGGAAGACGAGGGTCTTCGCCATCAGACGAGCCTCTTCTCGGCCAGAAACTCGACGATCTTCTCTGCCGCGGTGCCGTCGTCCTCGATCTTGCGCGCCTCGCCGCGCGGCGGCGGTGGGCTCAGCTCGAGCACGGTCGTGCCGGAACCGTGGGCGCCGCCGACATCGCCGGCGGACAACGTGTCCTGCGGCTTCTTCTTTGCGCCCATGATCCCCTTCAGCGACGGATAGCGCGGCTCGTTGATCGCGTCTGAGACGGCGACCACGGCCGGAAGCGGCGCCTCGATGCGGTCGTAGCCGAACTCGGTCTGCCGCTTCACGGTCGCCTTGCCGTCCGCCACCGTCAACGCCGAGGCCTGCGAGACCATCGGCAGCCGCAGGCGCTCCGCCACTGCCGCCCAGAGCACGGCGCCGTCCGAGTCGGAGGACTGCTGACCGAGAAGCACGAGATCCGGGCTCTCGCGCCGGGAGCCCTCGTGTACTCGAGCGGCAGCGCGGAAGAGACTTGAGGCGAGAACGAACAAGGGGAATTTGTCGAAATGAGCCGATGACTGAATGTCGAAACGACATTCTCGCCATCGACTAACCGATTGATTTGATTGGTGGGCGCACAAGGACTCGAACCTTGGACCCGCTGATTAAGAGTCAGCTGCTCTACCAACTGAGCTATGCGCCCTGTGCGTCGCAATGCGCAGGTCGCGTCCTGTAGCAAAGCGGTGCCGTCCTGTCCAGTGAGCCCCCAGCGGCGCCAGGCGAGTGGCGTATCACCGGGCCAAGCGGCAGCGGCTACCCTCGTTAGTCCATTTCAAGTCTATTCCGCCCTGATGCCCGCCGCCTTGATGATCGGCAACCACTTCTCGATCTCGGCTTTATGGAACGCGGCGAGCGCCTCCGGCGTCTGCTCCTCGCGCGGCACGATCTGCTGGCCGAGGTCGGCGAGCCGCTGGCGCACTCCCGGTTCCGCCAGCGCCTCCACGGCGGCTGCGTTGAGCCTCGCGATGATATCTCGGGGCGTACCTTTCGGCGCAAACAGCGCGTTCCAGACAGAACAGTAGAACCCGGGCAATCCGGCCTCGTCCACCGTCGGAATATCCGGGGCCGCCGCGAGGCGGCTCTTGCCTGTCACCGCAAAGGCCTTGATGTTGCCGCTGCGTGCCTGCGGCAGGGAGGTGGTCTGGTCGGCGAATATCAAGTCGATCTGTCCGGCCACCAGGTCCTGCATTGCGGGCGCGCCGCCGCGGTAGGGCACGAACCGAAAGCGCGTGCCGGTCGCATTCTGGAAGAAGGCGCCATCGACGTGCTGCGGACTGCCGCCGCCGGCGGTCCCGGCCGCGGCGGTGTCCGGGTTGGCCTTCAGCCAGGCAATGAGGCCCTTGAGGTCATTGGCCGGCAGGGTCTTCCTGCCGACGATGACCTGCACATTGTTCGACATCTGCAGGATCGGCTCGAAATCATTCAACACGTCGTAGGCAAGCGTCTGGGTGGCGGCATTCACCACGTGCGTGCCCCAGAATCCCGCGACGAGCGTGTAGCCATCGCCCGCCGCGCGCGCGACCCGGCCGACACCGATGCTGCCGGCGGCGCCACTTACGTTTTCGACGACGACCGGTTGGCCGAGCGGCGTCCGCATCCGCTCGGCCAAGACGCGCGCCAGCGTATCGATCGGCCCGCCTGCCGCGAACGGCACCACGATGGTGACCGGCCGCGACGGAAAGGTCTGCGCTGGCGCGCGATTTGAACCCACGATGGCTAGCGTTGCCGCCAGGAAGGCGCCGATAATCAGCCGGTGCCGGGTCATCAGCGCAAGCTTGCACGCGACCGTTTCGCTCATCATCGTCTCGCTCTTCATCAGGCTGATGGGATCGCGATCCCGCCGGCCCCCTCCCTACCCTCCCCCGCAAGCGGGGGAGGGGATATTGATTTACCCCCCGGCTAGCGGGGGAGGGTAGGGAGGGGGCCGGCCGCACTCTGTTCGGGGCCGCGCAGCGGACGTTCCTCCATCAAGATCAGTGTCGCCAATGACGCCACCAGAAATGCTTCGGCCGCTGCGAAGACCCAACGGAACGTGGCGGCAAAATCAAATCCGAGGTTTCCGACGTTCCCCGCCACCGCGACGGCGCTGCCTCCCCGCTCAAGCGTAACCCCCAGTCCGGCGAGCAGAATAGCCCCCATGACGGCGACCGCAAAAGCGCTGGCCAGCGCCCGGAAGAAGTTCATCGCCCCCATGGCGACGCCGACCTGGTGGTTCGGCACCGCGTTCTGGATCGAGACGGTGCACACCGGATACACGGTGCCGACCGCGATGCCGACAACGCTCATGATGACGATCACGCCCCACAGCGCAAGCGCAGGCTGCCAGATCAGCAGTCCGAGCCCCGCGATGCCGACCACGAGGCCCACCTCCGGGACCCATTTGTATCTGCGCATGTGCAACATGGCGCGGCCCGAAAGGATCGAGCCCGGCGTGGTGAGCGCGAGCGGGACGAGCGCCAGCCCGGAATCGCTGGCGGAAAGGTGGTGAACCAGCTCGTAATAGAGCGGCACGAAGATCACGAGACCGATCGACGCGCCCATGGCGAAAGAATTCGCCGCGGTGCCGGTGTACATGATCGGCTCGGCCAGCACCGACAGCGGCAAGAACGGCTCGGGCGCACGGGTGAGCCACCAGGCCAGCGCCAGCGACATCACGCCGGAGCCCGCGACAAGGGCGATGACGGGCGCCGACAGCCACGGGAACCGCGTGCCTCCCCAGGTCAGCGCGAGAAGCAGCAAAACCGCAGCCGCCATCATGAGGCCGGCTCCGAGGATATCGAGCCGGTGCCGGCGCTCGTGGCGCGGCAGTTTCTCAAGGCGCGTGTAGGTCATCATGGCGGCCGCAAGCGCGAGCGGCAGGTTGATCCAGAAGATCAGCGACCAATGGAAATGCTCGGAAAGCACGCCGCCCAGGATCGGACCGCCGACCCCGGAGGTGACCCACACGACCGCCATGTAGGCCTGGTAGCGTCCGCGCTCGCGCGGCGCGATGGCGTCGGCCATGATCGCCTGCGCCACCGGCAGGATGCCGCCGCCGCCGATCCCCTGCAGGGCGCGGCCGAAAATGAGCGACAGCATGCCGGGCGCCACCGCACACGCCGCCGAGCCAACCGCAAAAATTCCGATGCTGGCGAGCATCACGGTGCGCCGTCCGTGGATGTCGCTCAGCTTGCCATAAAGCGGCGCCACCGCCGTGGAGGTCAGGAGATACGACGTGACGATCCATGACAGGTTTTCGAAGTCGTTGAAATAGCGCCCCATGGTCGGCAGGGCGGTGGCGACGATCGTCTGGTTGAGGGCCGCCAGGAAAACCGCCAGCATGAGGCCGATGAATATTGTGCGCGCCTCGGCGGGGGTCAGCGCGCGCGGCTTTTGCGCCGCCGGCGCGCCGGCAAGCGTTGCACCGCACGCGACATCACGCACCGGAGAGACAGGCTTTGCTTTGGATTGAGTCAATTTCACGCGCAACGCTAGCCGATTGCGACGCTGCAAGCTACAGCGGTTCCCGGTCGATTTGAATCGGCGCTCGCCCATCCGCTGCCGTCACCCGCGGGCTTGACCCGCGGGTCCATCCGCTTCGCATAGATTTTTGCGAACGTGATGGATGCGCGGGTCAAGCCCGCGCATGACAACCAGGTGGATCAAATCGACCGGAATCCGCTGTAGGTCGTGATTATCTGAGGTCAGGGTAAAAGACGCAACACCGTGGCCGGCTGGAGACCGACAATGGAAACGGCCCGTCTTCGTCGCCTAAGGTCCGCTATCACAAACCATTTCACGTCAGCGGGGATTCCACCTCCGAGATGGGTGCCTCCGGCCCCGCTCGCTTGTGGATTGCAACCCCGAACATGACGAGAAGCACCCCGATAACGTCGCGTGCGCTCGGGATCTGAGCTAGGACGATGATGCCGATCAGCGTGGCCGTTGCTGGCAGTAGCGCGAGCATGACCGCGAAACTCGCCCGGGGCAGGCGGGACATCGCCAGTTGATCGCACACGTAAGGTATGACGGACGAGCAGGCCCCAACGGCAACACCCGCGAGGACCAGTTCGGCTGCCCCGAAGGCCTTAACGGCCTGGACGAACCCGATCGGTATGATGAAGAGGAACGCGATTGCCATCGCCGCCCCGAGCCGCTCGATGCCGCCGCTCGCGCCGCCCTCGGAGATCTTATGGCCGAGCACGATGTAGCCAACGAACAGCGCGCCGTTTAGAAACGCCCAGAACAGCCCCAGCGGATCGCTCGACCATTTCACGTCGATCAGGAGAAATACGCCGAACACGGCGGTCGCAAGCGCCGCAAAGTTGCGCGTGCTGCGAAGCCCGTAGAGGGCAACGCCGATCGTGCCCACGAACTCCATTGCCGCCACCAGGCTCATGGGCAGGCGGTCCAACGCCAGATAAAACGAGGTGTTCATGACGGCAAGACAGGCGCCAAGGCCGACCAACAACAATCGCGTTCTCGGGGCCGCCTCTCTGACGGTCCGCCAGGGCTTGGTCCAGGGCGCGAAAATGGCCGCGGCGGAGGCAATTCGCATCCAGGCGACGCCCGGCACGCCGACCGCCGGGAAAAGCAGCACGGCGAAGGAGGGACCGAGATAGTGGAATACTGCGCTCACACCGAACCAAACCTGCGGTGGGGCGGAATAAGACACCTTGGTGAACATCGTAGATTGGGACATGCGGCTCTCCGTTCCCTAAGCATGAGAGCCACAGAACCCTTTTTATATAGCCGTTGAAATGCCAGACTGATTATGTCTTCGATGTATCAAAAGAAAATCAGATGAAACACCTTCGATATGAAAACGGCCCGCTGGATGCGATCGACGCCCGAATCCTGAATGCCCTGGTCAACGACGCGCGGATCAGCATCGCCGATCTGGCGCGCTTGGTCGGCCTGTCGCCGCCGAGCGTATCCGAAAGGATCAGGCGCCTGGAGGAGGCCGGCGTGATCGAAGGCTATACGCTAACGATCAATCCGAAAGCTCTGGGCCTTTCAATCGCAGCTTGGATGCGCATCAGGCCTATGCCCGGACAACTCCAGAAGGTCGCGGATATCTTGCGTGGACTGCCGGAGATCGCGGAGTGCGACCGAATTACCGGCGAAGACTGCTTCATTGCTCGGGCCTTTATCCGATCTATCGACGATCTGGAGAAGCTGATCGACCAGGTGGTCCCCTATGCGATGACCAACACCTCGATCATTCAGTCTTCCCCGGTTAAGAGGCGCCTCCCGCCGATCCCGCAGGGCGACAGGCGGTGATACTTTCCCGCCTTCGCCCATCGGATTCGATCAACTTGGCAGCTGGACGATGAGCGCGAACCGCACCTACAGTGCCGGTTCACCCCAAGCCGATCTTACGAAATGCCCGGCTGATCCACGAGCTATTATTCTCCTGCGGCTCGTAACCCTGGCCTTTCACCATCTGGTAAGCGTCCTTGTACCAGGCGCTGTCGGGGAAATTATGCCCGAGCACGGCGGCGGCGGTCTGGGCTTCCGGGATGATGCCGAGCGTCATGTAACACTCGGTGAGGCGCATCAGGGCTTCCTCCACATGCCGCGTGGTCTGGTAGCGCGTCACCACGACCTTGAACCGGTTGATGGCGCCGATAAAATTCTTCTTGCTCTCGTAGTAACGGCCGATGGTCATTTCCTTGGCGGCGAGTTGATCGCGCGCGCCTTCGATCTTGCGCCGCGCGTTCGCCGCATATTCGCTGTCGGGGAATTTGCGTATCACCTCTTCGAGCGCTGCGATCGCCTTCTCGGTGCGCCCCTGGTCGCGGTTGACGTCGGGTATCTGGTCGAAGTAGGAGGCGCCGACCAGATACATCGCGTAGGCCGCGTCCGGCGTGCCCGGATGCAACGAAATATAGCGCTTGGCGGACGTAATCGATTCCTCGTAGTTCTTCGCCTCGTAATACGAGTAGGCCGACATCAGCAGCGACTTGCGCGCCCATTCGGAGTAAGGGTGCTGACGGTCGACTTCCTCGAACTTCTTTGCCGCGGCCTTGGCGTCGGTCTTCTCGTTGAGAAGGTAGACACCCTCGTTATAGAGCTTGTCGGCCGGTTCGTCCGCCAGCACCTCTTCCTTCTCGCCGAACCAGTTGCTCCAAGTGCTGCAGCCGGCCACGAAGGCCAGCACCGGCAGCACCAGCACAATCCGCGCGAGCGCAGACGTGGTCCCGCGCCGGAGGGCGCGATGGACATCAGCGGTAACAGGACTGTGCAGCATGACTGATCAATCACTCCTGTGGCCGGCACCGCTGCCCCCACCCCACCCTCCCCCGCTTGCGGAGGAGGGTGGGGAAGGGGCAGCGCGAAAACCCAATAAACGAAAAGGTTTCGCCCGCGCAATCATTAAGCAGGCATTCGGCCCGCAATGTGGCAAGCCGGTGGTTCCGGCACCCCCTCCCTACCCTCCCGCTGGGAGTAGGGTGTGCTGGTCAAGAAACGTCCGGTCCGAATACCGGAGCCGCAAGGGTGGCCGCGATGTCGGCCTGACCGCGACGGCGGCGATCGACGACCGGATATGCCGCCTGGCCGGCGAATCGGCCGGCATCGACCGTGGTCCAAGCGGTTGGGTCGGCCATCAAAGCGCAAAGCACCGCATGGTTGAGCTTGTGGCCGCCGCGGCTGGACCGGTAGGCCCCGATCAGGGGCAAGCCCGCCAAGGCAAGATCGCCAATCGCATCAAGCGCCTTGTGACGCACGAATTCATCAGCGAAACGCAAACCTTCAGCATTGAGCACCCGGTCTTGCGAAACCACGACCGTGTTCTCGAAGGTGGCGCCGAGCGCATAGCCGGCGCTCCACAACTTAGCGACGTCGCGCATAAAGCCGAAAGTACGGGCACGGGCGACTTCCTTTCGGAACGACGCCGGCGTGACGTCGAACGCCATCGCCTGACGTCCGATCAGCGGGTTGTCGAATGCGATTTCGACTTCAAGGCGAAAGCCCCGCGGATAGGGCCGCAGCTCACCGAAGCAGTCGCCTCTGGCTATTCGAACGGGCTTGAGAATCCGAATGTAACGCCGCGGTGCCGGCAGCGTCGCGATGCCGACTTGTTCGATTGCCGCCACGAAAGGAGCAGCGCTGCCGTCCATGATCGGCACTTCGGGGCCGTCGATTTCAATGACGGCATTGTCGACGCCAAGTCCGGACAGTGCGGCGAGTACGTGCTCCGCGGTCGAACACAACGGCCCTTCGGTGTCCCCCAGCACAGTGGCAAACTCGGTGGCCGTAACCGCACGCACGTCGGCGCGCACTTCGCGGTCCGGACAGCCGTCGATTCCGCTGCGAAGGAATGTAATGCCGCCGTCGATTTCGGCCGGATGGATTGTCAACGTGACCGGCAATCCCGAGTGAACCCCAACGCCCGTCAAGGTTGCACTATCGCGCAGCGTCGTCTGCCTGGCGGCTTTCATGTTCAACCGTTCCAACCCCAAATCCCGGTGTTGCCTCAAACCCCAGTAACCGGAAGCCGACCGCACCTATGGCGAAACCTCTGCCGGCGTTTCGATTGCTGTTCGGATTTGGACAAAAGAACGGATGAGCCACTTGGCACTCCGCCCCCCAACGAGATACCCACATCCCCGACTCAGGGCATCTTAGTCGGCCTCGCGAATGCCACCAACTCACGCTTTTTTACCGATTGTTACTCGGATTCCGCCTGAATTACTCCATCCGCCGGTCACGCGCGTCGGCGCGCGCCCTAAGCATCCGAGGGAATGAAATACAATAGGACTTTCAAAATACTTAAGGGAACATCCCTAGAGGTTCACCTTAGAGGTTTACTTGGCGACGCAAAAACGCCGGAATATCGAGTTGATCGTCCTCGGACTGGGAGTGCATGGGAGCAGCGCGACCGCGCCCGTCTCCGTGCGGCGCGCCCCGCTTTGCGAACTCAGGTACTAAATCTGAGCCCCGCGATTCGGGAGGCTTTCCGGGGCCGCGGAGTGCCGGCCGCTCGGGCCCTGGCGCATGCGTCGACTCCGCGGGGCGAGCAGCGGGTCTGAGGTCAAGTTCGTCGTCCCGGCGCCCTAGCCCGACCTGGGCCAAACGCTGCAGCAAGGTGAGGCGGCGCTTTTCCGGGTGCTCGGCTTCGACCGGCCCGCCGTGCCGCGCGCGGTATTCGGCCTGGCCGGGCAGCGGCAGTTCATCGAACGTCGGCATGCGAGGTGCGCTGCGGCTCATGGGCCGTTCAGGCTGGGGCGGAATAAAGGCTTTGGGCACGGCAGGTTCGGCCACCGGCGTCCCCTGGCTTTCGGACGGCTCAGCGAACAAGCCCGGCTTCGTATGAGGCATCGGCCTGATCGAAACCTCGTCTCCTTGGGGCTCCAAGGCCGCCGCAACAGCGGCGGCAGCGGCTTGATCGAGCGAAGGCCGCAACCCCGCCGTCGGTATTGGCGCGGAGGTGGCGGTTTGGGGCGGCGAGTTCGGCGGGCGGGACGCCTGCTGCCCGGTGCGTTCGATGCGGTCCGCGATTCGCGCATTGTCGGCCTTGAGACGTTGCGCGAGCTCGGCAATGCGCGATTGCTCGGCCGGCTTGATTCCGGCCGCAGCATTAGGCGGCGGCTGTGACGGCGATCGCGGCGACGGCGGCACCCGTGTCTGGGCCGGTGAAACGCCGTGCGTGGCGGCTGCGTGCGGATCGCTGGTCGCGACGTCGACGCCCGTCGCCACCACGGACACCCGGATGATGCCGTCGAGGCTCTCGTCGAATGTGGCCCCGACGATGATGTTGGCGTCCGGATCCACCTCCTCGCGAATGCGCGTCGCGGCTTCGTCGACCTCGTAGAGCGTCAGGTCCTTGCCGCCGGTGATCGAGATCAACACGCCGCGGGCGCCGCGCATCGACACGTCGTCGATGAGCGGATTGGAGATCGCAGCCTCGGCGGACCGCAGCGCGCGCTTTTCCCCGGATGCTTCGCCGGTGCCCATCATCGCCTTGCCCATTTCGCGCATCACGGCGCGGACATCGGCAAAGTCGAGATTGATCAGACCTTCCTTGACCATCAGGTCGGTAATGCACGCGACCCCCGAATAGAGCACCTGGTCGGCCATGGCGAAGGCGTCAGCGAAAGTGGTCTTTTCGTTGGCGACCCGGAACAGGTTCTGGTTCGGAATGATAATCAGCGTATCGACGGTCTTCTGCAGCTCCAGAATGCCGGCCTCGGCGAGCCGCATGCGGCGCTGCCCTTCGAAATGGAATGGCTTGGTGACGACACCCACGGTCAGAATGCCGAGATCGCGGGCCGCCTTGGCGACCACCGGCGAAGCGCCGGTGCCGGTGCCGCCCCCCATCCCGGCCGTGACAAATACCATGTGGGCTCCCGCGAGGTGATCGCGGATCTCGTCGATCACCTCCTGGGCGGCGGAGCAGCCGACATCGGGCTGCGAGCCGGCGCCGAGGCCCTCGGTGGCCTGCACGCCCATCTGAATGATGCGTTCGGCGCGCGAGGTGGTGAGCGCCTGGGCATCAGTGTTGGCGACCACGAAATCGACTCCCTGGAGGCCGGCCGCAATCATGTTGTTGACGGCGTTGCCGCCGGCCCCGCCGACGCCAAACACGGTGATTCGCGGCTTCAGCTCACGGATGTCGGGAATTTTCAAGTTAATGCTCATGGCTGCCTCTTATGTACGCGGGCGAATTGCAGCGCGTCTGCCGCCGCAAGTGCGGCCGTGATGATTAAAAGCTTTCGCGAAGCCATCGTCCGACCCGAGCGATATAGCCGCCCGCCCCTGACTTGAATTGCCGCACGTGTCGCGGTTCGAAGTGTTCCAAATGCGCCAGCTGCGGATAGACCAGAAGGCCCCCCGCGACCGCGAAAGCCGATCCCCTGGCGACGTCCGGCAGCCCCGAAATGCCGAGCGGACGACCGATGCGAACTGGCCGCCCAAGAATGCGGGCCGCAAGATCGCATAGTCCGGTGAGCTGAGAAGCTCCTCCCGTCAGCACCACGCGGCCGCGCGGTTCCCCGGCAAACGGAGAGAGCGCAAGACGGTCGCGCACCATCTCAAGGATCTCCTCGGCGCGCGGCTTGATGATGCCGGTGAGCTCGGCCCGCGACACGAAACGTGGCGCATCACGGTCCTCGCCGCTGACGATCGGTACGGTGATCATGTTGCGTTCATCCGCCCCTCCGGCTAGCACACTGCCATAGAGCGTTTTGATTCGCTCGGAGTCGTGCACGCTTGTGCCCAAGCCCCGCGCAATATCGAGGGTCACGTGCCGTCCGCCGACCGCAAAGCCGTCGGCATGGATGAAACGCCCATCCGCGAATACCGCCACTGTGGTGGTGCCGGCGCCCATTTCGATGACCGCCGCTCCGAGATCGGCTTCGTCGTCCGCGAGGGTCGCCAAGCTCGCCGCGTAGGGGCCTGCCACCATGGCTTCGACCATGAGATGGCAGGTCTCTACCGCAAGTAGCAGGTTGCACGCCGGCGCAGCGTCCGCCGTGACCACATGCATGTCGACCCCGAAGGTCGAGGCGAGCATGCCACGCGGATCCCGCACCCCACGGGCGTCGTCGAGCGAAAACCCCATCGGGACGGCATGCAGCACGACGTGGCCCTCATGGGCTGATCGACGGGTGCCGGCCGCCAGCACGCGAGCGATATCGCGATCGCGGACCGCCGCGCCGGAAATCCTGATGGCGGCGTTCAGGCGCTCGCTGGCGAGTCGCCCGGCCGAGATCGAAACAACGACGGATTCAACCTGGCATCTCGCGCTGCGCTCGGCGAGATCGACCGCATGACGCACCGCTCCTTCGGCTTCGACGAGGTCGACTACGTTGCCGGCCTTCATGCCAAACGATTCAGTGTGGCTAAAGCCGATCACCTCGATGGCGTGGCTGCGTCTTCGCAACACCTCCTGAGGCGGCTGCGGCTTGAGCCTCGCAATCAGGCACGCGATCTTGCTGGTGCCGACGTCAAGGGCAACCACCAGCGCGGCGCGCTTTGGCGCCAGCGGCCGCATTTTCGGGGTCAGGCCGTAATTGAGCGGGCTCATGCGTTCCCGCCCTTCGGCTTCGGTAGTTTTTTCTTCGCCGCTTCCTCGCGCGCCTGAACGGCGCCGTCAGACAGGCGAACCGTAATGCGGTCCGCGAGTCTCAGATCAATCGCGGTGATGTCGCGGTTCGACAGCTTGGTGTCGCGCTCCAATGCGGCCAGCTGGTCCAACGCCTGCTCGACGTCGAATTCCGGCAGGCGGACATCGACGCCGTTCTTCAGTCTGAGGTTCCAGCGCCGCTCGGCCACCAAAACGCAAGCGCGCACCTGCGCGCGCAGCTCGGGGCGGCGGTCGAGCAAGGCGAGAAATTCTCTGGCGCGGGTCTCGGCGCCGGTGCCGACGACGAGCGGCAGGTCCGCGTAGCGCCTCAGCGCGTAAGGCTCGAGCACCGTGCCGTCACTCGCGATGACGCCGACGCGGCCCGCCTTCTGCCACAGCGCAAAGGCCACGCGCTCCGAAATGGAAATCGCCAGGCGATCGGGTAAAAACTTCTGCACCGTCGCTTCCGCGATCCAAGGATTGGTCAAGAGCCGCGCGCGCGCATCGGCGACATCGAAGAACAACAGCGAGGTGCGCCCGGTGACGCCGGCGGCGGCGAGAATCTCCTCCCGGCTCAGGTGCCTCTCGCCGGCAACAGCGACCGCCGCAATGTTGAACCCGGCGGCGTTGGCCGCCGTGTTGCGGACATCCTTGAAAAAATCGATGATCTTGCCCGCCTGGCCGCTCAATGCAGCGCCATACCCGGCGCTGGCGGCGATGATGAGGATCGTCGCAATGAGGCCGGCATGTCGGGGCAGCCGCGCCAGGCGGTTCGCGACGCGATCGAGAGAACGCGCAAAGCGGCGCCACCGCGCGGCGGACTCCAACAGGAGGACGCCGTGGCTCTCGACCCGTTCCCCACGGCGGCGCTGCAAAGCGGCGGCTGCCCCGGCTTGACGCAGCCGCGACGGCGCTCTCTCACTCAGCGATCCAGCGAAGCGTCCTCCACCATCCATCTAACCAGCTCTTCA
>Ga0137409_10006512_pt1 | contig 12122 bp, 8 predicted proteins | sample CZODoug1_16funga_FD_122059 | JGI IMG/M metagenome (GOLD analysis project Ga0137409, IMG submission 122059) | Vadose zone soil fungal communities from Angelo Coast Range Reserve, California, USA - CZODoug1_16fungal (Hybrid Assembly) | ecosystem: Environmental > Terrestrial > Soil > Vadose zone... | reverse complement strand
CTGCTCAATCCCACCAGGGTCGATCAGGTTTTTGCAGTCGCCGACGCCGGCGACGTGATGCCGCCGAAGTCCACCTACTTCATTCCGAAGGTGCCGAGCGGGCTAGTCTTGAGGCCCCTGCCGTAGCGCGGCGATCAGCGCTTTGCAGAACTGCGGCAAGTCGGCCGGCGTGCGCGAAGAGATGAGATTACCGTCCACCACCACCGCGCTGTCCTCCCACACGACGCCCGCATTTTCCATGTCGTCTTTGATCGCGCGGACGCTGGTGGCGCGCTTGCCCTTGAGAATCTTCGCCGAGATCGGTACCCAGCCTGCGTGGCAGATGAACGCCACCGGTTTGCCGGCCTGGTAAATCTCGCGCGTGAGCCGTAACACTTTGTCGGAGCGGCGCAGCTGATCGGGCGCGAACCCGCCGGGGATCACCAGCCCGTCGAAGTCTCCCGCCTCGATCTTATCGACGTCGGCATCGACGGTGACCGGATAGCCGCGCTTTCCTTGATACGTCTTCTCACCCATTCCAGCCACGGTCGTTGCGGCCCCTTCTTCCTCGAGCCGGATCTTGGGATACCACAACTCAAGATCTTCGTAGAGGGGAGCCGCAAAAAAGAGTACGCGCTTGCCTTTGAGCGTCATGCGCGGAACCTATATCTTTTCCGCCTATGAATCCACGCCCTCTCGTACTTCTCGCCCTCGTCATTGGATGTAGCCCAAAAGCCGATCTCGTCATCACCGGCGGATCCGTGTGGACCGGCCTCTCCACCGGTCGTGCTCAGCCTGGAGCGGTTGCCATCGGCGACGGCAAGATCCTCGCCGTCGGTGACTCGGCGGAGATCGCACGCTACGTCGGCTCCAAGACCGAGATCCTGCGGGCGAACGGCGGCCTCGTGCTCCCGGGGCTGGCCGACGCCCACACGCACTTCATCGACGGCGGTTTTCAGCTCGCGTCCGTGAATCTGCGGGACGCGAAGACGCCGCAGGAATTTGTGCGCCGCCTCAAGGAGTACGCGGCGCACCTCAAGCCCGGCGAATGGATTCTCGGCGGCGACTGGGATCACACGCTCTGGCCCGGCGCGCCGCTGCCGCGCCACGCGTGGATCGATTCCGTCACTCCCGCGAACCCCGTCTTCATCAGCCGTGTCGATGGCCATATGGCGCTGGCGAACGGCGCCGCCATGCGCGCCGCGAAGATTACCAGGGACACACCGGCACCTGTCGGGGGTGAGATTCCGCGCGACGCCCGCGGTGAGCCCATCGGGATCTTCAAAGACAACGCCGAAGACTTGATCGGCCGGGCGATTCCCGCCCCATCCCCCGAGCAGCGGGATTCCGCCCTGGCGCGTGCATTGGCGTTTGCGGCATCGCTCGGCGTCACGGCGACGGGACACATGTCGGCGTCGTGGGCGGATCTCGCGAGCTACAAGCGATTGGAGCGCGCGGGTCGCATGACGCTCCGCGTCTCGGTCTATCTGCCGCTCGAGGATTGGCGCACCGTAGCCGACAGCGTGCAGCAGGGCGGCGGCGTGGGCGACTGGGTGCGCATCGGCGGCGTCAAAGGTTACATGGACGGCTCGGCGGGCTCACGCACGGCGTTCTTCTTCGACCCATTCTCCGACTCGGCGGGCTATCGCGGGTTGATGCGGCAGCCGGAGTCGGACATGCGCGCCTGGGTTGGCGCAGCCGATTCGGCGGGTCTGCAAATCGCCGTGCACGCCATCGGCGACCGCGCCAACGCGATCATTCTCGCGATTTACGACAGCGTCGCGCGCGCGCATGGCGCGCGAGACCGGCGGCTTCGCGTCGAGCATGCGCAGCACCTGCGCGCTGAGGACATCCCGCGCTTCGGCCGGCTGCGCGTGGTGCCGTCGATGCAACCGTATCACGCGATCGACGACGGCCGCTGGCTGATGCAGCGCATCGGACCCGTGCGCATCAGGACGACGTATGCCTTCCGCACGCTGCTCGATTCCGACGCGCCGCTCGCCTTTGGATCCGATTGGACCGTGGCGCCGCTCGACCCGATGCTCGGCGTCTACGCCGCGGTCACGAGGCGGACCCTGGACGATCGCAATCCCAGTGGCTGGGTGCCCGAGCAGAAGATCACCGTCGGTGAGGCACTTCGGGCCTATACCTCCGGGAACGCCTGGGCGACCTTCAACGAGCAGAAGTGGGGCACCCTCGCGGCCGGCCGCTTCGCCGACGTGGTCGTCCTGGACAGGGACCCTTTTACGGTCGCGCCGGAGTCCCTCGGCGCCATCAAGCCACGCTTCACGATCGTAGGGGGACGGGTGGTCTACCGGAAGAAATTATGACGCTTGGCGCGGGGTAGCAGACTGGGGGTGGCGCCCCTGGATATATTCGCCGAAACACGCCCTCGCCCATGTCACGACGGATCTCGCTCGTTCTATTGTGGCTGTTCAGCACGGTCGCCCCCGCCCCCGTGCACGGCCAGCGGCTCGCCCTCCTCGATCGCAAGCTCAAGGAAGTGGAAGCATGGGCCCGCGAGGACACGAACGACGCGGAGCGCCAGTACTTTCTCGCCCTCAGACATTGGAAAGAGCACCACTGGCGGGAGACGGATAGTCTCCTGCGACTTGCCATCCAACTCGAGCCGCGCTACGCCGAGGCCTACCTCGCCTTGTATTACCTCCCCTTCTCTCGCCGCACGTCATTGCGAGATGAGGAATTGGACGGCCGCGTACCTGATTCCTGGAAGTCCGCGCTCAAAGAAGCGAATCGCTTCTACCAGCGGGCGTTCCGTACCGACCCGATGGTCACCCTCAACATCCTCAGCGTCGCCTACGATATCGAGGAACCGCGAGCAATCGATCTCGCGCCCAGCGAGTATCTCGCGTATCAGCGCTGCTGTGCCTGGGCTGTGGACTTCGGGCTCGGCCGGTACCGCTCCGCGTACGAGCGCCTGAAGACGCTCGCCCAGCGGGAGTACGACGAGACGAAGCATCCCGATCGAGTCCCCGACGGGCTGCTGTGGTATCGCGGGCTCGCCGGTGCGCACACGATGCAGATCGACGGCGCGATCGCCGATTTTCGCGCGCTGCTCGACCGCGCGATCAAGAAGTCTCAGCGTGATGAAATCGTGCACGTGCCGCTGGAGGACAACGAGTATCGCTTCATGCTCGCCGCTCTGCACCATGTCGCCGGCCACACCGACAGCGCCGTCGTCTTGTATCAAGAGGCGCTCGAGCACGACCTGGGGCTCGTGATGGCACACACGTATCTCGCGAGCATCTACGACAAGACGGGGCGTGCAGAGGACGCGATGACGGAGCGCCGCCGCGCCGCGGAAGTGAGCAGCGACGATCCCACGGCGTTGTTCGATCTGGGAATGTCGCTCTTCAACTGGGGGATGACGACGCAGGCGGAAGAACCGCTGCGGCAGGCGATCACGCTCAATGCGCGCTACTCACCGCCCTACTATTTGCTCGGCCGGGTGGACGAAGACCTGGGGCGCGCGAGCGATGCGCGCGCGCATTACACGCAGTTTCTGGCACTCGCGCCGCTGCGGATGGGGGATCTGCGGGCCAACGCGCAGCAGCGGCTGGACAGCTTACCCAAATGAGATCAGCCGGAGTACTTGAACCCGGCTTCCTGCAAGGTGAGCGGTTCTCCTTCGTGCTCGACGCCCGCGGCCACCACTTCGCCGAGCACGAGCGTATGATCGCCGGAGGGAAGCGTCGCGACGACCCGGCACTCGACCCAGCCGAGGGCGTCGCTGAGCACGGGCACAGCTGAGACCGGCGCCGGCTTCGTTTTGACGCCCTTGAGTTTCTGAGGCGCCTGCTCGGAGCTGCGCCCCAGCTTGCCGGCGAGGTCGCGCTGCCCGGTGAGCAGAAGACTGATGGCAAAGTGGTGGGAATCTCGTATCAGGCCGATGGTCTTGGACGTGTTTTCGATCGCGACCACGATCATCGGCGGCTCGAAGGAGGCCTGCGTGAGCCAGTTCGCCGTCATGCCGTGCTCGTCGCCGTCGTGGGCGACGGTTACGACGTACAGGCCGTAGGGAAAATGGCGGAGAATGGTCTTCTTGGCGGCCTCGTCCATGGGCGGAAGTTACTTCTATTTGCTCGACCGTGTGGTCAAATTCTCACTGACCGTCCTCAGCCGGGTTAACTGATGCATTTGCTCGCGCTGCTTTCCGCCGTTGCGCTGCTTCGTGCCGATACCAGCACGTCCAACGATTACATCGATCGGTATCGGGAGATCAATGCGCTCGCCCCTTTGCCGGACCAGATCGCGGCAGTGAGCGACTTGGTGCTGCGGCGCGGTGGCGCAGAGATCGTCCTGTCTCGGGGCACACTGTACTTGCTGTCACCCGTCGGCGGGCGCACCGTAGGCGCCGTGTTTCGCGGCGCCGGCCACATCTCGCTGACTCCGCCGCACCCCGCCGAGCGCGAAGCGATGCAGCGCCTGATTGACGCGCCTGCGCTGAACGACAGCCTCAACGAAGTGATTCTGATGTTTTCCGACTCAACCGTGAGCCAGCTGCGGGACCTGCAGTTCGGCCCGGGAGAGGTCCCGGGAGAGGTCGAAGACAACGTACGCAGCTTTGTGGCAAGCTTTCGCGGCAGGAAGGACAACACCTACAGCGCGAGCGTCCTGGCCTCGCTGCTGAACGACGCGTCTGACGGCCTTTTTTTGGCGCACCTGCGTCGCGTCCGCGGCTCCCCGCTGCTGTTTCAGATCGACCCCGCGCTCGTTGAGTCGGTGCTGCTTTTCAAGCCCGCGTCGGGGATGATTCGGTTCTCCAACTGGACCGTCGTCACGCAGTTTCCGCCGCCGATCGGGTCGGCCAGCGCGTCGCAGTGGTATCGCCAGCGCGTCGCCACGCCACGGTATCAGATCGAGGCATGGCTCAAACCGACGCCCGGTGCCGATCTCGATTTCTCCGCCGTCGCACGCGTGTCGTTGGCGGCTCTTGAGGCGACCGGTCCCTGGCTCGACTTCGGGTTGGATCCCGAGCTCATGATCGACTCCGCGCGCTGGGGTGACGGCTCGGCGGCCGAGACCTTCAAGGTCAAGGGCGATGATGATTTGTGGGTCCGCGCACCGCGCCGCCTGGCGGCGGGCGACTCGGCGGTCTTCACCGTGTTTTACCACGGCAACCTCATCGATCGCTACGAAGACTGGTTTTACATCGATCCCAGTGCCGACTGGTTTCCGTCGAACCGCCAGGGCGACGAAGCGGCATTGTACGACCTGACCTTTCATAGCCCGGCGTGGTATCTGATCGCGAGCGTCGGCGAGCGCACCGATTCATCGCTCGACGGCAAGGTCATGACGACGCATTGGGTCACGAAGCGCCCGTCCCCGTTCGCGACATTCAATCTGGGCTTGTTTAAGCTCTACCACGCCGAGTTTGAAGGCGTGCCGCCGCTGGACGTGATGATGTCCGAGGAAGCCCATCGGACGATGCGCAATCGCATGCACGATCAGGGCTACATGATGTTGGCGCAAAGTCACATGTCGGAGACAGTCGCGGCGGACGTCGCGAACAGCCTGAAGTGGTTCAGTCACGCCTTTGGCCCGCCGTTGTTCGACCATTTCTACGTCACGGAGATCCCCTACTTTGAGGGCGTCTCGTTTCCTGGGATGATCGATCTGTCGTGGGTGACGTTTCAGAACACGGCGATCGATGGATTCGACGAATTTTTCCGGGCCCACGAGGTCGCGCATCAGTGGTGGGGCAACGGTGTCCGGCCCGCCACCTATCGCGATGTCTGGATGAGCGAAGGGTTCGCGACGTTCTGCGGACTCTGGTATCTGCAGAGCATACGCAAAGGCAACAAGGAGTACTTTCGCTTCCTGGATGAGTATTTCCGGAACATCAAAGAAATTAGAGAGCGCACGGGCGCGACGTGGCTCGGTTACCGCAACGGTTCCCGCAAGGCTGGGTACGGCTATCAGGCCCTCATCTACGAGAAGGGCGCGTGGGTGATCCACATGCTGCGGATGCTGATGCTCGATCTGAACACCGCCAAGGACGACCGCTTCAGTGCCATGATGCGGGATTTCCACGACACGTTCGCGGCGTCGAGCGCGACCACCGACGATTTTCGCGGCGTAGTGGAAAAGCACGTCGGCGTGCCGATGGATTGGTTCTTCGATCAGTGGGTCAAGGGCAATGCGATACCCACCTACCATGTCGCTTGGACCAATGAAACGACCCCCGAGGGCCGCTCACGAGTCCGCTTACGGGTCACACAGGAAAATGTCCCGCCCGAATTCCAGGCCTGGGTGCTGGTCTCCGCCGATCTGGGCCAAGGCCGTTTTGCCAACTTCCGGGTAAAGGTCAGTGGCGCTCAGGCCGAGTACGCGGGCCCGCTGCTTCCCAGCGCCGCCAAATCGATCACGTTCAATGAGCTGCATAGCGTTCTTGCCGACGTGAAAATGGAGCGCTGGTGATGATCGGGAGATGCCTGGTCGCTCTGACCGCCGCTGCAGTCACGACGGCCTCCGCCCAGCAGCCGCCCGCCAAGCCGCCCCGCCTCGAGGAGCTCGAGGCGCGCGTGCGCCGGGATTCGCTCGACCCCGAAGCGCATTTCCGCCTCGCGGCGCGCTATTACACGCTCAAACGCTTCGCCGATGAAGAGCGCGAGCTGCGCACGACGATCGCCATCGATCCGCGCTACGCCTCCGCCTACCTCTGGCTCGGTGATCTGCCCTTCGACCGGCGGCCCAAGCTGTGGCGGGAGTACCGGAAGGACAAGATTCCTGCGGAATTCCAGCCGGCTGTCGAGGAATCGTTCCACCTGTGGCAACAGGCGGTGCTCATCGATCCCATGGTCGACTTTCGTGTCGAGGGAACGACGGCTCCCCCCGAGGACATGATGGTGATCCCCGACTACGGCGGGATCACGACCGATTACCTCCTGTGGCTCGGCCTCGGTGCATTCGGCGTCGCGCGCTACGAGCTTGCCTGGAACGGCCTCGACCTCTGGACGCAACGCACGTACGCGAACAAGCCGCAGGATTCGATTCCCGATTTCCTGTTTCTGTATCGCGGGCTCGCCGCCGGCCATCTGAAGGCCTACAACAGGGCGATCGCGGACATCCAGGTGCTGTACGCGCGGTCGCTGCAGGCGGAGCGCAGCGATTCGCTGCTCCCCTTCCCCCTCAAGACGAACGACTATCGCTACATCCTCGCCGTGCTGAACCAGACGTGGGGCAAGTCGGCCGACGCGATTCGGTTGTTCGAAGAATCGCTCGCCAACGATCTCGGTCTCTACATGGCGCACGTCCGCATGGCGCAGATCTATCGCGCGCATCAGATGTGGGACCAGAGCATCGCGGAGGCGCGTCGCGCCATCGAGACGAATCCGAATGACGCCACCTCGATCAGGGAATTGGGCGTCATTCTGGACGAGGCGGGGCGCGCCGCCGAGGCCGCCACCACACTGCAACAGGCGGCCAGCGCGAATCCACGCGACCCGCGCACCCTGTATCACCTCGGCGTCGTTCAGCACAAGCTGGCCCAGCCCGCCGAGGCCCGTGAGACGCTGGGCCGTTTCATCGCCATGGCGCCGGCCGGCCGGTACGAACACGAGCTCGCCGACGCCAAGCAACGGTTAGCAACGCTGCCGCAGTAGCTCTACGACGGAGGGCGACATGCATCGATTCGGGGTGGTTGTCGTGAGTGTGCTCGGTCTCGGACTGGGCGCCGGGGCGGCGCAGGCGCAGTTCCGGCTTCCGATGAAGCTCGAGGAGCTCGAGCGCCGCGTCCACGCCGATTCCAACGATCCAGCCGCGCACTTCAACGTGGCGCTGGCCTATTGGAATGCCAAGCGCTGGCAGGACGCCGATAAGTCGTTACGCACCGCCATCCTGCTGGATCCGCGGTTCGCGCCCGCGTACGTCGCGCTGAACTACTTGCCGTATGCGCAGCGTCCCAGCCTGTGGAATGAGGTCCGCGAGAACCGCGTCCCGAACGAGTGGAAGGCGCGCATGGAGGAGTCGGACCAGTTCTTCCGCCACGCCTACATGATCGACCCGTTCGTCGAGCTGCGCAGCGGCGACGTCGTGCAGCCGCGCTCCTCGGCGTATCTGGAGGAGCTGGAGATGTTCTACGGCGAATACGTCCGCGACTACTTCGACGGCCTGGATCAATTCTTCCAGGCGAGATACCAGGATGCCTACGACCGCTTCACACGGGTCATCAATTCTCTCGACGGCGATCGCCATCCCGAGCGCATTCCCAACAACGTGTTCTGGTGGCACGGTCTCGCATCGGCGCGGGTCGAGAAGTGGCCCGATGCCATCGCCGATTTCGACAAGCTGGTGGACCGCTCGCTCGAGCCCACCAAGCGCGATTCGCTGGTGCATTTCCCGCTGCGCACCAACGAGTTCCGCTACATCCTCGCGTACGTCAAGCAGCGCTCGGGCGCGGTGAACGAAGCGATCGACCTGTATCGCGAGGTGCTGACGAACGACATCGGCGTGTATATGGCGCACGTCCGGCTCGCCGAGATTTATGAGACCGCCCAGATGCTCCCCCAGGCGATCAACTCCCGGCGCAACGCCGTGAACGCGAACCCCGACGACGAATCGCTGCTCCTCGACCTGGGGAAGACGCTGGCGCTTGCCGGCCAACCACAGGAAGCCGTCAAGACATTGCGCCAGGCGACGAGTGTCAACCCGAGAGATCCGCGTCCGTCTTTCTATCTCGGCATCGTGCTCGAGCAGATGGGGCAGAAGGACGACGCGCGAGCCGCCTTTACGCAGTTCACTGCTCTTGCTCCGAGCCGGTATGATCGACAAATCACGATCGCCAAACAGCATCTCGCGACGTTGCAGTAGCGCGGCGCTCGGCGCGCTCGCGACGGCCGTCCTGATCGCGAGTGCGCCTGCGTCTGCCGCGGCGCAGACGCGCGCGGCGTATGAGGAGCTGCAGACCTTCTCCGGCGTCCTGAACCACATCCGGCTCAACTACCCCGACTCAGTCGGCTACACGGAGCTGGTCGCGGCGGCGATCCGCGGCGTGCTGCGCGCGCTCGACCCGCACAGCCATTACGAGTCGCGCATCGAATTCCAGAGGCAAAACGCGCTGGAACGGGGCGAGTTGTTCACCGTCGGGCTCGCGCTGGAGGAAGTCGAAGGCGCCGCGACCGTCCTCGCGATCGCACCGAAAAGCCCGGCCGCCAAGGGGGGCATCCTGCCGGGCGACCGCATTGTGACGATGAATGACACGTCGGTGGCCGGCCTCGACATGGCGACGCTCGCCCTGCGGCTCGCCGGCGAGAAGGGCTCCAAGGTGCGGCTCCGGATCGAGCGGGGCCCGCGCCTCGAGCCCGATACGTTCAGCGTGACTCTCAAACGCAATCCGTTCGACGTGCGGTCGGTCTCGGTGGTCCGCATGGTCGACTCGGCGACGGGCTACCTGCGGCTGGAGGAGTTCGCGCCCACCGCCGCGGACGAAGTGCACAACGGCCTGAAGAAGCTGCGCGGCATGCACGCGCAGCGCGTGATCCTCGATCTGCGCGCCAACCCCGGTGGCATCGTCGTCTCCGCCGTCGAGATCGCGAGCGAGTTCCTGCCGAAGAACGCCGTGGTGTTTCGTACGCGCGGCCGCAAGCGCGATACCGACACCACGTTCGTCACCAAGCGAGATGGCGACTTCCGCGAGGTCCCGCTGGTGGTGCTGGTCGACGAGCGCAGTGCCAGCGCGGCGGAAGCGCTCGCCAGCTCCTTGCAGGATCACGATCGGGCGCTGTTGGTGGGACGCCGCAGCTTCGGCAAAGCGCTGATGCAGTCGATTTTCTTTCTTCCTTCGGGCGACATCGTCTGGCTGACGATCGGCCGGGTGATCACGCCCAGCGGGCGCGTCATTCAGCGGCGCTATCACGGCATCGGCTACGAGCAGTACCTGAGCTTTGCCGGAAAATCAGGCGCCGAGGAGGACACGCTCGCCGTGTACAAGACCGATGCCGGGCGCTCCGTCCGCGGTGGCGGCGGCATCGTCCCCGACATCGTCGTCCCGATTATCGCTCCCCTGCCGGTGTGGTGGAGTGCGGCCGCCGATTCGGGATTCGACGACGCGGTCTCGGATAGCGTCGCGCAGACGCTGGCGGCGACACCCACCGCGCGCAGCGCGTGGCTGACCGCGGAAAGCGAATGGCGAGCGAAGCTACTGCCGCCGTTCCTGACGCGCGTGCGCACGCGCCTCGGCGTGAGCGCCGCCACCGACAGCCTCTTGGAGAAGCGGCTGGCGCGGATTCTTGCCGCCCGTGCGGCGGAGGTTCGCTGGGGCCCTGAAGCGCGCGAGGAATTCGTGCTCCGCAACGATCGGACGGTCCGCGTCGCGATCGAGCAGTTCCCCCGGCTGCGTGAGCTGTTGACTGCACCGAAGGGGCAGAACTAGGCTATTTTTCGGGCATGGCAACACGTTCCCGCGTGGCGACGAAGACGCGCGCGCTTCCCAAAACTGAGCTCCTCGACATCTACCGGCTGATTCTCCTGTCGCGCCGCATCGACGACAAGGAAATTCAGCTCAAGCGTCAGAACAAGATCTTCTTCCAGATTTCCGGCGCCGGCCACGAAGGAGTGCTCGTCGCCGCCGGGAAGGTACTGCGGCCCGGCTACGACTGGTTCTATCCATACTACCGCGACCGGGCCCTGGCCCTGACCCTCGGCATGACGCCGACCGAGATGTTGCTCGCGGGGGTCGGCGCCGCGGACGACCCGAACTCGGGCGGCCGCCAGATGCCGTCCCACTGGGGCCACAAACAGCTCAACATCGTGAGCCAGTCGAGCCCCACCGGAACGCAATTCCTCCAGTCGGTGGGCTGCGCGGAAGCGTGGCTCCGCTACGACCGGATCGACGAGATCAAGGAAAAGCCGATCCACGGCGACGAGATCGTGTACTGCTCCGCCGGTGACGGCACCACCAGCGAAGGTGAATGGTGGGAAGCGCTGAACAGCGCCACCAACCTCAAGCTGCCGGTGCTGTTCCTCATCGAGGACAACAAGTACGCGATTTCAGTGCCGATCGAGGTGCAGACCGCCGGCGGCTCGGTGTCCAAGCTGGTGAGCAACTTCCCCAACCTGTTCATTGAAGAGGTGGATGGCTGCGACCCGGTGGCCTCCCACGAAGCCATCACTCGCGCCGCGGAGTGGTGCCGGCAGCGGAAGGGGCCGGCGCTGGTGCACGCGCACGTGATCCGGCCGTACTCGCATTCGCTGTCCGACGACGAGATTCTCTACAAGCCGCCGCGCGAGCGCGAGGAGGAAGCCAAGCGTGACCCCGTGACGGCGTTCCCCAAACGCCTGCTTGAAGACGGCGTCGCCACGGAATCCGAGATCGCGGCCATCAAGGCGCAGGTGGAAGAAGAGGTGCAGGTCGCGGCGGACATGGCCCTCGCGTCGCCGCAGCCGAAGCCGGAATCGGCGCTGCTCTGGGTCTATTCGCCCGACGTCGATCCCACGTCGGAGCAATTCGATACCGAAGACGATCCGCACTTCACCGGCGAGCCCACCACGATGGTGGATCTGTTGAACGGGTGCATGAAAGACGAGATGACGCGCGACCCGCGCATCTTGGTCTTCGGCCAGGACGTCGCGGATGTCAGCCGGGAGCAGTACCTGAAGGAAGTGAAGGGCAAGGGCGGTGTGTTCAAGGTGACGTGGGGCCTGCAGCGTCAGTTCGGCAGCCACCGCGTCTACAACTCGCCCCTCGCCGAAGCCAACATCATCGGACGCGCGGTCGGCCTCGCGACGCGCGGGCTGAAGCCCGTCGTCGAAATCCAGTTCTTCGATTACATCTGGCCGGCCTACCACCAGCTGCGCAACGAGCTGGCGACGATTCGTTGGCGCTCGAGCAACGCCTTCAGCGCGCCGGTGGTCGTGCGCGTCACCTACGGCGGCTACCTGAAGGGGGGCTCCGTCTATCACTCGCAGACCGGCGCCGTCGTCTTTACGTCCATCCCGGGGCTGCGAGTCATTTGCCCTTCGACGGCGCTCGACGCGAACGGCCTGCTGCGCACCGCCATTCGCTGCGACGATCCCGTCCTCTTCCTCGAACACAAGCACCTCTACCGCCAGACCTACAACAAAGCACCGAATCCCGGCCCCAACTTCATGATTCCGTTCGGCAAAGCGAAGGTGGTGCGGGA
>Ga0137409_10006510_pt1 | contig 12124 bp, 10 predicted proteins | sample CZODoug1_16funga_FD_122059 | JGI IMG/M metagenome (GOLD analysis project Ga0137409, IMG submission 122059) | Vadose zone soil fungal communities from Angelo Coast Range Reserve, California, USA - CZODoug1_16fungal (Hybrid Assembly) | ecosystem: Environmental > Terrestrial > Soil > Vadose zone... | reverse complement strand
TTCAGCGTCACATCGACGACCTTGGCCTCGATCATCACCTGGCGCTCGACCGACAGGCGCATCGCCTTCAGGTACTTTTCGACATTTCGCAGCTCGTCGGGCATCGCGCGCACGACGATCACGCCCGACTGCGGGCTGACCACCACATTGCGGCCCGGCGCGCTGCCGACCAGCGCCCGAAGCGCGCTCGTGACCTCGCTCCAGAGATCGCTCTGCGAAACCATCGATACGCGGCTCGCGTCCAGAGCGGAGGTCGCAATGGCGCTCAGGCCGAGCGCGCCCAACGCCGGCGAGGTCGACTGCCCCGGCGTTCCGGGTGCCGTTACCCCCACGGCCGGCGCGCCGCCCTGCTGCGTGCCCGAAATCGCGCCGGAGCTCACCCGTACGTCGCTGCGGCCCGAGCGCAGCCCGATCAGGTAATTCACCTGGAATACTCGGGTCTGAAGGCCGGCCGATTCGACATAAATGCGGGTGCCGTCAACTCGAAACTCGTAGCCATAGACTTCCCGGATGGCTTCCAGCGCCTCCCGTACCGTGACGTCCTTGAGGTTCAGCGAGAGCGTTCCGCCCACCGCGGGATTCACGATCATGCTGTAGCGAGTCCCGGAAACGATCGACATGAACACCTGCCGCGCCGGCGCGGAATTGACCACGAGATCGAAGCGCGGCTCGACGGGCGCTCCGGGCACTTTGGGTATTTCCGCGCGCAGGGGCGGGAGCAGCGCAGCGCGCACGGAGTCCGGCTGGCTTCCCTTTTGCGCCGTGGCGCTCTCGATCTCGGAAATGACGCTCTGATCCACGTGGAATGGGGAGCAGGAAGCCAGCAGGGCGGCCAACATCGCGACGAGGCTAGTTCGCTTCACGGTTATCATCCTCCTGCCTGCCGGCAGCATCGGTCCGCGCGGCACGCCAGTGTTTCCTGCGTTGGACTGAAGAATAGAGCTTGATGGTTTCAGTGGCCTCGGGTCGCTGCAGGACGATCTCCTCGTCGCTGATCCTCACCACGGTGGCGTTCCCGTAGCGCTCGCCGAGATTGACAGTCCGGCCGTTGATCGTCACCTGGCGCCGGTCTTTCGAGATGATCACGACCTGGGCGGGCGACGAGCTCCCTGCGGGCTCGTAGGCACCGGCGGATCCGCCGGTAATTTCCCGCGGTGGCCGCGTAGGATCGCTCAGCCCTTGTGCGAGAACCCGCGGCGTGCCGAGTGCGATGACGAGCGCGAGACCCAGGGTCAGATAAGCAGCCATGTTTTTTCGGGGCTCAGCGTGTAAAGCGTGATCTTGAGCGTGACCACGGGGTAGGCAGCGGCCTGAAGCTCCATGTTGCCCCACATGATCTTCGCAGGAAGGCGCTCGAGCTGGCCGACATAGGTAAGCATTTTCAGATAACTTCCCGACACCGTGATCTCGATTCCGTGCCGATACAAAGCGAGGCCGCCCGAGCCCAATATCGCCGTGAGCGACTGGGCCAGTCCGGACGCAGGCAGCGAGCGCAGGCTGACGAGCTCGACGTCGGGATTGCGCTTTACGATTTCGTAGAGCATTTTCGCCATGCGCTCGGGTGGAACCAGCTCGCTTCGTCGTGCGGCGAGCTCGCGGTCGAGCGCGGCGAGTTCGAGCTTGCGCTTGTCCAGCCGCTGGCGCTTCGCGTTGGCGTCGTCACCCGTTCGCGCCTGCGCATACGCCTGCACCTGCCCCTGCATGGTGCGAATTTCGTCCTCCTGCTGGTGAATTCTCTGCGAGTTGACCTTCTGTCTCCGCGAAATGGGATCGAAGAGCGTGCTGTCGGCGACCGCGACGACCACGACCGCGGCGGCGAGAAATATGAGCACGCGCTCGCGCAGGCTCATCGCGTCGAGGCGGTCGGCGTAGCGCTGCAACGACACCGGGAGGCGCATGGTTAAGGCTTCGCTCTCTCCGCGAGGGCTTTCCCCGGCTCGGGAAATCCCTGCGAGGTCACGGTGAATTCCACGATCGCGCGGCCCGGGGCTTTTCCAGCAGTGCTGCGCGTAATGGCCAAGCCATCGAGCGGGCGCCCCCGGAGCACGGATTCCTGCTTGAGTCGCCCGATAAGAACGGGGACGAGATCGGCCTGCAGCGCCCGGCCGCTCATGGTCAGCTGCCCGCCCCCTTCTGCGATCTGTATGCTCGTGAGCCAGAGGCCCTGCACTGTCTGTCGCGCAAAGGCGCGCAGGTATTCCGAGTATCCGGCGAGGCCGTCCGGACCGCCCGTTCCGAGCTCGCCCATGAGCGAGCGCCGCAAGGCGATCGCCGCTTCGATGCTCTTCAGGTCCTGATCGAGCTGCGCTTCGCGTTTTTCAGGGCTGAGCTCCGCGGTCATTTTTGCGAACTGCTGCTTCTGCTGTTCGTAGGCGCGCCCCGATTCCCCGATCTGGCGCGCGAGGTTCCTGTCCTGCCAGAAGGCGAAGGCGTAGAAGAGCGCCATCCCCAGCACGATCAGTCCGAGCGCCTGGGTCATGGTCACCGCGGAAAAATACTTCTTCTTCTCGAGGAACAGCGGATTGAAAAGATTGATCTGCTGGCTCACAGCGCCTTCTCCTCGACCCGCAAGGCCGCCCCGAACAGGTAAAAATACTCCCACTGCTCCTCGGCAGTCGGCTCACCGGCATCGGCAAAATCCATGACTTGCGGCAATGCGGCAGGGACGACCGGCACGTAGAGCCTGCTGCGGAGAAACTGCTCGAGCTCGGGGTCCTGCGGCAGCGGGGCGAGCAGCAACTCTCCCACCCCGACGCTCAGGCGCTGGCGGTCAAAGATGTCGAGCGAACGGGTGATTTCCGTCGCAACCCGCTCGCGATAATGGTCCCCATGCTCCCTTTGTCCCAGCTGCACCGACGTGACCTCGAGGCGCCGCGTGAGAAGCAGCTCGCCGCGGAACGAGATCGTCAACATTCCTCCCCAAGCGGAAAACGCGAGCATCGCGGTCGCCTTGTCCGGAGACTCGAACAGCGCCGCGATATTCCGCTGCGCCATTTCCGGGATATCGATGACCTTGAGCGGAACGCGGGCATCCTGGAACAGGGCGATGCGCTTCTGCACGACCTCGTTGGGAGTGGCGACGGCATACATGGCCCTTGCCGATCCCTTGGCGTCTCCCTCGGCACGCACTTCGAATACGTCGACCGTCGCGTCGTCGATGTGATATTCGAGCAGATCCTTGATGCGCCAGCGAATCGCCGCTTTGAGCTCGTCTGCCGGAACCTTGGGCGGTTCCACCAAAAGTATCTGGTAGTCCGCGGGTTCGAGGAGCGTAGTACACGCGAAACGGGCGAGTCCGTGCTCCTTGGTCTCTTTCTGCAGCGAATCCGCCTGCTCCGACGGCGGGCACGGAACACTCCACCAGCGCGTCGCAAGGGGCCGTTCGCGGTTCGCGGCTCGGATGTGGGCGAATTTGATCGCTTCCGGCTCGATTGCGACGGCCAGAAGTCCTGAACTCTGAGTCGATTTGTTGAACCAGCCCAGCAATACCCTCTCCCTGAATCAGGCTTAACTTCAAGTTATATGAATAAGGTATTGTTGTCAATGACTTTTCTCGAACATGAATCCGGCGTGCCGGATCGCGTTTCGAGGGCGTGCCCTGCGGCACGGCTTGTTCAGCCTTCGGGTGGCAAAGAAAAAGGCGGGCGCCTTGCGGCTACCCGCCCTTGCTCCCTCTCGGGAATCTGTCAGCCGCGGTTGCGGATCAGCAGCCGGTCGTCGTCGAGGCACTGACCACCGCGGGGTTCGCGGTGTTGGTATAGGTGAACTGGCAGCTCGCCGGGGTACTTGCCGCAGTGGCTTGAAAAGTCACCACGCCAGCGGCAGCCGAGGAGGTGAATACACCGGGATCGGTTCGAAGGGTGGCTAAAATCCCCGCCGCGTCGGCCGTGGGATACCGGTTCGTCATCGTGATGGCAGAGCCTTCCACGGTAACCGACGAGCCCGCGGCCAAGTTCGAAGCGAGCTGCAACGCGTTCGTCAAAGTCGCAGCGGAACTCACCGCGGCGCGCAATCCGTTCAAGGACGCAGCGCGAGCCTGGGATGTGACGTCTATGAACTTGGGCGCCGCGATGGCCGCCAGAATCCCGAGAATCAAGATCACCACGATCAGCTCGATCAGCGTAAAGCCAAGCGTTTGCTTTTTCATTTGGTTTCCCTCACTAATTGAGTAACTTACAGGCTCAATCTAATGCTCAATCCATTATACACAACCTTCGCCGGGCCGTTCCACTTGTTTAAAACCAGGTATACGGAGCGACGGGCTCCAGCCGCATCCCCGCGAACACCCTGCGCTCGGAGCCCGGCTCTGCCGGCTCGAAGCGGACCTGCACCCGAAATCGAAGCCGCTTGGTTCCGTCCGCCAAGCGCTCAAGGTGTCCGTCGAGATCGGGAACGTACACCAGCTCCTTCCGGGTCGCATCAAAATACCAGCTCCGCCGCGGCACATCGGGCTGCGGCGCGCGGAACTCGCCCTGGTAGCCGGGCGGGGGCTCCATCAGCCACTCGACCGGATTGGCGCGCGCGAGGGACGCGATATCTTTTCCTTCTCCCCGCAGGAGCAGCGCCGCGATCCGCAGCTGCAGTGCGCTTTTCACCACGCCGACGGTGTATTCCATCGCCGCTTTTTCGGCGGCCTCCTGGTAAAAACGCAGCCGCTCGAACAGCAGCGTGGCGCACAGCGCGATGATGCATATGACGACGATCAGCTCGACCAGGGTAAGACCGGCGTGCTTGGACCGCATCGCGAGCACGGGCACGCACCGTCTAACGGTTGCTGCTCCCGAACGCCGCTTGCCCCAAATTCCACATGGGGAGGAATACACCGAGCGCGAGTATCAGCACCAGCACGCCTAACAGCACGATCAGGATCGGCTCGATCTGCGAGGACAGCGTCTTCAGCTCGTATTCGACTTCCCGCTGATACATTTCGGCCACTTCGCGCAGCAGATCGTCCAGCTCGCCCGCTTCCTCCCCCACGGAGATCATCTGCAGCACCACCGGAGTGAACACTCCGGTGGTCACCGCGGTCCGCAGCAGGCTTTCCCCGCGCTCGACCCCGTCGCGGATTTGCTCTATTCGCTGCCCCACATAAGCGTTGTCCACGACCTGCTCCACCACCGACAGGGCCTGCACGATGGGCACGCCGCTCTTCAGAGCGATCGACAACGAGCGCGCGAACCGCGCCAGCGTCGCCTTGAGCACGATTTTGCCCGCGATCGGGATGCGAAGCTTCATCCGGTCCCAGCTGTAGCGGCCCGCGGGAGTGCCGACCCATACGCGGAACGCTATGTAGGCAGCGGCGACAACGCCCAGCAGCGCCGGCCAGTAATTCACCATGAATTCCGAAAACCCGAGCAGCACCCGCGTCATCAGCGGCAACTCCGCCCTGAAACTCGCAAAAATCCGGGCAAAGGCGGGGATGACGAAAATATTGACGATGACGATGGCAGCGGCCATTACGGCGATGACGAAAATCGGATAGCGCAGAGCCTGGGAGACCTGGTTCTTGATCTCCCTCTCGAACTCGAGGTGGTTGAAGAGCCTGAGGAAGACTTCCTCCAGGGCCCCGGTCAACTCGCCCACGCGCACCATGCTGATATAGAACGGCCCGAACACCTTGGGGTGCCGGCGCATCGCGGTCGAGAGGTCCCTGCCGCTGTCCAGGCTCGCGCGCACGTCCTGCAGCATGTTCGCAAACCCGACCCGCGTCGCGGATTCCTGGAGCGCCGCCAGTGATTTGAGTATGGGAACACCGGACTTGAGAAGCGTGTACATTTGCCGGCTGAAGAGCAGCATGTCCTCGATCGTCACCTTCTCCGAGCTCAGCCGGCGCAGCCATCCCTCCGCCGAAAGCGCCTTCGGGCCCGAGGCAGGACTGATGTCTATCGGGGATACGCCGCTGGTGAGGAGCTGATCGGCGACCGCGCCCGAATCGGAATTCTCGAGCACGCCGCGTACCAGTTCTCCCCTCGCGTTGCGGCCGGTGTAGGCGAAAAACGGCACGCGAGCCGCGCTAGTCTTCGAGCTGCGCCGTGACGCGCATGGCTTCGGAAACCGTGGTCTTTCCGGTCATCGCGAGTCGAGCCGCGCTATCCTCCAATTGCTGGCCCGCCATCCTCTGCTCGGCCGCCGAGATGAAGCGGCCGGGGTCGTCCGAATTGGCGAGCGCCGCGAGCTCGCTGTCCATTTCGAGCATTTCGTAGATCCCGATTCTCCCCGCGTAGCCGCTGCCGTTGCAGTGCTGGCAGCCGCTCCCGGCCATGATCCGCCCCGCGGCCGGGTCGCAACCCGCGGTGCGCAGCCACTGGACTTCCTGCGGGTCGGGCTGGCGCGGTTTGCTGCAGGATTCGCAGTTGACGCGAAGAAGGCGCTGCGCCACGACGGCCTGGAGCGAGTAGGCGACCATGTAGCGCGGCACGCCCATGTCGATCAACCGCAGCGGCGAGCTCGCCGCGTCGCGAGTGTGCAGCGTCGACAGCACCATGTGGCCCGTAATGGCCGCGCGCAGACCGATTTGCGCCGTCTCGACATCGCGCATCTCCCCGATCAGGATCACGTCCGGATCCTGGCGCAGGGACGAACGCAGCACGCGGCTGAAGGTCAGCTCGATCTTCTCGTTGACCTGGACCTGGTTCAAGCCGTCGAGACGGTATTCGACCGGGTCCTCCACCGTGATGATCTTGCAGTCGGGCTTGTTCAGCTCGTTCAGCGCCGCGTACAAGGTGGTCGTCTTGCCGCTGCCCGTTGGACCCGTCACGAGCACCATCCCGGTATAGCGATGGATCGCCTTGCCGAAACGTTCGAGCATTTCGGGCGACATGCCGAGATCGGCGAGCTGATGCACGCCTCCTGCGCGGTGGAGCAGACGCATGACGATCGTCTCGCCGTACTGCGTCGGCATGGACGAGATGCGCACGTCTATCGGATGATTCCTGACCTTGACGTTGAAGCGGCCGTCCTGCGGCAAGCGCCGCTCGGAGATATCGAGCCCCGACATCAGCTTGAGCCGCTGAGCCACCGCCGAGGATATCTTGGCGTCGGTTTCGGTTTGCGGCTGCAAAAGCCCGTCGATCCGGAAGCGGATATGCAGTCCCTTCTCGTGCGGCTCGATGTGAATATCGGACGCCCGCGCCTGGATCGCGTCCTCGAACATCGTCTGAAGCAGCTTGACGACCGGGGCATCCTCGGCTCCGAGGGTGAGGGTTCCGAGGTCCACGATGTCGCCCAGATCCTCGCCCAGCTCCCTCGCGAGCGAGCTGATCTGGTCGGTGCGCCGGTAGATGCGATCGATCGTCTGCAGCAGCATCGTTTCGGACACCACTGCGATGTTGACTTCCTTGCGTGTGAGCCGCGAGATCTCGTCGAAGGCGAACAGATCGGTGGGATCGACCATCGCGACCAGCACCATGTCGTCCTGCTCTTCGAGCAAGAGCGCGCGGAAGCGCCGCGCCTGCGCTTCGGGCAGTTTGCGGGTCACCGCGGAATTGAAGTTGTAGTATTTCAGGTTGATGAACGGAACACTGAGCTGGCGGGCGAGCGCCTCGCCGATCTGGTCTTCCGAAAGGTATCCGCTCTCGATCAGCACCTTCCCCAGCTTTCGGCCCGAGCGGCCCTGATCCTCCAGAGCCGCCTTGAGCTGCTCTTGCGAGATGAGCTTCTGTTGCAGGAGCAGATCACCGAGCCGTACCCGCTCGGGACGCTTGTGTCTGATTGCCTCGGCCACGATCCTTCGCTCCCGTCACCGCTGGAGGGCGACTTCAGGTTGTCGTCGCGGGCAACGTTACCGCGTTCCCGGCAACTGCGCAAACTAGGGCTTGGCGCCGCCGAGTTCGGCGCGAGCCAGCTCCAGCAATCCTGAAAATCTGGCGGGACGGTCGGCCGCCAACTTCTCCAGCGTCGGCAGCCATTTCCGGATCCACTGCGGATACACCGTCGCCGCCGCCCGCAGGGCGCGTACGGCCTCGGCATCGCGCCCGGAGAGCGCGAGCAGCGCGACCTGCCGCAGAACCACGGAAGGCATGGGATAAGCGTGCATCACCTGCGTGTTGAGCGCGAGTTTGTCGGCCAGGCCCTCCTCGTCGATCGCGATCGCCTCGCTCGCGATCCGCTCGAAATACGGGCCGAAGAGCGAGCCCTCGCGCAACTTCATGAGATCGTCCAAGTCGCTGCTGCCGGGGGCCCCGCCGCGGGCAATCTTCGTCTCGACCCCCAGATACCAGCGTTCGAATGAACGGTAATCGGACCACACCCCGAGCGCGGTCATGCCCCCGGCCAAAGCGACGACGATGACCAGCACTCGGCGCAGGCGGGTCGGTGCGACGCTCGCGCCGCCGGGAGACGCGGCGCCGAAGAGCAACGCGAACATCCCCAGAAAATTGGCATGCCAAAGCGGAAATTCCACCATGCTGTGCAGTCCGACGACCGCGAGGACGCCGATCATCCAGCATCGGTCCGGGGTCAGGCCGCGCCACGGCATCCGCCGGAACCAATGGGCGAGGGGAATCGCGATGCACGACAGGCCCACGATCCCGGTCTCGGCCAGCAACTGCAGGAACAGGTTATGGCTGTGACGGTCCAGACCCGGAGGGGATCCGCCCCCCAGCCCGGCCGCCAGTTCAAACGCGCGCCAGGCATACTCGCCGAACCCGACGCCGAGAAGGGGGCTCGAAAGGAACATCAGCCACGCGTACAGAAAAAGCTGGAGCCGTATCGGTCGCTCTCCCGTTGCCCCGACGTCCAGGTAGCGCATCAGACGCTCTCCGGAGGAACTCGGTCTGCCCTCGGGCCCGACAAAGATTCCGGTGTAGAGATTCAGAATCTGAACCAGCAGGAACACCGCCAGCGCAAAGCACGCGAGCCGGAGGACTCGTTTCGCCTCAGGCCGATAACCGCCGAGGCGAAGCAAGGGGACGATGGCGAGCGCGATGGCGAAATAACCCCAGGAGCCGCGCGAGCCGGACAGCGCCATGCCCGCCGCCAGGGGAAGCGCCATCAACAGCGCCGGAAGGAGAGCGAGCGCGTTGCGCGCATGGAGAAAGGCGATGGAAATCACCGCGCAGCCGAGGTAATCCGCGAAATTGTTGGGCTGGTTCACGGTGCCGAACATCGCGTTGAGCGGCTGCATGGCTACGTATGCGCCGATCGCAGGCAGCGCGACGTGATAGTACTGGACGAATCCGCTCGCGGCGGCGAGCAGGCCGGCTGCACCGATCCACCACTGCAGCGTTCGCGAAACCGCTGCTTCGCCGAGCTCGCTGCGCAACCAGGCCCCCAGCACCACCGGCAGTCCCGCCCACGAGGTATACAGCGCTCCGGTCGCGCTGCGCAAGGGATATGCAACCTGCCCCAGCGCAGCCTGCAGGACCAGCAACGCCGTCATGAGGAACAGACCGATGCACAGCCCCGGTAAAGGCAACGCGTTGCGAGAGGGAGTCACTGCGATCGTCGCGAGCGCAGCGAGCCCGATCGCGAAGGCGAGCCACTCCGTATAGAACGTGAACAGAGGATAGCCGTGGTAGGGGTTCAGAAAGGGAGCAGAAACCAGCAGCCCGCACAGGGCGAGGCACAAGCGCGGAGACAAAGGGGCGCGCGCGCCGTCAGTCACTGCCGGCCTAGCGTCCGTATCCGCGCCTTGCCTCGGCGGCAAACGCGGCAAACACGGCAGGATCGTCGCGCGCCATCTGTTCGAGGCGCCGCAGATGATCGCGCAGCGTATCCGGATACATCGTCGCAAGCCGGGAAAAAACCCGCGCCGCTGCTTCGCGCTCGCCTTTCAAGCTCAGCAGAACCGCCTGCCGGAACACGGCGTCGGGAATCGGAGCGAAGCGCAACGCATAGGTGTTGAGCCCGAGCTTCGCATCCAGGTCCTCGCGGTCGAGGACGAGCAGCTCGGAGGCGAGCAGATCGTAGTAGCCGACGAATAGCGAGGTCGTGCGCTGGTCCGCGAAGTCTTTCAGCTGGGCTTCGGAGAGCGGTTCGTTTCTCCGCTGCGAGCCCTCCGCCTGCCGGGTCCAGCGCTCGAAGCTCCGGTAGTCTGAAAACACCATGACCAGCGCCGCGATGCCTGCCGCGAGCACCAGCCCGAGCGCGCCTCGCCGAAAGCGGCTGAAGCGCAAGGCGACCAGCGGCTGGGGAGCCGCGCCCAGCAGGAGGGCCGTGAGCCCGAGAAAATTGGCGTGCCAGAGCGGGTATTCCACCATGCTGTGCGTCGCCTGAATCGCGATGAGCGTCAGCATCCAGCCGGTGTCCAGGTCCGGCTTGGACCACGAAACCGACCTCAGCCACAGCGCGAGCGGCACGGCCACGCAGAGCGCCCCCAGCAGCCCGGTTTCCGCGAGCAGGTCCAGCAAGGCATTGTGCGCGTGGTTTGTCATCGCCGAATTGCTCGCATCGAAACCCGAGCCGTGCTCGAGGAGGTTCCAAGCGAACTCACCGAACCCGACCCCGAGAAGGGGATACCCCGCGAACATCGCCCACGCTTCCTCGAGCAGATACATCCGGACCTGCACGCCGAGCTGGGTCGAATCGGACGCGAGAGTCTGCATCCAGCGCCCGCCGAGGGTCGGCGTCTGAGCGCCCGCGCCGGCCAGCCACGGGAAGTGGAGGACGACGATGTTCAGGCCGGCGAACAGAACCAACGCGCACAAGGAGAAGACCACGAGTGGACTGAGCCTTCGGCGGTCGCCGAGCCAGAACGTCCAGCACGCCGTGATCGATACCAGCAACACGTAGATCCAGGCGCTGCGCGATGTCGAAAGCACCAATCCCAGCAGGAGCGGAGCGGCCAGCAGCGTCGCGAGAGGCAGGCTCAACCAGCGCCGTCCGAAAAGAAAAACCACCGACGCAAGCGCGCAGCCCAGATAGTTGGCGAAGTGGTTGCGTTGCGCGAGGGATCCGAACATCCCATCCGACGCGCCTCCGGAAACCAGCCGGACGCCGAGCCAATCGATCTGGTATTGCAGGACGAAGCCGCTGACCGCGACCAGCAATCCGCCGACGGCGATGGATAACTGCAGTACGACTCCGAAGCGCTCGAGCCCGCACTGCTCGCGCAGATGCGCTCCGAGCCAGACGAGCAAGGCCGCCCACAGCACGTAAAGCGCGCCGAGGAGGCTGCGCTCGGCGTAGGCGACCATGCCGAGCGCAACTTGAATCAGCAGGATGACCATCAGGCCGATCAATCCGAGCGAAAGAAGCGGGAGCCCGGTCTGTTTTCCCCGGGCGAGCGCGAGCGGCAGCAGCGCCGCTGTCCCCAGGGCAAAAGCCAGCCACTCGGTATAGAACGTGGGCAGCGGAAGGCTGTGGTGGAAATTCAGGAACGGAAGCGAAACCATCAGCCCCGACAGCGCCAGGCTGATTCGCGGGACAAGCGTCATCTCCGACGGAGGAAGGCTCGCTGTCGTCGTGACGGCGTGGGGCGGTTGCACGGCCGCGAGTATACTCGGGTCGTCTACCGGGCTCTCTGGAGGAAATCCTTGCCGCCGCTGCGTGCGATCGTGTTCGACGCCTACGGCACCCTGTTCGACGTGCATTCGGTGATCGCGCTGTGCGAGCAGTTGTGGCCGGGCAAAGGCGCGGCCTTGAGCCAGCTCTGGCGCGCCAAGCAGCTCGAATACACCTGGCAGCGCAGCTTGATGCGCCGCTACGTGGATTTTGCGCGGATCACGGAAGGCGGTCTGCGCCACGCCTGCGCTGCGCTACGGCTGCCGGCCGACGAAGGGCACCACCGCAGCCTCATGGGCGCCTATCTGAAGCTCTCGATTTTCCCCGAGGTCCGCGATGCCCTCGCCGCGCTCAAGGAATCGAGACTCAAACTTGCCATTCTCTCGAACGGCTCACCGGCGATGCTGCGCCCCCTGGTGGCGAACGCCGGACTCGCCGGCCTCATCCGGATCGTAATCAGCGCGGACTCGGGGAAAATCTACAAGCCCGCCCCAGCCGTGTACCGGCTGGCGGTCGACAGGCTTCGCGTACCGAAGACGAGGATAGGCTTTGTCTCGAGCAACTGCTGGGATGCATGCGGAGCGAAGTCCTTCGGCTTTCGCACGTTCTGGATCAACCGCACCGGCGCTCCCGTCGACGAGCTGGGGGCGACGCCCGATCATGTCATCGCCAGTCTTGGCGA
>Ga0137409_10006509_pt1 | contig 12125 bp, 9 predicted proteins | sample CZODoug1_16funga_FD_122059 | JGI IMG/M metagenome (GOLD analysis project Ga0137409, IMG submission 122059) | Vadose zone soil fungal communities from Angelo Coast Range Reserve, California, USA - CZODoug1_16fungal (Hybrid Assembly) | ecosystem: Environmental > Terrestrial > Soil > Vadose zone... | reverse complement strand
GGACGGGCGCGGAGCATGTCGGCGACTACGTCAATCTCCCCGTGGTGCGGCATGTGCTCGAGGGTCGTACGGGGGTGGCGGAACTCGAGAACTCGGTGGACCGGGTGGTGAACCTGTCCGCCTACCGCTGGCTCCCGACCCTCGGCTGGGGCGTCGTCGTCCAAAGTCAGAAGGACGTCGCTCTTCAGCGGATCCGCAGGCTCCTCATCGCGTCAGGGGCTATTGGCTCGATCTTGATCGTGGGGCTCGCCGGGCTCGGGGGGCTTGCGCTGCGCAATGAGCGGCGAACCGCCGACGCGCTGGCCAGGTCCACCGAGCGGCTCACGATGCTGCACGAGATCGACCGGTCCCTCATTGGGGCGAAAGCCCCGGTGGAGATCGCCGAGGCCATCCTTCCACGCTTGCGCGACTTGCTGGGAGTTCCCCGCGTCATCGTGAATCTGTTCGACCTACGGGCCGGGGAAGTCGAGTGGCTCGCCGCCGTTGGTCGTCGTCGGTTCTATCGCGGCCCGGCCATCCGCTACTCGCTGCGCCTGGCGGGCGACCTGGAGGCCTTGCGGAGGGGCGAACCGCAGGTGGTCGATGTCCACTCGCTGCCCGTGAGTCCCGAGGCCGACGCGCTCCTCGCATCCGACGTCCGAGCGTATATGGTGGTGCCGATGATCGCCCGCGGTGAGCTCATCGGTTCGGTGAGCTTCGGCGGGTCGCCGAGCGACTTCTCGACCGAGCAGATCGGCATCGCGCAGGAAGTGGCCGCCCAGCTCGCCATCGTGCTCGAGCAGGCCCGGCTCCACGAGCGCATCACCCGCCAGGCCGAGGAGCTCGAGCGGCGGGTGCAGGAACGAACAGCCGAGTTGAGCGCGGCCAACGAGCAGCTGCAGCGAGAGATCGGCGAACGCCGTCGGGCGGAACAGGAGGCCGATCGCGCCAACCGGGCAAAGAGCGAGTTTCTCTCACGGATGAGCCACGAGTTACGCACGCCACTGAACGGCATCATCGGCTTCGCCCAGTTGCTCGAGCTCGAGGTCCCGGACGGGGATCAACGCGAGAGCGTTGATCACATCCTGAAGGGCGGACGTCACCTCCTCGGCCTCATCAATGAAGTCCTCGACATTGCGCGCATCGAGGCCGGCAACCTCGCGATGTCGCCGGAACCGGTCTCGGCCGACGAGGTTCTTCGCGCCGCGCTCGATCTCATTCGGCCTCAGGCCGCCGCACGGAGCATCCAGATCCTCGAGCCTGCTCCGGTCGGACGCTACGTCACCGCCGATCGCCAGCGCGTCCAGCAGGTCCTCTTGAATCTGCTCTCGAACGCCGTCAAGTACAACCGTCAGGGCGGGGCCGTACGGGTGGGGTGCGAGGATGGTTCTGCGGGGCGACTGCGCTTCACGGTGGCTGACACCGGCGGCGGGATCGCGCCCGAGATGATGAACCGATTGTTCAGGCCGTTCGACCGGTTGGGCGCCGAGCAGACGGCGATCGAGGGAACGGGCCTGGGTCTCGCGCTCTCGCAGCGCCTCGTCGAAGCGATGGGCGGGACGCTGACGGCCAGGAGTACCCTCGGCGAGGGTGCGACGTTCACGGTGGAATTACTCCTCACGGATGGCCTGGCGGTGCCGGCGCACGCCGCAGCCGAAATCGAGGCGCAGAACGGCGCGGCAGCGAGCATTCACGGGACCGTGTTGTACATCGAGGACAACCTCTCGAACCTGCGGCTGGTCGAACGCATCATCGCGCGCCGGCCCGGGGTGACGCTGGTATCCGCGATGCAGGGCAGCCGAGGCGTCGAGTTGGCGCGTGCCCACCGACCCGACCTGATTATCCTGGATCTACACCTCCCTGACATGCCTGGCGCCGACGTCCTGGTCCGGCTGCTTGCCGACCCGACGACGAAGGCGATTCCCGTGGTGATCCTCAGCGCCGATGCGACGCCCGGCCGAATTTCAAGGCTGCTCGAGCAGGGGGCCCGCGCGTACCTGACCAAGCCTCTCGACGTGAGAGAGCTTCTCTCGTTGATCGACGACACCCTCCGAAACGAAAAGAGCTCCTGAACTATCCTCGGAGTTTGCCGAAGAGGTAGGCCGCGACGGCGACCACGGCGACAGCGGTCCATGGGCGAGTTTTGATGAATCGAGAGCCTTCCTTGATCCAGGCGTCGCTCGAACGGCCGGTATACTCTTCGATTCGCTGGTCAGCCTCGCGTGCGATCTGCTGACCCTTCTTGGACAGGTCGCCAAGCTGTCTGGTCGCATTCGCCGCGACACGGGCCGCGTCATCCTGGGCTGCTACCACGCCGCGTTGAGCTGCCTTCTCGGCTTCTTTCCATGCGTCCGCCATAACGTCTCCTTTGTTTGCGGTCTCGACAGCCGGTCCCACGCGGCCTCTGGATGCAGCTGCTGCAACAGCACCCTGTTGTCGACGGCGACCCGGCCTTCGCTGCGGTGATGCACATCTTTCAATCGCTCGCGAAATTCGCTCTCTCGCATGACCGTGGTACGAGCAGGACTCATGCCACTAACTGAGGAAGTTCCAGCTTGACGCACGCCATCGGCGGTTACCTCCTCTTGCTGAGGCGTGCAGTCTGGCGGATCGCATCGCGCCGGCCTATTGGACCTTGGCCCCATAGGCCCACGGGAATCAGGACTGGACAGACGGCTCGATCGGCGGCACAAACGTGAGGTCGAGGTCCCCTGGTCTCGACACATGGAGGAGCCAATATGGAGCGACGGGATTTTCTCAAGTTGAGCGCGGCCGCCACGCTCACGCTGGCGGTAGAGCCGACGTGGGCGCAGACGGCCAAGACCGAGATCCACTGGCTCGGTCAGGCGACCACGAAGATCACCACGTCGAGCGGGAAGGTGATCGTGATCGATCCGTTCTTGACGAACAACCCCAAGACGCCCCAGGACTTCAAGAACCTCGACAAGCTCGGCAAGGTGGACGTGATCCTGATCACGCATGGCCATGCCGATCACCTCGGGACGATCGGACGGACCGACGGGTCGAGCGACGCCGCCGATTTGGCCAAGCGCACCGGCGCCAAGGTGTTCGGCCCCGCTGGTCTCATCCAGACGATGATCGACCTCGGCTGGGTCAGCGCCGAGCAGGGCATTCGCTTCGGCAAGGGCGGCACGGTGACGCCGCTCGGCCCCCAGATCAAGATCACACAAGTGCGGGCCGAGCATTCGTCGGAAGTCACGCTGGTCGACCCGACGACCAAGAAGACGCACACGTACCCCGGCGGTGAGCCGGCCGGCTTCATCATCGAAACCGAGGACGGGCTCAAGCTCTATCACATGGGCGACACCGGGCTCTTCGGCGACATGCGGCTCATCGGCGAGTACTACAAGCCCGACGTCGTGCTGATCCCGATCGGCGGTCACTTCGTCATGGACCCGCGCGACGCCGCCTACGCCACCAGGGAGATGCTGAAACCCAAGCACGCAGTCCCGGTGCATTACGGCACGTTTCCGGTGCTGAAGGGCACCCCCCAGGAGTATCAGAGCTTCCTCGGGCAGACGTCGACGCACGTCCACCCGATCAGCCCCGGCGACAAGCTGACGTTCTAGCCGGCGCCGGTCGGCTCAGGGACGCGGCCGTTCGCCGATCGTGAACGGGATTCGCCGTGCTCGGGAAGGGTGTCATCGCGCGTAGAATTCCCCGACATGGACGAGCGCCCGGCTGAGCGCAAGCTTGCCGCGATTCTGAGCGCTGACGTGGAAGGCTACAGCCGTCTCATGGGTGAGGACGAGCTGGGGACCGTCCGCGCGCTCACGGAGTATCGCGAGGTCATCAGCGCCGCGGTCGCCCGCCACGGCGGGCGCGTCGTGGACTCGCCGGGCGACAACGTCCTGGCGGACTTTGTCAGCGTCGTCGACGCCGTTCAGTGAGCCGTCAACATTCAGCGCGCGCTTCAGTCACGCAACGCCGATCTGCCGCCTCCCCGGCAGATGCGGTTTCGAATCGGCATCAATCTCGGTGACGTCATCGTCCAGGGCGAGCGGCTCTACGGCGACGGCGTGAATATCGCCGCCCGTCTGGAAGGTCTGGCCGCCGGCGGCGACATCTGCCTTTCCGGCACGGCCTACGATCAGATCGAGGGCAAACTTCCGTTCGCGTTCGAGTTCAGCGGTGAGCAGACCGTGAAGAACATCGCCAGGCCGGTACGCGTCTATCGCCCCATCTCGAGCCCCGTGCGTCCCCGAAGACGGCCCTCGGGCGCGGGGGCGTCGACCGACGAGCGTCGATTCGAGTCGCCGCGATTCTGGCGATCGTGATGCTTCTGGGGGCCGGCGGCTGGGCGAGCTGGCGCTGGCTCAGGCCTTCCGAGTCTGCCGGGCTCGCCTTGCCGGACAAGCCTTCGGTGGCCGTGCTGCCGTTCGCGAATCTGAGCCAGGACCCGACGCAAGAATACTTCAGCGACGGCGTCACCGAAGACTTGATTACCGGTCTCTCGAAGATGTCAGGTCTGTTCGTGATCGCCCGGAACTCTGTCTTCACGTACAAGGGCAAACCGGTGAACGTACGCGAGGTCGGCCGTGACCTCGGTGTGCGGTATGTCCTGGAAGGCGGCGTCCAGCGTGCGGGTAATCGCGTGCGGATCACCGCAGATCGTCCGAGCCCTGGCCGTCAAGGTCACCGAGGCTGAGAAGATTCGCATCGGACGGCCGCCAACGGGTGTGCTCGAGGCCTACGACCTGGTGCTTCGGGGCCATGACGAACGAAAGCATACGACGCGCGGAAGCAGTGCCGAGGCGCGGCGGCTCTTCACACAGGCTCTCGAGCTCGATCCCCAGTATGCGGGGGCCTACGCAGGGTTGGGCTGGACGCTTCTCCAGAGCTGGCAGTTTCTTTGGAGTACTGAGCGGGAGACTCTCGAGCGGGCCCGTGAGCTCGCCGAACGGGCCATCGCGCTGGACAACACGCTTGCCGACGCCTACCGTCTGTTGGGACAGATCTATCTGTGGGAGAAGGCGCACGACCGCGCCATCGCCCAGGCAGAGCGTGCCGTCGTACTCGCGCCGAACGACGCCGACGGCTACGAAACCCTGGCGGAGATACTCGGCTGGTCGGGCAGAGCCGAGGAGAGCATTCGGCTCATCCGTCGGGCCATGCGCCTGAACCCACGCTACCCGTTCTTCTATTTGTGGACGCTCGGGCATGCGTACTATCTGACCGACAAGAGGCAAGAGGCCCTGGACGCCTTCGGCCAGATCGTGCAGCGGAATCCGAACTTCGCTCCGGCGCATGCGTATCGAGCCGTTGTCCTGAGCGAGCTTGGACGCGCGAAGGAAGCACGGCAGGCGTGGGACGAGGCGAGCCGCCTCAGCCCGAGCGCGTCGATGTCGAATCTCCGTGAGCGGCTTCCCTACAAGCGACCTGCCGATCTGGACCGTCTTCTCGCCGCCGCGCATCGCGCCGGCATGCAGTGAAGGCGCACGACGCCGGGAGTGTCTGCACCCGACCAAAGTAGGGAGTATCGCAACCCGACTAACGTCGGGTAGAAGCGTCCCGCCCGACCACAGTACCCTCCGCGACGACGGACTCGACTCCAACGTTCGCTGACGACAGCGAGGACCCGAGATGGATCTTCAGGTGGTGCTCGAACGCGAGATTCGCGAGACCGATGGCATCGCTGACCGGCGCCGCGCAGACTGCGATCTCGACCTTCTGGAAGCGCTCCGGCTTCGCGAGCCGATGGCGGCGGAGCGTCTCATCACGCGGTATGGTCAGCGTGCGTATCGCCTGGCCAGCCGCATCACGGGGAACAATCAAGACGCCGAGGAGGTCGTGCAGGACGCCTTGTGCACCGTGGTCCGAAAGATCGATACCTTCCGCGGCGAGTCGGCCTTCGGGTCCTGGCTCTACCGCATCGTGGCGAACGCTGCCTACCACAAACTCCGCGGCCGGCAGAACCGCTGGCGAGAGCTCTCGTTGGATGACGTCCTGCCGCTGTTCGATGCGAACGGCTGCCACATCGCCCCCGTGGCCGACTGGTCGTCGCGCGTGGACAATCCTGCCATGCAGGCCGAGTTGCGGACGGCGCTGACCGCGGCGATCGACGAACTGCCCGCGACCTACCGGAGCGTGCTGGTGCTCCGTGACGTCGAGGGACGGTCGAATCCGGAGATCGCGCACGCGCTCGGGCTCACCGTTCCCGTCGTGAAGACGCGCGTGCATCGCGCCCGGTTGTTCCTCCGGAAGCGACTGGGAGACTACATGACGACGCTGGACGCAGCGACGCCGGTCGCGTACGCGTCATGAGGACGGCAGTCGGGGCAGGGGGCCGGCGGCCGCCGGGCGTACGATCGTTCGGAGCCCGGCGGCGGTCAGCGAAATCACGCACTTGAAATCGTGATCCGCCCACCCGTTGGGTGCTGGCCGAGCCCGACGACGGTGCCGAACCCGACGAAGGTAGGGTAGACGCCCCCCATCGCGCAAACTAGCATTGCTGCACGCGACTCTGACCGATACCGAAGACCGGCCATCACACATGCGCACGCACGACGAGCGGGTGGTCTGCATCGTGGACGACGACGCGTCGCTGCGTCGCTCCCTCAGGAATCTCCTGATGTCGGTAGGCTTTCCCGTCGAGACGTTCGATTCGGCGGAAGCCTTCCTGGAGGCGGCCCGTCGAGATAGTATCGGCTGCGTGGTGCTCGATGTGCGAATGGCCGGAATGAGCGGCCTCGACCTCATGAGACATCTGGTCGCCGCCGGCTCACGCGTCCCTGTGGTCATGCTGACGGCGCACGCCGACGAGGAGACGCGCCGCCGATCGCTCGAGGCCGGTGCGGTGGCGTTCCTCGAGAAGCCTGTTCGAAGCGTCGCCCTCCTCGATGCCGTACGGACGGCACTCTCCTCGGCGTGATGCCGCCGAGCGGTCCGCGATTGTAAGGGCAGCTGATGCAACGCCACGTCGCCCAGTTCGCTGTCGTCCGATACGGCGTCGCCGTCTTCTGCGTGGTCGTGACGGTGCTCGCCGCGCTGTGGTTGCGACCGGTGGTGCTGGCCGCCGCGCAGCTGTTGTTGGTGGCGGTCGTGATCACGGGCTGGGTCAGCGGTCTGCGACCGGCGCTCGTTGCCTGGATGTTGGCCACGTTGGCCTTCGAGTACTACTTCACGCCTCCGTTCGACTCACTGAAGATCCACACCGCCGAGGTGCCGCGTCTGGTGATCTTTACGCTGCTGGCCGCGCTGTTGGCCACGATGAGCGCCGCGCGACGCCGGGCGGAGGATGCCCTGAAGAATGCCCGGGAGCAACTCGAGGCGCGAGTTGTCGAGCGGACAGCGGAGCTGGAGCGCAGCAACGAGCGTTTGCAGGGGGCCGCCGCCGAGGCCGTGACTGCGCAGCACCGATTCAGGGACCTGGTCAATTCGGTCGACGGGATCGTCTGGGAAGCCGACCCCACCACCCTTCAGTTCTCGTTCGTGAGCACCCAGGCCGAGCGCATCCTCGGCTATCCGGTGGAACTCTGGGTCTCCGACCCGACCTTCTGGGAGGATCACCTTCACCCGGACGATCGCGAGTCCGTCGTGCGGTTCTGTGAAAAATCGCCCGAGAAGCGCGGGCACGACCTCGAGTACCGCATGATCGCCGCCGACGGCCGTGGGGTGTGGCTGCGAGACCAGATGACCGTGGTGCTCGAAGAGAACCGGCCCGCCCGGCTCCGTGGCGTGATGGTCGACATCACGGAGCGGAAACAGGTGGAGCAGGAGCGCCAGGCTCGCCGCTGGTTCGTGGAGGGCATGGATCGGGTGAATCTAGCGATCCACGGAACGAATGACCTCGAGCAGATGACGAGCGATGTCCTCGACGCCGCGCTGTCGATCCTCGACTGCGATCGTGCGTGGCTGGTGTATCCCTGCGACCCGGAGGCCCGCTCCCACAGCGTGAAGATGCAGCGTACGCGCCCGGAATTTCCCGGCCTCTTCCGCGTGGGCGACGAGGTGCCCATGGATCCGGAGGCGGCTGACGTGTGCCGAATCGTGAGGGCGTCGAGCGGTCCCGTGGGATTCGGGCCGGGCTCGGACCACCCGCTGCCGGCAGGGATGGCACAGCGCCTCGGTATCCAGTCCCGGATGGTCATGGCCCTGCATCCGAAGGGTGATCGACCGTACATGTTCGGGCTCAGCCAGTGCTCGTATCCCCGGATCTGGACGCCGCAGGAGGAGCGTCTGATCCAGGGGATCGGGCACCGGCTCACCGACGCGCTGACGAGCCTGTCGATGTTTCGCAGCCTGCGCGAGAGCGAGCAGCGATACCGCTATGTCTTCGACGCCACGGGCGTGGCGATCTGCGAGGAAGACTTCTCCGACGTGAGCCGGGCGATCGATGACCTGCGCGCCGGCGGCGTCCGAGATTTCCGCGACTACGTTGCCACGCATCCCGACTTCGTCCGGCACGCCGCCACGATGGTGAGGGTCGTCGACATCAACGACGTGGGCGTGAGGTTACTCGGGGCTCGGGACAAGGATGAGCTCCTCGCATCTCTCCACAAGGTGTTCGTGCCCGAGACCCGCGCGGTCTTCGTGGAGCAGATGGTGGCCATCGCAGAGGGCCGGACGTCGTACGAGTCCGAAGCCGTGATCGGGACGCTGAATGGCGCGAGGCTGACCGTGCTGCTCACGATGACATTTCCACCTCGGCCCGCTCGGGTCGACCGAGTGCTCGTCACCATCGTCGACATCACCGAGCGCAAGCGTGCGGAATACCTGACGGGACACGTGTTCGAAATCTCGCCTGATGCCGTCTACATCGTCGGCCGAGATTACCGGTATCAGCGCGTCAACGCGGCCTTTGAGCGGCGCTGGAAGATGCCGGCCGAACGGATCGTGGGGATGCGCGTCGACGACCTCGCGGGCCGGGAGCCGTTCGACGAGACGTACCGGCCGAATTTCGATCGATGCTTCGCGGGAGAAGAGGTGAGCTTCGTGGGCTGGTTTCCCACTCCGGCCGGCCGGCAATGCCTGTCGGCCACCTATTCGCCGCTGCGGCCGGACGGCAAGCACGTCGAGGCCGTGCTCGTGATCAGCCGCGACCTGACGCAGCACATGCAGGCCGCCGACGCCCTGGACCAGGCGCAGGCGGAGCTCGCGCACGTCACGCGCGTCACGACCCTGGGCGAGCTGGCCGCGTCCATCGCCCATGAGATCAACCAACCGCTGGCGGCCATCGTGGCCGACGCCAACGCCTCCCTCAACTGGTTGGCGGCGCCGGATCCGGATCTCGACATGGTCCGCGACGCGCTGGCCGCCGTCGTGAGTGACGGCCATCGGGCGGGCGACGTGATCCAGCGGATCCGGCAGCTCGCGACGAAGACCGATCCCCAGCGGACACGGGTGGAGGTCAACGACGTCATCCGCGATATGCTCGCGCTGGTGCGCACCGAGGTGCGCAGCCATGACGTGTCGTTGCGGCTGGACCTGGCGCCGGCCTCACCGCCGGTGCTCGGTGACCGGGTCCAGCTGCAGCAGGTGCTCATCAACCTCGTGATGAACGGGATCGAGGCGATGGCATCCGTCGCCGACCGCCCACGCGAGCTGGTGATTCGCTCCGGGCCGCACGAGGGTGACCAGGTGCTGGTGGCCGTGGAGGATGCGGGGGTCGGGATCGATCCGAACAGCGTGAACGAGCTGTTCAGCGCGTTCTTCACCACGAAGCCCGGCGGCATGGGCATGGGGCTGTCGATCAGCCGCTCGATCGTCGAAGCACATGGAGGACGGCTCTGGGCGACACCGAATCCGACGCACGGCGCCACCTTTCATTTCGCCCTGCCCGGGATGCCATGACGACGGCCGCGCCCGTCGTCTTCGTCGTCGACGACGACTCGTCCGTGCGCGAGAGCCTGCGGAGGCTCATCAGCTCCGTCGGGTTCGGCGTCGAGGTCTTCCCCAGCGCTCAGACATTCCTGCGTGCCCGTCGCCCCGACGCGCCGGGCTGTCTCGTGCTCGACGTGCGCCTGCCGGGGCTGAGCGGGCTGGATCTCCAGCAGGAGCTTGCCGAGACGGACGCGGCGCTGCCGATCATCTTCCTCACCGGCCACGGCGACATCCCCATGTCCGTCCGGGCCATGAAAGCCGGCGCGGTGGAGTTCCTGACGAAGCCGTTCCGCGAGCAGGATCTGCTCGACGCCATTCGAAACGCGATCGAGCGCGATCGCACGATACGCGCGGAGCGCCGCGAGCGCACCGAGCTGCGTGGTCGCTACGCGTCCCTCACGCCCCGTGAGCGAGACGTGCTGGCGCGCATCGTCGCAGGTCTTCTCAACAAGCAGATCGCCGGCGAGTTGGGCACCAGCGAGGCCACCGTCAAAGAGCAGCGCGCGCATGTGATGACGAAGATGCAGGCCGGCTCGGTCGCCGACCTCGTGCGCTTCGCGTCGCGGCTCGGAATCACCCACGCCGGCAGCGGTTCGAACCCTCCGAAAGAAGGGTAGCGCTCGTCATCGCATCCGCGGCAGCACGAAGTGGAACGTGGCGCCGTGATCCGCGTTCGCGGTCGCCCAGAACCTTCCGCCATGCGCTTCGATGATCGAGCGGCTGATCGAGAGCCCCATGCCCATGCCGCCGGGCTTCGTGGTGAAGAAGGCGCTGAAGAGCTGATCCGCGTTGTTCGGATCGATGCCGATGCCGGCGTCCTGCACGGTCACCAGCACCTGATCACCCTCGTGTCCCCGCGAGCAGATCAGCAGCTCCCGCGGCCGATCGTCGACCGACGCCATCGACTCGATGCCGTTCATCACGAGGTTGATGATCACCTGCTGCAGCTGGACGCGATCGGCGAGCACAGGCCGTAAGGCCGGCGCCAGGTCCAGCCGCAACGACACGTGATGGCTGAGCACCTCGTTCCGCAGCAGCGGGATCACGTCGCGGATGACGCCGTTGATGTCCACCGACGCTTTCTGCGGCTCGGTTTTCGTCGCAAGCTGGCGGATCCGCTGAATGACTTCCCCCGCCCGGTAGCCGTCCTTCGCGATGCCGTCGAGCGCGCCGCGAACCCGCTCGAGGTCGGGATCCGCCGTCGCCAGCCAGTTCAGCGACGCGTCGGCGTCGGCGACGATGGCGGCCAGCGGCTGATTGATCTCGTGAGCGATCGAGGCGACCAGCTCGCCCAGGGTGGTGACCCGGGTGACGTGCGCAAGCTCCACCTGCGCGTCGCGGTATCGCTGCTCGCGCTCGCGTAGTTCCTCCTCGGCCCGCTTGCGCTCCGTGACGTCCCGGGCGACGCCACGGTATCCGGCGAATCGGTTCTCGGCATCGAACACCGGCTTGCCACTGATCGATATGAAGCCAAGCGACCCATCGATACGGCGGCCCGTGTAGACGAAGTCACGGAACGGCTCGCGGCGCTCCACGGTGGCGATGTGCTCACGCCACTTGTCCGGTTCGGAGGCGAAGTCGGCGGCGACGTCCCAGCGGCGCTTGCCGATCGGCGCGCCCCAGTCGAAACCGAAGGCGCCGACCGGCTCGGAGAAATACGTGAACTCGTGTTCTGGACCCGTCGCCCAGAACCAATCCGACGCCGTCGCGGCATAGTCACGGAACCGCTGTTCGCTTGCCCGGAGGTCGTGGTAGGCGCGCTCGAGAGTCTGACGCATGTTCTCGAACGCCGCCACGACGTGGTCGAGCTCGTCCATGTCCTTGGGCGGGCGACGCTGCAGGCGCAGCGGAGGCGGCGGCTGGCGGAGATCGTATGTCCCGAGAAATCCGGCGAGGGCGGTCAGGTGCCTCGTGACCAGCCGGTGGGTGACGTAGAGGATGAAAAAGGACACCAGGAAGATCGTCGCGCCCTGACTCGTCACGATGACGATCGCCTTGTCGAGCAGCGCGCGATAGACGTCATCCAGCGTGGCTTCGATCGACAGAACGCCGAGCTGCTCTTGCCGGCCGCGCGCCGTGTGGAAGACCGGGAACTCGCGGCTCATGGCGGCGCGGTCTTGGTGTCGACCGCCGCTCACCAGCAACGGGTCGGCGCGATCGGTCGTCTCCCGGATTTCGACGAAGCGGATGGCCGGCAGGCGAAGAATCCCCTCGATCTGCAGCTCCAGCTGGCGCCGGTCCAGATTCCACAGGCCCTCGCCGAGGCTCTGCAGATAGCTGCCCGCGATCTCGGACATTCGCCC
>Ga0137409_10006508_pt1 | contig 12126 bp, 12 predicted proteins | sample CZODoug1_16funga_FD_122059 | JGI IMG/M metagenome (GOLD analysis project Ga0137409, IMG submission 122059) | Vadose zone soil fungal communities from Angelo Coast Range Reserve, California, USA - CZODoug1_16fungal (Hybrid Assembly) | ecosystem: Environmental > Terrestrial > Soil > Vadose zone... | reverse complement strand
CTATCACCACCCGCGCAACCTGTTCGTCGCCGGATTCATCGGTTCGCCGAAGATGAATTTCATCGACGCGAAGGTAGTGCGCGCCGAGTCCGACGCGGCTGTCGTCTCTGTGCCGGACTGCGCCGACATTCGGGTCGCGGTCGACGCGCGTGGTGCCAAGCCGGGAGACAAGGTGATCCTCGGCATCCGGCCCGAGCACTTCACCGTGTCGGCGGTTCCCGGTGCCGGCATCGGCGGCCTGGTCACGGTGCTCGAGCAACTCGGCGACGAAACGTACGCGTACGTCGAGGCGCCGGGCACGAAAGAAGGACTGCTCAACGCGCGGCTCGATCCGCAGAGCCTCGTCAAGAACGGCGAGACCTTGCGGCTCACCGTCGCGGAACAGTCAGCTCATCTTTTCAACGAAGCCGGAATCGCTTTCCGGCGCCTGCACGATTCCATCGTGCCCCCACCTGAAGTCCGGCATTAATGTTCGGCACCAAACCGCTGCTTCGCATCGACAACTAGACAAGGAGACAACGATGAAGTTTCGCAAACATGCCGCAGTGATCGCAGGAGGTCTGTCTGCAACGCTGCTGGCGATCGGTCTTGCCCATGCCGCGACCATTTCGGTCTCATGCGGCGCGGTGGGCAAGGAACTGGAAATGTGCAAGCAGGGGGCGGAAGCGTGGGCCAAGAAGACCGGCAACACGGTGACGCTGGTTTCAACGCCGGATTCCACCACCGAACGGCTGGCGCTCTACCAGCAACTGCTCGCAGCCGGCGCAGCCGACATCGATGTGTTCCAGATCGACGTGGTGTGGCCGGGAATTCTCGCCAACCATTTCATCGACCTCTCGAAGGCCGCGGGCAAAGCAGTCGACGAGCATTTCCCGGCGATCATCAAGAACAACACGGTCGGCGGCAAGCTGGTAGGCATTCCCTGGTTCACGGACGCCGGTGTTCTCTACTACCGCAAGGACCTGCTGGAGAAGTACGGCGCCAAGCCGCCCACCACGTGGGAAGAGCTGACCGCGACTGCGCAGAAGGTGCAGGACGGTGAACGCAAGGCCGGCAACGACAAGATGTGGGGTTATGTCTGGCAAGGGCGCGCCTACGAAGGGCTCACCTGCGACGCGCTCGAGTGGGTCGCCAGCTTCAACGGCGGCACCATCGTCGATCCAGCGGGCAAGGTGACCATCAACAACCCGGGCGCGATCGCCGCGTTGAAGATGGCCGCGGGTTGGGTGAACACGATCACACCCAAGGGCGTCCTGAACTATGGCGAGGAAGAGGCGCGCGGTGTATTCCAGTCGGGCAATGCAGTGTTCATGCGCAACTGGCCGTACGCGTGGAACCTCGCGAACGGTGCCGATAGCCCGATCAAGGACAAGGTCGGCGTGGTCGCGTTGCCAAAGGGTGGCGCCAACGGCCGCCATGCAGCGACGCTGGGCGGCTGGCAGCTTGCCGTGTCGAAGTACTCCAAGAACCAGGCCCAGGCTGCCGATCTGGTGATGTACCTGACCAGCGCTGCCGAGCAGAAGCGTCGTGCGATCGAGGCTTCGTACAACCCGACGATCGCCAGCCTCTACAAGGACAAGGACGTGCTGGCAGCGGTCCCGTTCTTCGGTTCGCTGTACGAGACCTTCGTCAATGCAGTGCCGCGTCCTTCGACGCCGACGGGTACCAAGTACAACCAGGTCAGCTCGGAGTTCTGGAACACCACGAGCGCGGTCCTGTCGGGGCAGGGCGACGCGGCAGGTGCGGTCAAGGCGCTCGACGAGAAGCTCACGCGCCTGAGCCGCGGCGGCAAGTGGTGATGCGCTAGCAGTCAATCGAGTGTGCCATCCCGCGCCGCAGGCGCGGGATGGCACGCGAGCTCCAAGGTGCTGTTCTCAGCAGGAGCATCACGATGTCCGAGCAATCCGAACTGACCCGCTCCCGGATCGGGGCGGCCTGGCTGTTCCTGGCGCCAATGCTGTTTTTGCTCGTGCTGGTGGCGGGCTGGCCATTGTTGCGCACCATCTGGTTCGGTTTCACCGACGCCAACCTGGCTGATCTTTCGAGTTGGAAGTTCGTCGGCCTCGACAACTACATCGACCATACAGACGGCAAGTGGACCGGCCTGCTGGTCGACCCCGAATGGTGGCGGGCGGTGTGGAACACCGTTTTCTTCACTCTCATCTCGGTGTCGGTGGAGACCGTGTTCGGGATGGTTATCGCGCTGGTGCTCAACGCCTCGTTCCCAGGTCGCGGTGTCGTGCGCACCGCGGTGCTGATTCCGTGGGCAGTACCGACCATCGTCTCGGCCAAGATGTGGAGCTGGATGCTCAATGACCAGTTCGGCATCGTCAACGACGCGATGATGAAACTCGGCCTCATCTCGCATCCGCTGGCATGGACCGCCAATCCGGACCTGTCGATGATCGCGGTGATCATGGTGGACGTCTGGAAGACCACGCCCTTCATGGCGCTGCTGCTGCTGGCCGGACTGCAGATGCTGCCGTCGGACTGTTATGAGGCCGCCAGGGTCGACGGCATCAATCCCGTCAAGGTGTTTTTCCGGGTGACGCTGCCGTTGATCCGGCCCGCCGTGATGGTCGCCGTGATCTTCCGCGCGCTCGATGCGTTTCGAATCTTCGACCTGATCTACGTGCTCACTTCCAACAGCAAGGACACGATGTCGATGTCGGTCTATGCCCGGCAGCAGTTGGTGGACTTCCAGGAGGTTGGTTACGGATCGGCGGCCTCGACGTTGCTGTTCCTGACCGTGGGCATTCTCATCGTCGTTTACATGGTCGTCGGTCGCGTGCAGTTCGATAAGGATTAGCCATGAAGCGCATCCTTGGTCAGGTTGGGCTGTATCTGCTGGTGGCGTTGATCATCCTTTATGCGGTGTTTCCGTTCTATTACGCGATCGTCTCATCGCTGAAGCCACCTGCTCAGTTGTTCCGGCTCGAGTACTTCCCCACGGCCGCGTCCTGGGACAACTACGTCTCGGTGTTCCGCGAGCAGCCGTTTGCCCGCAACATCCTCAATTCGCTGCTGGTCTCCGTGTCGGTGGTTGCGTTGTCGCTGCTCCTCGGCGTCACCGCGGCCTACGCGCTGGGCAGGGTGCAGTTCCGCGGCCGCGGCACCCTGCTGCTGGTGATCCTCGGCGTTTCGATGTTTCCGCAGGTCGCGGTGTTGTCGGGGATGTTCGAGCTCGTGCGCTGGCTCGGTCTGTACAACAACCTGCTGAGCCTGACGCTGTCCTACATGATCTTCACGATTCCGTTCACGGTGTGGGTGTTGACCACGTTCATGCGCGGCCTGCCCAAGGAACTCGAGGAAGCAGCCGTCATGGACGGCGCCAATCCATGGACCATCATCACCCGCGTCTTCATGCCGCTTCTCTGGCCGGCACTCGTAACGACCGGCCTGCTGGCGTTCATTGCCGCATGGAACGAGTTCCTCTTCGCGCTGACCTTCACGCTGACCAATACCCAGCGCACGGTGCCGGTGGCGATCGCGCTCATCACCGGATCGAGCCAGCACGAATTGCCGTGGGGGAACATCATGGCGGCATCCGTCATCGTGACGGTGCCGGTGGTGCTGCTGGTCCTGCTGTTCCAGCGCCGCATCGTGTCCGGCCTGACTGCGGGCGCGGTCAAGGGATAGCGAACAGCATTCGGCGCTCACAGAACGAACAACCCGCCAGCGGCCTGCGCCGGGGGCGGGTTGTGTTGGTCATGCGCGACCTGTGACATGAGCTCTTTGGAGCAGTCACCTCACTTGACGGACACAACAAACGAATTCAGCCGGCTATCCCCGCTGCCGGAGATGACTTCGTTGCCGAACTCGACTGACGCCACATACTCCGTGCCGCCTACAAGTGCCTTGCTCCGGGCGTAGTCGAGGAGCGCCTTCAAATTGAGTGTTCCGGATCCGAGCTGCGGTCTGACGCGGCGGAACGCGATGTACCTCCAGCCGCGGCCGACATTGTCCTTGATAAACACATCGTAGGCGGTGCCGTCTATCGCGGCCGTCTCGATGAATGCACCGCTCGGCACCATGCCACCGTAACTCTCCAACCAGACCATGATTTCATGCGTGATCGGAGGCACTGCAAACGTTGAAGGCAGGGGCGTATCGGTCAACCAGATATCGAATGCAGTATTTCCACTCCCGGAATGGGTTGAGGCGATGTCGTACCTGACCGTCAGTTCCGCGATGTCAGTGATGCGCTTTGGCAGTTGTTGTGTCGTAGCGGACGCTGCGGGCTTGTAGCCGAAGACGACTTCCGGATAGGCCTTGACGTTTCCGCCGGAGTTCGGCCAGTTCCATGTCCACCGGCCAACGACAGCGCCACCTGGACCGGCATCGATTCCGATGCATTGCGACCAGCCCGTCAGGGCTCCCTTGCCCCAGGTGTTGTTTTCGGCTCGGTAGTTGCCTGAACCGACGAGGGCACCGTCGACACAATTCAGTGCGACTGCGCCTGGCGTCTGAATCGGTCGGGGTGCAGATGAATTGGCGCCTCCGGCGCAAGCGACAAGCAGTGCACATGGAACTGAAAGAGCAAAGTGAGGCTTCATCAATCATCTCCATGTTCGCGTGCTCACAACAGGGGGCGCGCGATCGTGGGAGGTACCGCGCCAGCAGGGGACGCATAACATCGATGTACGCGTCGTACCTCGAATCGGCGCGATGAATATTGCTCCGAGTTCCACGATCCTCGGGAGGGACCATGGCAAGTTCGATGACTGATCGTTACCTGGAAAACAACCAGCAGTACTCGCGCGGAGAGACGCTGCACAAAGGCGCCTACCCGGGAAAACAGCCGATCCAACCATCCAAGCGTGTCGCGGTGGTGGCGTGCATGGATGCGCGGCTCGACGTGGAGGACCTGCTGGGCCTGCAGACGGGCGATGCGCACATCATTCGCAACGCCGGCGGCGTGGTGAACGATGATGCGATTCGCTGCTTGATCATCTCGCATCACCTGCTCAACACCAACGAGATCGTCCTGATCCATCACACGCGCTGCGGCATGCTCGCATTCACCGACGATTTGCTCAAGGCCGGGCTGGAGGGCGACCCCGCCGCCAGCAAGCTGCTTGGCCAGGCGACCGCGCGCGCGTTCACCCCCTGCGGAAAGTGCGCGGCAACGCCGTCGGCGTTTAATGCATTCCGCGGTCAGATAGAGCCGCTGGACGCGCCACGCGATGCCAAGAACATCGAACGGCTGCAGTGGGACGTTCGGCGTGGAATTTCCGCGATCGCGAATCATCCCTGGCTTCCAACCACCGGGCCGGACGCGGTCAGCGTGCGCGGATTCATCTACGACGTCGACACCGGCAAACTCGAAGAAGTGAGCTATCCGGGGCCAACCGGCTCGTTCGGCTGATCCGCCAGTCGTTTCATGGGGGGCGCGGCGCGTAAGCGGCGACAGACGCGCGCGCACCCCGATGACCGCGATTCAGATCCGTCTCGCCTTGCCTCAAGACGCGCTGCGCATCGCTGCGATGTCGCGCGACCTGATCGAGGGTGGGTTGGGTTGGTCGTGGACGCAGCCGCGTGTCATGCGCAGCATTCGCGACAGCAACACCAACGTCGCGGTTGCCTACGACGGGGCCGAGCTGGCCGGTTTCGGCATCATGAAATACCGCGACGAGGAGGGACACTTGCACCTCTTCGCGGTGCGCGAATCGCATCGGCGCCGCGGCATAGGGACTGAACTGATGGCGTGGTTCGAGCGAACCGCCGTGGTTGCCGGAATCGGCGTGATCTATCTGGAGGCGCGCCTCACCAACCAGCAGGCGCGCGCGTTCTACCGCAAGCTCGGTTACACCGAAATCAAGATCGTTCGCGGCTACTACCGGGGTGTCGAATCCGCGGTGCGCCTGGCGAAGGACCTGTGGTCCTGAGCCTCAACCGGCGCGTGCACGAGTCCTGTCAGCGGGCTCCAGCGGAAGTAGAAGATGAACATGGTTGCGGTGCCCAGCAGCCACAACAGCAACTTGTCTTCGCCAGAGGGCACGAGGAATCCGGCCGCCAGCATGAGAGGCACGGGGGTTGCCGTGATCAGCTTTTTGACCAACGACATTCCAATCTTTTCGCCGCATGACGCGCACATCGCAGGTGTCCTTGGGCCAGCACCGGTAACTCGATGGCGTTGAATCTAGATTCAATGGCGGACCCTGCGGTGCGAAACTTCGGCTTGGAAGCTGTCGAAAAATCGCGCGCAAGCGCGCGCAAAGGCCGGGCCGATCTCCGATCCGGATAAGCCGGCACAGCGCTCCGTACCGCGCGGCCTCACTCCTCGGTCAGCGTGAGCAGGATGTCGGCGTACCACGCGCAGTTCAGGCCGAGGGCCTCGTCGAGCTTGAGATCGCGTGTGCCGACGTCGAGCCGTGCCGAGTGCACGCCGAGCAGCATCCACGGCAGATCGCCCAGTTCCTCATCGGGCTCGGCGATACGCATCACTACCGGCGCCCCACTGGTACCCCGGTGGGTGCGCGCGTCAGTCAGAAAATAGCCTTCGCCCTGGAAACGCAAGCCAAACGACGACGCGATCACTGCGTGGCGCACCACCGGCATGTGGTGCAACGTGTCGTGGAAACCGAGAGGAAATCCGACCACCAGCAATGACGAGCCGACTTCGACGTCGTCGGGCGGATCGGCGAGGTGTTTGGGGGTGAAGGCGCGATAGAGCGCAGTTTCCGGCAGTGCCGCGCGCTCGAGTTCGATCACCGCAACGTCGATGTCGCCGGCGCTGTCCTCGCCGGTGCGCCAGATGCTCTTGCCGTCGCGATACAACGGAATCGAGAAACCGGTCGACTGGGCAAGATTGTCCGGATCGAGATGCAGCTCGATTTCGATGCGGTCGGGAAAGTGTTTCGTCGCCGCATCGAGCACGACATGCCGGCTCGTCACCAGGAACAGGCGTTCGTTGCGCTCGAAGAAAAAGCCGCTCGCGTTGGTGAGCGGTCGTTGCTGCTCGAACGTGAAGACACGGGCAGCCGCGAGGAGAATGGACTCGATCATCGGCCCAGTCGTGGCGCGTTTACTCGCGCCCCGGATGCTGCTGCTTGCACGAAACAAAAAACCGCGGCGTGAAGCCGCGGTTTTTCGACATGACGACGGGTATTACTGAACCAGCCGGATCTCCGTCGCCTGCGGGCCTTTTGCGCCTTGCGTGACGACGAATTCCACGCGTTCGCCCTCCTTGAGCGACTTGAAGCCGCTGGCCTGGATTGCCGAGAAGTGAACGAAAAGATCCTTGCCGCCGTCATCGGGAGTGATGAAACCAAATCCCTTAGCGTCGTTGAACCATTTGACTACGCCTGCTGCCATTTTGGACGTTCCTTGAAAGTAAGGAGATAACGTGTCGACCGCGGGAAACGCCCCGCGGCAAGCTGACGATCAAGAGAACGTGGACCTGTAGTAGACCAGACGCGCCGTGACTGAAGCCAACGACATCACGAGCCGGGGAGAACTGGAGGAGAACGAGGACTCAAACGCGAGCGAAAAGCATCGTACGCTCTTTTCGCGGCTGCGTCTGCGTTGTTGGGCGAATCCCGCCCGCGGTTGCAGCGGGCATGCCGTGTCCCGCCTGCAGCGCTGTACGCCGTCGAATCGACGCCTCACGTTCGAACTGCGCGGGCGTTGGTGAATGACCTGACGAACGGCGGTCGGGTTTCGGTTGGCATCGACCATCGCAACCACCACTCCAGTATCGTGCTGCGCGAGAGGAGCAGCGGCGCTTGCTGCTGAACGACTTGCGTTGACTGCAAAGATCATGACTGCCGAAATTCCGCGAGCGCCCGGCACTGTTCGTCGCTCGGACTCGAAAGTGCGGCTGGCGAGCCGTCTCACCTGCCTGACTGTTACCGCTGGCCTGTCGAGCCTCGTTTGTGCGGCACAGCCGAACATGTCGCTCGCCGATTACCTCGCGCGCAAGAAACAGATCTCGGCCGAATATCGCTCGGCACAGGTCGCCTGCGGCGTTAATCCGTCGACCCCCAGGGAGATCTGCCTGGCGGAGGCGATGGGCATAGACGGCGTCGCAAAGGCGGACCTCGAGGTCACCTATCGGTCAACGCCGCGAACCCGATACGACGCGAGCGAAGCCAGAGCCGATGCGCGTTTCTGGGTGGCACGGGAGCGATGTGTTGATGCCACGCGCCCGCTGCAGGCCGCCTGCCTGCGCGACGCGAAGACGGCTCGCCTCGCCGCGCAAACCACTGCCACCGTGCTGATGAAGGCGGGCGAAGCCGACCTCGCCGCCTACGAAGCCTGTGCCGATGCGGCCGCGAAGAGCGGCCACCAGTCCCCGCGGGCGTGCGTGCTGAGGACAGCCGACGCGCGCAGCGGCCAAGGTCAGAACACGAAATAGCGTCGCGTCGCCGGCGCGGCGTCGCCGGCAGGATCCGCGAGTCTTCGTATTGGCGCTGCTTTCGACAGACGCGCCTACGACACCATCACCGAGGTTGTTCCGGTTTGGCCCGGGTAATACAGACGAAGCCTGATGTGATACGTCCGGCTCTTGAACAACTTGTAGGTAATGCTCGCGTTGCGATCCTCGCCGCTGTCATCGTCGGCGGCCAGGTAACGCGGTTGTCCCCGGATCTCCTCGAAAAGAGCGAGCAGGGTGTCGCAGGCACCCTTGGTCGCGATCGTGTACTTGCGTGACTCCGGCGGCTTGAATACAAAATCGACCTGCTGACCGATCGCAAGATCGACCGCGATCGACTGGAAGGCTTCGATGGTTCCCGGCGCCGGCGCCGCGCCGGGATACCACTTCTGCACCCACGTCTTGTCTGCGTTCGATAGCGTGCCGGGCGGTACCAGGCCGTTGACGTCGTACTGGTCCGGCACGTCGATCAGGCCAGGCTCGAACTCGTACTCCATGATCGAGTCAGGGTCCCACGACGAGCCCTGGACCTGACTCGGGTCGAGCTTTTCCAGGATGTTGTGAAACGTCTTGTCGCGCGACCAGTTGTTCGGCGGTCCACCGAGCGATTGGTACACGGCTTCTTCGTGCCACTGGATCCCGGCAAACGGGTTCTGGTGCTCGTGCTCCATGCCCAGAACGTGCCCGAGCTCATGCAGCGCTGTGCCCCGGCCATACTGGGTGGTCAGGTCCCATCCGTAAACGGTGGTTGGTTCGTTGAGCGGAACCCGCAAGACATCGCGGCCGACCGCGGAAGCGGAGCTTCCATCTGGGGTTGAATACCCGATGCGCACCTCCGCCTCGCTGAGTTGCTGCACTTCCTCGAATTCGATCCCGATCCCGGCGGCTTTCCAGGTGGCAATTGCCTGGCGGACCGCGTCGGCCTGGACTTTGGGGACCGCGTAGTGGGAATTACCGGTGAAGAAGCAGTAGTGCAGGACGGTCCGGTTTACCCATTTCGTCAGGCCCGCAAGGATTGCTGCCGAACGCCGCGGATCCTCCGCTACCGACTCGGCAAGGTGGATCTTTGGTCGAGGCGCGGTGCCACAGAGCGGCTTGGCTGCCGCCTTGCCGGGCGTGGTCTTCTTGCCTGACCTTGGTTTCTGCGAGCGTGCCATGCGACCTCCCCGTCAATGAATTCTCAGCAAAAGCAGGCTCTGAGTCCGTCGTGCTCAGAGCGACGCAACCGGTCGCGCAATAGATCCTTGGTGCCTGGAGAAATTTGAGGCAGCCACCGATCGGCGTGCAATTGCATATTCAACAAGCGAGCTCGCTCACTTGTGGGATCCGGTGACTGCGTGATGAGCGCCGAAGGCGGAGGCGGGCGCCAAGTGCGCTGCGGGCCGAGTTGCTGCTCCCGCTTTCGGGGACGCTGCAAGCGCAGCCTCGGTTTTGGCGGCTTTTTTGCGTGAATCCGCTCGCCCGACCCTGCTCGACGCGTCCCGCAACAGCGCGACAAACGGCGTCTCATGTCTTCTATCGGAGCATCAATCCGGCTACGGTTTCAACGTGGTGCAACGGTGCTGAAGGAGGTGAAGATGGACAAGTCGCGCAGAAAGCTGCTGTTTGCGAGTGCGGGCGGAAGCGTGCTCGCAGTGGTTCTCAATGCGTGCGGTGGCGGCGGTGACAATTCTCCCGCCCCGGCACCGGTGCCGACTCCACCGCCGCCACCGGGAGCGCTCACTTGCGGCGCGACGGCGATCAGCGCCAATCACGGTCACTCGTTGACGATTCCCGCAGCGGATGTGAACTCGACTGTTGCCATGACCTACAGCATCGAGGGCAGTTCCGGCCACGTTCACATGGTCACGCTGCAACCATCGCAACTCGCGATGATCAAGATGATGAGTGCGGTGACCGTAACGTCCACCCTCGGCGGATCGCCGAGCCACTTGCACGACGTGACGGTCAACTGCGCGTAAACCGGCGCTCGGCCGTCGATACGACGGCCGAGCAGATGGGACTTGAGCGAACGGGGGCGCGCGCGTGTGAGGCGCGCGCAAACGGAGGTGCGCTAACGCGCGCCGACGAGATCTTCGTGGCCTTTGGCCTCACGCACGGCGGCGGCTGCGTTGACCAATCCCGCACCGGCAAAACGATTCACCCGTTTCGGCTGATCCGCGGCCACCGTGCCGCTGAACGTGTGGCCATTGTCCAGTTGCGCCTTGATCTTCATGCCGCGGAAGCGGTCCGGATCGAGCTGGGTCGTGCCTTCCGTTGCATCGAACGCGGACATGCCGAAGCGGAACGACGAACCCGGGTGGAAGCGCCCAGGCGCGAACGCGAGTGTGAAGACCTTCTGGTCGGCGCTGGTGCTCGGCGTGACGTCGCCCACCATGATGCCGTTCGAATCACCGACGTGGAAACGGGCTGGATTGGTGCTCCAGATCACGTTCGTGGCTCCAAGGTCGAACGAAATCGACGTCACGGAGTTGCGCGTTCCGAGGCCCAGTTCGAGTCCGAAGTAGTTCTCCCAGCGCGTCCAGTCGCCTTGCGCGGTGAAGGCCAGCGGGCCGGCCCGGCCGGCGCTCTGGCTGCGATCGTTCGGCAACGGAACCTGTGTGGCGGTATCTTGCAGCAGGCGGTAGAGGCTGGTTGGCCGCAGGCTGCCGGGACCGCCGGCGGCTTGAAGCGCCAGCGCGGCCACTGCCGCAGCGTCGGGGGCCGCGGCACTGGTGCCGAAGAAGTTCGGCAACCCGTTGCCGTCGCTGTCAAAACCGAAGAAGGTGGTGTCTACGCCGTCGGCAGCAGTGAGCTGCGGCACCGCGCGGATCTGCGGCACGGGAAGGCGTCTGCCGTTTGCGTCGAAATAAATCGTCACCGGACCAGGCGAACTGAAATCCTCGACCCAGGTTGGCAGCGGGTAATACATGGCCGCCACTGCCTGTGCGCCACGGGCAGCGGCATGACCGAAGATCGACGGGGCGGCCTGGAACTGACTCACGCCGAGGCCGTTTACGTTGACGTACTTGATATGCCGCGCCGGGCCGTCGTTGACCTTGCCGATGATGATCTGGTAGTCGCTGACGTTGGCGCCACCGTGGATTTCACCCGCAAACGGCGGAAGAACGACAAACTCGAATGCCGCGTCCGTCTGCGTGTTGTCGTCGGTGGTGTAGAAGCCGGGAAAGGCGGGACTCGCCGGGTCCATCCAGTTGCCGTTCGCATCGAACACGTAGATGTTGAAGTCCGTTTTCACCTTGCCCTGGAAGAAAGGCTCGTCCCACTGGAACGAGAGGATGTTCACGGCAGCGCTCGAAAAACGCTGCGTGATGCTGATGTCTAGATCGCCGGCCTCGATGCCAGCGAAAACGTGGATGGACTTCGGCCGTATCTCCGCCGGAATCTGGTCGAGCTTGATGTTCGCGCGTCCGAGTGCGACGACGCGCTGCGCGTTCTCGAAAGAGATCGGCGTATAGAACCCTTCGTAGGCTTCCAGGCCGTTGTTGCCGGCGGAAGAGAAGTACGCTGCGCCGTCCTGCGCCACGATGTCGACTGCTTGCGCAACGATGCCGTCGGAAAACATTGGCTCGTCGAAGTAGACAACGTCGTCGACGATCACATCGGCGCCGAATTGCGTTCGCAGCGCGATGATGTTGTTCGCGAAACTCACCTCGCCGAGGTCGGCGGTGGCAAATCCGAGCTTGGCAGCCGGTGCGATGTCATGCACCAGTTGCAGCATTGCGCGTCCCTCGTCGGTGCCTGTCTCG
>Ga0137409_10006507_pt1 | contig 12128 bp, 6 predicted proteins | sample CZODoug1_16funga_FD_122059 | JGI IMG/M metagenome (GOLD analysis project Ga0137409, IMG submission 122059) | Vadose zone soil fungal communities from Angelo Coast Range Reserve, California, USA - CZODoug1_16fungal (Hybrid Assembly) | ecosystem: Environmental > Terrestrial > Soil > Vadose zone... | reverse complement strand
CGTTCAGTGACTTCGATCACATCAATTATCATCACGCCCTCAAAACTGAAATGGTGTAAGGGCAGTTCCTCTTCTAATTCGGGAAGATTGAGTAAATGAAAGGAATCAGTTTGTTCGGGCACCTGGAATTTTTCATCCGCTTTCTTAACCTCCATAAAGCGTGCGTCCAATTTCATTTCCATTTTCTTCAGACCCTCTTCCGGGTCCTCGTGTGAAAAAATGAAGGTGGAATAGTCAGGAACATTCATCGAGTAATACTCATGCATGACAAGACTATAGGCAAGAAGACGAACCGCCATTTCCATTTTTCCCTTCGACATTCGACGTTCGCCCTTCGCCATTCGTGGGCCGGTCCTTGAACCGGATATATTTGCCGGATGGATTCAGAGGCTCTTTCGATTTATCGGGGGTGCAGGCGACAATGTTTGCGTAGGTTTTGCCTTCTTTATGCTCGTGAACCACGACCAGTTGCGCCGGTTTCCCGATCAGCGTTTCCGTGTCGAAATCGCCCAGTTCTGCTGAGGTGAGGTCCCGGCCGAACCAGCCACGCAGAAATTTCCGCAGGCTGGCTTTCTCGTTGAGCGTCGGCGAGAAGTTAGGCGACCACACGGCGCACCGGGTGCCGTCCTTACGGATGAACTCGGTGTCGAAGGGGGGACATCCGCCGAGCTGCTGCATGTCCTCGACGATGCGCTTGCGGGCCTCGAAGCGATCGAGCCCGGCGTACTTGCCCGCCTCCGCGGTCATCCGCCCGTCGAAGCCGATGACCGTGCGCGTGGGCAGGTTGTGGCGCCGCCCGATCTCGAAGTCGACGGGATCGTGGCCCGGAGTAACCTTGATGACGCCGGTCCCGAACTTGGGATCCACGGCGCTGTCCGCGATCACGCGCAGGGTGATGGTGCCCTCGACCGACGGCACCTCCAGGGTCTTGCCCACGTACTTGGCGTAGCGCTTGTCCTTGGGGTGCACGGCCACCGCGGTGTCGCCCAGCTTCGTCTCCGGACGCACCGTTCCCAGGACGAGGGGGCCGTACTTGATGTAGACGAAGTCCGTGTCGCGCTCCTCGCGCTCGACCTCGAGATCCGACAGGACGGTCTGGCAGCTCGGGCACCAGTTGACGATGTAGTCGTCCTGGTAGATGAGGCCTTCCTCGAAGAGACGGACGAAGGTCTCGCGCACGGCGCGGGACAGCCCGGGGTCCATGGTGAAGCGCTCGCGCGACCAGTCGCAGGAGGCGCCCAGGCGCTTGAGCTGGCGGATGATGGTCCCGCCGGATTCCTCCTTCCACCTCCAGGCGCGCTCCAGGAAGGCCTCCCGCCCGATGTCGTGACGAGTCTTGCCCTCGGCGGCGAGCTGCCGCTCCAGGAGCACGTGCACGGCGATGGAGGCATGGTCGGTGCCGGGGACCCACAGCGCGTTGTAGCCGTCCATGCGCTTGTAGCGGATGAGGATGTCCTGCAGCGTGTTGTTGAGGGCGTGCCCCCAGTGCAGCGAGCCCGTGACGTTGGGAGGCGGGATGACGATGCAGTAGGGGGGCTTGGGGGAGGCGGGATCGGCGCCGAACAATCCGCGCTCTTCCCATTCGCGGTACCAGCGTGACTCGACGATGCTCGGGTCGTAGCGGTCCGCGATCTCAGCCATGATGACCTATCGTAGCACGGGCGCCGCGTCGCTCAGGCGCCAGCCGGACTCGCTGCGACCCCACCAGAGCGTCCACGCCACACGTCGTCCATTTTCCCCGGGGGCGCTCGCCGCGACCTGCGCCACCCTGGACGTATCCGGGTTCTGGACGTCGCAGGCGGCCTCGGCGGCGAGGCCCGCGGGCAATTTCTTGCGAACGCCCGCCGCGGGCACGAGCCCGGTCAGCCCGCGCGTGTCGCCCTTCTCGAGGGCGGCGAACAAGCGCGTCACCGCCGCCTGCAGCTCCCGGTGCCAGCCATTGAAGAGCTGGCGCTTCACCAGGGTGAGGCTGCCCGTGCCGGGCTCGACGCGATACGTGTCCTCCTGCTCGCTCTGCACGTCGCAGCCCGGCTTCCAGCCCGGATAGCGGAGCTCGTAGTGGATGAACACGGTCTCCCCCTTCACCGCGAGCTGGGATGCCCACAGCCCGTCGGGATAGAGCGCCGCGCTCTGCCACGTCGCCGACGGGGTGCGGCCACGGACACGCCACAGGGTGAGGCGCAGGGGACGGCTCCCCCACCCCGTCGGCGCCTCCGACCACGCCGCGAGGAAGGCGGCCGCGTCGCCGGCGCGCGGCGACGGCCACGGAAAGACCTCAGGCACACCGTCCTCGCGCCACGCTTCGATGAGGGCGGCCGCGCCGTCGCTCCGGCCATAGAGCCGGATGGAATTCCCCACGCCCTTGGCCGAGAGGAGGAAGCGTCCGACGAGAAAGCCCGCGCCCGCCGGAGTGATGCGGAGCGAGGCGCCGCCCCAGGCATCGGCGAACGCCTCCAGGCGATCGCGGATGAACTCGAGTGACGCGAAGGGACCGCCGCTGCGCAGGCTCTCCAGCACCTCCGCATCGAGCAGCGCCTCGATCTCGTCCTGGACCTCGGCGTCGAGCCGTCCTCCCGTCTCCTCGACGAGGGCGAGGCGGCGCGCGGCGAGCTCGCGGAAGCGCTCCAGACGGTCCCGGGGCTCCGCCGCGCCTGCGGGGCCCGTGGAGATGAGGCACGCGAGGAGCGAGAGGGCGAGGGTGAGAAGGGCGGGCGCGGGCATGCGCCTATCGTACAATGGGCGTGGTGTTGAAGACGCTCGACCGGTACCTGCTGAAAGAGCTCGGCCCCCCCTTCGCCCTCGGGGCCGCCGTGCTCACCTTCTTCCTCGTCATCGATCGCGTCTACGATCTGACCGATCTCGTCATCACCAAGAACGTCCCGTTCCACCTCGTCCTGGGTCTGCTCACCTTCATGCTCCCGGCCTTCCTCGGCCTCACCTTGCCCATGGCCCTCCTCGTGGCCGTCCTCATCGTGTCGGGGCGCATGGCCGCCGACATGGAAGTGGCGGCCTTCAAGGCCTCCGGGGTGAGCCCCCTGCGGCTCTTCCGGCCCTTCGTGCTCGCCGCCTGCGTGGTCAGCGTCATGGTCGCCTTCATCACGCTCATCGCGGCACCGGCAGCGAGCGGGGCCTTCCAGAATCAGCTCTTCCAGATTCTCCAGACCAAGGCGACCACGGGGATCAAGGAGCGCACCTTCACCGCGTCGTTCAATCAGATGGTCATGTACGTGGAGGACATCAGCGCCTCCCAGGTCGCCCTCCGCGGGCTCCTCGTCTCGGACGAGCGCGATCCCAAGCTCTCGCGCGTCATCGTGGCCAAGCAAGGACGGCTCTTCACGGACACCAAGAAGCGGCGCGTGACCATGCGCTTCATCGACGGGCTGGTGAGCGAGACCGACACGGCCGACGCGCAGCGCTTTCGGCTCACCGCCTTCAGCCTCTACGACCTCAACCTGCCCCTCGAGAATCCCCAGCGCGCGGCCCAGCGCATCGAGAAGCCCGAGAAGGAGATGACCCTCGAGCAGCTGCGCGCCCTGGTCGTCGAGCTCGAGGCGCAGGGACAGATCGTGGCGCCCTTCCGCGTGGAGATCCAGAAGCGCTTCACGCTGCCCGTGGCCGCTCTCGTCTTCGTCATGGTCGGGTTTCCCCTGGGCATCCGGACCCAGCGCGGCGGCCGCACCCTGGCCATGGGCTCGAGCCTGGCCATCGTGGTCGGCTACTACGTCATCCACACCTTCCTCGAGGGCATGGCCCTCCGGCAGAGGCTGCCCGTGACCCTGGCCATGTGGCTGCCCAACGCCATCTTCGGCGCCGCCGGTCTCGTGCTGCTCTACGGCGCCACCGCGGGCCTGCCCCTGTCCTTCGCGCGACTGCTCGTCCGCCTCCGCGCCGCCCTGCCGCGGATGGTGCGGACGCTCATCCCCCGGCGCGCGCCCGTCGAGCGCGCGCGGCGGGAGCCCGCGGGCATTCGCGGACCGCGCGCCTCCACCTACCTCATCGATCGCTATCTCGTCCGCGAGTACCTGAACTTCATCGGCACCGGCCTGGCCGTGGGAGCCGTGCTCATCCTCGTGGTCGATCTCCTCCAGTACCTCGACCGCTTTCTCAGGGTGAAGCCGCCCTTTCTCCACATCGTCCAGCACCTCTTCTACCGTCTCCCCGGCTCGCTGTACGAGGGACTACCCATCATCGTGCTGATCTCGACCGTCTTCCTCTTCCTCTCCCTGACGCAAGCGCGCGAGCTCGACGCCATGAAGGCGGCGGGGATCAGCCTCTACCGCGCCAGCCTGCCCGTCCTCCTCGTGGCCCTCTCCATCAGCCTGATCTCCGTGGTGCTCCAGGAGACCGTGCTCCCCGTCATCAACAGCAAGGCGGACGACGTGGACCGGGTGAAGATCCGCGGCAACCAGCCCCGACACCTCCAGCGTCAGACCCAGATCTGGTACCGGTCGTCCGATACCCGCTTCATGCGCATGGAGCTGCTGGACCCCATCGAGCGATCGCTCGACGGTCTCCTCGTGGTGGGCATCACCCCGGATTTTCGCCTGGCTGATCGGCTGGACGCTCGCAAGGCGCGCTGGACGGGCGAAGGGTGGATGCTCTCCGACGGCGTCTACCGCCACGTGGGACCGGGCAACCACGTGAGCGCCGATCCCTTCGCGCAGCGCCTCGCCACCATGCCCGAGCAGATCAACGATCTCATCCAGGTCCAGCAGGCGCCGGAGACCATGAGCTTCCGAGAGCTCCGGACCTACGTCACGCGGCTCGCGGAGACGGGGCACAACGTCGGCAAGTACCTCGTCGACCTCTACCGCAAGCTCTCCTTCCCACTCATCCACGTGATCCTGGCCCTCGTGGCCATCCCCTTCGCGCTGAGCTCGCCCCGCACGGGAGGGCGCGCGGTGGGGATCGGCGTGGCCATTCTCATCTCCATCAGCTACTGGGTCATCCACTCCATCGCCATCGCCTTCGCGAAGGCGGAGCTCCTCCCGCCCTTCCTGGGCGCGTGGACCGCCAACATCGTCTTCGCAGGCGTGGGCGCCGCGTTGTTTCTTCGCGCCCGCACCTAGCGAGTCTCTCTGAGCTGGCGGAGCAGGGCTTCAAGCTCTTTCTGCGCCTGGCCATAGGCCGACCAGTCGCCCCGCTTGATCGCCTCCTGGCCGCGCTGCCAGACCTCCCAGGCCTTCTGGACGAGTCCGGCCAGCGCCCCTGACACGACGGGAGCGGGCCGGCCGTCCGGAGTCTTCGCCGCGGGCGCCTCGTCGCCCCGCACCCGTCCGCCGAAGATGCGCTGGAGGGACTGCTCGAGCGTCGGCTCCATGGCGATCTGGTTGCCGAAGGCGACGATGACGCGCCGGAGCTCGGGGAGCGCTCCCTGTTCGGCCGAAAGATAGAGAGGCTGGACGTAGATCAGCGACTCCTCGATGGGGATGGCGAGGAGCGAGCCGCGGAGGACGCGTGACCCCTGCTGGTTCCAGAGCGAGATCTGCTGCGAGATGACGGGATCCTGGTTGATCCGCGCGTCGACCTGGCGCGGGCCGTAGACGAGCTTCTGCTTGGGGAAGATGTAGACCACGAGCCCGCCATAGCTGGGCGCGTCCATGCGGGCGGCCATGATGGCGATCATGTTGTCGCGGCGCGCCGGGTTGAATCCCGAGAGGAGGACGAACTCCTCCCGCTTCTCTCCGGGCAGCCGCATGATGGTGAAGTAGGGCTCGATCTCCCGGTCGCGCCCGTCCTGCTGCAGGCGCGGGATGTTCCAGAGATCCTCCTTGTTGTAGAAGACCTGCGGGTCCTGCATGTGGTAGGTGCCGTAGAGCTTCGCCTGGATCCGGAAAAGGTCTTCGGGGTACCGGATGTGCGCGCGAAGGTTCTCGGGCATCTGCTCGAGGGGCTTGAAGAGCCCGGGGAAGGCCCGGGCGAAGGTGCGGATCAGCGGATCCTTGGGATCGGCGATGTAAAAGGCCATGGTGCCGTCGAAGGCGTCGACGGTTGCCTTGACGGAATTGCGGATGTAGTTGATGGGGCCTTCGGGCTGGGCGAAGGGGTAGCGGTCGGTGACGGTGTAGCCGTCCACCATCCAGACGAGGCGCCCGTCGTCGGTGATGACGAGGTACGGGTCGTGATCGAAGCGGAGGAAGGAGGCGACCTGACGGACGCGGTCGCCTACCCTGCGATAGAACATGACCCGGCTCTCCGCGGAGATGTCGTCGGAGAGGAGGATCTTGATCTCGCCGAAGCGGACGGCGAAGGCGAGCTTGCGCAGCGCTCCACCGATGGGCACCCCGCCCCGGCCTTCGTACCTCGTGTAGACGTTCTGGTCGCCGGCCGGATAGTTCAGCTCCTGCGACTTCGTGCGGACGATGGCGTACTCGTTGCTGAGCTCCCCGTAGTAGATCTCTGGCCGAGTGATCTTGGGCATCCCGCCCTTGACCGCGGGAGGGATGTCCTGCACGAAGAGGTCGGGCAGCCCTTCGGGGGTGATGCGGTTGACGGGCCCCGCCACCAGCCCGAAGCCGTGGGTGAAGGTCAGGTGCTCGTTGATCCACACCCGGCTCGGCAGGTGGGCGTAGGACATCTCCCGCGCGGAGAGCATGATCTGCCGGAGCTCGCCGTTCAGCGTGTAGCGGTCCACGTCCACATCGGCGAACTTGTAGTACGTCCGGATCTCCTGAAGCTGGGCGAAGCTCGTGAGGAGCGGCCGGTGGTCCCACAGCCGGATGTTCTTGATGGTGAGGCTGTTGCGGTCGAGGGCGGCCGCGGTCAGCCGGTCCTCGGCGGGAAAGTCCTGCTCCTTGATCCCGTCGAGGCCGTAGGCCTGCCGGGTCATCCGGATGTTGTGCTTGATGTACGGCCGCTCGGCCTCCAGCTCGTTCGGGGTGACCTGGAGACGCTGGAGGAGGGCGGGATAGACGCCGAGCCCGCCCACCCAGACCACGGCCAGCACCACGAGGCCGGCCACCAGGAAGCCCCAGCCGCCGCGACCGATCTGGAGCACGCAGGCCGCCGCACAGAGGAGCGAGATCGCCGCGAGCGCTCCCAGAGCCGGGAGGGACGCGTGGACGTCGGTGTAGGAGGCGCCGAAGACCACGCCGCGCGGCGAGTAGAGAAGCTCGTAGCGGTCGAGCCAGAACCCGATGGCCCGGAGGACCAGGGCGAAGGCGGCCAGGCCCAGGAGGTGATTGCGGGCGCCCACGGCCATGCGGGGGCCCTGGGCCGTCAGCACCATGCTGCGCAGGAGCACGTAGGTCGCGATGCTCAGGACGAGGGTTCCCATCACGAGGGTCAAGGCCCCGCCATAGATGAAGCGCCAGAGGGGCAGCTCGAAGACGAAGAAGGCGAGGTCGCGCCCGAAGAGCGGATCCGCCACGCCGAAGGGCGTGGCATTGAGATAGCGCAGGAGCATGTCCCAGGAGGCGCTGGCCCGGATGCCGGAGAGGAGCGCGATGACGGCGACGGCGGGAACCAGCACGCGCCGGATCAGGGGCTCGAGAACGGCGCGCCCCGGCAATCCGAGCTGATCGTCGAGCTCCCACAGCACGTCGGGCGCCGCCGTGCGCGCGGCCATCCAGAGATTGGCGTAGAGGAAGATGAAGACGATGCCGCCTGCCCCCAGCACCAGCCAGCCCCGGAGGGTCAGCACGGTGGTGAAGACCTGCGTGTAGCCGACCTCTCCGTACCAGAGCCAGTCGGTGTAGAGGGGCACGGCCTGGCCGACGCCGGCGAGGATGATGAAGGCGAGGAGAAGCCACAAGCCCAGTCGCGGCGGACGCTGTCCTATCGCCAAGGAGGAGGACCTCCGGCGCCCGGGCGGGTCATCCCGGGAGCCACGCTGTCGAAAGGGGCCGGCGCTACGTGCCGTGCGTCCAGGAGGACAGGTACTCCTCCTGGGCGGGCGTCAGCACGTCGATCTGCACGTCCATGGACGCCAGCTTCAGCCGGGCGATCTCGAGATCGATGTCCCGGGGCACCACGTAGACCTTCTTCTCCAGGCTCCGCCCGTGCTTGACCATGTATTCGGCGGAAAGGGCCTGGTTGGCGAAGCTCATGTCCATGACGGTGGCCGGATGCCCCTCCGCCGCCGCGAGATTGATGAGCCGGCCCTCGCCGAGGACATACACACGCTTGCCCCCACGGAGGCTGAACTCCTCCACGAACGGGCGCATGGGGCGTCGGGATTGCGCGAGCTTGCCGAGGGCCTCGAGGTCGATCTCGACGTTGAAGTGCCCGGAGTTGGCCACGATGGCGCCGTCCTTCATCTTCACGAAGTGCTCCTGCCGGATCACCGCCATGTTGCCCGTGACGGTGACGAAGACGTCACCCACCTCGGCGGCGCGGGCCATGGGCATGACCTGGTAGCCGTCCATCACCGCCTCGAGGGCGCGCATGGCCGCCGTCTCCGTGACGACCACGTGCGCGCCCATGCCATGGGCCCGCGAGGCAACGCCCCGTCCACACATGCCATACCCCGCCACCACCACGATCTTGCCCGCGAGCAAGACGTTGGTTGCGCGCAAGATGCCGTCGATGGTGGACTGGCCGGTGCCGTAGCGATTGTCGAAGAGGTGCTTGGTGTCGGCGTCATTGACGGCGATGACGGGGAAGGCCAGCACCCCCTCCTTCTCCATGGCCCGCAGCCGGATCACGCCCGTGGTCGTCTCTTCCGTGCCCCCGATCACGTTCTTGGCCAGGTCCTTGTTGACGTTGCTCTCGCCGTGCAGCTGAGAGATGAGGTCGGCGCCGTCGTCCATGGTCACCTGCGGCCCCGTCTTGAGAACGGCCTCGAGGTGACTGTAGTACCGCTTGTTGTCCTCGCCCTTCTGGGCGAAGACCGGGATGCCGTACTCCTTGACGAGGGCGGCCGCGGTGTCGTCCTGGGTGGACAGCGGGTTGGAGGCGCACAGGGCGACCTGGGCCCCCCCGGCCTTCAGGGTCATCATCAGCACCGCCGTCTCGGTCGTCACGTGCAGACACGCGCCGAGGCGTATCCCCTTCAGGGGCTGCTCCTTGGTGAAGCGCTCACGCACCTGGCGCAGCACGGGCATGGATTGCTCGGCCCACTCGATCTTCAGCTTCCCCGCCGCGGCGAGGGAGAGATCCTTCACGTCATGCTCGGTCATGCGCCGTCCTTTCGTCCAGTCGATCGTGGCGAAGCCGAACCCCGGTCAAGCCGCGGCCCCGCGCCGGCACGCCGGACGCGGGGCCGCCTGATCGCGTCTCGCTGCGGGCTCAGACGCCCGCGTCGTCCCGCAGGTCCTTGACCCGGTTGGTTTGCTCCCAGGTGAACTCGGGCTCGGTGCGGCCGAAGTGGCCGAAGGCCGCCGTCTTGTGATAGATGGGCCGCCGGAGGTCGAGGTACTTGATGATGCCGATGGGCGTGAAGTCGAAGTGCCGCCGGACCATCTGCTCGAGCTTGGCGTTGGGCACCTTGCCCGTGCCGAAGGTCTCGACCATGACGGACACGGGCTCGGCGACGCCGATGGCATAGGCGACCTGCACCTGCGCGCGCTCGGCCAGCCCCGCCGCCACGATGTTCTTGGCCACGTGGCGCGCCATGTAGCACGCCGACCGGTCCACCTTCGTCGGATCCTTCCCCGAGAAGGCACCACCACCGTGCGGGCAGGAGCCACCGTAGGTATCCACGATGATCTTTCGCCCGGTCAGGCCAGTGTCGCCCATGGGCCCGCCCGTGACGAAGCGCCCGGTCGGGTTGATGTGGTACGTCACCCTCTTGGGATCGATCAGATGCTTGGGAATCGTGGGCAGCACGACGTGCTCGATGATGTCCTTCCTGATCGTCTCGAGGCTCGCGTCGGGACCATGCTGGGTGGAGATGACCACCGTCTCCACGCTCACCGGCTTGCCGTCGGCGTAGCGGACCGAGACCTGGCTCTTGCCGTCGGGGCGGAGGTAGTCGAGGGCCCCGCTGCGTCGCACCTGGGAGAGACGCTGCACCAGCTTGTGCGACAGCATGATGGGCAGCGGCATCAGCTCTTCCGTCTCCGTGCAGGCGTAGCCGAACATCAGCCCCTGGTCGCCCGCGCCCAGCTTGTCCACGCCCATGGCGATGTCGCTCGACTGCTCGTCGATGGCGGTGATGACGGCGCAGGTCTCGTAGTCGAAGCCGAACTTGGCCCGGGTGTAGCCGACGCCCTTGATGGTCTCCCTCGCGATCTTCGGGATGTCCACGTAGCAGGACGTCGTGATCTCGCCCGCCACCACCACGAGACCGGTCGTCAGCAGGGTCTCGCACGCCACGCGCCCGGTGGGATCCTGCCTGAGGATCGCGTCGAGCACGGCGTCCGAGATCTGGTCTGCGATCTTGTCGGGATGCCCCTCGGTCACCGACTCCGAGGTGAACAGGTACTCTTCACGCGCCATCGTCTTCCTCCCGTCCGTTTAGTCACTGCCCACTACCGTGGTGACGTCCGGATTCGGACGCACTCACGCGAGGTTAGCACGGCCCCCGGAAGCGCTCAAGCGAAATGCCTGCGGATACTGGGTCAATTTGCTTCGCCACGCCGGGAGACTTCGCTATGGCCGACGGCCGACGCCCCGAGGGAGCACGCGGGGGACGAGGGAGACAGATCCCTCCCACACGCCACCGGGGGCGAGCGTCACGGGCCAGGTCAGGAGCAGCGCCGAGCCCTGGTAGATTCGCTCGAAGCCGCTCTCGGACAGCGACACCGTCTCGATGGGCGCCCAGCCGATGTGGGCGTCCGCGGACCACGCGAGCCCGATCTCGGCGCCGATCCACTCGTCCACGAGGGTGAGCGCCCCCGCGCCGCCGAGGGCGCCGCGCGAGCCGAGCGACGGTCTCCCCTCCACCCGGTAGTACCGTCCCTCCGCCTCGCCCGCGGTGAGCGTGAGGTTGAGCTGCACGGCCCAGCGCCCTTCGAGCGGGTCTTCACCATGCCAGTGGAGACGATAGTCCGCGCGCACCTCGGCCCGCTCCGAGCTGATGAAGATACGCTTCTCCACGCGAAGGGGCCAGCCGTCGGGCGCGTCGAGATGCAGCGAGACCTCGAGCCCCGCGGCCGAGGCGGACGCGCGCGCGTGGAAGGGCCGTTCTCCCAAGGCGATTCGCGCCCCCGCCCACGGGTTGAGCGGATCGGGAGGATCGCCGGGGGGAAAGAATCCATCGAGGAGCGAGGCGCGGCGCCACGGATCGTAGTCGAGGAGCTTCTGGAGGCCGTCCTCCTTCACCGTGGGCGCGGAGTGGATGGTCTTGGTCCCCGTGATGTCGGCCACCCCGAGCCTGTCCTTGACGAGGCCGTGGTAGGCCTCCGGCCGCCGCGTGAAGACCCCGGCGACATCCAGATCGAGGGGACGGAAGGCGAGCTCGCTCATCGTCCCGCCCGCCTCGGGGCGGAGGGTGACCGTGAGCTCTCGAGTGCGCGCGCGGATCTCCTCGCGCCCGTCGCCGTTGATGTCCTCCCGCGTCCACTCGACGGCCCCTCTCGAGCTCGCCTCGTCCAGGATGCGCTCGGCGGCCACGAGCGCGCTCTTCACGGCGCGGCGGAGATGCGGCAGATAGCAGCCGCCGAAGACGCCGTGCCAGTAGGCGTCGTTGGCCTGCCCGCGCCAGAGATCCTCTCGCGCGGCCTGAAGGCGCGGATCGTCCGGGCGGGCCCGGAGCGCCTCGTGCAGACGGCGCGACAGGGCGAGCATGGTCGCATACGCATCGCCCATCTCCGGATACTTCACGAGAAAGTTGCGCCAGAAGCCGCCGCGAAGGAGCCGCGTCAGTCGAGCGCCGTCGGGCAGTGCTTCGAGCCGGCGGCGCGTCTCCTCGAGCTCCTGGGCGGCGGCGGCGGGGAGCGCCCACTCGCCCATTTCCGTGTAGGAGGCCGTGGGCAGGTAGACGGCGCCCGCGGGCGGCGCCGCGTCGAGGTAGGCGGCAAACGTCGACATCCGGAGCCACGGGGCGGCCACGAGGGCCTCGAAGAATCTCGGGAGCCACCGCTCTCCATACGCGAGACGGTGCGTGCCCGGCCACACGCCGAACTTCTCGCCGTCGTCGAAGAGGGTCAGCGCCCCCGCCTCGCGCCGCGACTCGAGATGGCCGAGCGCCTCCTCGGGGGCGGCGAAGGGGACGAGGTAGCGGAGGCGCTGGCTGATGGGAAAGA
>Ga0137409_10006505_pt1 | contig 12131 bp, 8 predicted proteins | sample CZODoug1_16funga_FD_122059 | JGI IMG/M metagenome (GOLD analysis project Ga0137409, IMG submission 122059) | Vadose zone soil fungal communities from Angelo Coast Range Reserve, California, USA - CZODoug1_16fungal (Hybrid Assembly) | ecosystem: Environmental > Terrestrial > Soil > Vadose zone... | reverse complement strand
TAAAGCAATTCGCGAGATCGCCGAAATGCTTGCGCCAAACGTGGACGCACGAATCTTTGAAATCGTCAGCTACAGCATACTGAAATATTACTACCATCATCAAGTTGTGTTCTTTGGCTTTGATTTGAAGAAGTTGCGGAAGGAGAATTTGACCCTGTACAAGACAGGACGAACTAATGCAAACGACGGTGGAATCGATTTCGTCATGCGTCCACTAGGGCGATTCTTTCAGGTGACCGAGACTACGGACGTTCGAAAATACTTCCTAGACATCGACAAGATTCAGAGATTCCCGATCACGTTTGTAGTCAAATCTGAGCAGACCGTGGACACGCTTAGGACGAACATCAAGGAGCGCGCGGCCGAGCAATACCCTGTTACTGCGGTTGTCGACCGCTATATGGGTTGCATCGAAGAGTTAATCAACGTGCCTTTGCTCGTCGATCGATTCAAGGAAGCAATTAAGAAGGGCTACCTAAATGCAATAATTGACGAAATAATCCGACAAAGTAAAGTAGAGTTTAACTACGAGGAAGTGGAAGAGGTTGCCGCAGCCGCTTCGGTCAAAAAGAAGCCCTAGTCGTCAATTACCCACCGATTGGGCAAATCATAGTTCACTACTTCGCCAGACCTATCAAGACCTCTCCACAATGGGAGTACTGCGTGCTCCACAGACGTTTTGCCAAAGCCCCGTAAGATACACGCAAATCCCCCATAAACATTGAGGGTTGTCACCCACAACCGCCCGCCTCAATGCCGCAGTGCTCGGGGCGCCTACCGGTTTGCAACGAGCTTAAATTTCTGCACTCGCCGTCCGATATCGGTTTCCGCGATGTAGAGGTTGCCCTTGGAGTCGACATCCATCGTGTGGCAATGCGTGAATTCGCCAATTTGATGGCCGGGGCGGCCGAATTTGGTGATTTCCGCACCACTCTCATGGTCGAGAATATGGACAAGCTCGTTGCGGCCATCGGCGACGTACATGAATTTCTGTGCCGGGTCACGAGAAAATCGCATCCACCAGGCGGTGCCCCATGAGTCGGGCGTTTCTTCGTGCCCCGATTTGATCCATATGCTCTTCTTGAAGTTTCCCATCTTGTCAAACACCTGAATTCGGTTGCCCTGGCGGTCGCATACGTAAATCAGGCCACTGTTGTCCATCACCACGCAATGCACCACGCCCATGAACGCGCCGCCGTCGCCGGCCGCGGCTTCCTCCTTCGTTCCCTGGCGTCCCCACTGGCGCAGGAATTTCCCATCCTTATCAAACACGACGATGCGATGGTCGCCGTATCCATCGGCGATGTAAACGTCCCCGTTGCCCGGATCGATCGCGATATCCGCCGGCTTGTTCAAAAGTGATTTGCTCTGATTCATGGCGATGCCCGTGATCAACCCGGTAGAGCTGTCGAAGAGGCCCTTCGTTCCGATCGTGAGCAGCAGTTTGCTCCCATCGTGCGTATATTTCTGCACGACGGCGTCATCGTTGCCGGCCACAAACAGGTTATGCTCTTTGTCCACGATGCAGCCGTGAATGGAACTTGGGGCAATCTTAAAATCCCCGAACGAATTGACGAGATTGCCGTCGGAGTCATATTCGAGGACCGGAGGCGCCGGGGTCGCGACCAGTTTTTCCTTGTCCTGGAGGTCGCCGCGGTTGACTTCGAATACGTGGTCCTGGGCGTCCACGCAAATCCCCCCTGCGCGCCCAGTCACCAGGTTGCCCGGCAAGGGCTTTGGCCACGTGGGATCCACCTCGTACTTAGGCACGCCAACTTGCGCATGCATGGGAGAGAAAGACCCCAGAACCATTGCCAAGCCCATGCAAAGCGCAGCCTTGCACAAAAGACCCGCTGAGTTCTTCATTCCCGCCTCCTTGAAATTTTCAAGCAAACGCCGGGCATGCCACATGCCATCGGCCACCCGGTGGAAGGTCACGATTTTTGTCCAGCGGAAGCTCGTTCCGCCGCGTTCAGCTTTTCATACGCGGGCAGCGTGAGGAACTCGACAAACCGCGGGGACTGAATCAGATCGCGCAGAATTCCAGCGGCTTCGTTATACCGGCTGGTTCGGAATTGCGCATCCCCCACCGATTGCCGAGCCTTCGCCAGCTCTTCATCGATCATCTTAAGGCATAGATCGAGGGTGACTGGGCGGCCATCGCTCAAACGCGACTTGTGGTGGATCCATTGCCACAACTGGGCCCGGCTGATCTCCGCAGTGGCTGCATCCTCCATCAGATTGAAAAGAGGAACGCATCCAATGCCACGCAGCCAGGATTCCAAATAGCCGATGCTCACCGCGATATTCTGTTTCACCCCTGCCTCGGTGATCTCGGCTTCAGGCACAGTGAGTAAATCGACCGTCGTGGCATTGAAATCCTCAAGTTTGCGGCTGATCTGGTTGGCCTTGGGCATATATCGATCGAAAACCTCTTTCGCAAGCGCGACGAGGCCCGGGTGCGCCACCCAGGTGCCATCATGTCCGTTGGAAGCTTCGCGTTCCTTATCGGCTCGGACCTGCTCCATCGCCATTTGATTCGCCGCCGGGTCTCTCTTGTTGGGAATATAGGCGGACATGCCACCCATCGCATGCACTTCCCGGCGATGGCAAGTCTTGATTAGCAGCTTGCTATAGCTGCTCAAGAAATGAGTCGCCATGGTTACGCGCCCGCGGTCCGGCAGAACATCTTCGGGATCGTTGGCGAACTTCTTGATGAAGCTGAAAATATAGTCCCAGCGTCCGGCATTCAAGCCCGACGAATGCTCGCGCAATTCATATAAGATTTCGTCCATCTCAAAGGTAGCCAAGATGGTCTCAATGAGAACCGTGGCTTTGATGGTGCCGCGCGGGATTCCCAACGCCGCCTGCGAGTGGAGAAACACGTCATTCCACAGTCGCGCTTCCAAGTGGCTTTCCAGTTTGGGCAGATAGAAATACGGGCCTGTCCCGCGCGCGAGCTGTTCCTTCGCGTTGTGCCAGAAGAAGAGCCCGAAATCAAACAACGCTCCCGACATGGGATTCCCGTCGACAACGACATGCTTCTCCGGCAAATGCCAGCCGCGAGGGCGCACCAGCAAGACGGCCAAGGTGGGGTTCAACTTGTAGTCTTTCTTGGTCGTCGGATCCGTGTAGGTGATCGTCCGCCGGACGGCATCGCACAGGTTTACATGGCCCTCGATGAGGTTGCTCCACGTCGGCGTGTTGGAGTCTTCAAAATCCCCCATGAAGACGTTGGCCCCCGAATTCAAAGCGTTGATGACCATTTTGCGATCGACGGGGCCGGTGATCTCGACCCGGCGATCCAACAAATCCGCGGGCAGCGGAGCCACCGTCCAGTTCGCCTTGCGGACTTCGGCTGTCTCCGGCAGAAAATCCGGACGTTCACCGGCATCGAATTTCGCTTGCCGAGCCACACGGGCGGCCAGCAACTCCCGGCGCTTGGGGCCAAACCGCCGCTCCAGATCCACAATAAATTTTAGAGCTTCGGGTGTCAGTATTTCGTCGGACTGTTTATCGCGGGCGCCCAGAATCTGGACCCCGGGCAATTGTTGAGAATCACTATTCACGATGTCTCCCTTTTCGCTTGCAACCCAACAAGGACATGATTCCTGTTGGGTTTGAAATTCGTCCCCGAAGTAAGATCCGGGTTCAGATTGGAATTTTAACTCCGGCCGAAATCATCCGCCAACAGTCTTGAGAACGCAAGCGTCTCTCCCAAATTTCGAGTGACATCCGGCGGGCCGGGCCGACCGCAACGGACTTATCAAGTTATCTTATTTTGTCCTGGCGACGCAATCCGAGCTGCAGGGCTTCGGCCAAGTGCAGTGCTCGGCGCCCCGTAGCCTGGAGGATTTGCTCGCGGCAACTAAAACCATCGGAAACAATCAGCGCGTCCACAGGTGCGTTGCGCACGGCCGGCAGGAGCACTCGTTCGCCTACCGCCTGGGATACCGCGTACTTATCCCTCTCGAAGCCAAAAGGTCCCGCCATCCCGCAGCATCCGGAATCAATGGATTGCAGATCGGCGCCCATTTTTCGAAGCAGTGATTCTTCGTCATTCAGTTTCATTATCGATTTGTGATGGCAGTGGCCATGGAGGAGCACCTTTTGCCCAAGCTGCGGCGCCTCATACCCTGGCGCATGGTGCTCCAGAAACTCACTGAGGAGAAACGTCTGGTTTCGTAACCGGATGGCGCGTTGATCCATCGGGAACAAATTGCGCAACTCGTCACGAAAGACGGAAGCGCAACTCGGTTCCAGGACGACGATCGGGATTCCGGCCATAATCTGAACGCTCAAAGCGCTCATGATTCGTTCCAGGTATTCTTTGGCCCGGTCGAGCATGCCGAAATCGTACAGAGGCCTCCCGCAGCAAAGATGAATTTGCGGGACGGTGACATGGAAGCCCGCGGCCTGAAGAACTTCGAGCGCGGCACGGCTCGTATCGGGATGAAAGTAATTGTTGAACGTATCCGCCCACAAGACAACTTCGCCCTTGTGCTGTGCTCCGGCGGGCGCAGCCCCGGTGTTTTCCCCGAGGCCGGGAACTCGATTTTTTCTGGCCCAGTGTTGGAATGTGGAGCGGGCGAACTGAGGCACGCGCCGCTGCGGGGCCAGGTGCAACGCGCCCTGCAGGAGGTGGCGGAAACCCGGCGCCTGGCTAAAAAAATTGGCGGCGAACGGGGCAATCGATCCGAGTTGCGCCCAGCGATCGATCATTCCGAAAGCATACGCATGAAGAGGGCGTCTCTTGCCCTCGTAATAATGGGCCAAAAACTCGGCTTTGTACGTAGCAACGTCCACGTTGGTCGGGCATTCCGATTTGCAGGCCTTGCAGGAGAGGCACAGGTCGAGCGCCTTCTTAACGTGCTCGTCCTTCCATGCGTCATGCACGACCTCTCCCTGCAGGACTTCGAAGAGCATGTGCGCACGGCCGCGGGTGCTGTGTTCTTCCTCGAGCGTCACCATGTAGCTGGGACACATCGTGCCGGAATCATGCTTGCGGCATTCTCCCAGCCCGATGCACCGAACCGCCGCCTTGGCGAAGGAACCGCCGTCGTCCGGAAACTGAAAATAAGTTTTGGGGTCGAGCGGTTTGTAGTCCGCTCCCAGACGCAGGTTCTCGGTGGGCAAGTAGGCGTTGACCACCTTGTTCGGGTTCATCTTATTGTCCGGGTCCCAGACGGACTTGAATTCAACAAAGGCCTTGATTAGCTCGGGACCGAACATTTTGGGAAGCAAAGCGCCGCGGGATTGTCCGTCGCCATGCTCGCCGGAAAGCGAGCCGCCGTAACTGACCACTAAATCCGCCGCGCGTTCGACGAACTGCCCATAGTTGCGAATTCCACTTTCGCTCTCCAAATCGAAACTCACGCGCATGTGAATGCAGCCGTGTCCGAAATGACCGTAAAATGCGGCGTGGTAGTTGTATTCGTCGAGCAGCTTGCGGATGTCGCGGAGGTATCCGCCCAATTTTTCCGGCGCGACGGCGGCGTCGTCCCATCCTTCCCATTCGGGCGGAGAGCCAGGGGCAGCGGCAGCCGCACGCGGACCAGACTCGCGCAGTTTCCACACGTGGCGGGATTCACTTTTCGTGTATAGCCGGACATTGGGGGGATCAGGCGATTGTTTTAGCTGGTCGATGAGTCTTCGGGCGAGATCGTCCGCTTCGCCCGGATTATCCGATCCAAATTCCACCAGCAAAATGCCTCGGCCTTCAGGAATGAGTTCCAGGTGAGGAGCTTTTTTCTTTTTTAATCCGTCGACGATGCTTCCTTCGAAACCCTCGAGACCGATGGGCCCGAAAGGCAGAATCTCGGGAACATGATCGGCCGCCACAAAAGTATCTGCGTAACCAAGTCCGACGAGCGTCCGATGCTGCGGGCTTTTAATCAGTCTGACTTTGGCTTCGAGCACAATTACGCAGGTGCCTTCCGTGCCAACCAGAGATCGCGCCACGTGAAATCCATTCTCGGGCAGCAGTTGATCCAGGTTATAGCCGGAAACACGCCTGGGGATTTTCGGGTAGCGCGCTCGGACCAGGTCGGCGTACTGGTCTCGCAGGGCCCGCAGCTTGGAGTAAATCGCGCCGCGACGCCCCCCCTCGACAATTATGGAATCGAGTTGGTTCTCGTCAGCGGTGGCTCCCACCGTAATCTGGGTGCCGTCGTAAAGGAGAATGCGCAGTTCTTCGACATTGTCGACGGTTTTTCCGGCGAGCAACGAATGCGTGCCGCAGGAATTATTCCCGATCATCCCTCCCAGCGTGCAGCGGCTATGGGTGGAAGGATCGGGACCGAAAGTGAGATGGTGTTCCTCGGCTTTATTTCGCAGCGTGTCCAGGACGACGCCGGGTTGAACTCGGGCGAATCCCCGGTCCGGGTTGATCTCAAGGATCTTGTTCATGTACTTGGTGAAGTCCAGGACCACCGCGACATTGCAGCACTGCCCGGCCAGACTCGTGCCGGCCCCTCGCGGCAGGACAGGAGCGCTGTATTTCCCGCACGCGGCCACCGTGGCGATCACATCCTCTTCGTCACGAGGAACGACAAGACCGATGGGAATCTGGCGGTAGTTCGAGCCGTCCGCCGCATACAGGGCGCGGCTGCCACGATCGAAGCGCACTTCGCCTTTCACGACTCGCTTTAGTTCGTTCTCCAGCTCGGCTGCTTGAGAGAAAGAGTCGACGGGTTTTCCGTGCGAGCTGAGCGGCAAGGGAGCCAGAGTCTGCACGATGTTCTCTAGTTTCATAAAGTGGAAGAGCGCCCTCTAAAAACAAAGTGAATCATCCGCGCAGCACACTCAATCGGATTCTGGGTGCACGGGACGATTTTCCGGCAATGGATACTATACACTCTGGCCCGTCTTTCATAGAATATCCTGCAAAGTATTGCCGACGGCGGGACCACGGTGTATACCTGACGCGCGGAAATGGCAGACTTCGAAGTTCGCGTGTGTTGAGCCGGCTCGAAAAGACGCAAAAGACACGTTTGAGTACGTCCCAGGGACATGACGGAGGAATGAGAATGGAAAATCCGAGCGAATCCAGAGGAAGTCACGTGCGCTGGGTGGTGCTGCTACTTCTCTGCCTGATGTACCTCATCACGTATTTGGACCGCGTGAGTCTCGCCAACACTGCGCCACTCATCACCAAGGAGTACGGCTTCAACAAAGTCACAATGGGCGTTATTTTCAGCGCCTTCATCTGGGCCTATGCGTTATTTCAAGTGCCCGGTGGATGGCTGGGCGACCGGTTTGGTCCCCGGAGAGTTCTGTCGGCCATCATGGCCTACCGGACGGTGATCGCTGTACTCACAACCAGAGCTCTGGGCCTCGGCTCGTTCTGGGGCATTCGCTTCGCGCTCGGCGTGGGTGAGGCGGGAGCATTCCCAACTGCAACGCGGGCGATGCAGATGTGGTTCCCGAGGGACGAACGCGGCTTTGTGCAAGGAGTCAGCCACGCGGCCAGCCGCCTGGGCGCGGCCGTTGGCCCTCCCATCGCCGTCGCAATCATGATTCATTACGGCTGGCGGTCAGTGTTTTATGTGATCGGCGCGCTTAGCTTGCTGTGGTCCATGCTCTATTTGCTCGTGTATCGCAACATGCCGGAGGAGCATCAGAAGGTGAGCCTCGCGGAACTCGCTCGCATCCGCGGGTTGAATGAGAACGGCGAGATCAAGAAGGCGAACGTCCAGAAACGGCCGAAGGTGCCGTGGAGCATTCTGCTCCGGCATGGAAACATGTGGGCGGTGATGTGCGCCTACGCCGCTTACATCTATTCCCTGTGGTTTTTTCTCTCGTGGCTACCGTCGTACCTGGTCGAATACCGCAAATTTACGCTGATCAAGATGGGATTTTTTGCTTCGCTGCCGCTCATGGCCGGCGTGGTCGGCGATACGTTCGGCGGCTGGCTCACAGACAAACTTTTGGTGAAGTCGAACAACCTTAAATTTTCCCGCCGCTCGGTTGCGATTACGGGGATGCTCGGGTGCGGTGCGTCTATGCTGGTAGCCGCGACCGCGGCGAATCCCAATACGGCGGTTTATTGCCTGGCGAGCGCGATGTTCTTCCTCGAAATGACGATCGGTCCGGCATGGGCCGTTCCCATGGACATTGGAGGCGAATTCTCGGGCACCGTTTCCGGAATGATGAACATGGGCGGACAAATCGTCGGGGCGCTGTCACCTACAGTCTTCGGTATTCTGGTGTCCAACGGGTCCTGGGTCGCTCCCTTCGTCGTGTCCGCGGGCCTGCTCTTCGTCGGTGCTGCTATCTGGGCATTCTGGATCGATCCGGAGCAGTCCGTCATTGACAAGGGTGAGGGAACGACAGGCCCTGCCGTCGGAACGGTCCCTACCCCAGCGGTTGCGGGCAATCGATAGGGTAGATTCATCGACCGCGCACGCTTACAAATACAGCAAGGACAGAGTTGAAGGCATATCCCAGAACTGGGATAATTCATGACGCGAGCAAGGCATGACGTCGAGTCGCGGCTTGCCGATTGGGAAAAGCAGACCAAGGTGCGCCTGGCCGTGGCGATAAACCAAATCATTGAAGATCTGCACCTCTCCCAGGGAATTGCTGCGCGGCGGCTGAAAATCAACCAGCCGAAAATTTCGGCTTTGTCGAATTACCGCCTCGAGGGATTTTCAGTCGAACGGTTGATGAATTTTCTCACTGCGCTCGATCGAGACGTGGACATTGTCATCCGCCGCAAGTCGAAGTCGGGAAGGACGGGCCGGATTTTGGTAACAGCCGCATAGCGAGCAGTAGTTGCGAAAGGTGAGAGGAGCCTGTCTATCTCCCCATCGGCGCGGATTCTACTTTCCTTTCTGCTGGCGCGAGGGAATTGAGGGCTGCCAGGACTCCGCCTCCTTTGTGTGGCACGCCTGCCAGTCGCAGGCCCATTTCGACTCCACACAGCGTTCCCGCAAGCATCAAATCATTGAAACTGCCGAGGTGTCCGATCCGGAATACTTTGCCCGCCAGTTTGGAGAGGCCGGCTCCGAGGGACATATCAAAATTTTCGAGGATGACGGCCCGCAATTTGTCCGCGTCGTGGCCTTCGGGCAAAAAAACCGCCGTGAGTGAACTGGAGTATTCGCGAGGCTCCTCGCAAACGATTTCCAGGCCCCACGCGCGCACCGCGGCTCGCGTCGCTTCCGCGTGACGATCGTGTCGCCGGAAAACATTGGCCAGCCCTTCTTCTTGCAGCATCCGCAGAGCCTCGCGCAATCCGTAGAGAAGGTTGGTGGGCGGCGTGTACGGGAAGAAGCCGCTGCGATTTGGCTTCAACATTTCCTGCCAGTCCCAATAGGCCCGCGGCAATTTGGCGTTTCCGTTGGCTGCGAGCGCCTTGCCAGAAATCGCGTTGAAGCTCATGCCGGGGGGAAGCATCAGCCCCTTCTGCGAACCGGCGATGGTGACGTCCACTCCCCATTCATCATGGCGATAGTCGATGGAACCGAGCGAAGAGATCGTGTCCACCATGAAGAGGGCGGGATGATGCGCCTTATCCATGGCGCGGCGGAGTTCGGGGATGCGGCTCGTCACTCCAGTGGAGGTCTCGTTGTGAACGACAAGCACAGCTTTAATGCTGTGAGCGCTGTCGGCAGCCAGCCGCGTTTCGAGTTCAGCGGCGGATGCACCCTTGCGCCAGTTCCCAGGGACATAGTCGACCTGGATGCCGAATTTTTCCGCGACTTGGCGCCAGAGCTGCGAAAAGTGTCCGGTCTCAAACAAGAGCACGCGATCGCCTGGAGACAGAGTGTTGACAATCGCCGCTTCCCAGGCTCCCGTCCCCGAAGCTGGATACATTACGACTGGACTGGCAGTCTGGAAGACCTTGCGCACGCCTTCAAGAACTTCCGCACCTAGATTTGCGAACTCGGCGCTGCGATGGTCAATGACGGGATGGTCCATGGCCCGGAGCACGCGATCGGGAACATTCGTAGGACCGGGAATTTGCAAAAAGTGGCGGCCTGTATGAATCATTTTATCTCCGAGGGTTTCGAAGCCGAATTGTACACGCTGGCTGGACCGGCAAGCAACCGATGGCGGCTTTTTCCGGCTCCGGTATTTTCCGCAGCCTCCTGGGATTTGAAGGCGTCAAGCCACGCAGCGCGATCTGACCTTGACACGAATGGGCTGCGGGCCTATTGTTCTGCCGGGTGAGGGGTAGGTCAAGTTCGGTAATTTTCACTATCAGGAGGATCGAATGAAATACACAATTGTAATGGCTTTGTTCATCACATGCGCGATCACCTTGGCGCTTGGCGTCCGGGCCCAAGATGCGGCTCCGAAAGAGCACAGCATGACCGGATGTTTAGCGAAGGGCGCTGCGCCCGACACGTACATGCTCACCGACCTCGAGAAGGGACCGAAGTCGGTCGGGATCGTGTCGTCTACAGCCAAGCTGGCGCCCCATGTCGGCCACAAAGTCGAACTGACCGGCACGGCCGTGCCCGTCAAAGATGCAGAGGCGGATGCCAATGTTCCGAAGGCCCCGCACTATATGAAAATAACTGCGGTCAAGATGATTTCGCCAACCTGCCCGTAGTTTTTCGCAGGTCTGTTATCAGAACCGGGTCGTTGCAGCGGTATCGCGGGTGCACCCGCTTGCCGCGCGACGGCGAGAGGGTGTAGTTGGCCGTTGGGGCAATCGCACCATTGAACTAACCGTGGCTGCCGCCGCCGGATAGCTCGCGGACGATAGCGCCCACGAAGTTCTTGGCGTCGCCAAAGAGCATCAGGGTTTTGTCGAGATAATAGAGCGGGTTGTCGATTCCGGCGAAGCCTGCGCCCATGCTGCGCTTGATGACCATTACGGTGCGCGCCTTATCGACATCCAGAATCGGCATTCCAAAGATCGGGCTAGCTGTGTCGGTGCGCGCGGCGGGATTGGTCACATCGTTCGCGCCGATAATCAATGCCACATCGGTCTGTGGAAACTCACCGTTGATTTCGTCCATGTCCAAGAGTTTGTCGTAGGGAATGTCGGCCTCGGCGAGAAGCACGTTCATGTGGCCGGGCATGCGCCCCGCCACCGGGTGAATGCCAAACTTCACGTCGACGCCGCGCTTAGTCAAAATGTCGTAAAGCTCGCGCACCTTGTGCTGCGCCTGCGCCACGGCCATGCCGTAACCCGGAACGATAACCACCTTGCTCGCCGCGGCCAGAATTCCGGCAGCCTCCTCGGGCGTCGCGCTGCGCACCGCACGCTCTTCCTTTCCGCCTTTGCTGGCGATCTGTTCCTGTCCGAACGCCCCGAATAGAACATTTGAAAATGACCGGTTCATGGCCTTGGACATGTTAACGGAGAGAATGAGTCCGGAAGCGCCGTCGAGAGCTCCGGCAACGATCAGAAGCTTGCTATCGAGCACAAATCCCATCGCGGCCGCGGAAAGGCCGGCGTAGGAATTCAAGAGGGAAATCACCGTGGGCATGTCAGCGCCACCGATGGGCACGATCATCATCACGCCGAATAGAAGCGGGATCACCAGAATGATGGGAAACAAATACGAGTGATCCGGATGAATCACCAAGTACGCGGCCACACCAACGGAAGCAGCGAGCATCCCGAGATTGACGAAGTTTTGCCCCTTATATGTGATGGGGCGCTGGGGCAAGATTTCCTGCAACTTTCCGGCAGCCATCAGGCTGCCTGTGAATGTCAGTGAGCCCAGAATCACTTCCATGGAAAGAACTGACATCATGAACCGGGGCACGTTGGGCGCTCGGAGGTAGAACTCCGCCGCGCCGACCAGGGTGACGCAAAGCGCTCCGAAGGCGTGGCTGAGGGCGGTTCGCTGCGGGACCGCGGTCATCTGAACTTTCCCGAGGGGAACGCCGATCATGGAACCCAGCACCAGGGCAATCGCAACCCATTTGTAATCCACGATCCCGCGGTTCAAGAGAGTTCCGGCCACGGCCAGGAGCATGCCCAGCTCGCCGGCCCAAACGCCGTGCCGGGCCGTCGTGGGGGAACTCATCCACTTCAGAGACAGGATGAACAGAGCCGTGGCGACAAGGTACGTAATTTCGATGATGATGTCGGTCGATGGAAAGGAGGTCATGGTTTCGGGTTGCGGCTGGCCTTAAACATTTTGAGCATACGGTCCGTGATCAAA
>Ga0137409_10006503_pt1 | contig 12135 bp, 10 predicted proteins | sample CZODoug1_16funga_FD_122059 | JGI IMG/M metagenome (GOLD analysis project Ga0137409, IMG submission 122059) | Vadose zone soil fungal communities from Angelo Coast Range Reserve, California, USA - CZODoug1_16fungal (Hybrid Assembly) | ecosystem: Environmental > Terrestrial > Soil > Vadose zone... | reverse complement strand
GAGAAGGCCCTGGAACTCGATCCCAAGAACGCTCAGGCCCGAATCAGCTTCAGCTGCTCAAGTGATGGTTGGGGAAGCGATTGCTACGATGACGGATCAATTGGCTCACCGGCACAAGACAAAATCGGCTACTTCATCCCTCCGAGTGAACTGCGCTGTCTCAAACCTCCTCTACTCGGCGAGTAAAGCGAGCAGGTGAATCTGGCCGGCGATCGCCTTCGAAGTCGCCCAGGTGCGGCGACTCGCTCTCGGCGTGGGCGTTGGTGTAGGGATCCTCGACATTTCGGTTCCCGTCACGCCAAAGAAATAGGCTTGTGGCTTCGTCTCCTACCATGACCCTCGAATCTCAGTTTGGGTTGTCGCGCATGTTGTGCGAGTAACCTTGCGAAGATCGCAGGCGCTTTCGATCGGCACAGGGGCTGAAACGGCCCTGACGGCGCGCTGTGACGTTCACATTGCCGTGAATGATCCGTCACATGCCTGGTAAGTCGGTAATCCGGAAATTGAAAGCCAGCCCAAGGGCCCGACCTGGCGCCTGAAGATCCTTTCCTGACGCGGCAGTCACTGCTGAAGATTCCGTCAGGTTATCGGACGCGCAGAAGTTGAATCCCCGCGTAGCGGTAATCCGCGCACCCTAGAGAGAACCACGGCGGTATCGCCAATAGAACCCTGCGCAGAATCCTGCTACCGTCGCGAGCCACACCAGTGACGGCCGAGCCAGCGCTGACCGCAGATCGAAAGCGATTTCGCCATGGGGAAACTGACCGCGGATTTGATAGGCAGCGATGATCATCCAAAGAATCGTGGAGGTCACCATGGCTGTTCCTCCCGTCAAAACTCCGATAAGGACGCTCTTGATGTACACCATGGTCGATTTTGGGCTGAAAGGACCGAAGCGAAACAGAAAATTCTTTGTTTAGGCAGTGTCACTTCCGCTTGCCATTATCCTGCGGGCGGAGGCACGTCCTCAGGCTCGCTATCCCATTCGAAAAAGCCTCGGACCTGCAGAATGCGGTCGGCGAGTTCGGTAGCCAGATGCATACGTCTTGTCCAATCCCCGCTCTCGAAAAACAGCTGCGCCTTGCTCGCGAGGTCAGAGTCCATATTCGTCAGAGCGTCTAAAATATCCTTATCGCGAGGAATGAAACGTCCAGCCTTCAGGAAGGCGAACTGCAACATCTGTCGGACCGCCTCCGACACGAGCATATTTGCCGCCGCCGGATTTCGCTCGACGATATCCATTGCGTCTTCCAACTTCGTTGCAGCCGCGTATCTTGCAAGCGTGAGTTTCTGTGGAGTCAACGTTGGAGACGAACCAATCAGGGAAATTGCAGTTTGCCGAAGTTGCTCGACCACAGGATCGGTCGCCAGAACAACAGTCCCCGTTGCCATCATGTGCGCCGATATGGGGCGCGCCTCCCCTTCATCCTGGACAAAGTATTTCTGAATAACCCAGGGAGGGTTCATGGAACTGACAAGTGACATTTACGCTCAATTCAATTCGCGGTGGGTTTCCGGACGCTGTCGATAACGAGCACTTCGACTGGACTCTTTGACGATTCCAATTTCAATCCGATTTCCTGAACAGCCGTGAAGATCGATGAACCTGCAGGATCACTTGCCGTGGGGGGCGTAACGTTCGGACCTGTCTGCCCGCCGGGACTGAAATATGCGCGAGGATCAACCGTGTAGTGTAGTTTGAAATCAAAGGGCCCTTTGAGACCCGTTTTGTCGATCACCGGACGGTCTACCTGCTGCGCCAGGAAGCTGGCGAGATGCGACATGTCCACCGCGGTGCCGACCAAGTCACTCCCTACCGCCATGATGAGGCCTCCGCGCGGCATCGGGGGAGAGGTTAATCCGCCGCCAATGGGTCCAAATGGAGACTGGACCGTTCGCGGTTCACCGAAAAGCGCAGAGGGCACCGGGATCGCCTGGGCCGGATCTGAGGACGGCTTGAACTTTGGCTCGCCGTTTCCGACGGCGAGGGTATAAACAGACATCTCTTGCGACTCACGGTGAACCTTCAACTGAAAGCGCTCTTCTAGCAGCGATTGCACCATGAGCCTCATCTCATCAACAGTAACGCTACGAGGTTCTCCCTCGGGCTTCGCTTCAATATCGAAACGTTCAGAATCCATCCAGTCTGGCATTCCGAAAACTCGAAGTTTTTGGTCCTGCGGGAGGTAATACGCGGTTTGGACCAACGTCGTCAGCGTGATGTTGTTTGCAGTGAATCTGTCGGTCTGAAAGCCGATGCCGCCAAAATTGGCGCCCGAAGTGTTTCGTTTAACGGATGCAACCTCAAAAGACGGCTTCGCAGCGGTTTTGGGAACCTGCGAAAATAGCGGGCTGCCAACGAATACCGTGACTAATGCCAAGCGCGCGGCCATATTGATGTTGTATCTCATACGTTCCCCTCGACTTGTTTCGGTGAAGCTTTGGATCTTTTTTTATAGACGCCGCAGCAACGGTTAAGGTTTGATTTTTTTCAAGTTTTACCGAATTCCCATGGTGCTTACAGTGGCATCTTCGGCTTCGCGATCCGCGTGGACAATCTGGAAATGGCGCGGAATGCAGTCGAGCCGTGGCGCTCGTCGGGTGTTGCCGGAGTGGACGAATCCATCATCGATGCGTGGTTTCGTGTTGGCCGGAAGGACGAGGCCATTTCGTATGCCCGCAGTCTAAAAGGGGAAACTTTACGCACTTCAGCCCTGTTATGGGTCGCGAGGAAGCTGCTCGACGAAGCAGGTGCTCCGTTGCTGTGAGCTTGAGCGATGCCAATCGCTAAGTCCGTGAATCTGACTTGATAAGGATGTATTCCGCGCTCACCAGGGATGACCGGCGCCGGCACATTCGCGGGAGGAGACTGTAGAAAGGTTGTGCGCTGCCATATGAGATACAAAAGGACAATTTCGAATTTGTCCGCCGCAAAAGTGTGACTGTGCCGTTCCGTCCCCCACAACAAAGTGCGAGAACAAGCCAAAGTTGCTTAAGAGCCAGAGTTCTGCCGTGGCTGCCACTTCACCTTCCTCACGCCCGGCAGACCGGTGAAGGCATGCGATCTGCCGCCGGCGCAAAGATTCAGGCTACCTTGCGAGCTTTTTGAACCGACCTCAGAAATGCCGACAGGTCGGCGTTGACTTGATCCGCGTGCGTGGCGGTGAGACCGTGCGGCAAGCCCGGATAATAAATTTCCTCCGCCCCCTTGATGAGCCTGGCCGACTTCTTCGCTGAATCTTTGACCGGCACGATCTGGTCGTCCTCACCGTGCATGACCAGAGTCGGCACATCGAACTTCTTGAGATGTGGTTTTAGTGGGCGGGCACCAGCGGCGGAGCGCCTTTGTCCTTCACCAGGAACACGAGGAATTTCGCCGGTTTGGTTTGGCTTGCATTTCGCCCAACGACGTGAACATCATCGGGGCCTTCATAGAAGCTCTGACCGGGTGTCAGAGTCGTTTCCTTTCCGCCTCGCACTTGCATCACGACCGAGCCTTCCAGCACATAAATAAACCCATGTGCATTGTGGCGATGTACGGGGTCCGAACCGCCTGGCGGGTACTCTACTGTGAGCATGAGACCTTCCTTGCCAGGGATGTCCGTGAGGTCTTTCGACAAGACCTGCGTCACCTTAGGCTCCTGGCCCACGAGCGCGCCGGTTGCGAGAAATGCCAGCGCCACAATTAGTTTTGTGAACGCCATAAAATTAACCACCCTTTCGACTCGGAATTTGCGCTGCGGATTGAGTGAGCCAGTTTTCGAAGCGAGTCTCGCCGAGCCGTGCGGTATTGTCCGGCATGAGTGTTCTGAGGCTCACCTTCGCCCCGGAGTAAAGCGCGTTTGGGTCAGCGATGACCTCGCGAGGATCTTTGAGTGCGGCCAATCGCTCCCGGACCAGTTCGTCCAGGCGAAACTGTTCCGGGCCTGCTATTTCGACCGTGCCATTTACCGGCGGACCTACTGCGATCCTGCCTACGGCACTCGCAACATCGTCGGCAGCCATCGGCTGGAAAAGCACAGATGGCAAACGCACCTTGTCGCCGTCGAAGGAAATGTCGGCGAGGCCCTTGAGGAACTCGAAGAACTGCGTCGCATGCACGATCGAGTAGGGAATAGCTGAGTTTTTGATCATCTTCTCTTGAGCGATTTTGGCGCGGAAGTAACCGCTTTCGGACAGCCGTTCGGTTCCCACAACCGATAACGCAACGTGATGTCCTACCCCTGCGGCCGCTTCATAGGTGAGGAGGTTACGCGTTGATGTCTCGAAGAACTTCAGCACCGCCGCGTCTTCCCAGGAGGGGGAGTTCGATACATCGACTACCACCGAGGCGCCTTTCAGTGCCTTGGCCAGCCCCTCGCCCGTGAGCGTGTTGACACCCGAATTGGGTGATGCCGCTATCGCCTCATGTCCGTGCTCACGAAGCTTGATGACAAGCTTTGATCCGATGAGGCCACTGCCGCCGATCACTACGATCTTCATAATTGTCTCCTTCACTTTTGAGCAGCCAATTTCGAAGCCATCGGTCTCTCGTACTCGCTAAGACCAATGGTCTTCTTCAATTTTTGTCCTCCCAGCGCCATCAATGATGATGACCGGAGGCAAAAAACGATGCTACCCAAAAATGTTCTGATTTCCATCCGCAATGTTGCGTGTTCGATCTCGTAAACCTTCAGGCGAGCGTTGAAAGTGTGGAATTAAATGGCTGTAGTCGGCATCTCGGACAAATGCCTTGGAAAATGATCCAGGAACGGATTGGCCGCTCTTTTTACGCCACTTGTAAACGTTTTCCGCGATTGTTTCGAGTTCCTGCCGCTTCGCTGTCATGTACGCTTTGGCCGCATTCCGCGATTGTTTTCGTTGATACTGCATCGTTGAACATTATATCGTCGACCGATATAATACGTATCCGAAAATAGAACCCCGCCGCGCTGACTCTTCAACCGCGGCAGAGATCGAACGGAGAGCCTTCCTATGATGAACCTACTATTCGCCCTGATTGTGTGGTTCGGACAAACTGCGGTGCCGCCGGTTTTCGAGGTCGCATCGATCAAGGAGGCGCGGCCGCCCTCATCGATTGAGAACATCCAGGCAGCGCAGTTTCATATTGGGATGAACATCAACGGATCCCGTGCCGACTACGGATTCATGTCGCTTGCCGACTTGATCCCATACGCTTACCGCGTCAAACGGTATCAACTGTCGGGACCGAGTTGGATGAACGAAACCCGATGGGATATTTTGGCCAAGATTCCGGAAGGTCAGCCTGTGGATCGCGCTCCCGAGATGATGCAGAACCTTTTGGTGGAGCGGTTCAAACTGTCGATACATCGGGAGAACCGTGAGCAATCCGTTTACGCGTTGGTCGTTGGAAAAGGTGGACTGAAGATTAAGGAAGCGGCCCCCGAGGAAGAGCCGGGCGTGGGCGGTGGTCTTAACGTTCGCATCAATAATGATGGCAGCGGTGGCGCGATTTCCAGCGGCGCCACGGGAACCATGCGTATGACGCCAAGTCCAAACGGCGGGATGCAGTTGCAGATGGCAAAGATCACCATGGCTGCACTTGCCGACAGGCTGACGCAGTTCATGGACCGGCCTGTTGTGGACGCCACGGGGCTCAAAGGAAATTATCAAGTCACTCTGGATCTGCCGATAGAAGCGATGAGGGGCATGGCCTTCGCGCAGAAATTGGCAGCGCTGGCGGGATTAGGTTCGTTTGGAGTCCCGGAGGCCAGTGCTCCCGATACGTCGGGCGCGCCAATTATTAAATCGGTGAAGGACCTCGGCCTCGAATTGCAGTCCCGCAAAGCGCCCATTGAAACGATCATCGTGGACCGCGTGGAGAAAACTCCGACCGCGAACTGATTGCCGACCCGAATGTGGTTTTCAAGCATGATCAATCCGGTTTCCTTCGGTAAAACCTGCGGCGTTACTCGCGAGTCTCAGCGTGAAACTCACCACCGAATCTGTTTTCATCAGAAACAGGCTTTGTTAGACTTCATCGCAACAAAAACCCCTTGAGATAGGAGGAAAGATGAGGAATCGGTGTTTCTGGAGCGGAGTGTGTATCCTTGTCCTGAGTGTAGTGCCGGCGGTTGCCCAAACCCAGGCCGGCATTAGTGGTGTAATACACGATCCAACTGGCGCCGTCATCCCCGGTGTCATGGTGACGGTGACCAAGCCGGCGACCAACTTTACTCGTTCTGCGAACAGCAACGAGGCCGGCGTCTACAATTTCCCAGTTTTGCAACCGGGCAAATACAACATCAAAGTGGAACTGCTGGGATTCCGCACAATCACACAGAACGATGTTGAGCTGCAGGTTCAGCAGTCGGCGCGAATTGACTTCACACTGCAGGTTGGAGAGCTGAGCCAGACGGTCCAGGTCGAGGGCACGGCAGCCCTCATCGCGACGGAGAACGCGACCGTCGGAACGGTCATTGAGAACAAGCGTATTGTCGAGATGCCGCTCAACGGACGCAACTTCCTGCAGCTCACCTCGCTCAGTCCTAACGTGAGCTATGGGTTCACTACTGCCGGACAAGAGGACCAACGCCAGGGTGGCTCGCGCGCATCGCAGAACATCGCCGTCGCAGGCCAGCGGAGTGCGTTCAACCACTTCACACTGGATGGAGTGGAGAATACGGATGTCAACTTCAACACGTACGTGATCCTGCCGTCGATCGATGCTCTGCAGGAATTCAAAGTTCAAACGGGGATCTTCCCTGCCGAGTTCGGGCGCGCGACGACTCAGATCAATGCTTCAACCAAGGCAGGAAGCAACCAATTCCACGGAACAGTGTTTGAGTTTCTGCGGAATGACAAGCTCGACGCGAAACAGTACGCCTTCGCAGGCGAGCGCCCCAAGGACGCGTTGAAGTGGAATCAGTACGGTTTCACTGTGGGAGGCCCCGTAACTATACCTGGACTCTATAAAGGCACCGATCGGCTCTTCTTCATGTCGAACTTCGAGGGGTTCAACGAACGCCGGAAGACCCGGACGCTCTACAGCGTGCCTTCAATGAAGATGCGCTCGGGGGACTTCTCCGAAATTCTCTCCCTGACAAATACGAGAATCTATGACCCTGCCACGACGCGGCCGGATCCGAGTAGACCGGGTGCTCTCATTCGGGATCCATTTGCCGGCAATCTGATCCCGGGCAACCGGATCAATCCGGTTTCGAACAAGCTGCTCGAATTCTACCCGGCGCCGAATCTCAATCTCGATCGGGGATTGGTCCCGTACAACTACGAAGCGACCATGAATCGCAAAGCCGACAAGGATCAGTTCATTCAACGTATCGACTTCACCGAGTCTTCAAAGTCCAGTTGGTTCGGCCGGTACAGTTGGAGCGGTGAAAGCGAGGCGCAACCGTATTTCTTTAACGGAAGCCAGGTGCAGACGCATGTGCACCAGGCGATGGCATCGAATACGCGCGTGCTTTCGACTTCGAAGGTCAATGAATTCCGGTTCGGTTTCAACTACTTCTACAACCTGAAGTCGGGAATCTTTGCCAATACCCGTGACGTCATGTCGGAGCTGAAGCTTCCCGGAATTTCGAGAAATTTATCTCCAATTGCCTGGGGAACTCCGCAAGTCACCATCACGGGCTTTGTAATTCCTGCTGGGGGCACGGGCACTACATTCGGTGACAACTCCAATGGTCCGTACGAGAACAGCAACCGCGTCTACCAGGCGATTGATAATTTCAGTTGGACCAGGGGTACCCATTCGTTCCGCCTTGGCGGCGAATTGCGCTGGGATCAGTACAATCAGTTGGGTAATCAGTTTCCCCGCGGCTCCTTTAATTTCCAGCCTATCGCAAGTTCAAATGTTGGAGCGGCCAACACAGGGTATGGATTCGCCGACTATCTACTTGGCTACGAACAGCAGTCCCAGGGATCCATAACGCTCGCGCAAACCAGGTTCCGCGCAACGAGCCAGGCTTACTACATCGACGACACCTGGAAGATCCATCCGAAAGTCTCGATCAACTACGGACTCCGATACGAGTACACGCCGCCATTCCTCGACCTGAGCGGGAATCTGGTCAACTTCGACATGCCGTTTGTGGATACGACTGCGAATGTAGCAGACATGAGCCGTCACCCGACTCTCGTTCGCGTGGGAAGTGGGGATTTCTACGAAGGTGTTTCCTTCCGATTCGACCCGGCGGTCAAGGTTGCGCGGGACGGCCGGCTCGGCGAGAGGCTCGTCGCCGACGACAAGAAGAACTTCGCGCCCCGGCTAGGCATTGCCTGGAACCCGAGTTCCAAGTGGGTGGTCCGGACGGGCGGAGGTATGTTCTTTGCTCAGGATACCGGCAACCCACGCTTTGATATGGCCCGCAATCTGGCCGGCCGCCGGCGGGACATCGCAACTGCTGCCATCAACGATTTGACGTGGAATACGCCATTCCGCGGACTTGGGGCGGGGCCCAACGGTACTGATCTGCTCCCGCAGCCCTACGGCCTGGCCAACATCTACAATCGGCGCACGCCTTATTCGATCCAATACCTGCTCAATGTGCAGCGCGAACTGGGCGGCGACACGGCGATCGAGATCGGTTATATCGGTTCAGTGAGCCGGAGGCTCGAATCGCTGCGGGCGTTCAACGAGGCATACCCCACTGCCGATCCGACGCTCTCGGTAGCAATCCGCTCGCCCTATCCGGAACTCGGCCGATTCCAGGAGGTCGACGGGAGCGGCAAGGCAAACTACAACTCCTTGAGCGCGAAGTTGCAGCGCCGGTTCTCGAAGGGACTGACGTATATGTTCGGATACACCTGGTCGAAATCGATTGACCAAGGAAGCGCCATCCGTGTTCACGACACGGATGTGCTGTTTCCTCAAAACAGCTATAACCTTCGCGCCGAGCGCGGATTATCGAGCTTCAACCTGGATCATCGGGCTGTTACTTCGTTGCTCTACGACCTGCCGATCGGTAAAGGGCGGCGGTTTCTCAGCGACGGCGGCATTGCCGACGCCATCATCGGAGGCTGGCAACTTGGATCCATTTTCACGGTTCAGAGCGGTTTCCCCGCGACCGTCATTGACAACAAAGACCAGTCCAGCACAGGCATTGGCTACGACCGGCCGAATGCGACAGGCCAGTACGCGGTCCTCCCCCGCGACGTACGAAATCCTGACCGTTGGTTCAACACCGACGCCTTCAAGCTTCAGCCCTCTGGGACCTTCGGCACGGCGGGGCGGAACACGGTCATCACACCCGGGAGCATTCAGTTGGATTTCTCAGCCCATAAGGAGTTCAGAATCATCGAGAATCACGCGCTCCAGTTCCGGTTCGAGGCGTTCAACCTCCCGAACCATCCGAACTGGGGCAATCCCGACATCAGCATAACCTCGCAAACCTTCGGCAGGATCAATAGCACGCGCACGAACATGCGTGAGATACAGGTCGCGCTGAAGTATATGTTTTAACGTCCGTTAGAGCACAAAAGACTTCACGGACCAAAGGAATGGGGAACCAGCCGCGGATTACGCGGCTGGTTCCCCGTCTTCATCCCGGAACGGGTCACAATTCGCTGGAATTCACGCGTCTTTCAGGAAGTCGTCGATGGTCAATTTATTGGGCGATCGGTCCCAATTGTCGAGTTGACACAGCGCCAGCAGTTCGGCATGGCGCAGGTCTTCCGGGCTGTATTCTGCGAGCAGCTGCCGGATGAGCGCCAGGGTTTCCCGGAAATGCAGTCGCCAGGCCAGGTTTGCTTCGAGCCGCATGTGTGGACGCCGGATATCCTGCCGCATTTTCCGGTAGAAGGTGTGTTCGGAACAGAAGTACCTTCCGTGCCGCTCGGCGATCCTTCCTTTTTCCGCAATCGGCATCATTGTTTCGAAGATGATGCGGTCTAGACCCGTGTAGAAAGGCACGTACTCCTGCCTTGGCGCGTCGATGCGCGCCAGCACCTTCCCGAGTCCGGCCGCAACGGCTTCGTCCCAGATCCAGATGACTCGTTTCCGCCGCCGGATTTTGCGGCGAACCATCCCGGAAATGCTTTCGAGCAGCGGCGGGGACAAGACGACGCCGGCGCCATTCAGTTCAAGCAGCCCGTGAGATAAGCCGAATTTGATTCCTCCCGGATGCATTGTCGATCCCTCCTTATTGTAGTCGGGGGGCTTTGCACATAAGGTCGGAAGTTACATTCCCGTCCTCAATCTGGAATCCGCAATCGCCGGTACGCAACCGCCAAGAAAGATATGCCATACTCGACAGCAATCCCTTTATCTTTATGGCCTAACGATTCACTCTTTCGCGGCTATCGGTGATGGCTGTTGCATATCTTTCTTGGCGGCTGCGTACCGGCGATTGCGAATCGGCGATGTGCAAAGCCCCCGGCCCCCATCAGCGCGCTACGTCGCGATACGGGTAACCGGATCACTCCAGTCGGTGAAGCCGGTCGCATCGGCGAAGGAACGGACCTGAATGGTATAGGCCGTTCCCGGCGTGAAGCCGGCGATCGTCGTGGCTGGACGCGTCCTGGTGACGAGTTGCGTGATCGGCGTCCCAGGCATGCCGTTGACGGTGGGCGTGCAACGAATTTCGTACGCATCCGCGCCGTCAACGGACACAAGGACGAAGTGAAACTGGCCGCTGTTCTTGCCTGGTGTGATTTTGCGAATATGCTGAGACAGCGACGTCTTGGGCGTCCTGACAGTGGACTGCGCTTGAAAGCCACTTTTCAAGAACGTCGTCAGGTCGTCCTTGCAAGCTTGTTCGGCGTAGTGGGCCAGCTGACGCATCATCTTGATCACGACCTGTTCTTGATGATTGCGTTCGGCAATGGCTTTCTTGCCGCCATCGAGCGCTGCCGTGATTTTCGTCGACAGCGTGTCGATGGCGCCCTTGAACGTGGCTTCATCGATGGGTGGCGCCGGAAAGTCGACCGGATCGGTGAAGATACCCGAATGGACGGCATTCGCGGACGCGAGATTTTCCGCCGGCGATTTCTTGTGGTAACCGCCGAGGGCTTTTATCGGTTTTGCTTTGATTGGTGACATGCGATTCTCCTTGTTTATGGGTTAACGGTTTAGGAAAGGCCGCCGGACCTTCCCGCCAACGAACGCGCTCCTGTAGGGCACGGGCTGTGCCAATCGGCAGATGGTTGCGCTGAGCCAACAAATTGAATGTCTTGCAGGCGGAGAGGCTATTTAGCTGGCGGGCTGGGTCACGGCAGAATCCAGATTTTTCTGGATTCGCATCCAGAAAAATCTGGATTCAGCGCTTCCCGGACTTGCTAATCGGCATCTCAGGGAAAACACTGTCTTCCTGGACTTGCTAATCGGCATCTCAGGGAAAACACTGTCTTCCCGGACTTGCTGATCGGCATCTCAGGGAAAACACCGTCTTCCCGGACTTGCTAATCAGCATCTCAGGGAAATCGCCGGTTTCCCCGACATGCTATTTCATGTTGAGTTCTTTGCAGCGCGCCGAGAAATATTTCGGGTTGAGATCCAGCAGGCGCGCGGCCTCGGCGCGATTGCCGCCGGTTTTCCGGAGCGCTCTTTCGATGATCGCTTTCTTGCAGGTGTCGAGTTCCGTCGCCCACCGCCCAAGTTCCGCCTGTTGCGTGGTATTGGCGGCGGACAAGGCCATTAAGTCTTCCCGGCCGATGTATGCCGACGTCCCGAGAGCGATCGCGACCTCGATGACATTCTCGAGCTCCCGTACATTGCCGGGCCAATCGTGGGACGCAAAGATCTGCCGAACGCCGGGAGCGACTCCTTGCACACGCGGGTACTGGCCCGGCCGGATGTGTCCATGTTTTTTGATGAATTCGGCGACGAGCAGCGGAATGTCGTCGCGCCGCTCGGCGAGCCTGGGCATGTGGATGCGAATCTTGTTCAGCCGGAAATACAGGTCTTGTCTGAACCGTCCTTCCTTGATCGCGTTCTCGAGATCGACGTTCGTGGCGGCGATAACGCGAACGTTGGAGTGGAGGACCTGATTGCCGCTGTGCGCCCCCAAAAACACCCGAAAAACGCCCATGCGCACCGGAAGATGGCATCCGGAAGATGGCATCCCTGACGGCCCGGAATCGGCTATTCCATGACATCGTTCCTGACTTCCGGGATCGGCCAGCGATGGAAAACCGCGTTCGTTTTTCCTATGCTTT
>Ga0137409_10004027_pt2 | contig 12137 bp, 9 predicted proteins | sample CZODoug1_16funga_FD_122059 | JGI IMG/M metagenome (GOLD analysis project Ga0137409, IMG submission 122059) | Vadose zone soil fungal communities from Angelo Coast Range Reserve, California, USA - CZODoug1_16fungal (Hybrid Assembly) | ecosystem: Environmental > Terrestrial > Soil > Vadose zone... | reverse complement strand
CCGATCTCGTGGGTCAGGCGGTCCGCACGCGGGAACCGGGCCAGGACCCGGCGACGCGTACCTTTCAGGCTTTACGGGTTCACCTCAATCGGGAGCTTGAGGAAGTGTCGCTGATGCTGCCCCAGGCCGTGGCGCGGCTGGCGAGCGGCGGGCGCCTCGCCGTGATCAGCTTTCAGTCGCTCGAAGACCGCATCGTCAAGCGCTTCATGCAGCACGCCGCGCGCCCCGATGTGCCACGTGAATTGCCGCTGCGTGCCATCGAAATGCCACAACCCGCGCTCAAGCTGATTGGACGAGCGATTCGTCCGTCCGCCGCGGAGACCGCGGCCAATCCGCGCGCGCGCAGCGCCACCCTGCGGGTGGCCGAACGCACTGCGGCCCCTTACATTCCTTCCCCCCACAGAATCGAGCCCGACGCGCGGTGGCGAAACTGAATCTCCTCCTCCTCGCGGTTCTCGTCGCCTGCGCGATCGGGCTCGTCAGCTCTCAGCACAAGGCGCGCAAGCTGTTCTCGGAGCTTGAACGGGAGCAGAACCGTGCCCGCGATCTCGATATCGAGTACGGCCGGCTGCAGCTCGAAGCGAGTACCTGGGGCCTGCATTCGCGGGTGGAGAAAATCGCCACCGGCACGCTTCGCCTGCGGACGCCCGAGCCGAGGCGCGTCCGGATCGTTACCCCCGGGGCCGCGCGTTGAATGCTGCGACGCAGGGCCTGGTGCGCCTGCCGGTCTGGCGCGCGCGTTTCGTGCTTGCGGCGCTGCTGGCAGCGTTCTGGGTGCTTGGCGCCCGTTCGCTGTACCTGCAGGCGCTGCAGACCGACTTCCTGCAGGAGAAAGGCGACGCGCGCTACTCGCGCCTCATCGAAGCGCCCGCGACGCGCGGCCGCATCCTTGATCGCAATGGCGAGGCGCTCGCCGTGTCCACCCCGGTCAAATCGGTCTGGGCGATCCCGGCCGACGCGGAGCTCTCCGGCGCCGAGCGGCGCAAGCTCGCATCCCTGCTCGCCCTGGAACGCAATGAGCTTGCGAAGAAGCTCGCGGACACATCGCGCGATTTCGTCTATCTCAAGCGTCAGGTGTCGCCGGATATCGCGGAGAGCGTCGAGGCGCTCGGGTTGAAGGGCATATACCAGCATCGCGAATACCGGCGGTACTACCCTGGAGGTGAAGTAACGGCTCACGTCATCGGCTTCACCGGGGTCGACGACGCCGGTCAGGAAGGCATCGAGCTCGCGCACCAGGCAAGCCTCGGCGGCAAGCCGGGAAGCCGGCGCGTCATCAAGGACCGGCTCGGCCGCATCGTCGAGGACGTGGAGTCGATCCGCGAAGCGCAGGACGGACGCGACCTCACCCTGTCCATCGACAGCAAGATCCAGAATCTCGCCTTCGGGGCGCTCAAGGCTGCAGTCGCGCAGCACCATGCCAAGGCCGGCGCGATCATCGCGCTCGACGTGCGGACCGGCGAAGTGCTCGCGCTCGCCAATGTGCCTTCGTACAACCCCAATAACCGTGCCCGTCTCATCGGAGCGCAGTTGCGCAACCGGGTCATCACCGATCTGTTCGAGCCGGGCTCGACGCTCAAGCCGTTTACGCTTGCGCTGGCGATCGAAAGAGGAAAACTGACGCCGGCAACGCTGGTGCAGACCGCGCCCGGCCACCTCACGATCGCGGATTACACCATTCACGATACCCACCCTGGCGGCACGCTCAGCGCGGCGCAGGTGCTGCAAAAGTCCTCGAACGTAGGCATGGCGAAAATCGCCCTGTCGATGCCGCGCGAAGCGATGTGGGACCTCTTCAGGCGCGTCGGCTTCGGCACCGTGCCCGAGCTCGGATTCCCGGGCGAGGCGGCTGGAAAGCTGCGCTATTACCGCAGCTGGCGACCTATCGAGCAGGCGACGATGGCGTACGGAATGGGGATTTCCGTGAGCCTTGTGCAGCTGGCGCACGCCTACACGGTGTTCGCCCGCGACGGGGAATTGGTGCCGCTCAGCCTGGTCAAAACCGGTACGGCTGCGATCGGCGAGAGGCTGTTGTCCACCGAAACAGCGCGCGCCATGCGCGCGATGCTCGAACTCGCGGTGCAGCCGGGGGGTACGGGGCCGCGCGCCCGCATCATGGGATGGCGCGTCGCGGGCAAGACGGGGACCGCGCACAAGCAGGAGAACGGCGGCTATGCGCCCGATAAATTCGTTGCTTCCTTTGTCGGGTTCGCGCCCGCATCGGCGCCGCGAGTGGTGGTCGCGGTAATGATCGACGAACCGTCGGCCGGAGAGCATTACGGCGGCATCGTGGCTGCACCGGTGTTTGCGCAGGTGACGCAGGGAGCGCTGCGCATGATGGGCGTTCCGCACGACGCTCCGCTCGAGCCGCTCGAAACGCCGGCCGAGGGCGAGGAAGCGAAGGAGAACACGTAATGGCCTCGGCGGAGCTGTGGGAAACCGAGAGCTCTTCGCGCGCCTCGCTGCCCAAGGGGCGATGATCGGGCGGCTCTCGTCCGACAGCCGCCGTTGCGCGCCCGGAGTCGCTTTTTTCGCGTATCCGGGCGAGACGGCGGACGGCCGTGCTCACATTCCCGATGCGATCTCTCGCGGGGCCTCGGCCGTGCTTTGGGAGGAGCAAGGCTTCTCCTGGCGCAGCGAATGGCGGGTACCGAACGTCGCCGTGCCCAGCCTCAAGCCCAGCGCGGGTTCCATCGCGCACGAGTTTTACGGCCGACCCTCGGAAGCGCTGTGGGTGTGCGGCGTGACCGGCACGAATGGCAAGACATCGTGCAGCCAATGGATCGCTGCGCTGCTCGACGGGCAACAGATCAAGACCGGGATCATCGGGACGCTGGGCAGCGGCTACCCGGGCGCGCTGGCGGAAGCTTCGAATACCACGCCGGATGCGTTGGAGCTGCATCGCATGCTGAAGGAGTTTCTGGCCGGCGGAGCGAAATGTGTGTCCATGGAGGTGTCCTCGCACGGCCTCGCCCAGGGCCGCGTCAACGGGGTTGCGTTCGGCTGCGCGCTCTTTACCAACCTCTCGCACGACCATCTGGACTACCACGGCTCGATGGAGGCCTATGCCGCGGCGAAGTCGCGGCTGTTCGATACGCCGGGACTTAGGGCCGCCGTGCTCAACCTCGACGATGGGGTCGGCATGCAGCTCGCGAAACGCCTCACCGCCCGCGGCGTGCGCACGATTGGCTATAGCCTCGCGGCGTCCGCTATTGCGCCGGGCAGCGTGGCCGAGTTCATCGCCGCCCGCAGCATTGCCGCCCAAACGCTTGACCTTCGTTCGAGCTGGGGCGACGCCACCGGCGCCGTCAACCAATTGGGACGATTCAATCTTTCGAACGCCCTGGGAGTCCTCGGCTGCCTGGTGGCGTACGGCGTGTCGTTTCATGAAGCGGTCGAGCTCCTCGGCGCATTGCCGAGCGTTCCCGGCCGCATGCAGAAGATCGGCGACCGGCCTCTGGTGGTGGTCGATTACGCGCATACGCCCGATGCGCTCGAGAAAGTGCTGCAGGCACTGCGTCCGGTGGCCGCAGCGCGCGGCGGGCGGCTTGCCGCGGTGTTCGGGGCGGGCGGCGACCGTGACGCCGCGAAGCGCCCGCGGATGGGCGCCATCGCGGCGCGTCTTGCCGACCATGTGATCGTTACTTCGGATAACCCGAGGAGCGAGGACCCGCTGGCCATTATTGCGGCCGTTAGCGCGGGCATTCCCAAGATCCACGAAACCGAGCCGGATCGCACGCGGGCGATCGAGAAAGCGGTGAGCGAAGCAGCGCCGGCGGATGTCGTGCTGATCGCGGGAAAGGGGCACGAGAGCTATCAGGAGATCGCGGGCAAGCGCCTGCCGTTCTCGGACGCGGCCGTGGCAGGCGCCGCGCTGGCGCGACGGGGGACTGGATGATGAGCCTCGCTGAAGCGGCCGCCGTGCTGGGCAGCAGAGCAGGTGACGGCAGCGCCTCGTTCACCGGCGTGTCGACCGACACGCGCAGCTTGCAGCGCGGCGACCTGTTCGTAGCGCTGCGCGGCGAGCGCTTCGATGGCCATGCTTTCCTGGACCATGCGAAGAGCGCCGGAGCCGCAGGCGCGCTCGTCGATCGCGGCTACACCGGCAAAGCGCCGCTTCCCGTGATCACGGTGGCGAACACCAAGCGCGGGCTCGGCGACCTTGCGCGCCACTGGCGCGCGCGGTTTTCCCCGGCGCTGATCGCAATCACCGGGTCAAACGGCAAGACGACCGTGAAGGAAATGCTGGCCGCGATCCTGCGTCGTCATGCCGGCACCGATGCTGTGCTTGCGACGGCGGGAAACCTGAACAACGACATCGGCGTGCCGCTGACTCTGCTGCGCCTGCGCCCGGCGCATCGCTGGTGCGCCATCGAGCTCGGCATGAACCACAAGGGAGAAATCGCCTATCTCGCCGGCATTGCCCGCCCCACCGTGGCACTCGTCAACAATGCGCAGCGCGAACACCTGGAATTCATGCGATCGGTCGACGAGGTCGCAGCGGAGAACGCCAGCGTATACGCGGCGTTGGGCGACGACGGTATCGCCGTGGTCAACGCGGATGACGCCCATGCAGCGCTTTTCCGACAGCAGGCAGGGCAACGGCGCCTGGTCGATTTCGGCTTGGGGGCGGCGAGCGTTACCGGTCGCTACGCTTTGCATCCGCTCACCAGCGAGATTCGCGTCACCACGCCGACGGGTGAAGCGCAGGCGACCCTTGCGATCCCGGGCCTGCACAACGTGCGCAACGCGCTCGCCGCTGCAGCCTCGGCGCACGCGGTCGGCGTGCCGGCAAAGGCGATCGGCGAGGGCTTGGCCGCGTTTCGTCCCTACGTCGGGAGGCTGCAGGTCAAGCAGGCCAGTGGCGGCATGACCGTGATCGACGACAGCTACAACGCCAATCCGGACTCGGTGCGCGCCGCGATCGACGTGCTCGCCGCCTGCCCGGGGCCTACGGTGCTGGTGCTCGGCGACATGGGCGAGGTGGGGGACCACGGCGCCGATTTTCACCGGGAAATTGGGTTCTACGCGCGCAGCAAGGGAATCTCCAACCTCCTTGCGCTCGGCGACGAAATGCGCCACGCGGTGGAGGCTTTCGGCGCGGGAGCGCGGCATTTCGCCGATGTCGACGAGCTCGCCGGCAACGTGAGTGGCAGGACAGTTCTAGTCAAGGGTTCGCGCTTCATGAAGATGGAGCGCGTGATCGCTGCGCTGACCGGCGGCGGCAGCCAGGGAGGTCACTGAATGCTTCTCGAGATCGCGCAGTGGCTGGCGAAGGACGTGCGCGTATTCAACGTCTTCAACTACATCACGCTGCGCGCCGTGCTCGCCTGCCTTACCGCGCTCGCGGTTTCGCTGATCCTCGGGCCTTACATGATCCGCAAGCTGACGGCGTACAAGATCGGCCAGGCGGTGCGCGAGGAGGGCCCGCGCTCGCATCTGACCAAGGCCGGCACACCGACGATGGGCGGCGCGCTGATCCTGGTTTCCATCTGCCTGACCACGCTCCTGTGGGGGGATCTCTCCAACCGGCTGCTGTGGGTGGTGCTTCTCGTCACGCTCGCGTTCGGCACGATCGGCTGGATCGACGACTACCGCAAGGTGGTGCAGCGCAACCCGAAGGGCCTTTCGGCCAAGGCCAAGTTTTTCTGGCAATCGGTAGTCGGACTCTCCGCCGCGGCGTATCTCGCCTATCTCGCGCAAAACATTCCGGCGCTGAATGAGCTGATCGTTCCCTTTTTCAAGCTTGTAGCGTACCCGCTGGGCCCGATCGGCTTCATCGTGCTCACCTACTTCGTCATCGTCGGCACTTCCAACGCGGTAAACCTCACCGATGGCCTCGACGGCCTGGCGATCATGCCGACCGTGATGGTGGGGAGCGCGCTCGGCATCTTCGCCTACGTGGCCGGGCACGCGGTGTTCTCCAAGTATCTCGGGCTGCCCTATATCCCCGGCGCCGGCGAGCTGGCGGTGATCTGCGGGGCGCTCGCAGGCGCCGGGCTCGGCTTCCTGTGGTTCAACGCCTACCCGGCCGAGGTCTTCATGGGGGACGTCGGCGCGCTGGCATTGGGCGCCGCGCTGGGCACCATTGCCGTGATCGTGCGCCAGGAAATCGTGCTGTTCATCATGGGCGGCGTGTTCGTGGCCGAGACCCTGTCGGTGATGATCCAGGTGCTGTATTTCAAGTGGACCGGCGGAAAGCGGATTTTCCGCATGGCCCCGCTCCATCACCACTATGAGCTGGAGGGGTGGAAGGAAAGCCAGGTGGTAGTGCGCTTCTGGATCATCACCATGATGCTGGTCCTGTTCGGACTATCGACTCTCAAGCTCCGATGATGCGAGAGCCCCTCTTCCACCTGCTGCCGCGACCTCAGCCGGTCGCTCTCACGGGCCGGCGGGTTCTTGTGCTCGGCCTCGGCGACACCGGGCTCTCAGTCGCGCGCTGGATAGAGCAGCAGGGCGGCACGGTGCGCGTCGCCGACACGCGCGCATCGCCGCCGCGAAGAGGTGATTTTGCGGGCGAGCTGCGTACCGGCCCGTTCAGCGAGGCGCTGCTGCAGAGCGTCGACCTGCTGTGCCTCAGTCCCGGACTCCCGCTCGCCGACCCCTTGGTGCAGAAAGCATTGCAGCTGGACATCCCGGTCGTCGGCGACATCGAGCTTTTTGCCTGGCAGGTGCGGCAGAAGAGCCGCGTGCTCGCGGTCACCGGAACCAACGGCAAGTCGACCGTGGCGGCGCTCACCGGCCATCTCCTGCGCAAGGCGGGCCTGGACTGCGAAGTCGCCGGCAACATCGGGCCGGCGGTTCTCGACGCGTCACTGAGGCGAACCGGACCACCTGCGGCCTGGGTGCTTGAGTTGTCGAGCTACCAGCTCGAGACGACCTGGTCGCTCGACCCGGATGCCGCCGCGATGCTCAACCTCACGGAGGATCACCTCGATCGATATGCGGGCCTTGCCGAGTACGGCGCCGCCAAGGCGCGCATCTTCATGGGCTCGGGTATCCAGGTCTTGAACCGTGACGATCGCCGCTCCCTCGCCATGGCGCAGTCCGGCAGGACACGGATTACGTTCGGCCTCGATGCGCCCGCTACCGGCGAGGATTTCGGCGTGGCCGCAGGGGTGGTGGTCCAGGGCAGGACTCCGCTTCTGCGCGTGGATGAGCTGCCGATCCGCGGCTGGCACAACGTCGCCAATGCGCTTGCCGCCTGCGCGCTGGCGCGGACGCTGGGCGTTTCCCATCAGGCGCTCGCCGAAGGACTGCGCAGTTTCCATGGCCTCGCGCACCGCCTGCAGCTCGTGGCGAGCCGAAATGGCGTCGATTGGTATGACGATTCGAAAGGCACCAATGTCGGCGCCACGGTCGCCGCGCTGCGCGGCCTGGGGAAGAAAACGATTCTGATCCTTGGCGGCGACGGCAAGGGCCAGGATTTTTCCCCGCTTGCCGAACCGGTCTCTCAATTTGCACGCAGGGTCCTGCTGATCGGCCGCGATGCGCCACGCATCGCGGCGGCGCTCAAAGGCAGCGGCGTGAAGCTCGAGGACTGCGGCTCTCTCGAGGAAGCGGTCGAGAAGGCGCTGCGAAATGCCGCACCCGGCGACGCCGTGCTCCTGTCGCCAGCTTGCGCGAGTTGGGACATGTTCCGCGACTACCGTCATCGCGGCGAGATATTCGCCGCCGCGGTGAAGAGGCTCCTGGCGTGAGCCGCACGTATGTCTTCGCGCGTAGCGCGCCGAGCGCGGAATACGACCGTTCGCTCGCCTGGGCCGCCCTTCTGCTGGCTGCCACCGGCCTGGTGATGGTGTACTCCTCTTCCATCGCGACGGCGGAGGCGAGCGGATATACGGGAAACAACGCCGCCTGGTTCCTGGCGCGCCACGGCATGTTCCTCGCGGCCGCCTTGCTTGCCGCCATTACGGTATTCCTGGTGCCGGCGCGGCTGTGGCAGCAGGCGGCGCCGGCGTTGTTTCTTGGCGGCGTGGCGCTCCTCGTACTGGTGCTGATCCCGGGATTCGGACGCGAGGTGAACGGTGCCCGGCGCTGGCTCGACCTGCCGCTATTCAGCGTGCAGCCCTCCGAGCTCATGAAGCTCGCTGCCGTGCTCTACGCCGCGGACTACACCACCCGCAAGCACGGCGTTCTGAAGAAATTCAGGCGAGGCCTGCTGCCGATGCTGGCGGTCATGCTGCTCGTGTCGTGGCTGCTGCTGCGTGAACCCGATTTCGGCGCGTTCGTCGTCATCGCGGTGACCGCATTCGGCATCCTGTTCCTGGGCGGAATGAACGGGCGGCATTTCGCGGCGCTGCTTGGCATGCTGGCCGCCGGCTTCGCGCTCCTGGTGGTTGTGTCGCCCTACCGCATGCAGCGCATTTTCGGCTTCATGGATCCCTGGTCGGACCCGTTCGGCCGCGGTTATCAGCTCTCGCATGCGCTGATCGCGTTCGGCCGTGGCGAGTGGCTCGGCGTCGGGCTCGGCGCAAGCGTGGAAAAGCTCCATTACCTGCCCGAAGCCCACACCGATTTTCTTCTCGCCGTGATCGCCGAGGAGCTCGGCTTTGCGGGCGTCGCCCTCGTGATCGGGCTGTTCATCTGGATCGTGGCGCGCGCCTTCGCGATCGGCCGGCAGGCCACCTTGCACCAGCGTCACTTTGCCTCGCTCGCCGCCCAGGGCATCGGCATCTGGATCGGCTTCCAGGCGCTCATCAACATGGGCGTCAACATGGGCCTGCTGCCGACCAAGGGCCTGACGCTGCCGCTGATGAGCTACGGCGGCTCGGGTTTGCTCGCGAACTTCGTGGCGCTCGCGATCCTGCTGCGCATCGACTGGGAAAATCGCCAGCTGGCACGGGGGCTGCACGCGTGAGCCGCACCCTCCTCATCGTGGCAGGCGGCACCGGCGGCCACATCTTCCCGGGACTGGCGGTCGCCGAGCAGGTGCGCGCCGCCGGCTGGGAAGTGGTTTGGATGGGCGCGCGCGGCGGCATGGAAGAGCGCTTGGTGCCGCCGCACGGGTACCGCACGGCATGGATCCGCGCGCGCGCCGCGCGCGGCAAGGGCTTGCTGCAAAAACTCCTGCTGCCCGCAAACCTGCTGTTTTCCTTCTGGGAAAGCGGCCGGCACCTGATGCGGCTGAAGCCCGACGTCGTGCTCGGTCTGGGCGGCTATGTCGCCTTCCCCGGCGGCATGATGGCATCGCTGCTCGCCCGGCCGCTCGCGCTGCATGAACAGAACGCGATCGCCGGGCTGGCCAACCGGGTGCTGGCCGGCGTCTCGGACAAGGTGATGGTGGCATTTCCCGACGCCCTGAAGAAGGCCGAGTGGACCGGCAACCCGGTGCGGGCCCAGATCGCCGCCATGGCCCCGCCCGAGCAGCGCTATGCGCGCCGCGAAGGGCCGATCCGCCTGCTGGTGGTGGGCGGCAGCCTCGGCGCGCAAGCGCTGAACGAGGCGGTGCCGAAGGCGCTGGCGCTTCTCTCGCCGCGTCCCGTCGTGCTGCACCAGGCCGGCGAGAAGCACCTCGAGGCCTTGACCGGCCACTATCGCGCCTCGGGCGTGCAAGGAGAGCTGGTGGCCTTCATCGACGACATGGCGCGCGCCTACGCCGCCGCGGATCTGGTCATCTGCCGTGCCGGGGCCGTGACGATCGCCGAGCTTTCGGCCGGGGGCATGGCAAGCATTCTGGTGCCGTTTCCCCATGCGGCGGACGACCATCAGACGGCGAACGCTAGGTTCCTCGCCGACCGTGGCGCGGCGATCTTGCTGCCGCAGCGCGAGCTCACCGCGGAACGGCTTGCGGCGCTGATCCGCTCGCTCGATCGCCCGAAGCTGCTCGAGATGGCAAAGCAGGCACGCGCGCTCGGCAAGCCAGATGCTGCGCGGCTGGTGGCGGCGCGCTGCATGGAACTCGCCAAATGAAGCACAAGGTCAGGCGGATTCATTTCGTCGGCATCGGCGGCGCAGGCATGTCGGGCATCGCCGAAGTGCTGGTCAACCTCGGCTACCAGGTCAGCGGCTCGGACCTCGCCGTCAATACCGCCACCAAAAGGCTCGCGTCGCTCGGCGTGCGGCTGAGCTTCGAGCATCTGCCGGCGAATGTGGACGGCGCCGATGCGGTCGTCGTGTCCACCGCAGTGCGGCCGGACAACCCGGAGGTGATCGCGGCGCGGCTGCGGCGCATCCCGGTCGTGCCGCGCGCCCTCATGCTCGCCGAGCTGATGCGCCTGAAGCAAGGCGTCGCCATCGCCGGGACGCACGGCAAGACGACCACCACCAGCCTGGTGGCGAGCGTGCTCGCGGAGGGCGGGCTCGATCCCACCTTCGTGATCGGCGGCCGCCTGACTGCCGCGGGTTCGCACGCGCGGCTCGGCGGCGGCGATTTCATCGTCGTCGAGGCGGACGAATCGGACGCCTCTTTTCTGCACTTGCAGCCGGTGATCGCAGTGGTGACGAACATCGATGCCGATCACATGGATACCTATCAGCACGACTTCGCACGCCTGAGGCAGGCGTTCGTGCAGTTTTTGCAAAACCTGCCTTTCTATGGCAGCGCGGTCCTCTGCGCCGACGATCAGCACGTGCGCGAGATCCTGCCATTCGTGTCCAAGCCGCTGCTCATGTACGGCACCTCGGCCGACGCTTCGGTCCGCGCCGAGGCGATCGAGCACGCCGCCGGCCGGATGCGCTTCAGAGCGCGCCGCGACAAGGCCACGGCGCTCGAGGTCACGCTCAATCTGCCCGGGCGCCACAACGTGCTCAACGCGCTCGCGGCCATCGCGGTCGGCACCGAGATCGGCGTTCCGGACCGGGCGATCCTGAAAGCGCTCGCCGAATTTCACGGCGTGGGCCGGCGCTTCCAGCGTTACGGCGAAGTCGCGCTTTCCGGGGGCGGCTCATTCACGCTGGTGGACGACTATGGCCATCATCCGGCGGAAATGACGGCGACGCTCGAGGCTGCGCGCGGCGCTTTCCCCGGGCGCCGTGTCGTGCTCGCGTTCCAGCCGCACCGCTACACGCGGACGCGGGACCTGTTCGAGGACTTTGTAAAGGTGTTGTCCACCGCCGACGCGCTGCTACTCGGCGAGGTTTATCCCGCCGGGGAAGCGCCGATTATTGCCGCCGACGGCCGCTCGCTGGCGCGCGCTGTGCGCGTCGCCGGCAAGGTCGAGCCCGTATTTGTGGAAGACATCACCGCGCTGCCGCAGGCCATCCTGCGCGTCGCGCAGAGCGGCGACGTCGTCGTCACCATGGGTGCCGGCTCGATCGGCAACGTCGCCGCGCAACTGACATGAATATGGCCGAACCTCTGCATTTCCATGGATTGCGCGGCGACCTCAGGCGCGATGAGCCGCTGTCGCGCCATGTCAGCTGGCGGGCGGGCGGGCCCGCGCGAGTCTTCTACGTGCCGGCCGATCTGCCGGACCTCGCTTCTTTCCTGCGCCAATTGCCGGCAGCGGAGCCCGCGCTGTTCGTCGGCCTTGGCAGCAACCTGCTGGTGCGCGACGGCGGATTCCCGGGGACGGTGATCCTGATGCATGCCGCTACGCGGCGTCCGGAGCTGCGCGATGGCCGCATCTACGCGGAAGCCTGGGTGGCCGCTCCCAAAGTGGCGCGTTTTGCGGCGCTGCATGCCCGGCAGGGGGCCGAATTTCTTGCCGGCGTTCCCGGCACCGTCGGCGGGGCGCTGGCGATGAACGCCGGCTGCTACGGCGCCGAAACCTGGGACATCGTAGAGCAGGTCCTCACCGTGGACCGTGAAGGCGCTTTCCACACCCGGCGCAAGCCCGAGTTCGACATCGGCTATCGGCATTGCGGCCTGCCGAAGGCGGAATGGTTTGCTGCCGCATGGTTCGAGCTCGAAAGCGGCGATGGCGAAGCGTCGCGCGCCAAGATCAAGGAGCTGCTGGCGCGCCGCATCGCGACGCAGCCGCTTTCGCTGCCCAATGCCGGGAGCGTTTTCAGGAATCCGCCGCACGACCACGCGGCGCGGCTGATTGAAGCCTGCGGCCTCAAGGGGCTAGAGCGCGGCGGCGCCCGGGTGTCGGAGAAGCACGCGAATTTCATCGTCAATCCGCAGGGCGCGGCGAGCGCCGCCGACATCGAGTGGCTGATCGGGCAGGTCAGGCAACGGGTTCTGCAGA
>Ga0137409_10006501_pt1 | contig 12139 bp, 5 predicted proteins | sample CZODoug1_16funga_FD_122059 | JGI IMG/M metagenome (GOLD analysis project Ga0137409, IMG submission 122059) | Vadose zone soil fungal communities from Angelo Coast Range Reserve, California, USA - CZODoug1_16fungal (Hybrid Assembly) | ecosystem: Environmental > Terrestrial > Soil > Vadose zone... | reverse complement strand
CGAATAGGCAAACCAGTTGTCCGTCGCGCTCGACAATGTCCAGCGTCAGATCGAAATTCGCCATCACATGATCGATACGGAAGTGCTCGGCCATCAGACCCGAAAGCTGCAGCGGCAGGATCTCTTCGCTCTGGAGCACGAACATCACCTGGAACAGCGGGTTATGAGCCAGCGTGCGCTCAGGCTGAAGCTCCTTAACCAGTCGCTCGAACGGCAGGTCCTGATGGGCATAAGCTTCCAGGGCAACTTGCTTTACTCGTTCCAGCAACTCGCGGAACGAGAGGTCGCCGGAAACTTCCGTGCGCAACGCGAGGGTGTTGATGAACAAGCCGATCAGTTCTTCCGTCTCAGGCATTTGACGGCCGGCCATGGGCGTTCCCACCACGATGTCTCCCTCACCAGTGTAGCGATGAAGCAGGACCTGATAAGCAGCCAGCAGCGCCATGAACAACGTGACGTTCTCTTTTTGGCAGAGCAGCTTCAGATCTTTTGTGAGTTGCTTTGACAGGCGGATCGTGTGACGTGCACCGCGAAAAGCCTTATAAGCCTGTACGTTCGGACGCGGATGGTCCGTGGGCAATTCCAGCGCCGCCGGCAGGATCGAAAATGTTTTCTTCCAATACGCCAGTTGCGATCGATAAAGCTCGCCGTCAAACCAACGCCGCTGCCAGTCGGCATAGTCCAGATACTGAATCGGCAGCTCAGCGAGCGGTGACGGCTGTTCGTTGCGAAAAGATTCATACAGCGCTGACAACTCGCGATTAAAGATTCCCATCGACCAACCGTCAGTGACGATGTGGTGGATAGTGACCAGCAGGATGTGTTCTTCGTCTTTGAGCTTCAACAGGAGGGCGCGGATCATCGGCCCCTCCGACAGATTAAATGGCTTTCTCACTTCGTGCCGCAGCAACCGTTGCGCTTGCTCTTCACGTTCGGTTTCCGCCAGCTCGGTAAGATCAATCAGAGGCATTTCGAGCGAGATATTTTTCGCCACTACCTGCCTCGGCGTTCCTTCCACGGTGACGAACGTGGTCCGCAGCGCGTCATGACGCGCGACAATCGCATCCAGCGCCTTACGCAGCGCCACTGCGTCCAAATTGCCGTTGAGACGCACGGCCGTCGGCGTGTGATACAGCGACTCGCCCGGCATTAGTTGATTCAGCACCCAAAGGCCCTGTTGACTGTTTGAGAGCGGCGCCGACTCGCGCTCCGACAGTCGCACAATGGCCGGGCTCGCGGTTTCACCGCGCCGTTTTTTCTGCATCATGCGCAATTCCAGCAGCGAACGCTTAGCCGGCGAAAGCGCGGCCAGTTGTTGCGTGATGCTTTGATTATCCGAGACGATCGTTTCCATCAGTTTTCTAAAAACTCAGGCGGCTGCGGCTCCGCTCGTTTGCGATTCATGATCGAAGCGGCGCTGAGCCTCCTCGTCCGAAAGGCCTTCCAGTTCCGCGAGCAATATTGCCAGCTCGTCGGCCGGCTCTTGCTGCATGGCGCGCGGATACAACAGCTCCGCGAGGCTCGCGATCGTGGGAGCCTGGAACACATCCACCATTCCGAACTCGACATCCAGCATGATGCGCACGTTCGAAACTACTTTGGCGGCGAGCAGCGAATGCCCGCCCAGATCAAAGAAATTGTCGTGAATGCCAATCTGTTCGAGCTTTAAGACTTCGCGCCAGGTAGCGGCCAGGAGTTCCTCGATCGGAGTACGCGGCGCAGCAAAACTCTCGTCCATCTCGGTGGGCGTTTGCGGCTCAGGCAGCGCGCGGCGATCGATTTTGCCGTTGGGCATTACCGGCAACGCGCCGATCATTTCGAAAGCCGCGGGCACCATGTACGACGGCAGCTTTGCTTTCAAAAAGTTGCGCAGCTCGCCGGACACCGATCGTGATTCCTCGCGCGCAACGACGTACGCCACTAAACGCTGGTCGTTGTCGTGGTCTTCGCGCAAGACCACTACACAATCGCTGACGCCAACGTGTTGGCGCAGAGCCTGCTCGATCTCCTCGAGTTCGACGCGGAAACCGCGAATCTTAACCTGATTGTCGACCCGGCCCAGGAATTCAATATCTCCATCGGCCCGATAGCGAACCAAATCACCGGTCTTATATAACTGAGAGTTCGGCCGCTTGCTGAACGGGTTGGTAATAAATTTCTGCGCCGTCAAATCGGGACGATTGAGATAGCCGCGCGCCATGCCCGCGCCGCCGATGTGTAATTCGCCGGCAACTCCAATCGGCACCAGACGGAGAAATTCATCCAGGATGTAGGCAGTTGTGTTGGCGATGGGCCGGCCAATGGAGACGTTCTGGCAACGGCCGATTTCATTTTCTGATTTGACATCGTACATCGTGGAAGCGACGGTGGTTTCAGTTGGTCCATACGTATTCACTAAACGCACGCGCTCGCCAACCATCTTCTTCCACACGATCATGCGCTCAGGCAGAGCTTTCTCGCCGCCGATGATGACCAGCCGCACCGACGCCGGAATACTCAAGTTCAAAAGGGCTACTGCGTCCACCAGTTCATGCCAGTACGCGGTGGGCAAATCGAGCACAGACACTTTCCATTCTTCACAGCAATGCAAAAAGTCTCGCGCGGAACTGATCATCGCTTCAGTGCGCAGGACTACCGTCGCGCCCCGCGTCAGGGCTGGATAGATTTCTTCGACACTCAGATCGAATGAAAGCGATGCAAACTGGAGGACGCGATCGCCGCGCTTGATGGAGTATTCCGCTGCCGCCACCCTGGTAAAATTCGCCAGTGAGCCATGTTCGATCATTACACCTTTAGGATTCCCCGTTGAGCCCGACGTGTAGATCAGATAAGCCAGGTTATTGGGCGCAACTTCGGTAGCTGGATTCTCAATGCTTTCCTGAGCAAACGTCACTTCAGCCTGATCGATGCATAGCAGTCGGGCTTTGCCGGCGGGAATGTCGTTGCTCAAACTCTGATCAGTCAGCACGAGAGAAAGCCCGGCATCCTCGATCATGAAAGCGGTCCGCTCGCGTGGGTATTTCGGATCCAGCGGAACATATCCTCCGCCGGCTTTGAGCACGCCCAGCATGCTGACCAGCATTTCCAAACGTCGCTCGACGCAAATGCCTACCAGAACTTCCGGCCCCACGCCCTGCTTTTGCAAATAGTGAGCAAGCTGGTTCGCGCGGCGATTCAACTCGCGATAGGTCAACTGCTCGCCTTGAAACTCTGCGGCGACAGCCTCAGGCGTTCTGACAACCTGCGCTTCAAACAGCCGATGAACGCACGTGTCGAGCGGAAAGTCAGCGCTGGTTTCGTTCCATCCAACCAACTGCTGGTCGCGCTCGGCCCGGCTAAGCAAATTCAGATCTGCGACCCCCTGTATCGGATCCGCAACCACCTGCCTAAGCAAGGTCTGAAAATGTGCGAGCAGGCGCTCGATTGTTTCGGGCGCAAACAAATCCGCGCTGTACTCGAAGGTGACGAGCAGGCCTTCCGTCTGCTCCTGAACCTCCAAAGTCAGATCGAACTTGGCGGTGGCACTCTTCAACTTGAGCGGAGTTAGTTTTAGTTCCGACACCGCCGTGTCCGGCTCGGGAGTATTCTGAAACGCGAACATCACCTGGAACAGCGGGGAGCGATTGATGCCGCGCTCGGGGTTCAGCTCTTCCACCAATTTCTCGAACGGCAGATCCTGATGCGAAAAGGCGCCCAAGACTGTTTCCCGCACTCGGCCGAGAAATTCGCAAAAGCTCGGATTGCCGCCTACGTCGGATCTGAGCGCCAGTGTGTTCACAAAGGCGCCGATCAGGTTTTCCGTCTCAAGCATGGTGCGGCTGGCAACTGGCGAGCCGACAATAATGTCTTCCTGTCCGCTGTAGCGAAACAGCAGCGTCTGAAACGCCGCCAGTAACGTCATGAACAAGGTCGCATTTTCGTTCCGGCTCAGGGTCTGCAACGACGCACCGAGACTATGTGGCAATAATACCGACTGTCGGGCTCCTTTGAAGCTTCGCTCAGTCGGCCGAGCATAGTCCGCGGGCAAATCGAGCGTTGACGGGGCGTTCGCGAGCTGGCGCTTCCAGTAATCAAGCTGTCGTTCGAGCGTCGCTCCCTGTAGCCATTGTCGCTGCCACCTGGCAAAGTCCGCGTACTGAATCGACAACTGAGGCAAGTTGGACACTGCATCGCCGCCTGAACTTTCATAAAGCGCCGCGAGTTCCCGCAGCACCAAGCCCTCGGACCATCCGTCGTAGACGATGTGGTGAAATGTGAGAAGCAAAACGTGCTCGTCATCGTTCAGATTCAGCAGATGAGTTCTGAACAACGGACCCTGAGAGAGATCGAAAGGCGTGCCGGCTTCAGCAGCGAGCACGAGATTCATTTCCGCCTCGCGTTTAGAGAGCGAAAGTCTCGTTAGATCTGAAATGCGAAGCGCGATGGGTGTGGCCGGTGAAATCTTTTGTACCGGCGTGCCCTGCTCCATGACGATGCTGGTACGCAGGACTTCATGACGAGCAATGATCTGTTCCAGCGCCTTGCGCAGTCTTTGCGTATCGAGCGCGCCGGTAATCTGTACCGCAGTGCAAACGTTGTAAGCCGCGCGGTGTGGTCCCGCCTGATCAAGCAACCAGAATTGTTGTTGAGTAAATGAGAGGGGCGCCGTTTGGTTTCGCCGGGCGGGCTTGATCGATTGATCCGCGTGCTGCGCGCCGGGTGTGATCAGATCGTGCGCCAACTGAGCCACGGTCGGACTCTCGAACATCGCGCGCAGCGGAATCTCAACGCCGAACTCGCGGCGGACGCGCGAAACAATCTGAGCCGCCAACAGAGAATGTCCGCCCAGTTCAAAAAAGTTATCCTTTACACCGATCCGCGGCAGTCGCAAAACCTCACTCCAGATCGCTGCGAGCCGTTCCTCGATCTCGTTCTGAGGCGAGACGAAATCGGCCGACAGTTGCCGCTCGACCATCGCGTCGGGCAATGCGAGCCGGTTCACTTTGCCGTTGGCTGAAAGCGGCAGTGCCGCCAACTGCACGAACGCTGAAGGAACCGCATATTCCGGCAACTGCGCGCTGAGAAAATGTCGCAACTCACCCACGGTCGGCGGGGCGCCCAACGGCACAAAATAGGCGATCAATCTTTTCTCTTCAGTGCTTTCACCGCGGGCGACGACGACACTTTCGCGCACGGCCGGGTGTTTGGCCACCGCGGTTTCCACTTCGCCCAGCTCAATGCGAAACCCGCGCAACTTCACTTGTTGATCCCGGCGACCGGCAAATTCGATTTGGCCGTCACCAGTGAGCCGCGCCCAATCGCCGGTGCGATACAGCCGTGCGCCTTTCTGTTCGCTGAATGGATGCGGAATGAATTTCTCGGCGGTCAACTCCGGGCGGTTCAGGTAACCACGACCTACTCCCGCGCCTCCGATGTAGAGCTCGCCGGCCTCGCCAACTGCACACGGGCGCCGCAGTTCATCGAGGATATAAATTTCAGTGTTGGCAATCAGCTGGCCGATCGGCACAACATGCACTTCGTCATTCGCGTTATCCGCAACGGCATACAAACAGACGATGCCGGCGGTCTCTGTCTGGCCGAACATGTGAACGTGCTGAGCCGGATGGCTGAACTGCTTCATCCATGTTTGCGGAATGTCGGACAGCATGGGCTCGCTGGCGGAAAGCATCAGGCGCAGTCGATTGTCGAGCAATTGCCCTCGCTCTTCATCAGAAAGCCCTGACAGGATGGTCGTGCAGTTGCGCCAGAACGACGGCACTGCGTCCATCACCGTAATCTCACGCTGCTTAACCAGGGCGAACAGGGCCAGCGGATCTTTGCGATCGGCGGAACTCGCGATCACAACCGTGGCGCCCCGTGACAGCGGCAACATCAGTTGTCTCCGGGATGATGAGAAGGCAATCGACGCCGTATGCAGATATCGATCGTCGGTTGAGATTTGCAGTTCGTGGTTAAGCGCGCCCAGATAGTTGGCCAGATTGCCGTGCGTGATCATCACGCCCTTGGGGTTTCCGGTCGAGCCTGAGGTGTAGATTACATAAGCGAGGTCGTCCGGCGCGGGGCCATCAACCAGATCCGTATTCGCATTCCGGGAAATCGCGGGCCATTCCTGATCGAGTAGGACGAGTTGGCCTGCGGCAGAAGAAAGGTCGCACGCGAGATTTGATTTCGTCAACACCAGTTTCGGCCGCGCGTCTTCAATCATGAAGACGAGACGTTCCGTCGGGTACTCAGGATCCAGCGGCAGGTAAGCGCCGCCGGACTTAAGGATCCCAAGGATGGCAACGGCCATCTCCAGCGAGCGGTCGATGCAGATTCCCACCAACGAGTCGCGCCCAACTCCCAACGCTCGCAGATGCCGCGCCAGTTGATTGGCGCGCGCGTTCAACTCGCTATAAGTCAGGCTCTTTTCTTCACACGCCACCGCTGTCTTGGTCGGATGGCGCGCAACCTGGTCCTGAAACAAACGGGGGAACGGACGCTTAGAGAAGTGCTCGATCCGCGCACCTGTAAGTTGGGCCAACGCGGGCTGAGTTGCGTCGGGAAAGTTTAGGGATTCGAGATCAGAACTCTCGATGATCGATGGGGACATGTGGCGCACTCTGGTTGTTAATTCGCCCGGGCAGGCGATTTATTTTTTTGCTACGACAGGATTGTCCTTGCTGATTTCGATAATCTCTCCGACATTTCGCTTCAGATCGCTCTGCACCGAAAGATAGATATTTCCCTGCTCGTCAACGGTCACGCCCTGGACATTCTTGAGCTGACCGCCAAAGGCGGCGATGGTTCTTAGTTCTTCGTTCGGGTTATAGACATAAAGCTTTCCATTGTGACTGTCGGTGATGTAAAGCGAGCCTTTCGAGAAAAAGATCGTTTCCGGCGAAAACGAATCCTTGCGATCGACCAGGCGATGGAGCTGGTGATTGGCATCGACAAGGTAGAGGACGTTGTCTTGGTTGTCGGCGATGTAAAGATTGCCCTTATCGTCAAAGACCATGCTCTCGGGCTTGGTAATTCCGCTTGCCTTTCCCAGGAACTCAGTTACCTTGCCGTCGCGGGTGACGCGGAACACCACGTGTTGCTCGCCGTCACCTACCAGGAGCGAACCGTCGGGAGCCAACGCTATGCCTTCGGTTGAAATCAGGCCCTTGTCTTTGCCGGCCACCAAACGCGCATTACCTTTCGCATCCACTTCCCATAGTCCGCCCGCGTCATCATCGGTAAAGAAGATGTTGCCCTCGGCATCGATGACCAAATCTTCAGGCGATAGGCAACCGAGGCTCGAATCAGCCAAACGTTTCAAACCTTCTGCTTTGGTCCAGACCTCGAGTGCATCGCTCCCCTCATTAGCGAGGTAAAGCTTGCCATTTCGCCACAACAACCCATCGGGCGCTCCAAAGCCGGTCTTGCTCGTGGCAAAGACGCTCGCTTTGTACGAGTTGTCGGTCATCACGACCAGCCCTTCCTTCTGCAGCTTGCAGGAGGTGAGAAAAGCAAGTCCAAACAAAATGAATGCAATGCTAATTCGCTTCATGGATTTATTTACTTATCCGTTTATTTATCCGTCTGACTAAGTCTTCCCTCACGGTCGGGCTACTGTGACGTAAGCTTCAGCCCATTCCCAAAAGCACGTGATGTCTCATTGCCGCCAGCAGCCCGAGAAAAGCTCGAACGTGTACTAACGTGCTGGATACTTCAAAGACGACCGCAAAAATGATCGCGCTCGAGAGGGCGCTGTAACGCAGGGTCAGGCCCGTCAGTTTGTCGAGCCACCCGCTCAACCTTTTCCGCAGTGCGTACTGGATAATGGCCAGTTCGGCAATCGCTACTGCCGCGCCGGCCGCGATATCCAAAGGCGTGTGTTGAGCGCCGATCATCTTTCCCGCCAGGATGACAAAGAGTGTCCAGCCGAGAGCGATCAATCCCAGCCGGCGTGAAGCGAGCCAGATACCCAGAGAAATCGCCAGAAAGAACCCCGCGTGATCGCTGGGAAATGATCCGAGGTCGTTGGTTTCCACATCGCCGTTCAGCAGCGCGCGATAATCCTTCTGGCTGGTTTCATCCAGAGGGATGCGCACCGGGATGCGTTTCATCTCGACCAGTTGATCGCCTTCCAGACGGAAAATTTTCTGCGATTGAATCTCAGGCCGCGGCAGAAAAATCGTGTGCGACAGGACCTTGGTCGTGCCGATGACAAAAACTGCGGCGATCAGGGTGACGATCAGAATCTTCCGGCGCGCGTTGGTTCCGTTGCTGGTCTTGCCCCCGTACCATGCGGCCAGGAAGCAGCAACCAATCACGCCGGCCTTGGCCAAATCGTTGTCCTGGAAAAAGGCGACGACGCTGTCGAACAGCCACGAGCGCCCGGCCAGACTATTTATGCCCAGCAAGAGCTGGTCGTTGAGGTCCGTCAAGCGGCCCGCAAGCGAAATCAGAATGGATGAAAAAACCACTGCACCAGTCAAATCAATTTCCTCCCGACCCGCATCGAGTCTTCAGGAAAAGAAAAGCTCAAAACCAACTTCCTGCCAGAAAATAGGGGTCAGAGTGTCCGACTCTATCCAGGTTTGGCTTTGAAACGAGACCGGGGAGCAACCGATACATACCCACGCGGAATTTTGACCCGACATAACACAGGGAAATGGCTTGCTATTAATCATTTAACTATCCGAGGAGAGGATTCCCCCCGTTCTTCGACGGACTTGACTGCCATGGTTGCTTCCTTTGCTTCTTTTAGCCCGCCAAAAAATCATCAGACGTTGCGCTCCAAGCCGCTGTTCTCGCCGGTACGTGCCGTCACGCCGGACCTCCATTTGAGCGTCCCCGATCTCGTGGCTGCCCAGGCTGCTTTGCGGCCGAACTGTCAGGCAATAGCGTCAGCCAGCGAGGCTTTGAGTTATGCCGATCTTGATCGCCAGGCCAATCGCCTGGCGAATTATCTGATCGCGCTCGGAGTTGGACCTGAAACGATTGTGGGGCTCTGCCTGAATCGTTCGACGGAATCGGTGGTATGCGCGCTGGCGATCCTCAGAGCCGGCGGCGCTTATCTGCCGATGGACCCTGCTTATCCGGTTGAGCGATTACGCTTTATGCTGGATGATGCGAGGCCGCGGGTTTTGATTACTCGCGCAGACCTGGCGGAAGAGTTATCGTGCGGCCAATGGAAAGTCGTAAGCATTAATTCCGATCAAAAGATCGAAGCTTATTCCAGTGATGCCCCGAAAATGACCGTCTCGGCAGATCAACTTGCCTATGTCATCTACACTTCCGGGTCGACTGGTCAGCCCAAGGGAGTCGAGGTTACACATGAGAGTTTGTTGAATCTCGTGAACTGGCATACGCATGAGTTCGCCGTTACATCGCAGGACAAAGCGAGCCATCTCGCCGGCGTCGGGTTCGACGCAGCCGTCTGGGAAGTCTGGCCCTATCTAACGGCGGGCGCGAGTTTGCATTTGCCTGACGAAACCACGCGCGTCTCGCATGAGCTGCTGCGCGATTGGTTGGTCGCAAATCAAATCACTATCAGCTTTCTGCCCACCGCACTGGCTGAGCCGGTGATGATTTTGGACTGGCCCCAGACGGCCTCGCTCCGTTGTCTCCTCACTGGCGCCGATACTCTGCATCGTTATCCAACCGCCAATCTTCCTTTTGAGTTGGTTAATAACTATGGTCCGACGGAGTGCACGGTAGTGGCCACGTCGGGCCGCGTTCATGCCGAAACCAGATCTGGCGCCTTACCAACCATTGGCCGGCCGATTGCGAATACGCACGTTTATATCCTTGATGAAAGTCTCCAACCGGCCCCGCTCGGCGCGCCCGGCGAGTTATACATCGGCGGTGCAGGCGTCGCCCGCGGCTATCTGAATCGTCCCGATCTGACCGCGGAACGGTTTGTGCGCCACCCGTTCAGCGACGAACCCAACGCGAGACTCTACAAGACCGGTGACATGGCCCGCTATCTGGACGACGGTCAGATTGCCTATCTCGGCCGCGTCGACGAACAGATCAAAATTCTCGGATACCGGATTGAGCCGGTTGAAATCGAGGCCGCTATCGATCGCCATTCGGCGATTGAATCCAGCGTCGTAACTGCCTGTGGTTCGACTTGTGAAGAAAAACGGCTCACCGCTTATCTCGTGATGAGGAAGGGTACTGCTCAAACGGCCGCGGACCTGCGCGCGTTTCTGCAGAACTCTCTGCCCGACTATATGGTGCCGACGGTTTTCGTGAAAATGCCGGCGTTACCGTTGACCCTTAACGGCAAAATTGATCGCGCGTCGCTCCCTGAACCAAATGCCGAAAATACTCTGCGCGACGAAGTGTTCACCGCGCCGCGCACACCGATTGAGGAAAAGCTGGCGAAGATTGTGTGTTCATTGCTGAATCTGAATGAAGTCAGCGTCAACGACAATTTCTTTCTGCTTGGCGGACACTCTCTGCTGGGCACGCAACTGATCGTTAAAATTCGCGATGCGTTCGGTGTCGATCTGGCGCTGCGCACGCTGTTCGATGCGCCGACGATCTCAGAATTGTCCTCTGAGATTGAACGGCTGATTCTTGCGCGAGTAGAAAGCATGAGTGAAGACGAAGCCATGCGCTTGCTCGCCTAAAAGTCAAACCTGAGTCTAGCGGCGAGCTACTGCTCGCCCGAAAGTAAGGAAGACCGTATGAGTGCCAATCCGTCCAAGAACTCAACCAACAAATCCACTCCGCTCAGCCTGTATCACCTACTCGATCCTGAGGTGCTGGCCAATCCGTACCCGCTCTACGAACGTTTGCGAACCGAAGCTCCGGTCCACTGGGATCCTTATCTACATGCCTGGGTAGTGACGCGATATGCCGACGTGGTCACGGTGCTACATCAATTTTCGGCCAATCGTACGCCCACGCCGGAACATTTCGCGGCCATAGGACTGGCGGAGCTGGGACCAATCGCGCAGTTGATGACGCGCCAGATGTTGTTCATGGACGGAGCGGCGCACGCGCGCCTGCGGGGTTTGGCGTCGATGGCGTTTACACCGGCCCGCGTGGAAGTTTTGCGTTCTCACATTCGTGAGATCGTCGACGACTTGATGCGGCCTTTGCTGCGCGCGGGGCACATGGACGTGATAAACGACCTGGCTGCGCCGCTGCCGGCCATTGTTACGGCTGAGATGCTGGGCGTGCCGACTTCTGATTGCGATCAATTGAAAGCATGGTCCGCGGACTTTGCCGAAGTACTGGGCAACTTTCAACACAATCCCGATCGCGCCGCGCAGACTTTGAAGTGCGTCGAAGAGATGACGGCCTATTTTCGCGACGCGATTCGTCACATGAAAACTGAGCCCCGCGAAGGTCTGATCAATTCTTTCATGACCGCAGAGATCGACGGCGATCGTCTGAGCGAAGACGAAATTGTCGCCAACTGTATCGTCACGATGGTGGGAGGACAGGAGACCACAACCAACTTGATCGGCAACGGCATTCTGAGCCTGCTGCGTAATCCCGATCAACTGCGACGTCTGAAAAATGATCTAACGCTGATTCCTTCCGCCGTCGAAGAACTGCTGCGCTATGAGAGTCCCAGCCAGCACACGGCACGCATTTGCCCCGAGGACACCGAACTCGGCGGCAAGCATATTCGCAAGGGCCAGGCGGTCATCGCCGTGATGGGCGCCGGCAATCGCGATCCTGAAAGATTTCACGAACCTGACCGGCTTGATCTAGGACGCGCCGACAACCGCCACCTGGCCTTTGGTTGGGCCAGCCACTTCTGCTTCGGGGCGGCTCTGGCGCGGATCGAGGGCCAACTGGTTTTCCAAGCCATCGCGTCGCGAACGAACAATCTGACCTTGGAGCCCGGCCCGATCGTCTGGCGCGAGAATCTTGGTCTCCGCGGGCTGACTTCTTTGCCGGTAACATTCAACGAAGAGATCTTGCCAACTCAGGTCGTTCCAACCCTCGAGCGCCCGGAAAGCACTTGTCCGTTTCACCGATCGGCCTAACTGAATTCTCCGGTATTTATTTCTTGCAAGAACAACTTTCAAATCTACAGCCAGAACCTGGTTTGGCGAACATCTCAGACGTCAAGCGCAACCTACTGGAGAAGTATCTGCGCGGAGAGATCGATCAGGCGCTGACTTCATCGCGCGCGATCCCG
>Ga0137409_10006500_pt1 | contig 12140 bp, 6 predicted proteins | sample CZODoug1_16funga_FD_122059 | JGI IMG/M metagenome (GOLD analysis project Ga0137409, IMG submission 122059) | Vadose zone soil fungal communities from Angelo Coast Range Reserve, California, USA - CZODoug1_16fungal (Hybrid Assembly) | ecosystem: Environmental > Terrestrial > Soil > Vadose zone... | reverse complement strand
AATGCTGTGGCCGTCCTGGTGTTGCAGACCTTCGCCGGCCAGCGTTGTTCTGCCGGCGGTGCCACCCATCAGGAAGCCTTTTCCACGGGCGTCGGCAAAGGCCCAGATCAAGTCTCCAACGCGCTGGAAACCGAACATGGAGTAATAGGTGAAGAAGGGAATTGTGGGCACATGATAGTTGGAATATGCGGTGCCCGCTGCCGTGAATGACGACATGGAACCGGCCTCCGTGATTCCTTCCTCTAGAATCTGCCCGTCTTTGGCTTCACGGTAGTAGAGAAGCATGTCCACGTCGTGTGGTTTATAGAGCTGGCCCTGGCTGGCGTAAATTCCCACCTGCCGGATGATCGACTCCATGCCGAACGTGCGAGCCTCGTCGGGAATAATCGGCACGATCAGTTTGCCGATCTTGGGATCCTTGAGCAGAAGCCGCAGAATGCCGACGAAGGCCATGGTAGTGGACACGCTGCGCCCCTTCGAGCCTGTCAACGATTCCGCATAATAATCGAGAGGAGGCGCTTCGAACTTGGTTGCCGGGACATCCCGCAGCGGCATGTATCCGCCCAGCACCGGCGGGGAGCACATGCGCAGCATGGTTCCCATGCCGGAGGGCTGCAAAATGTATCCCCAGATCCTCCGTGAGGCCGGCTACTACTGCTCCAACAACGCAAAGGAAGATTACAACCTCGCCAAGCCCGGTCAGGTCTGGGACGATTCGTCCAACAAGGGACACTGGCGCAATCGCAAAGCCGGTCAACCGTTCTTCGCCGTGTTCAACTCGTTGAAGAGTCACGAGAGCAAGATTCGCATCCGGCCGCACCAGCGCATCCATCATCACGACCATGATCATGCGCACGACCATAGCCATGGTCACCATGGCCACGGTCATCATGATCACGATCACGACCACCATCACGACGACCACGGCGCGTCGCATAGCCACGCTGCGCCGCGCAATCGGATCTGAGAACGTGAGGGATTGGCCCCGACACCATGGCTGAAGCAGTCACCCGCGGTTCTCCTCTGCCGGAAGCGAATGTCGCATTCTGGCAGCGGCTGGATTCGAAATGGGTGCTGATCGGCGTGCCGATCGCGTTGGTGTGCTGGCTCTCGCTGGTGCCGCTGGTGTTCCTGCTCTGGCAGAGCTTCCTCACCCCGCAGACCGCGAGCCGGCCGGCTGTCTTTACGCTCGAGAATTACGGGACCGCCTATCTCAGCGCCGAGACCTTCCGGCTGTTCTTCAACTCGGTGCAGTTCGCAGCCGGCACCGCGATCTTCGCGCTCTGCCTCGGCACTGCGCTTGCTTGGATGAACGAGCGCACCAACACGCCGTTCAAGCGGCTGTTCTTCGCGCTCTCGCTCATTCCGCTGGTGATCCCCGGCATCCTGTTCGTGGTGTCTTGGATCATGCTGGCAAGCCCGAAGATCGGCATCCTGAATGTCTGGCTGCAGTGGCTGTTCAACACCGACGAGGTGTTCATCAACATCTACACCATGCCGGGGATGATCTTTGTCGAGGGCCTGCACTATTCTCCGATGGCGTTCCTGCTGATGACGGCGGCGTTCCGCTCGATGGATCCCTCGCTCGAGGAATCCGCGCTGATGAGCGGGGCCTCGATCCTGCAGATCGCCTGGAAGATCACGCTCAAGCTGGCCTGGCCGGCCGCCGCCGGAGCGCTTTTGATCCTCCTGGTGCGCGCGCTTGAATCGTTCGAGGTGCCGGCGCTGCTGGGCCTGCCGGTCGGCATCCAGGTCTATACATCGGCGATCTACCAGGCGATCCACCAGTATCCGAGCCAGATCGGGCTCGCCGCCGCCTATGCGATTACGCTCCTGATGATCACGGGCGTTGGCATCTATCTGCAGTCGCGGCTTGCCTACCACGGCTCGCGCTTCTCGACGGTCACTGGCAAAGGCTTCCGCCCGCGCACCGTCGATCTCGGCCGCTGGCGCTATTTCACGGCGTCGCTGTTCATCCTGTATTTCGTCGTCATCGTGCTCTTGCCATTCCTGGTGCTGGTGTGGTCCTCGCTGCAGCGCTTCTACAGCCCGCCGTCGTGGGCGGCGCTCAGCCGTGTCTCGCTCGATTCGTATCGCGCTGTTCTCGACTACCCGCAATTCTGGTCGACCGTACGCAACAGTCTGTTCCTCTCGTTCACGACTGCCACGACGGTGATGCTGATCGGCGCCATCGTGTCGTGGGTGATCGTGCGTACCAAGATTCCCGGCCGCTGGGTGCTCGACAATCTCGCCTCGATGCCGCTCGTATTCCCGGGCCTGGTGCTCGGGCTGTCGATCATGATCTGCTATCTCTACATCGACATCGGCGTCTACGGCACGATCTGGATCCTGCTGATCGCCTATGTGACGCGTTTCCTGCCCTACGGCTCGCGCTATGTGTCGACCTCGATGTTGCAGATCCATAAAGAACTCGAGGAATCGGCCGCCATGAGCGGAGCCTCATGGGCGATGACGTTCCGGCGCGTGGTGCTGCCGCTGCTAAAACCCGGACTGCTCGCAGGCTGGATCTACGTGCTGATCGTCTCGATCCGCGAGCTGTCGAGCTCGATCCTGCTCTACAGCCCGGGCACCGAGGTGGTGTCGATCATGATCTGGGAGCTCTGGCAGAACGGCCAATATGTCGAGCTCTCCGCGCTCGGCGTCATGCTGATCATTCTGCTGTTCTGCCTGGTGATGATCGCCCAGCTCCTGGGCAAGAGATTCGGAATATCGGAGAGCTAGTTGTGTATAGGAGCGAGCACCCATCCACCGTCATGGCCGGGCCTGTCCCGGCCATCCACGACTTGCTCGCAGGCCGAAAGACGTGGATGGCCGCGACAAGCGCGGGCATGACGGAGGAGAGGCTGGTGCAAGTGAAAAGAAGCGTGAGATAGAGGAAACCGCCGTGCTCAAGGTTAAGTCGCTTTTTACCGAATACGCGAGCGACAACGGAACCGTGGTGAAAGCCGCGCAGGATGTCTCGTTCGAGGTGCCCGAGGGCAAGCTGTTCACACTGCTCGGCCCCTCGGGCTGCGGCAAGACCACGACGTTGCGCTCGATCGCCGGTCTCGAACGGCCCACGTCAGGAGAGATCGAGGTCTCAGGCCGCGCCGTCTATTCCTCGAGCCGTGGTATCTTCGTTGCTCCCAACAAGCGCAATTTCGGCATGGTGTTCCAGTCCTACGCGATCTGGCCGCACATGAATGTGTTCCAGAACGTCGCGTTCCCACTGGAGGTCCGCAAGGTCGCCAAGCAGCAGATGCGCGACCGGGTGATGCGCGTGCTCAACGCGGTGCAGCTTGATCATCTGGTCGATCGCGAAGCGACCAAGCTGTCGGGCGGTCAGCAGCAGCGCCTGGCACTGGCTCGTGCGCTGGTGATGGAACCGCAGCTCTTGCTGCTCGACGAGCCTCTCTCCAATCTCGACGCCAAGCTGCGCGACCGCATGCGCACCGAGCTCAAGCGCTTGCAGCGCGAGCTCAACCTCACCACCATCTATGTCACCCACGACCAGAGCGAGGCGCTCGCGCTCTCGCACGAGATCGCAGTGATGAGCGACGGCTTCATCAAGCAGGTCGGCACGCCACGGCAGATCTACGAGACGCCGAACAGCCAGTTCGTCGCCGACTTTGTGGGCACGACCAATTTCATCGGCGGCACGGTCACTGCGCTCGAGAGCGGCGGACGCTGCCTGGTGAGCTCGCCCATGGGCGAGATCAGGGCGCACGCCGCCGACGGCGTCGTCAAGAACTCGACGGTCATCGTCTCGGTGCGCCCGGAGGATGTCGAGCTCTCCGAGCAGGCGCCTGCGGCCGCCGACGGCGAGACCATTATCCGCGCGACTGTCCATCACAAGGATTTCCTGGGCGAATATCTGGATTTCCAGGTCAAGGTGGGCGATGTTGTGCTGCAATCACGGGCGCATCCGTCGCTGCGGACGCCGACCGGCGACCCGATCTATGTGCGCATGAAGGCGGACAAGTGCGTCGCCATTCCGTCCGCCATGCCGCCCAAGAGCGTAAATGAGAGTGCGAATAAGAGTCCGAACGAGAATACGATCCGGCCGAACTAGCGCCGGCCTGATAAAGACCTGGAGCGACCAACGAACAAGACCGACTTGCAAGACTGGAAGGAGAGTTACGCATGGCCAAGGAAGCCCTCGCCTCGGAAGACCTGGCGAAAAAATTCGCAACTGAAAAAGAGACGCCATACACGCGCTGGGTGAAGGCAGAGGGGCTCGACATCATCCCGGCGCTCTATGTGCGCAACCTGCGCACCGTCGACGTGAAGCCCTGGGCGCGGCGCGGCGGCAACGCGGTGTTCGTCAATCACGACGCCTCGCGCGTCTCCAACGACAGCTACGTGATGGAGATCCCGCCCGGCAAGACGCTCGAGCCGCATCGCCAGCTCTACGAAGAGATGATCCTGGTCCTTGAGGGGCGCGGCTCGACCACGGTGTGGAACAACGAGGGCAAGCGTATCACCTTCGAGTGGAAGGCAGGCTCGCTGTTCGCAATCCCGCTCAATGCCTGGCACCAGCACTTCAACGGCTCGGGCACACAGGCGGCGCGCTATGTCGGCGTCACCAATGCGCCGCCGGTGATCAACCTCTACGAGGATCTCGACTTCATCTTCGGCTGCGACCATGACTTCAAGAACCGCTTTAATGGCGAGCCGGATTACTTCAGCGCCAAGGGCGAGCAGAGGGGGCTTTTACTGCAAACGAACTTCGTCGCTGACGCGGTCAACCTGCCGCTGATCAGTGCCAAGGAACGCGGCGCTGGTGGCGGCCACATCCGCTTCAGCATGGCCAAGGGCTCGATGAACAGCCACATCTCCCAGTTCCCGGTCGGCACCTACAAGAAGGGCCACGCACATGGGCCGGGCGCCTATGTGATCATTCTCTCGGGCGAGGGCTATTCGCTGATGTGGCCGGAGGGCGAGGAGCCCAAGCGCTACGAGTGGGAAGTCGGCACACTCATTGTGCCGCCCAATATGTGGTTCCACCAGCACTTCAACTCAGGGACGACGCCGGCGCGCTATCTCGCGCTCAAGCACGAGGTGGTGTCGATCCGCAATGCGCAAGGCGTGCCGAAGGCGTGGATCAGCCGGCGGATCGGCGGCGACCAGATCGACTATGCCGATGAAACGCCGGTGGTGCGCAGCATGTTCGCCGACGAGCTCGCCAAGCGCGGGCTGACCCCGCGCATGGATCAGGCCTACGCGCAGGAGCTGCCCGACCTGCCGCCCAAGCTAGCCAAGTCGGCTTAGCACTGTGTCGGCGTAGCGTTCTCAAGGCCGAGGTTTGTTCAACCGGCGCCGATCGCAACGATCGGCGCCGGTTTGCTTTGACGCAGGTGCCTGCGCTTGCAAAGCGCGGGACGCTGCCCCATGCTTGTCCCCAAGAGACGTCACAAGACGTCATGAGACGCCGACCTCAGGGAGGAGCCAATGTTACGCCGTGCCATCCTGTCCGCATGGCTCCTTGTCCCACTCGCAGCAGCGCCTGCGGCCGCGCAGTCGGTCTCGCCAACGATTGCCGAGCTTGCGACTTATGCGGGAGCAGATCGCACCGAGCGACTGATCGCCGGCGCCAAGAAGGAAGGCGTCGTCAACGTCTATTCCTCGGTCACGGTCGATGATCAGAAGGCGCTCGTGAATGCGTTCGAGAAGAAATACGGCGTGAAGCTGCAGTTCTGGCGCTCGAGCTCGGAGAGCATCCTGCAGCGCGCCATGGTGGAGTATCGCGGCGGACGCTACGAGGTCGATGCGATCGAGACCAGCGCGGCCGAGATGGAGTCGCTGCATCGCGAGAAGCTCCTCATTGAGGTGAAATCGCCGCACATCGCCGACATCGTGCCGGCGGCGCTGCGTCCGCATCGCGAATGGGTGGGCGACCGGCTCAACATCATCTCGGCTGGCTACAACACCAACCTGGTTCGCAAGCAGGACGCGCCGAAGTCCTATGAGGACCTGCTCGATCCCAAGTGGAAGGGCAAGCTCGGCATCGAAGCCGATGACGCCGTCTGGTTCGGCGCCCTTGCCAATGCGATGGGCGAGCAGAAAGCGCTCAAGCTGTTCCGCGACCTCGTTCGGACCAACGGGCTGTCGGTGCGCAAAGGGCACACGCTTCTCGCCAACCTTGTGATCTCCGGCGAAGTGCCGTTTTCGCTCACGCTCTATCACTACAAGGCCGAGCAGCTGAAGAATGCGGGCGCGCCGATCGACTGGTACGTGCTGCCGCCCGGCTTTGCCCGCTTCCTTGGCACCGGCATCCTGCGCCGACCGCCGCATCCGCACGGGGCCGTGTTGTTCCTAGACTTCATGCTGTCAGATGCGCAGCGTGTCCTGCTCGACCGCGACTTCACGCCGACCAACATGAAGGTGAAGCCGCTCGATGTGGCTTTCAATGTCATCGATCCGGCGCAGGTGCTCGACCAGGGCGAAAAGTGGCAGAAGCTCTACGATGAGATCGTGGTCAAGCAGGGACGGTGAGGGCTGGCCGCACGTACATGACGACCGTGTCCCGGACGCGGTGCAGCGCGAGCGCGCGAAAATCGTGAAGGTGGTCCTCTGAGCGCGAGCGCGCTCGTCGTGCACCGCAGATCCGGGACCCAGAGGCGGCAAATCGTAGACGTTGCGAGTTTGGCACTGGGTCCCGGGTCTCGCTGCGCTCGCCCGGGACACGAGGCTGTAGCCCGGGACACGAGCCTGTCACCTACGACTTGAACGCCCGCACCGCATTCTTGAACAGCGTGCCGGGCTCCCGGTGCGCGGGGCTCTTGCCCCAGAGCCGCCGGTGCAGTCGGTCGAGCAGCAGGTAGATCACCGGCGTGGTGTAGAGCGTCAGCGCCTGCGACACCAGCAGCCCGCCCACGATGGTGATACCGAGCGGGCGGCGCAGCTCGGAGCCTGGGCCGCTTGCGATCACCAGCGGCAGCGCGCCCAGGAACGCAGCGAGCGTCGTCATCATGATCGGCCGGAAGCGCTCGCGACAGGCTTCGAAGATCGCCTGGTCGGGTGTCATGCCATGTTTGCGCTCGCCCTCGAGCGCGAAGTCGACCATCATGATCCCGTTCTTCTTGACGATGCCGATGAGCAGGATGATCCCGATGAAGGCGATCAGGGAAAGGTCGGTCTGGAAGATCTGCAGCGCCAAGAGTGCGCCCAGTCCCGCCGAAGGCAGCGTCGAGATAATTGTCAGCGGATGCGCGAGGCTCTCGTAAAGCACGCCGAGCACGATATAGACCGCGAGCAGCGCCGCGACGATCAGGAGCGGCTGCGCGCCAATCGATTGCCGATAGGCGCGGGCATCGCCCTGGAATTCAGCATGCAGCGTTTCGGGGATGTGCAGCGCCGCGACGGCTTTATCGACAGCGCTTGTCGCCTCGTCGATGGAGACGTCCTCGGCGAGGCCGAAGCTGATCGTGGCCGAGGGATATTGACCCTGGTGGTTGACCACCAGCGGCTGCAAGCCGCGCCGAATCGTGGTCACCGCCGAGAGCGGAACCTGCACGCCGTTGGCGCCGGGAACATAGACGCGCGAGAGGTCGTGCGGATCGCGCTGGAATTGCGGATCAGTCTCAAGGATGACCCGATACTGGTTGCGCGGACTGTAGAGCACCGCGATCTGTCGCTGCCCGAATGCGTTGTTGAGCGCGGTGTCGATATCCTGGATACGCACGCCCATGCGGGCAGCCGCAACGCGGTCGGAGAGGACATTGACCTGCAGTCCGCTGCGCTCGCGGTCGGTGGAGACGTCGGCTAGCTCCGGCAGCACGCGCAGCGCGTCGTAGACGCGCGGCGCCCACTGTGCCATTTCCTGGTAGTCGGGGCCCCAGATCGTATACTGGTATGATCCGTCGCCGCCGCGCGCGCCGGTCTGCACATCCTGCGGCACAAAGAAGAATGTGTTAAGGCCCGGAATCTTCTGCACCTGAGAACGCAGCCGGTTGATGACATCCCAGGTCGATTCCGAGCGCTCGGACGGCGGCTTCAGATTGATGAAGAACTGTCCGCGATTGGATGACGCATTGTACGACGACTGTCCAATCGACGATCCCACGCCGGCGACGGCCGGATCGGCCAACACGATCTCTGCGGCCTTCTGCTGCAGCTCGAACATGGTCTCGAATGACGTGTCGCTGGGCGCGACGGTGCCGCCGTAGATCAAGCCGGTATCGTCGGTTGGAAAATAGCTTTTGTTGGTCTTGTAATAGAGCACAGCGGTCAGTGCCATCACGGCGGCCAGGACGATCAGCGTCAGCGCATGATGCCGGAGCACTATTCTGAGGCTGCTCTCGTAGCGGGCCACGAGCCAGGCGGTCGCCCACTCCATGCCGCGATCGAGGCGCGTCGCGGTCTTGCTCGGCGGTTTGCGGATGAAATGCGCGCAGATCATCGGCGTGAGTGTCAGCGACACCACCGTCGAGACCGCGACCGCAAAGGCGAGCGTCACCGAGAACTCGCGGAACACGCGCCCGACCACGCCGCTCATGAACAGGAGCGGGATGAAGGCGGCAATCAGCGAGACGCTGATCGCCACCACCGTGAAGCCGATCTGCCGCGCGCCTTCGAGCGCCGCCTTGATCGGTGGCATGCCTTTCTCGAGATTGCGGAAGCCGTTCTCGATCATCACGATCGCGTCGTCGACCACGAAGCCGACCGAGCAGGCGAGTGCCAGCAGGGAGAGATTGTCGATTGAAAATCCCACGCACCACATCAGGGCGCAGGTGCCGGCAAGCGCCAGCGGCACCGTAACGCCGGCCGCCGCGGTGGCGGCGACTCGGCGCAGGAACAGGAACACCACGCACATCACCAGCCCGATCGCGGCCAACAGCGTCATCTGCATGTCGGAGACGCTGGCGCGGATCATCTGGGTGCGGTCAGAGACGATCGAGATGTCGATGTCGGAGGGAATGAAGCGCTTGATGTCGGGGATGATGGCGCGCACACGGTCGGCGGTCTCGATCACATTGGAATCGAGTGCTTTGCTGATCACCAGCAGCACCGAGGGCTGGCGATTGTACCAGCCGAAGGAACGGCTGTTTTTCACGCCCGGCTCGATCGACGCAATGGCCGAGAGCCGCACCACCGTTCCGTTCGTGGTCCGCACCACCAGCGGATCATATTGCGAGGCGGCGCGGAGCTGATCGTTGGTGCCAATGGTCACGGCTCGCCCGTTGCCGTCGAACAGCCCGAGCGGACCCTGGGCATTGGTGTTGGCGATCGCGGTTCGCACGTCCTCCATGGACAGCCCCATGGAGGCGAGTGCGATCGGGTTGACGCGTACGCGGATTGCCGGTTGATCGGCGCCGTTGACGGTTACCTCGGCGACGCCGTCGACCTGGGACAGTCGCTGGAGGACCACGGTGTCGGCGATGTCATAGAGCGTGCTGGCCTGCTTGGTGCGCGACGTGAGCGCCAGGATCATGATCGGCACGGAGTTCGGATTGGCCTTGCGGAACGTCGGCCGCGACGGCAGGTCGGTCGGCAGATCAGTTTGCGCCGCGTTGATGGCGGATTGCACGTCGCGGGCGGCGCCGTCAATGCGCCGGTTGAGGTCGAACTGAAGCGTTATGCGCGTCATACCGAGCGAGCTCCGTGACGTCATCTCGGTCACGCCGGGAATCTCGCCAAGCCGCCGCTCGAGCGGCGCTGCGACGGTCGCCGCCATGATTTCAGGGTCGGCGCCGGGCCGGCTCGCGGTCACTGAGATGGTCGGGAAATCGATCGTCGGCATGCTGGCAACCGGCAGGAAGGCGTAGGCCACGGCACCCACGAGAAACAGACCGATGGCGAGCAGCGTAGTGCCGATCGGCCGACGGATGGCGGGCTCGCTGACGTTCATGCAGCACTCCGCAGATGCGAGCCGCAGCGCCGTAGGGTGGGCAAAGGCGCAAGCCCTGCCCGCTCAAACCGGTAAGTTCTATGGTGCGCCGTGCCCACCATCACGGGTCGAAGCCGATTGAGCGGGAACACGGTGGGCACGGCGCACGACAGGCCTCGCCGTGCTGCGAACTTAGTGCCAGCGCCCGTAGCCCGTCGAAGACGGGCGTAAACGCCCTTATGGCCCACCCTACAAGTCATCGTCTCACTCCGCCGGGCGTTGCGAGGGTTCCGGCCGCAGCGGTAGGTCGAGCTCATGCTGGACCTCGCGCCGCGCGTCGCCAACCAGCCGTTGCCGCAGCCGCTCGAGCTGCAGGTAGATGACCGGTGTCGTGTAGAGCGTCAGTAGCTGGCTCAGGAGCAGTCCGCCGATGATGGTGATGCCCAACGGGTTGCGCAATTCGGATCCGGTGCCGCCTTCGACGGCGAGGGGGATCGCACCAAACAGCGCCGCGAGCGTGGTCATCATGATCGGACGGAAGCGCAGGAGGCACGCCTTTACGATTGCGTCGTGCGGTGCGAGGCCCTCGCCGCGTTCGGCCTCCAGCGCAAAGTCGATCATCATGATCGCGTTCTTCTTCACGATGCCCATGAGCAGCACGATGCCGATCAGCGCAATGATCGACAAATCCTGCCGGAAAAGCATCAGGGCGAGCAGCGCTCCCACGCCCGCCGACGGCAGCGTCGAGAGAATCGTGATTGGATGGATGAAGCTCTCGTAGAGCACCCCAAGCACGATGTAGATCGTGATCGCGGCCGCGAGGATCAGCCACGGCTCGTTCTCCAGCGACTTGGCGAACTCCGCGGCATCGCCCGAATAGCTGCCCAGCACCGACGACGGCACGCCGATCTCGCGCTCGGCGGCGTTGATCGCAGTCACGGCGTCGCTGAGGGCCGCATGCGGCGCGAGATTGAAGCTGATCGTGACCGACGGGAACTGCTCCTGGTGCGCAATCACGAGCGGAGCGGTGGTCGTCTCGAAGCGGGCCACTGCCGACAGCGGCACCTGCGCGGCACCGATGCTGGGGCCGCCGGCGGTACCAGGGACGGCCGTGCCGGGAACGTAGAGCTTCGAGAGCGAGGACGGGTCGAGCTGGTAATGCGGCATTGCCTCCAGCACGATGCGATACTGGTTGGACTGAGCGTAGATCGTTGCGATCTGCCGCTGGCCGAAGGCGTCGTTGAGCGTATCGTTGATCATCTGCAGCGACACGCCCAGGCGGCCGGCGAGCTCGCGGTCGACCACGATATTCATCCGCAGCCCGTCGTCCTGCGCCTCGGACGCGACGTCGCGCAGCATGCTCGATGACTGCAACTGCACGGCCAGCCTATCAGCCCAGTCGGCGACGTCCTTGGCGTCGGCGCCGGTCAAGGTGTACTGGAACTGGGCGCGGCTCATGCGTGTGGAAATCTGGATATCTTGCACCGGCTGGAAGAACACCGTGACCCCGGGGATCGGGGCAACCAGCCGCTTGAGACGCTCGATGATAGGAGCCACGGTCTCCTTGCGCTCGTCGCGCGGCCGCAGCGTGATGGCGAGCCGCCCGGCGTTGGGCGTGGCGTTGAGCGGGGTAACGCCGATCACTGAGACGACGCCGACCACGTCGGGGTCCTGGCGGATGGCGGTCTCGACCACACCGCGGAGCCGTTGCATCTCGGTGAACGAAACGTCTTCGCCGCCCACCATCACCCCGAAAATGAGCCCGGTGTCCTGCAGCGGCAGAAAGCCCTTCGGCACGATAATGTAGAGCCATATGGTTGCGGCCAGGGTTCCGAAGGTTACGATGAGCGTCAGACTTTCATGCCGGAGCACCCATTCGAGGGTACGCCGGTAAATCTCGATGATCCCATCGACGAGGCGATTGAACCCACGCGTCACTGCGTTGCCGTGCCCTCCGACGCCATGCTTGAGCATCCGGCTGCACATCATCGGGGTCAGCGTCAGCGATACGATGGCCGACGTCACCACCGCGATGGTGAGCGTGAGCGCGAACTCGCGGAACATGCGGCCTACGATGCCGCTCATGAACAGCAGCGGGATGAACACTGCGATCAGCGACAGCGTGAGTGAGATCACGGTGAAGCCTATCTCGCGCGCGCCTTCGAGCGCGGCCTCGAACGGATCCTGGCCGTCCTCCATATGGCGGACGATGTTCTCGATCATGACGATGGCGTCGTCGACCACGAAGCCGGTGCCGATGGTCAACGCCATCAGGGAGAGGTTGTCGAGCGAGAAGCCGCAGAACCACATG
>Ga0137409_10006499_pt1 | contig 12141 bp, 20 predicted proteins | sample CZODoug1_16funga_FD_122059 | JGI IMG/M metagenome (GOLD analysis project Ga0137409, IMG submission 122059) | Vadose zone soil fungal communities from Angelo Coast Range Reserve, California, USA - CZODoug1_16fungal (Hybrid Assembly) | ecosystem: Environmental > Terrestrial > Soil > Vadose zone... | reverse complement strand
ATCCCAAATCGTTTCCGCGACCGACTCAACGCCATGGTCGGGATCAGGCAGGTATTTCCCCTCGACGAAGAGCGATGCGCGGCCGTGCAGCGGAGACACCAGCGGCACGAAGCCGGCGCCGGGCCTGTAATGGCGCGTCATCTTGTTGGCGACAGGTTGATGCAACAAATCGCATTCACCGAGCCGGATGTGGGCGGTTTCCGGCGTCTCATCGCGCATCGACTCCAGCAACACCAACAGCGTGTTGAAGAGCGCTTTGCCGGATGGCGCCCCGGACACAAAGCTGACAGCGCCGATCAGGAACGGGACCGTCAGCGCAAAACCTCCGTCTCGATCTCTTTGCTCGAGAAGCTTGAACCACAAGGGCAACATGGCGCGGTACTCCTGAAACCGGCCAGGCTCAACTGCGAAGCGGCAGCGCGACGCCAATCGCAACGAACACTCCGCCGCAAGCCTGGTTGAAATGACGCCCAACGCGCCGAAGCCAAGGACTGATGCGCTGGGCCATGCTGGCGATCAACACTTCGGTCGCTATTTCGATTACCGCGAATGTGCCAGCCATGATGACGAACTGAACGAAAAGGCTTCGAGCAGGGTCGATGAACTGTGGAAGAAACGCGGCGAAAAAAAGCAGGCCTTTAGGATTGGTCAGTGCGGAGAGTGCTCCTTGCTGGAACAGCCACCAGCCCGGTCTGGGCTCCGCAGCACCGCGGACTTCAAGTCCTATCGGTGGCGAGCGCCAGACCTGGACGCCGAGCCAGACCAGGTAGGCACTTCCCACCCACTTCATCACCGTCAGCCATACGAGCGAGGCCTTGAGCAACGCTCCGATGCCGAACATTGAAAGGGCGATGACGACGACGAACCCCAAGGCTCCTCCGAAAATCGTGAAGAGCGCTTTGCGCCGGCCGTGCAACGCCCCATGCGTGAGCGCAAGCAGGCCGTTCGGTCCGGGCGACAGCGAAAGCCCGATGGCGGCGGCGAGGTAGATGAGCCAAGTGTGGAGTTCCATGGTTTTTAATGCTGCCGGGTGCGAACGGACCGGTCAAGCGCGTGAATCACGTCTCGCGCAAAGTTGGTTGGTTACCTGACGCCGCGACTGCAATGAATCAGGTCAACGTCGATTCGATCAACAGCAAGCGGCGCTTGTCGTTTGCCTACGATGGAACAACGCGCATCGTGGAACCGCAATGTTACGGAATAGGAACCAGGGGAACCGAACTGTTGCGCGCTCACCAGAAACGCAGATTTTCGCCGCGTTCCTCGTCCGACAGGCTCTGCACGTATGCGGCGAAGTCTGTCCTCGCCGGAGCGTAAATCTCGACGTCGTGAGCTCACGCCGCTTCCGATGCGGAGCGCGCGTCGAGGTACACCCAGGCCATTTTCCCCGAAGCAAGCCTTGCGGCGATCCGCTCGTACGCGGCGAGTTGCTCGTACCGGTCGGCAGCAGCGAGTTCCGTGTCCGTGATCTCGAACACCGTGCCACTCACACGACTGTCTTCTCTGCCGTTGAACGTGACGTTGGAATGATGCGTGTTGCCGGTTGCAGCGACGACCTGCGCGTCCTCGATCCTCACCAGCGACGGCTCGAACCGCGGAAGCTCGTCCCTTTGTCCATCGAGCAGCCTTCCGAACGTGGACCGTTGGACGCTTTCCTGCTGCAGAGTGCCGTAGGAAAAAAGTAACGGCATCTCAGCTTCTTCCCTTTGGCCGCTCGCTGCCACTTTTCAGTTCGTTGATGTAATCCGGCAACTTGGCAAAAAACACGATGTAGGACAGATGCAGCAGGCCGCCGGCGGCGCCGATGATGAGCAGCAAAGGAAGCAAGCCCAAAACGTCAAACGCTGACATTAGTGCGGCGGCCACCAATACCAGGACGTAAACGAGGACCAGGACTATGTGGCGCGACGAAACTTTCATGTGTTTGCTCCGCTTGCCGCACCCAGCGCGAGCAACCTCTTGGCATTGAGGTAGGTGGGCACCTCGACCAAAAGGCCATCGACCAGTGCGCGCCCCTCGCCGCGGGCGCGCGCCGCCTCGAAGGCTTGCACCATCCGCTGCGCCTGCGCCATCTCGGCTTCGCCAGGAATCAGGGCGGCCACAATCGCCGCGGTGTGGTCGGAACGCACAAGGCTCTTGGCGCGGTAACCCAGCCTGCGTGCGTACCGCGCCTCCTGCGCTGCACCTTGCGCATCGGCGAAGGTGTAGGGCGCATCGATCGGCTCGATGCCCCCGGCCCGGCACTCCAGCACGAAACGACGGCGCGCGTAGTCGAGTTCCACCGCCTCGCGGCTGCGCTCAGCCATCAGGTCGGCGGCCAGATCTTCTGCGCCCAGCAGCGCATAACGGATGCGTGGCGACGCCGCGGCGATCTCGCGCACGTTGACCACGCCCAGCGCGGTCTCGCACACAGGGAGGATGCCGATACTGCCCGGCGCGAAGCCGGCCTGCTCTTCGGCCGTGGTGATGGCTCGATCCAGCGCGCGCATGTCGCTGGCCGTGGCGGCTTTTGGATAGGCGACGAAGTCAGGTCTTGCCGGAACCACGTGCGCAAGGTCCAGCGGTCCATCGTCGTGCAACGAGTTGATGCGCACGCATACCCGAGCACCGACTGCACGCCAGCGAGCAAACAGTGCAGCGGCCAGGGCGCGTGCTTCATCACGGCGCGCTGGTGGAGTGAAGTCTTCCAGATCCTGGATCAGGACCTCCGCGTGGCTCGCCGACATGGCCGCATGCACATCGGTGTCGGCACCGGGCCCGAACAGCCAGGTGCGCAAGAGCGGGTAGCGGCCGTCAAGAAGTGCCATGAGGGTCACCTTCGGGGACGACGGGAACGACCTCCATGCGTTCTCACTTCTCGTCGTTGATGAGAAGTCCACCCCATTTGCTTGGGTGGATATCCTCCACCGACTCAGAGAAGGTCCAGCGATGGCGCGCGAAGTCCAACGCGGTGTACTGGCGCTCTCCATAGGGATAGGTGGTCGGCGGATTGATGATGCGTGCTCCCGCGCGCTCGGCCGGCCCAAAATGCGCGTCCGTGTCCTCGACGCGCACCATCACTGCATGAGCGGAGCACGCAGAGGGGTCGATCGCGCCGGCGCTCTTGATCAGAACAACCGAGCCGCCGCCGACACGAAGCTGTATGCGGTGATCGGCGATGCGCAGGCGCTCGGAGAAACCAAAGGCCTCGCACAACCACTTGGAAGCCGCCGCGATGTCCGGATAAGCGAGCTCCGGAATCACCGGGCCAGGAGGCATTGAACGGTTCGTACGCATGGATGTGTCCTCCGACGATGACGTCAGCCGTCACCGCCGCAATCGAGCGCCTTGAGAAGCAAGGCCGGATCGTTCCAGACGTAACGCCACTCTGGAATCTGCTTTCCGTCCGGCGCCGCGACGACGACACGTTCGACCGGTTTCCCTTGCAGCCGCTCGTAAAACCCTCTTGCGGGTTGGTTCTGTTCATAGACCCAGAGGTACACGCCCTTTGATGGCGCGTGCTCGAGCGCGGCATATCCGATCTTCCCAATGAGTGCTCGTCCGATGCCCGTTCCCCTGGCGCTGGGCAATACATGCAGGTTGTCGAGTCGGGTGCCCCACTCTTCGTCATCGGAAATGAAGGCGAAAGAAAATCCAATCGGTTCCCGGTCATGCAAGGCAAGGAAGCCGTACCGCTGCCGCGACAGCTGCGCAAGTCTGCGGTCCCACACCGCCATTCGGTCGCCAAGCAGGTCGCCATCCAGGTAGGCGTCCGAGAGAATGCCGCGGTAGGCGCTGCGCCAACTCGATGCGTGCAGTTGCGCGACTGCGTCAACGTCGGACGAGGCGATGGGACGCAGCTCGAAGGGCATGGTCGGCGCGGTCCTGCGCAGCGAGTTGGATGACGATCCGGCTGCGCGCTAGCGAGGAGTGCGACCGTAGACGATCGACTGCACAACCCCGGAACGGAAGCGCACCGTCGCCAGGAGGTTGCCGGGACCTCGGTCATACAGCCACTCTTCCACTTGCTGGCAGGGGAAAAACGCGCTCGCAAATGGCTCCGGGACCGGCTGCAACGATCCGTAGGAGTAGATGGGGGCGCAGTAGCTGTCCTTCAGCAAGGGCTCGCCGCACTTGTACAACACGGACAGCCTGGAGTCGCCCTCTGCGGCGATCTGCCCGTTGCATCGCAGTGACTCCGCGCAAGCAGGCAGCGACAACACGCCGATAAGGGCGGCAAAGCATGCGCGGCTGACGACGTTCATGTTTGGCTCCTTTCGCGCTGATCAGTGAGACGTTGCGCCTGATTCAAAAGTTCAAGGACGCTCGTTGCGACCTGGCGCCGGGGATCAGGCGTCCTGGTCGTCGCGACCGGTCCGCAGCGACCACCACGACAGCAAGCCAAACACCACGGCCACGCCTCCAAGAAAGGTCCAGAACCAGGCAAAGCCTCTGGCGTCCGCCGCTTGCTGTGGATCTGCGATGTCGCCGAGCGACAGGAACCCGGTAATGGCGACCCCAAGACATAACGCGGCAAAAACCGCGGCCCCGATCATTGCGACCTTCGCTGAAATTTGCATCCGAGTCCCGCCGTCAGTCAACGTGCGTTAGTCAACGTCCGCTCAGTCAACGTACTTCCATGTGGATGCGCCGTCGAGGAGTCGGATCCGCGCCGACCCAATTACGCCGGGCTCGAAGTTGCGAGCGTTGACACCTCTGCGGCTGCTCGCGGTTGGATCGACGCGCTCCCAGTGCGTGACGCATCCGCAGGTGCTGCACCTTACAAAACGCAGCACCCTGTCGCCCCACGAGTACCCGGCAGTCGCACCGGGTGCAGCGGTGATCTTCACTTCCGATGCCTTGTAGTAGGCCCACAAGGTGCCATAGCGCCGGCAGATCGAGCAGTTGCAGTTGGTAAGGCTGCGCGGCCGGCGCGGTATTTCAACCCGAACCGCTCCGCAGTGACAGGTGCCAGTGAGCATGCAGTGCGTTCCTTTCGCCGCTGTTTGATATCGAATTGAACCCGATCCGCTGCCGTACCCGCCGTCACGCTTGAATGAATTCGCGCAGGAGTTTCATGGCCTCGATAGGGACGTCGGGAACGACGCCGTGTCCGCACTCCTCGAATTCGCGATAGCGCAGGAGATCGGGCCGGATGGCGGCGGCGACGTCGCGCTGGCACTCGATGGGAAGCATCGGATCGAGCACGCCGCCGAGCAGCAGCGTGGCGCACTTGATGCGGCCGAGGTCGGGCAGCAGATCCAGGGTGCGAGCCTCGCCACCCGGCCGATTGAACCAGGCCGTCGGCGCGGGATTCAACACGCAGCGTTTGATTGCTGCCGGGTCTGCGGGTGTTCTCGTGTAAAGCGGAAACGCGATTCGCAGCCAGGCTTGCAGCACCTCGGGACCTGTGTCGCCGTCGATGAACCGTCGATGCGCGAGTGCGCCGGCCTCGGGTCCGCCAAGCCGGGAAAACATCGCGACCTTGGCGCGCGCGTGCGAATAGCCCTGCGCCGAGGTACTCACGAGCACAAGCTTGCGGGGGTGATCTGGGTGACGCGTGGCGTAGGCCATGGCAACCATTCCGCCGAACGACGCGCCGTAGACGATGGGATGCTCGATCCCCAGCACGTTACAGAACGCGAAGACGTCGTCCGCCCACTGGGCCAACGTCCAAGTGTCTTCGCTTCCCCGGTCACTGCGTCCATTGCCTCGATGGTCGAGATATACAACCTGAGCGACGTCCGCCAAAGCCGAGAAGGCCGGCTTGTAGAGCGAATGATCGGCGCCGGGCCCGCCGTGGAGCAGGAGCAGTGTCGGCTTCTCCTGCATCACGTCTCCAGCCGGCGTCAGGCCCGCGCCTTCCACGTCGAAGTAGAGACGGACACCATTTACGAGGACTTTCATGTGTGTTTACGGAAGTGTCGAACTGAGGCAATGCTACGTGCGCGGCGGAGTCTGTTGCGGCCTTCCTATCCGAGCGGAAAGTTGGCGCCCGGAGCGCCGCTTCCCTGCAGATGGTCGGCCAGCGCTCCGAGGGCACCTCGGATCGCCTGACACACCTCCGGAGAGCTGAGCATCGCTTCCTCCGTGGTGCACGAACCCAGTAGAGGCAGGGTCACCGATGCTTCGGCAACGATGTTGGCAGACATGGTTTGCAAGACCTCTCGAAGAGCTTCGTATGCGTGGCGCGCGCGCGGCGACGTGTTGATGAGCGCAACGGGCTTGTAAACAGTGCCCTCGAAGCTGACCAGCCAATCGAGCGCGTTTTTCATCACACCGGAGATTCCGTGAGCGTACTCGGGGCTCGCTACGACGAGTGCGCTAGCTTCTCTCACTGCGGAACGGAACTCTTGAACCGCTGGTGGCGGGAACGGCTCCAGGTCTGGGTTGAACAGCGGCAGGTCGCCAAGTCCTCCGAAGACCGAGACCCGCATCGATGCCGGCGCGAGGCGCGCGGCTGCGCGACAGAGGGCTGAATTGATCGAGGCAGCACGCAGGCTGCCGGAGATTGCGAGGATCTTCATGACGCCCAACGTCGAAGGCAATCAGCAGCGCGACTCGGACGCAACGCTCAATGCGCGCGTGCTCTTGGCGGAGACGACAACAGGACTCGCACCAGCATCGCAATGGCAAAGGCAAATACACCGGGACAAAGAAAAAACCATATCTCGAGTCCACCCAGATGCTGCGCTATCTCTGCCTTGGGGCGGTCTGCTCCGTGCAGCACGTCGAGCCCCACGTTTAGGCTGTAGAACAACCCGGCAAGGAACAACGAGTAGAAGACCACAGCGAGCCACTGGTATGGCGACCAGTTTGGATAGCTCGCGAAAGCCGAATACAGAAAGGCGAACAAGATGATCGCGTAGAGCGTCGCCCATGCTGGAACCGCGACTGACTGGGCCGGAATCAACGCGACCGCCGACCAGAACGTCGCAAACTGCGCCACCAGCGGAAACCACGTCTTCATCCGGGGCCCTCGTGCGTCATCGGGCAACACGCCGCAGGGAACAAACTTCGCGAACAGGTCAGGCACCAGAGTCGCGCTCAACCTTGACCGCGGTGCCATAACAGAGGACCTCGGTAAGGCCCGCCATCAGCTCCGTCGCGTCATACCGCATCGAGATGATCGCATTGGCGCCAAGCTCCTGGGCATGTCTGCACATCAGCTCGTACGTTTCCAGGCGCGCCTGCTCGCACAGGTTGGTGTAGATGCTGATCTTGCCGCCGAACAGCGATTGCAACCCACCGAAGAAATTGCCTACGATCGATCTCGATCGAACCGTAATTCCCCGGACAACCCCAAGGCTCTTCACGACCTTGTATCCAGGCAGGGTCAACGCCGTCGTGATCATCGAATCGTCCATGGAGCCCCGCGTCGTGTTGTTGTCGATAGCCGACCGCATCGTGCTCAATCAAAGGCGCTTGAACATGATGCAAGCGTCGACGAAGCCGCGTTGTGGATGCTCAAAAGCACCGGGCAACCGGCCCACGATCTCGAAACCAAGGTTCTGCCACAGGCGAATTGCCCCCTCGTTGGTCGACACCACAAAGTTGAACTGCATCGCGCGAAAGCCGAGGCGCGTCGCTTCGCGCTGCGAGTGCGTGCACATGAGGGACGCGACCCCTTTTCCACGGGCGGTCTCACCGACGATATAGCCGCAGTTGCAAACGTGTGCGCCGCCGCCAGCCTGGTTCGGCTTGATGAAGTACGTGCCGAGCACCACCGCGTTTTCGCCTTGCGCCAGATACGTCCCGGCCGGCGCCTCGACCCACATCCTGCGCGCTTCCGCTTCGGTGATCTCTCGCGAGACGGCGTAAGTCTCGCCGGCTCGGAACACGGGCTCGATCAACTTCCAGACCTCGGGCCAGTCTGAGTGCTCGAGCTTTCGAATGGTGACCGTCGTGCCCTCGTGCGATCCGAAGCGCGCCAGCGAAGCGTCAGGTTGCATTTTCAGTCCACCAATTGTCGTCGCCTTCGACTTCAATTGCGATGATCGACCCGTCCGTCAGTCCCAACGAGCTGCGCAGGCGCCGGTCGCTCATGATTTCGAGATGACCAGGTCCATGTCCACCGCCACGCTCGTGCGTTTCACGCCGCATGATGAGGCCGCGTATGCCGGCCACGCGACACCGCTGAAACCAGATCTCCTCATAGTTGTAGTACTCGGAGCGCGTTAGTTTCGCGACCGGCGTGACGTAATAAGGGCGCCGCTGCCCGTGTGCGGCACGTCCGCGTGCAATGAAACGTCAGAGCTCGCCGACATCGGTGTCGTCTCTCAGTTCGAGATCTCCACGATTGAAGGCGTCGATTATGTCTCGAGCTTGCGCCACGAAGCCTTCGGGAACGAGCACTCGTACCCCGCCTACAGCAACGGTGAGCAGTGAATTTGCCTGCACCAGACCAGCGTCAGCTACAACCGCAGGAACATCCGCGGCCCGAAGGCACGCCTGCAGGACGTGCGCCTCCGTGGGATTGAAGTAACTCGCAACGGATACGAAGTCGCCGGCGTATGTGTCCGAAGCGGCCAAGTCATCGTCCACCGGTCGGCTTGGAACCGCAACACCACGCGCATTCAATTCTGCGACTGCAACTCCCTCGGCCAGTTCAGTCAGACCGGAGCGGAACAGGTTCAGCAGCTCCTCGGTCTCCAGGTCGCGGTATTTTCCTGCCAGGTAAGCGCGCTCGTCGTTCATGGTTCGTTTTTCTCACTTGGGTTCCATGGCGAGATGCTTCGCCGGCATGTCGACCACCCTGAGCGTCACCGTCGCCACGGAACACAGACGCTCTTTTCCAGATGCTTCTGTGATCACCTCGACCGTGGCAACGCTCACGGACGTGCCCACTTGGATCGCGGTCGCCCGGGCGACGAGCGATTCGCCGTCGGCGGGCGCCAGGAAGTTCACATGCAGATCGATCGTTACTGCGATACGACCCGAAGGCAGCGCCGTCGTCACCGCTCCTCCCGCTGCATGATCGGCGAGGCCGCTGATTACTCCCCCGTGAAAGAAGCCGTTGAATTGCAGCAGATCGGGACGCTTGCGAAGCTTCAGGTGAACGCGCCCAGCCTCAGCAAACACCACTTCCGTCCCAACCGCGCTTGTGTACCCCGGCCGCGACGTGACCATTTCGACCAGTTGCTTCGGCGTAAGCGATTCAGACATCCACCCTCACCTGCCGTGGAACTTGCGACGCGCCAATGGTACGAGGGTGCTGAAGGGTTCAGCGTGCATTTTTCTTCAGCGGCCCGATGCAGTCCGCCCCCGCAAGCGAATTGCACAGAATCATTGTCTCGCGGGATGGACCGAACAATACATAGACAATGCGTCCCCGGTCGGCTCTCTCATTCGTGTTGTCCATGCATCCTGGCCCGCCGGAATCCTCAACCGTCGTCATCGTGAGCCGGTACCGCCCGTTCGGCTCCGGCGCCCACGACATCAGGTAGGTGCTCTCGGTGCGGTCACCGCCGCTCTTGACCGATACGGTCCCGTTGTCGCGAAAGATGTACTGCTCCGAGCAGTCGTTCACCTTTCGAGTCCACTCCCAGGTACCAACGATAGATGCCTGCTGACTGGCAGCATCTGTCGAAGCAATCGCAGGCAACAACGCGCTTGCCGCCAAGAAAATCGACCTCCTCCACCCGCCCACGGCCACTGTCATCTGGTTTGTTCGTCCTCCGCCAAAACCTGCATCTATGGGCGGTTTCGTGGGCCGCATCAGGCGTCTAGTGCCCTTGACTTGCTCGACATAGTGCGCTGCGCAACCAGCCTGACCGCCTCGACAAGGAGCATGGCTGCAGTCGTCACTTCCGCAATGATCGTTGCATTCATCGCTGCAGTGTGGGCGGCCATCGGCGCGAGCACGTAGTGGCCAAGACTGTCGAGACCGAACCCGGCATAGGCGACCACAAACAGGAGACCCGCAATCCGGAGTCCGCGCACAACAAGAAGCAGACCGATCAACCCGATCGCCGTCATTGCGAACCAAGCGCCATAGACGTCGGTCCGCGACCACGAAGCCGGCATGTTGGGATAGTCGGCCAGGAATTCGGCGTTGTGAACAAAGTGTACGAAGCTTGCCGCGCCATAGAGAACAAGCAGGACAAGAAGAGTTCTGGGTACCGGCCTTCGCATCATGAACATTCTTGCCTCACCTCGATGGAGGGATTCGTACGGGCCGCGCCAACCTTCCCCGTCGGGAACATATTCTGACGTGGCGGCTCACAGGAAGTCCAACGATCAGACCGCGATGCCCTAGTGGAACAGATCATTACAACCTCCCGCCTTGTCACACCCTTTACCGCCAAATCGACCGCTGCCGAGGTGATCGCGGGAATCGATCTCGGCGGCCGTCGCGCCATCGTTACCGGTGGCACATCAGGGATCGGCATCGAGACGGCCCGGGCTCTGGCTGAGGCGGGCGCCGAAGTGACGGTGGCCGTCCGCAACGTCGAGGCGAGTCACCGCACCGTCAAGGACATTGCCGCCACGACCGGCAACGCCAGAGTCCATGCCGCTGCGCTGGACCTGGCCGATCGGGCTTCGGTGGCATCGTTTGTCGCCACGTGGGACGGCCCGCTGCACATCATGGTCAACAACGCCGGCGTGATGGCGTCACCCGAGATGCGTACGCCGGAAGGCTGGGAGATGCAATTCGCTACCAACCATTTTGGCCACTTCGCGCTTGCGGTTGGACTGCACCGTGCGCTCGCGGGCGCAGGCGGGGCGCGGGTCGTGTCGGTCAGCTCCGGCGGACATCTGATCTCTCCAGTCGTGTTCGATGACATCCACTTTCGTCGCCGCGCCTATGAACCCTGGCCGGCATATGGCCAATCCAAGACGGCGAATGCGCTGTTCGCGGTCGAAGCGACAAAACAGTGGGCTGACGACGGGATCACCGTCAATGCGTTGATGCCCGGGGCAATCCGATCGAACCTGCAGCGGCACCTCGACGCGGTAGAACTTGAGCGGATGGAGGCGCGGATGAACCAATCGAGTGACTTCGAATGGAAGACGCCTGAACAAGGCGCCGCCACTTCCGTGCTGCTGGCCGCATCTCCTCTGCTCGACGGGGTCGGCGGGCGGTACTTCGAGGACTGCAACGAGGCCGAGCCCAACCGCCCGGGCAGCCGTCGCGGCGTCGCCCCGTACGCGCTGGATCCCGCGGCGGCGGCGCGCCTGTGGCAGGTTTCGTTGGACATGCTGGCCTCGTAGCAGGAGTGACCGACGCCCCTCCCGCTTGGCTGTTGACTGGCCTGAGGTCGAAGCAGACCGGCGCGCGCCAGGAAGCGCGGTCAGACAACGCTGGAAACACGGTGGACACCGTGGGATGCTTGTCGCCGGAGCCGACCCGAACTCATGGTCGATTTCACAAATTCCGTCGGCTCGGAACCTGTCACTCTCTATAGAGTCCGACAAACATCGAGACCGCCATGCAGTACCTGCCCTTCCGCTCGCTTCTCTATCGCTATTTCTTCTACGGATGGCTCTTTTGCGATGCCAGCCGCGGCAATGGCTTCGAGCAAGCGGCGGCGCTGCGGCATAACCGCGCGCAGGCGCATTGGCTTCCGACCTACATGCGCCGCTGGTTAGTGCTGGGAGTGCTGTTTTTTTGCGCTGCGGCGTTTTGTGAAACCGCACTGAATAGCCCGCACGTATCGGCGTTGTTCTATGTGCCGAGCGTGCTCAGCATGCCGATCAACTTCGTGACGGCCGTCTGCTGGCTCGGGCTCGCACACAAATGGGGCGATTCGGGCCCACGCGTTTCGTTGGAATCTGCCCCGAGCAAGAAAGATCCGCCCCAAACGCCAAGTGCCGGCGGGCAGCAGAAGAGCCACCGGGAAGGCCCGGTCCGCCGATCGCAGAGCGCCCGGCCGCGCAGGGCCACCGGAGCGCGTCCGCTTTCAATGAATGTCAGGCATCGGCCGGCTCACTGAGTGCACGACGCACCGTCGAGGTAGGCCTCAATCGTCGAGCAATCCGGCTTTGTAGAAGCTCCAGGCGCTACCGTCGTGCAGGTAGAAGTGGCCATCAGCGCAAAAATCCTTGCCCGGAAAGAATTCGCGGTAAGCGCGCGGGACGAGACGCGCAAGTTGCTCATCCGTGAGTTCTTCGAACTGTTCGGGCGTGATCGGCACACCAACTCTAAGTCTTGGCGATTCC
>Ga0137409_10006498_pt1 | contig 12141 bp, 9 predicted proteins | sample CZODoug1_16funga_FD_122059 | JGI IMG/M metagenome (GOLD analysis project Ga0137409, IMG submission 122059) | Vadose zone soil fungal communities from Angelo Coast Range Reserve, California, USA - CZODoug1_16fungal (Hybrid Assembly) | ecosystem: Environmental > Terrestrial > Soil > Vadose zone... | reverse complement strand
TCCCGTTGCATCACCACCACAACGAGCAGATAACTTACATCCTCAAAGGCGCCCTGAACTTTGCCATCGATGGCCGCGAAATCGTCGTCCGCGCCGGCGAAGTGCTGTGCATCCCGCCGCACCTCCCCCACGAAGCCTGGGCCGTCGAAGATACCGTGGACCTCGACGTCTTCAATCCCCCCCGCGAAGACTGGCTAAACAAAACCGACGACTACCTCCGCCACGGTCGCTAGCGCACGAGCAGCAGCACCCGCTACCATCCAGCTTGCTACTCTCTCGCCGTCATTTCGACCGCAGGGAGAAATCTCTCTTCTCTTTCGTCCGAACCTTCCAACGTTCGGACGTTCCAACGGGCACGTGGTCCAGGACGACGAATCTGGAATCTTTCAAGCTCCCTCAATCGAACGAGGGAGCTTTCGCACATTCACAAATCAAAACAACACGGAGGGGAAATCGGGGACAGACGATGCGTTTTCTGATACTTATCTGACATGGCCCGTTTGGCTCGTAATGACTCGAAGTTTCAAGGAAAGGGAAACTTCTCGCCTGTTCCCATCTCCCATCCCATCTCCCATCTCCGCCATCTTCGCCATGAGCCGAAATAGCGTATCTTTTAGCTCGACGAGGGCACGCGCAACTCGAGTCATGCTCGTATTCCTGATCGTCTGGCCTTGGTCACTGGACTGGGCTGAGGAAGTTCGCGGGCGCGAGCTTCGATTCGCCTCCCAGCCTGCTGCGGAGGGCAGATTTTGTTTGGTGTTTGGCGGCACAATAGCGTTGGACGATTTCCTTCAGGGTTTACAGAAGAGAGAGACTCCAACCGGTATCGAATTTCGCAGGGGTTCTCGGTCTGTTGCGTACTTTCCATAAAACATCACCATTGCGATTGACGCCTTCGGTGCAAGCTGCAAGCAAAAAAAAGACCCAACTGAGCCAACCGCCGAATTCATGAGTTCGCTGCATCTAGATGTGTTTTGGAAAGACGGCGTTCACGTCAAACCAGTTCGTGAATTCTCGCAGAAGGCTCCTGTGCCTAAAGACGTGGACGATTTGACGAGCAGTCTCCCTAAAATGAAGATGTGGACTTACGCCCTCAGCGTGCATGACGACGGGATTCCGCTCACGTCGCATATTATCGTGGTTATATCTTCAAGCGGCGGGCACACGGTGGCTCGCCTGTCGGCTCAAATCTAAACGAATCGGGACGACGGCCTGACGCCAAATCCTAAGACGAGTTCGGGTGCCCAACACGTCGGGTTTACGTGGGGGGCTTTTGACTTTGGTTCTTCCTGGCTCTTCTCTACTCTACGGAAGCCATTCACCCGTCCTAATAACCGTTCAACCGCAAATTTCGACCATTCATTGCAAAACACTTAACAACTTCAATAAGACGTGCTATTCTCTCCCGTGTATATCGAATCCCATCCCCGCCGCCAGGTAGTCCTTTCGACTCCTTCAAAATCTTCCCACTCCAAGCCACTACTGCCTCGCCAACACTTCGCCCCCATAAGTCCTTTACCTGCAACACTTATGGATCTCCCCGCAAGTGTTGCAAACAAAAGACTTACGGCCAGGCTAAGGCCTTTAGATGCAACACTTACAAAAAACAGGGGGTGGGGGGCCCCTCGGTTCCGGACTATGTCATCCAATTCCCATTCTGGAACTCTGCCCGGCTCGCTCACCAACCCTATCCCCTGTCCCCCAAAACCTACTCCGATGCTACGATGCCCGCAGGAGGCCACCGTGGATTCCGCAAACCTCGCGCTCGCGCTTCTCGACGAAGCCTACGAAAAAAAGACCTGGCATGGACCGAACCTCTCGCAATCCATCAAGGGCGTCACCGCCAAGCAAGCCGCATGGCGCCCCGGACGCGGCCGCCACAACATTTGGGAAGTGATGCTCCATGCCGCGTATTGGAAATACGCCGTGCGTCGCAGAATCGAGGGTGGAAAGCGCGGCTCGTTCGTCCTGAAAGGAAGCAATTTCTTCCCCCGCCCGGAACCGGGCAAGCGGAACGAAGCCGCATGGAGAACCGACAAGAATTTACTCGAGCGCGAGCACCGGGCCTTGCGTCAGACCGTGGCGGAAATACTGCGCACGCCCCGCGGCGCGAAATTTCTGAAGCAGCTTTACGGCGTCGCGTTTCACGACATCTATCATGCCGGCCAGATACGGCTGCTCCGCCGTTTGATGGAGCGCTAATCAGCCCGCCAGCTTTCGCAGCGACTGTGCAAGAGAGGAGATGTCCTGGGCATCCTGAAAAAGGCGAATGGCCGCGATCCCCGACGCACCGGCCGCGAGACAAGCGGACGCCTTCTCCAGCGTAATTCCGCCGATGGCCAGCACCGGGATCGAGACCGCCCGGCACACTGTGGCAAGACGTTCAAGGCCCTGGGGCGCGCCGAACGCCGCCTTCGATGGCGTGGCGAAAACGGGGCCAAAAAAAAGATAGTCCGCGCCGTCGCGCGCGGCCGATCTCGCCGCCTCCAGCGAGTGGCAGGAAACGCCTATGACAAAATTGTTCCGCGCGCCGCGGTCCACAACAAGCCGTTTGGCTTCCGCGACCGGCAAACTCTTTTCTCCAAGATGCACGCCGTCGGCGTTCTCGGTGAGCGCCACGTCCAGGCGATCGTTTACGATAATGCGCGTTCGAGCGGCGCGGCCGGCTTGTGATTTCGCGGCCCGTTGCAAAGCCTCTCGGGTGAGCGAGGCACAGTCTCTCCCCGAAAGATCTTTCTCGCGAATCTGGATCCAATCGACGCCGGCAGCCGCGGCGCCTTCGATCCTCAGCAAAAGGGCTTTCCGTGGCTCACCAGATTCAGTTGCGGCAAGGCTCTGCCGGTCCGTCACGTAACAAAGGAGCATGCCGCGTGATGGGCTATTGAGGCGGGACACGATCAGGCCCCGTGCGCGAACCGATCCAGCCGATCGCCAGGAGAATATCTAAAACGCCGACGCCGCTGACCGCCCCGCGAAACGATGGATGAAGCACGATCCGCATGAGCGAGGGATAGTGGCTGAGAAAGAAATTCTGCTCCCAATAGCCGGACCACGGCAGATAGAGGAGCATGGCGCCCATTTCGAACGCAAGAACGACCAGCAACGCGCGATAAACCCGGTTCATGAGCGTACGGAATCCGTCCTGTCAGGAAAGGTTCAGGATCAACGGATGGGCTTCTGAAGGGCGGCGATGCGTTCGGCTACGTCACGGTAGTCGATGTTCATCGCGTAGACCTGGGAAAAACTTTTCAGCGCCGCTTCAGGCTCGCCCGCCGATTCCTGAGCTACGCCCAAATCATACCGCAACGCAAGCGTGCTTTCCGGATCATTGCCGGGAGTTTTCAGAGCGCGCTCATACCAAATCGCCGCGATGGCGGGCTGGCCCTTCTCCATGAAGGCCAGGCCCAGAAGCGTGCAGCACTGCATGGTGTAACGGAAAGCGCGCCCGCTATCGCTGGCTTTGGCGACTTTCTGGAACTCGCTGATGGCTTCTTCCAGAAGTCCCATCTCACGAAATGCGATACCCAGGTTGTAATGTGTTTCCAGGTCTTCGTCTTCCGCGCCCATCTCGCCGAGCTCCGCGCGGAATTCATCGAACACTTCCTTGAGCGGACCGGACTCGGTGGAATGCGCGGGCGTCCCCACCGGTTTCGCTGGAGGCGCCGGCTGGGCATTCGGCGTGGATCCCGAGAATGCCGGCGCCAGCTCGCCGATGCCGAGCTGATCGATTTCGTTGGCAAGATCGGCGAGGAACTGATCCGAAGCAAAACTGCTGCCAGAAGGCGGCGTTGACGCATTGTTCTGCGCAACCGGCGCGGGTGGAGCAACCGGTTTATCGGGCGGCCTTTGGTCGTACGCGGGGACGAGAGGCTCGGCCTCCAGTACAAGCTCATACTCCTGCTCCAATTCGAATTCGGGCTCGCTTATCTGAGGAGGTTTCTGCGGAGCTTTGGCTGGTGGTTCCTGTTTAGGCTTTGCCGCCGCGGGCTTGGCCTTCGTTTTTTCGGTAATAGGTTCCGGCTTGAGCGGAGTCGCGGGAGCAGCATCGGCCGGTGGAGCAGTCAGCGGTTCCTCGCCAATCTCAAACTCTTCCACTTCCCCAGGTTTCGAGCGACGCTTGGCTCCGGCCGCGGGCTTCGCCGGCGCTTTGGCAGGAGGTGCAACCGTCGCCTCGCTGGGACGCGTCTCCTCGAGCAGTGTCGCCCATTCGTCCGACAAATCGACTTCCTGCACATCCGCTTGCGCGGGCGCGGCGTTCACTTCGACCGGCTGGGGCCGCGATTTCTCCACGGGAGGCGGCTGCGCTGCCACGGGTGCTGGAGCGGGTTCTTCCGGCGCTGGCTCCTCCGGCGCGGGTTCGGCGGCGATTTCCGGTATCGACGATTCATCTATCGGCTCCGGCTCGGCGGCCTGCGAAGCGGCGGGTTGCGCCGCTGGAACCGCGATCGCCAATTCCTCGTCCGTCAAACCAGCGGCGCGCTGGAAGCGGCGGCGCAATTCGCCGAATCGTTCGGAGCTGCGCTTGTCGCCTGTTTCGCTATGAATCTGTTCCAACTGCGCAGCGAGTTCGGCGGTGCGCCGGTCATCGCCCGCGCCAAGAACGAAGTCGAGCAATTTCTCGAGCGTCGGCGTGTGGCGCGGCGCGCGGCGCAGGATGGCCTCGAGCAAACCAATTGCTTTCTGCGTAAGGCCATAGCTCGCGAAAAGGTCCACGTCGGTGAGCGACTGGGCGATGAATTTTTGCGTCTCTTCGTCAAGCCCAGACTCGGTGGACGTGACTACGGGCTTGGCTGGCAGTTCGGGAGCGGATTCCTCCTCCTCGGAAGGCAGCTTGGCAGCAGGAGGTTTCGGAATCTCCGCCAGCAAGCTTTCCTCGGGTAGCTCCTCAGCAGCTTCGCCCGGCGCCAAGAGCCCCATTTTGCGGAGCACGCCATTGAGTCTGCGTTTTGCCGAATCGCTCTCCGGATCGCGCTCGACCAGCTGTTCAAAGGTTTTCTTTGCGCGCTCCCATTGGTGGGCGGCAACCAGTGCGTCTCCCAAGTGCGCCAGCGCGTCGGGCAAGCGAAAGGAGTCGCTGGTGCGGCCATACAACTCCACGAGCCATTCGAGCGGCTGGATAGCACCTGGCATGCTTGAAGCCAGCTCGTTGAGCAATTTCCCCACGACCTCGTGTTCGCCGGCGTCGATCATGGGCAGCCGAGATTTTTCCAGGATCTCCACGGCTTTTTCCGGGTTTCCGGATTGCAGCAGCGCTTCCACAACCTTTTGCATCGGCCCAAAGTTTTTCTGGTCCGCTTCGAATACGCGATGCGCAAGCGCCGTGGCCTGGTCCCAATCGGAATTCTTCAGATAGAGGTCGAGCAGGAGTTCCGTCTGCTCGCCGCCCTTCTCGAGATCAGCCACCTGTTCCAGGAGTTGCTCGGCCTTGGCGTGATTGCCCTGCGAAGAATGCGACCGCGCTTTGACGATGACAGCGGCCAGATTGTTGGGCTCGAGCTTCAGCGCCTTGTCCGCGAGCTTCTCGCTTTCCGCCTGGTCACCGCGGGCCAGCGCCCGCTGCGAAGCAGAAACGTAAGCCTCGATGGCGTCTCGAGTCTGGCCCATGGCCTGGTACAAATCGGCCAGGCGAATCTGGATGCGGAGATTATCGGGTTCCGCCTGCAGAAGCTTTTTCAGCAGGCCAATCGCTTCCGGCTGGCGATTGTTCTTCAGGTGAATCTCCGCCAGTTGCAGGAAAAGCGGCCGGGCTTCGCTCATTACGCCTTGCTGAACGTAGAGGTCCGCTAGCTTTTCGAGGGGGCGAATCTCTTCGGGAGCGAGCTTGGCGATGCGTTTGTAGACCGCGATTGCTTTTGTCAGGAATCCGTCGCCGACGAAAATCTGGGCAAGGCGTTCGAAGTAGTCGATGGCCTGAAACGTCTCGCCCTGGCGGATATACAGCTCGCCGATGGTCATAAGTGTGACCTGATCGCGAGGCTCGTACTTCAGAATATTCTGGTATTCAGCGATGGCCTGGGCGACTTTGCCCTGGTTCAGCAGCTTTTGTGCGGCTTCGACGTACTTGCTCTTGTTATAGGCCATGCGCGAACAGGGACAAATCTCCCCTCGGAGTCTGCCCCACAGATTCTCCTCAAATTGTAGCGGTAGCAGAACGGCTCACAACGCTACCTCGTTACGCTAACAGGCGGGAAAAAGGCAAGTCAACGTACGCCGGGACTAGTGTGAGCAGGCAGTTATCCCCTTTCTAGTCAGGAAATTCGCAGGCGAAAGCAAGGCGAAGCCGCCGGGACTCTTCCTCCTCTCGCACGGGGGATCAACTCTTAATTCTCAAGAGGGAGCTGCGCCTGGGTCGCGCCTGTGGCCCAGCACCCGGATTCGCGCACGGGGGCAAACGAATAGCGGTGCAGCGGGGTCGGGCCGTATTGACGCAGGGCTTCGAGGTGGTCCGGTGTGCCATAGCCCTTGTGGCGCGCTAGGCCGTACTGCGGATAGACGGCGTCCCACTCTTGCATGCGCATGTCCCGGTGCGTTTTCGCGAGGATGGAGGCTGCCGCGATGGAAATGCTGCGCGCATCGCCCTTGATCAATGATTTCTGCTCGATCAAAACGTCCAGCTGCATCGCGTCAATGAGCAGGTAATCGGGCGGAATCGCCAGTTGCTCCAGCGCGGCGGTCATTGCCTGGCGCGAGGCCTGGTAAATGTTCCACGCGTCGATGCGCTGGGCGTCCACTTCGGCGACGGCCCAGGCAAAAGCGTGTTCACGGATGCGCGGTGCGAGCTCCCCACGGCGTTCGGAAGTAAGCTTTTTCGAATCGTCCAGCCCGACAATTCGCCGCTTGGGATTGAGAATCACCGCGGCGGCAACCACCGGACCAAACAGCGCGCCGCGTCCAGCCTCATCAATCCCCGCGATGCGCATCCAGCCTAGTTTGCGCGCCGCTCGCTCGAAACGGGCGGAGCAGAGTCGGCTCATTCGCGTGGAATTCTAGCACGCCGCGTGACGAACGAGACCACGATGTCCAACTAGTTTTTTCATGTCCTATTCGCAGCGCAGGGCGACCAACGGGTCGACACGCATAGCGCGCCGCGCAGGAATATAAGAAGCGATCACTGCCACAGAAGCCAGCAGAACGGCAACACCCGCGAATGTGAGCGGGTCGTGTTCACTGACGCCGTAGAGCAGGGTAGAAACCAGCCGCGTAAGAACAAGTGCAGCGAGGCTGCCAACCGCAAGACCGAGAACCGCAAGCTTCGTTCCATAACCGAGAACGAGACGAAGAACGTCGTTTGCCTGCGCTCCCATCGCCACGCGAATGCCGATTTCACGCCTGCGTTGCGCAACGGAATATGCAGCCACGCCGTACAATCCCGCGCCAGCCAGAATCAGCGCCAGAGCGCCAAATAGCGCAACCAAAGTAAGGTTGAATTGCTGTGGACCTAAATAGCTGGAACGCACGCTCTCCATGGTCTGAATGCGCGAAATGGAAAGCGTGGGGTCAATGGCCCAGACCGCAGAACGAACGGCTGACGCTAGTGTGGTGGGGTCGCCGGATGCGCGAATCACCCAATCGCGCAAAGTGTCGCCCGTTCCCGCGTCCTGGGAAGCGGGAAGATACATGGACGGGCGTGGCACGCCAATGAGCTCGAGCTGATGCACGTCCGAAGCGATTCCAACGACGGTGACCCAAGGCGCGCCACTGTTCACCCCGCCAAGTTTGATGCGCTTGCCGATGGCATCGCCATGGGGCCAGAAGTTCCGCGCCATGGTCTGGCTCACGATCACAACGAACGGGGATTGTGGCGCGTCATCCCAGGAAAAATCACGCCCTTGCAGCAGCAGGATTCCCATTGTCGCGAAATAACCGGGAGAAACGGAGCGGAAATCCGCGAACGGCACCTGCCCCGGAGCCGGAGGCGGCTGACCTTCCACGGCGATGCCGGTAGTGCGGCCCTGCATGGTGAGAGGAAGAAAACTGATTCCGCCAGCACTCCGAACTCCGGGCAGAGACTGCATTCGCTGAACAGCCTGCCGGTAAAAAGCGGTGCGCTCGGGCAGGCCCGAGTAGCGCGGCCCGCGAAGAATAACTCTCACCGTGAGCACGTTGTCTGGCCGAAATCCGAGAGGAATCTGCTCAAGACGAACAAAGCTTCGCAGCAGCAGACCCGCGCCAATCAGAACGATGACGCCAACCGCCATTTCCACGACGACGAGAAGACCGCGGGCACGCACACGTCCTATGGAGGCGGATTCGCGGCCTCCTTCTTTCAATTTGCCAACGACTTCACCGCGAGCAGATTGGAATGCCGGGAAAAGCCCGAAAATGAGCCCGGCCACAAGCGAAACGCCAAGATTGAACGCTCCGACGAGGGTATTCAGGTGAACTTCGGCGAGATTTTGTTCGGCAGGGGCGTATCCGCGAAGAACGTTGATTCCCCAAAACGCGAAGGCGAGGCCGAGCGCACCACCGAGAAACGAAAGGAGAAGGCTCTCCACGAGAAGCTGGCGGAGGACGCGCGCGCGGCTCGCTCCAAGCACCGAGCGAATAGCCAGCTCGCGGCCACGGACCGAGGCGCGCGCCAGGAGCAGGTTGGCGACGTTCGCGCAGACCATCAGGAGAAGCAAACCGGCCACACCGGAAAGCATCAGGAGAGGGCGCCGCATGTTCCCGGCGCGCTGGTCCTGGAGAGAAATAAGCCTCACGCCCACGCCCGTGTTGGAGTTCGGGTATTGGCTTGTCAGATGTTGTGCAATGACTTCCATTTCAGACTGCGCTTTTGGCAGCGTGACACCGGGGTTGAGCCGGCCGACAACGCGGAGAAAATGGCTGTCGTGGTTGGCGAGTTGCTCCTCCGTGAGCGCAAGCGGAACATAGAGCTGGTCGTCGGGATCAGGAAAGCGAAATCCCTGAGGCATGACACCAATGACTGTGTAGCTCTCTTCATCCAAGCGAATGGCGCGTCCAATCATGTTGGGATCGGCGGCGAAGCGGTTGGCCCAAAGACCGTAGCCAAGCAGAGCGACATGAGCAGCGCCTGAGCGATCTTTTTCGGCAGTAAAGGCGTGCCCGAGCATTGGATAGGTTTGCAAGACAGAAAAAATGTCAGCGGAAAAAGCTTCGCCTTCGATGCGCACTGGTTCGCCGGTCCCCGTCAAATTCCAGCTGCGATAGCCGATGGCTGCCATGCCGCTGAACGTCGTGTTGCCTTTCTTCCAGTCCGCAAAATTTCCGGGCGCAGGAGTGTTTTGGTCGTTCTGATAGTGAGGGAGATGAACGTTCTCCCAAACCATCGCGAGCTGCTCCGGATGCGGGAAAGGCAACGGGCGCAAAAGGACTGCTTCCATGACGCTGAAAATCGCGGTGTTTGCGCCGATGCCTAGCGCCAGGGTGAGAACGGCGACCGCGGTGAGGCCAGGACTTTTGCGCAGCATACGCAAGCCATAACGAACATCTTGTGCCAATGTGTCGAGGAACGGGAGTCCACGTTGCTCGCGATACAGCTCTTTGGTTTGCTCGACGCCGCCGAATTCGCGCCGCGCGGCATGCCCCGCTTCAGTGGCATTCATACCGCGCCGAATATTTTCTTCGACGAGCATCTCCAGATGGGCTTGCAGCTCGGTACTCAGATCCTGCTCGAGCCGCTGCTTGCGGAAAAGGCCGCGCAAGCGCGCTCCGAAAATGCGAAGCAACTCCACTTCACGCTCCTTCTGTGCCGCTGAGAAGGCGCGTCATGAGCGCGGTCATGCGCTCCCAACTCTTGGTTTCTGCGAGCAACTGTTTGCGCCCGGTCCGCGTCAGCGAGTAAAACTTCGCTTTGCGGTTATTTTCTGATGCGCCCCATTTGGAAGTGATCCAGCCGCGCTGCTCCAGCCGCAACAGGGCGGGATAGAGTGTGCCCTGGTTCAGCTTGAGCAGATCCTCAGAAACCTGCTGGACCCGCTGGGCAATGCCGTAGCCGTGCAGCGGACCCATGGCATGCAGGGTTTGCAGAACAATGAGGTCGAGCGTGCCTTGCAGAACTTCTCCGCGCGGAGGAGCCATATTTTCCCCTTTAGACAAACAACAGGAGCATAGTCTCCGTCCTGTTGAATGTCAACAGGACGGATTTTTGATCGGGCTTACGGCTGGCAAACTCTTTCGGGGCCGTTCATTCCTGCAGCCGATGCCCGATTTGGCCTATTCGGATTGACGAACATTCTCCGGACGTGTCAGCATACCCTTGCCACAAGCGCTTCAACCTGCGAAATTCTGACGGCATTTCTCTTCAAGGAGCAACTCAGCAATGATGATGAATCAATACGCACGTCTGCTTCCTTTTCCCCGGCTCCTCGCTTCCGTTCTAGTGCTTCTAACTCCCCTCCCGAGCCAGCGCGCTCTTGCGCAAACCCGCCACATCGAATTGAACGACTTCGCGAAAATTACTTCGGTTTCCGATCCGCAAATCTCCCCTGACGGGAAGACCGTCGTTTTCGTCGTCGCCCGGCCCAACGTTGAGCAGGACCGCATTGATCGCGAATTCGTCCTGATTGATATCGCCACAGGAGCGCAACATGTCCTGACTTACGATCGCAAAGGCGTCGGCTCGCCGCGGTGGTCGCCGAGCGGTGACCGTCTGGCGTTTGTCGCCGCGGATGGAAGCGGACAAGACGCGAAACCGCAAGTATTCGTTCTCCCCATGACCGGCGGCGAAGCTCGAAAGATTACCGATGCGCCCAATGGCATTGAGCAGCTAGCCTGGCGGCCCGATGGGAAAGAGATTGCCTATGTCACTTCCGACGAGCCGGAAAATAAAAAGGAGATCGAAAAACATCACGACGCCTTCGAAGTCGGCGACAACGATTTCCTCGCGACCGAAGCTGCAATGCCATCGCACATCTGGATTCTTCCTGCAGAAGGTGGAAAGGCCAAACGCCTCACCTCCGGGGCCTGGAGCCTTCCCAAGAGCGCGCCGCCGAGCCCGCCGGCGTCTCCCATTTCGTGGTCCCCCGATGGCCAGTGGCTGCTGTTCACCAGGCAGGAGCACCCGCACCAGGGCGACGCGGACCTGACAACGCTGCAGGTGCTCAACGTTGAAACCGGCGCGACCCACAAGCTGACCAATCACGAAAAATTCGAAAGCTTCGGCCTCTTTTCCCCGGATGGTTCCCGCGTGGCCTACTGGTATCCGCGCGACGGTGATCCCAACAACGAGAATGAGATCTTTGTGACCCAAACCGCGGGCGGCGACGGCTCGGACGCCACGCGCGCCATCGACCGCGATCTACTTCGCGTGATCTGGATGCCGGACGGCAACTCTCTTCTCGTGGGAGGGCATGACGGCACGCAGACTTCGCTCTGGCTGCAGCCTCTCGCAGGCGCCGCTAAGAAGCTCCTGCTTGGCGATATCAGCCCCTCGTGGCTGTTCTGGGTGGATGCCTACGTCGGCCGCAAGGGCGAGATCGCCTTTACCGGCAGCACGCCAACGCAGCCTTCGGAGCTGTATTACATGGCTTCTGCCAACGACAAGCCTAAACGTCTGACCGACTTCAATCACGAAATCGCCTCGCTGGCTCTTGGCAAAGCCGAGAGATTTGAATGGAAAGCGTCGGAAGGTTTCCAGGAAGACGGCGTGCTCTTCTATCCGCCCGAATTCCAGAAGGACCGCAAATATCCATTGGTTTTGATTATTCATGGCGGACCCACGGCTTCCACGACCACGCAGTTCAATTTTCTTTCTCAGTTGATGGCCACGCACGGGTATGTGGTGTTTTCGCCGAACTACCGCGGCAGCGACAACCTGGGTAATGCCTATCAGCGCGCCATCTGGAACGATGCCGGTGACGGCCCCGGGCGCGACGTAATTGCCGGGATTGATGCGCTCAAGAAGCGCGGCTTCGTTGATGAAACCAGAATTGGCGTCACGGGATGGTCCTACGGCGGATACATGACGTCCTGGCTCATCGGCCACTATCAAATCTGGAAGGCGGCGATGGCCGGCGCGCCGGTGACGGACCTCTACGACGAGTACAATCTCGCCGACGGCAACGTCTCCGCCCGTTACAGCTTCAAAGGTTCGCCTTACGTAGGAGAAAACCTGAAGGACTATCGCGCCCAATCGCCCATCACCTTCGCCGCGCAGATGAAAACGCCGACGCTCATCAT
>Ga0137409_10006497_pt1 | contig 12142 bp, 10 predicted proteins | sample CZODoug1_16funga_FD_122059 | JGI IMG/M metagenome (GOLD analysis project Ga0137409, IMG submission 122059) | Vadose zone soil fungal communities from Angelo Coast Range Reserve, California, USA - CZODoug1_16fungal (Hybrid Assembly) | ecosystem: Environmental > Terrestrial > Soil > Vadose zone... | reverse complement strand
TTCGCATAGGCCTGGATCTCCGTGACCAGGTAGCGCTGCACCTTGCCGATTTCCTCGTTGCGCCGGGTCGATGCATCGTCCTGGAACTCTCCGGCCTTGCGCGAAAACTCGCGCTGCTGGTCGCGCAGGGTCTTCTCGGCCTTGGCACGATCCGCTTCGGCCATGACCGCACCTTCCTTCTGCAACTTCTCGTCCCTCGCCTTGAGGTCGTTCTGCAAGGTCAGCAATTCGCGGCGCCGCGGCGCAAACTCGTTCTCGAGCGCGGCCATCGCAGTCTTGGTCTGCGGAGCGTCCTCCAGCAGCTTTTGAAAGTTGACGACGCCCATTTTGACTTCCGCGCCGGCCGGGTGCGCGGCGAGAATGCCGCAAAGACATAGGGCCAGGAACGAAATGCTGCGATTGAAAGTCGACATGTTGATGTTTAGGACCTCGAATAATGGTGGGTCAAAAGGCTTGACCGATAGAAAACTGAAAGCGCTCTGTTTCGTCGTTGAATCTGGTCGTGCTTCCGGGAAACGGATTTAACGGAATCCCGTAGGAAAAACGGAACAGGCCCAGCGGTGCCAGCCATTGCACCGCGATGCCCGTCGATCTCTTCAGGTTAGCATAGTCGAAGTGGTAAGTGACCGGGGTAATGTCGTCGGGGCCCAGGAACTTGACCTTGTTCCCGGTTTGGAACACGTTGCCGATGTCGTAAAACCAGCTGACCCGGGCGGCGCTGCGCCATTTGTCGGGTACCGGGAAAATCAACTCGGCACGATTGACCACGCGCAGATTTCCACCGAAAGGGTTCCCATAGCCGATATTGTCCTTCGGCCCCAGCCGGCTTTCCCGGTAGCCGCGCACACTGTCCGGACCGCCGGCATAATAATTCAAGTAGGGAGGCAAGGCCGTGGTGCTGCCCAGCGGCGACGCGTAGTCCACCGACGCGTTGAAGGCCAGCAGCCACTTGCGCCAGACGGGCACGTACTGCAGGTACTGGAAGTTCGACGTGTAGTAGCGGATGGAGCTGATCGGCATCGTGATCCGCCCCGACACCGCCAGATGCATGCCCCGGTCCGCGAACAGCGCGCGGTTGCGCGTGTCGAAGTTCCAGCCCCCCGTCAATTCATACGTGTAAAAGTCCGTCCCGTATACCGTGTAGGGGTTGTCAAGGGAATTGACGACGCCGTCGCCATTGGTATCCGCAAGGACCCGCGAGAAGGTGGACCCGTTCGATTTCACCCAGTCCACCGCCTGCTGAGCGCTGTACCCTTGGGACACCACCAGGGTGTTCTTGTTGGCGGAAACGCCGGCCTGCAGGTACTGATATTCCGTGATCGGATAGGACCACTGCACCGCACCCGTGATCTGCTTGGTGGAGAATGCAGACGACGCTGAAACGAATTGGGTGATGTCGCGGAAGGATATGGAACTGGTGCGCGCCACGCCGTCGATCGTCGTGTACGGATCCGTATGCGAGAACACATAGCTCTTGCTGTACTTGCCCGCGTTGATCTCCAGTGCGATGCGATCGCCGGTTCCCATGAAGTTGCTGTGCACGAAATTGCCGTTCAAGCTGAACTTCTGGGATTCCGAATAGCCGATGCCTCCGCCGAACTGACCGGGCAACCCTTCCTTGATGTTGTAGTCCACGTCCACCAGATCCGCGCTGCCGGCGACCGGCTTGTTCTCGAACTCGACCTTCTCGACATAAGGCAGGCGCTGCAGACGCTCCTTGGAGCGCTCGATCGCGGAGTTCGACAGCCACCCGCCCTCGAGTTGCCGCATCTCGCGGCGCAGCGTCTCGTCGTTGATGGCGGTGATGTTGTTGAAATTGATGTGCCGCACGTAGACGCGGTTGCCCGGTTCGATGAAGAACGTGAGGGAGACGGTTTTCTTGTCGTTGTCGGGCGTGGGCACCGGATCTATCTTGGCAAACGCGTAGCCGTCGGCTCCGAGGCGGTAGCTCATCAGTTCCTGCGAACTGGTCACGGCCTTGCGCGAGAAGATGTCGCCGGGCTTGATGAGCAGCAGCGCGCGCAGCTGCGATTCCGGAACGACCATGGTGCCGGCGAGCTTGATTTCCGACACCTTGAAAACGTCGCCCTCGGTCACGTTCACCGTGATGTACATGTCGTCTTTTTCAGGCGCGATGGCCACCTGCGTCGACTCGATCTGGAAGTTCGCGTAGCCGCGATCCATGTAGTAGGAGCGGAGTTTTTCCAGGTCCCCGGTCAGGGACTCGCGGGAATATCGGTCGTCCTGCTTGTACCATGACAGCCAGTTCGGCGTCTTCAATTCGAAGCTTTCGAGGATGTCCTTTTCCTTGAACTTGGTGTTGCCGACCAGGTTGATCTGTTCGATCTTCGCGCGCTTGCCTTCCTTGATGTCGACGATCACATCGACCTTGTTGCCCGGCAGATCGGTGATCTTGGTGTCGACGCGGACGGCATATTTTCCGCGGCTGAAGTATTGATCGGTGAGGTACTGCTTCACTTCGTCGAGCACCGACCGGTCGAAGGTCTTTCCGGTCGCCAGGCCGACGTTCCGCAGGCTTTTCTGCAGATCCTCGGTCTTGATGTCCTTGTTGCCCTTGAGTTCGAACTTGGCGATCGAGGGGCGTTCGATCACGACCACCAGCAGCGTGTTGCCGTCGCGGCGCAATTCCACGTCGCGGAAAAATCCCGTGGCATAGAGCGCACGCATGGCCTCGCCGATCCGCTGCCCGTCCAGATGATCGCCGATGTTCACCGGCAGATAATTGAAGACCGTGCCTTCCGAGATTCGCTGCAGCCCCTCCACACGAATGTCGCCGACGGTGAAGGATTCCTGCGAAGCTTGCGCCTGCGCCTGGAGACTCCCCAGCGGCTGGATGGCGAGCGCCACCAAGCCGAACAACCTTAATTCAAGCCGCACGCGACAACGACCGACTGCAATCTCGATAAGTCATGATTTTCCGTTAATTTAAATGTCTAGAAATATCGTTATAAAACGCGAGGCTCATCAATACGACCAGCAGCGCAATCCCGACCTGCTGTCCGAAATTCTGCGCACGTTCGGAGAGCGGGCTGCCCTTCACCGCTTCCACCAGTTGATAGACGATCTGTCCGCCGTCGAGCAGCGGCACCGGCATCAGATTGAGCACTCCCAGGCTCACGCTGATGATGGCAAGAAAGGAGATAAACGCCGTCAACCCGAGATACGCACTTATGCCGGCGAACTCGGCGATGCTGATCGGCCCGCTGATGTTCTTCGCCGAGACTTGTCCGGTGACGATCCGCCAGAGCATCTGCACGGTCAGCGAGGACATGTCCCAGGTCTTGACGACGCCCAGAACCACCGCATCGACCGGCCCGGAGCGGCGCATCGCGAGCAGGCCCGGCGGCCATACCCGGGTGCCCTCGGCGAGCATGACGCCGAGCCGCCCGATGGCCCGCCCCTGCTCCATGACCCGCACCACGGTCGCCACGATACGCAATCGCGACCCACCGCGCTCCACTTCAATCGAAATATCGCGGCCCGGGGCGCTCGACACCATGGATTGGAAGTCCATCATGTTGACCACCGGCTGCCCGTCCACCGACAGGATTCGATCACCCGGGCGCAGGCCGGCCCGTGCGCCCGCGCTGTCCGGCGGGGCGTCCTGAATCACCGTCTTGGCGCTCCACGTCGCCAGTTCGAAGCCGAGACCCGGCATTAGTCTGCCCGGCTCGGTCATTGCGACCCGGTCTTCGGTCACGCGCAGCACGACGGATTTCTCGCTGCCGGCGCGCTTCACCTTGAGGGGCAACAAACCGTCGCCGGAAAAGCGGCGGATCAGCGCAATCTGCAGGTCCTCGACATCGTCGACGTTCCGATCGCCGACCCGCACGATCTCGTCGCCGCGCTGCAGTCCCGCCGCGGCGGCGGGGCTGTCCAGCCGCACCTGTCCGACCACCGGCTTTACCACCTGCGATCCGGCCATGGCCAATACCGCGTAGAGCACTGACGCGAAAATCAGATTCATCGCCGGGCCGGCGAGCAGCACGGCGATGCGATGCCAGACGGGTCTGCGGGTGAATGAGCGATGCAGTTCCGAAGGGAGGACCTCCCCCTCCCGCTCATCGAGCAGCTTCACGTAGCCGCCCAGGGGAATTGCCGCCACGCAATACTCGGTGCGGTCGGCGTCCCGCCCGACCCGCATCAACAGCGGCTTGCCGAACCCGATGCTGAAGCGCAACACTTTGAATCCGAGTTTCTTTGCCACCCAATAGTGGCCGAATTCGTGGACCGCGACCAATATCCCGATGGCCACCAGAAAAGCGGCTATGAAAATCATAATTCTCATGCGAAGGCTCCAGCGCTAGGCTCAATCAAGGCAACCGCCAGACGTCTCGCGGCAGCATCGGCGGCGAACACGTCCTCCAGAGCCTTGACGGAGGACGAACCGAGGCGCTGCAATACCTTGTCAATGACCGTCGCAATGCCGGTAAAGTTCAAGCGCCGCTCAAGAAACGCCTGCACGGCAACCTCGTTGGCGGCATTGAGCACCGCCGGCGCGGTGCCCCCGGCACGCGCCGCCGCTCTCGCTATGTCAAGGCTGGGGAAGCGCACATGATCGGGCGGCTCGAAATCGAGCCGTCCGACGATGGTCATGTCGAGCGATTGTACACCGGAAACAACACGCTCCGGCCACGCCAGCGCCTGGGCGATCGGCGTGCGCATGTCCGGCGCCCCCAGCTGCGCCAGCAGCGAGCCGTCGGCATATTCGACCAACGAGTGCACCAGACTTTGAGGATGCACGACCACCGAGACCTGCGTCTCGGGGAGGCCGAACAACAGCGTCGCCTCGATGACTTCGAGCCCCTTGTTCATGAGGGTTGCCGAGTCGACGGAGATCTTGCGGCCCATTTTCCACTTGGGATGATTGCATGCTTCGTCGGGGGTCACCTGCGGCAGCAGCGACAAATCCGTGACGCGAAACGGGCCGCCCGAAGCCGTCAGGATCACACGAGTCACTCCGCGCGCGGTATCCCCCGGCAGGTAGCCCCCCGGCATGCATTGAAATATCGCGTTGTGCTCGCTGTCGATGGGAATGATTTCGGTGCCGGCGCGGTGTACCTCATCCATCAGAAGCTGACCCGCCATCACCAGGGCTTCCTTATTGGCGAGCAGTACCCGCTTGGCGGCGCGCACCGCGGCAAGCGTCGGCAGAAGTCCCGCCGCTCCGACGATCGCGGCCATGACCACCTGTACGTTGTCCCCGGTCACGGCAACGCTGAGCGCTTCGACGCCGGATTCGACCCGAGTCTTCGAACCGGAACGCTCCAGCGCCGTCCGCGCCTGGCGAGCGGCCTCCGGATCGACGAGCACCACGACATCGGGTTCGAAACGCAGCGCCTGTTCCACCAGCGTCTGCCAGCTGCCGTAGGCCCCCAGCATCGCCACACGAAAACGGTCCGGGTGCAGGCCGATGACGGCCAGCGTGCTGCGCCCGATACTGCCGGTGGAACCCAGAATTGCGATGCCGCGGATGGTGTTCATTCGATGACTCCCGATCCGAACAGTCCCAATGCGTACAGCGGCGCGGCGGCCGTGACACTGTCGATCCGGTCGAGCAGTCCACCGTGCCCCGGCAACATATTCCCGCTGTCCTTCAATCCGGCGCCTCGCTTGAACATGCTTTCGGTCAGGTCCCCGATGACGGAGAAGATCCCGACGGCGCAGCCGAACATCACCCCGGCGGCCACGGGCAGTCCGAAATGCAGACAGCCGATGAGGGCGACCAGCGCCACGGCGGCGAAACCGCCGACGGCGCCCTCCCAGCTCTTGCCCGGGCTCACGCGCGGCGCCAATTTATGCCGGCCCAGACTGCGCCCCGCAAAATACGCGCCGATATCGGCCGCGAACACCAAGAGCAGCATCCACAGCACCATCTCGGGACCGCGCGCAAAGCCGCGCGCGGCGACCAGCACCCGGGCCAGAGCAATGAACGCCGGCACCAATACCGGTACGCCGCAGAAAAGTGCCAGCGCCGGCCGATGCAGTTCCGGGGCGGCGCAGAGCCACAACAGGGCGATGAGCCACCACACGCAAGCCGCCTTCAGCAGAATCAGCAGATGCGGCGGGTCGGCGCTCCAGGCCCACGCGGCGGCCAACAGCACCGCCATGGCTGCGGTGTACGCGATTCTCGAAGCACGGGCGCGCACGCCGAAGCCGGCCCATTCCCAGGCGGCCGCGGTGAAAACCACCGCAAAAACCAGCGCGGTCCACGGCGTTGGCAGCGCGAAGAGGCTGAAGAACAGTGCCGCCCCCAGAGCCGACGCGGTCAGGATGCGAATCCTAAGCATCGGCTTCGGCGGCGAGTTGCGCGGACGTCTTGCCGAAGCGCCGCTCGCGCTGCGCGAAGAACTTGAACGCCGCGTCGAGATGCCCCGCCGTGAACTCCGGCCACAGGACGTCGCAGAAATAGAGTTCGGTGTACGCGAGGTTCCACAACATGAAATTGCTGATTCGCTGTTCGCCGCCGGTTCGGATCAGCAGATCGGGATCCGGAATCCCCGCGCACGCGAGCCGGGCTGCGACATGCGATTCATCGATCTCGGAGGCGGGCAGCATGCCCGCGGCCACGTCGGCTGCGAGCGAACGGCATGCCTCGGTCAGGTCCCAGCGACCTCCGTAGGCCAGCGCCACGATCAACATCAAGCCGGTATTGGCCGCCGTCAGCTTCTCGGCATCGGCCATGCGCTGCGCCAGCGCGGTGCCCAATAGCTTCCGATCCCCCATGAAACGCAGCCGCACGCCGTTGCGGTGCAGATCCGCGACCTCCCGCTCCAGCGCATCCAAAAAAAGATTCATGAGCATTCCGACCTCATCGGGAGGTCTGCGCCAGTTCTCGCTGCTGAAGGCAAACAGCGTCAAATACCCGACATTGCGCCGCGCGCACCCCTCGACGATCTTGCGCACGACCTTGACGCTGGCGCGGTGGCCGGCCGGGCGCGGTAGGCCGCGCAGACGCGCCCATCGGCCGTTGCCGTCCATGATGATGGCGACATGCTTCGGCGATTCGGCCCTGGTGTTCACGGAAAATGCGGGTTCTGCATATAGGAATGCGGAGACAGGTCCTAGACCTGCATCAATTCCTTTTCCTTGTCGGCCATCGCTTGATCGATTTCCGCCACGTGCTTGTCGGTCAGCTTCTGAATGTCATCCTGCGCGCGGCGGTCCTCGTCCTGGGCGATCAGCTTTTCCTTGAGCATCTCCTTCAAGTCGTTCATCACCTCGCGGCGCACGTTGCGCACCGAGACTCGCGCAGCTTCCGCCTCGGAGCGCACGACCTTCGTGATGTCGCGCCGCCGCTCCTCGGTGAGCGCCGGCATGGAGATGCGGATCAACGTCCCAGCCGTATTGGGGGTCAGACCCAGATCGGACTTGTAAATCGCCTTCTCGATGATCGGAACCATGGCCTTCTCCCACGGCGTGACCGTGAGCGTCCGGGCGTCTTCAGTCGCCACGTTCGCCACCTGGTTCAGGGGCATCTCCGACCCGTAGTAGTCGACCTTGATGTGTTCGATCAGGCTGGTATGCGCCCGGCCCGTGCGCAGCTTCTTCAGCTGGTCCCTGAACGTGGACACGCATTTCGCCATGCGCAGCGCGGCGTCTTTCTTCAATTCGTCTAGCATGGTCCTTCCCCTAGTCAACTGGAAAAACTGGCCCGCGGCCGTTTTTGTGCCTCTCCATTGGGCTGCGCAGTCCCTGCTCCGCCCAAGCCCGGGGCGACCCTCCTTGGTCACCCGCTCGGCGCATGCGCCTCGCCCCTGGACGGCACCCTTCGGGTCGACCTCCGGTCGACCAAACGCGCTCCTGCGCGTTTGTCGGACATCAGCTCCGTTACCGCCGGCAAAAGGCGCGACTTTTGCCGGCTGGACCGTGCCATGGTTTATGCTCCGCAAACCCGGCAGTCTCTCAAGGCCCGGCGGAGACGACGGTGCCGACGTCCTCGCCCTGAACGATTCGCATGAGGTCGCCGGCATTGAACAGGTTGAACACCTGCAGCGGCAAGTTATTTTCCCGACACATGACGATGGCCGTGGCGTCCATCACGTTGAGGCGATCATTCAGCACCTTGTCAAAGGTCAGGTGCGTGTAGCGCTTCGCCTCGGGATTGAGATTCGGATCGGAATCATAGATTCCGTTGACCTTGGTGGCCTTCAGGAGAATCTCGGCATTAATCTCGATGGCGCGCAAGCTGGCCGCGGTGTCGGTGGTGAAGAAGGGATTGCCCGTGCCGGCGCCGAATATGACGACCCGCCCCTTCTCCAGATGGCGCACTGCCCGGCGCCGGATATAGTCCTCGCATACTTCGTTGATCCGCAGCGCCGACATGACCCGCGCATAGACCCCTTGGGCCTCGAGCGCATCCTGCATCGCCAGGGCGTTGATGACCGTGGCCAGCATTCCCATGTGATCCGCGGTCACTCGATCCATTCCAGCGCGCGCCAGACCGGCGCCGCGGAAGATGTTGCCGCCTCCCAGTACCACGGCCACTTGCACGCCCATCTGCGTCAGGTCGCGGATTTCGCCCGCAATGCGTTTCAGAATCTTCGGATCGATGCCGTAGTCTTCGCTTCCCAGCAGCGCCTCTCCGGACAATTTGACCAAAATTCTGCGGTAGCGTGCCGGGGCGTGGGCGGAAGCGTTCAGTGTGGTCATGGTCCCGTACCCTACTATAAAAGACCCCGCATGCGCGGGGTCCCTGAGTTCATCTTACAAGAGAGCATGTAATTGAGTCTCAATGCTTCCTGGGGCCGCCGTCGCCCGGACCCTTGTCGTGGTCCTTGTCCTTGTCCTGGGCTTTGACCTGGTCCATGACATCTTTCACGAAATCATCCTGTTTCTTTTCGATACCCGCACCCACTTCATAGCGGACGAATTTCACGACTTTGGCGCCGGCCTTCTTGACCAGCTTCTCCACCGTGGTATCGGGATCCTTGACGAAAGGCTGGCCCATGAGGGTAATTTCGGCCAGGTATTTGCGCAAACGGCCCTCGACCATCTTGGCGATGATATCGGGGGGCTTCTTCTCGCCCTTGGTCTGCTCGGTGAGGATCTCGCGCTCCTTGTCGAGCACCGCCGCAGGCACCTCGCTCGCGTCGATATACGCCGGGTTCACGGCGGCCACATGCATGGCCAGATCGCGCGCCAATGCCTCATCCCCGCCCTCGAGGGCGACCAGGCTGCCGATGCGGCCGCCGTGGATGTAGGTCCCGAGGGCCCCAGGAGCGCTGACTTTGACGAATCGGCGCACCGAAATGTTTTCGCCGATCTTGGCGATCAACGCGCGGCGCTGCTCCTCGAAACTGCCCGCGCCATTCGACGACGCCAGTAATGCCTCGAGAGTGCCCGGAGAGTTCGCCAGGGCCGTCTTGGCAAGTTCCCGCGCGAATGCCTGGAACTCATCGCTGCGGGCGACGAAATCGGTTTCACAATTGACCTCCACCAGCGCTGCACTCTTACCGCTGCGTTCGGCCGCGACGGTGCCTTCGGCCGCAATCCGCGCCGCCTTCTTATCGGCCTTGGCGAGTCCGGTCTTGCGCATGAGTTCGGCGGCGGCGTCCAGGTCACCCTTGGTTTCGACCAGCGCCTTCTTGCATTCCATCATGCCGGCGCCGGTCCGCTCGCGGAGTTGCTTGACTGTGTCTGCGGTAATATTCATGGTATTCAACACTGCCGTTGGCGGCAGCCGTCCTCACGTTCCTACAAGTCAAAGAGCAGGCGGCTCGCGGGATCGACCCGCACCTCGCCGAACGCCCATTTAAAGTCGCTAAGCGCCGAGCGGCATCAACCGCGCCTCGGTGCCCCCGTGCTGCGGCCCACCGGCCGCCGGCGCGGCGCGCTGGCCGGCCGGGTCTCGGCCGGAGCCGCATCGGCGACGTCGACATCGTCGATTTCCACGTCCTCCGCGGCGACGGTCGCGGCGGCAACGCCCGGAATCACGGTGACCGGTACCTTGCGGCGCGGCGGCGGCTTGCGGCCGCCGCGGGCGGGAGCCTGCTGCGGACGGCGTCCACTTCCAACACTGCGCTTCTTCGGGTTGCCCTCTTCGTCGAGTTCCACAAATTCGTCCTCTCCCACGGGGACTTCGGGCAGCGAGGCCTTCCCTTCCAGCACCGAGTCGGCGACGCCGGCGGCGTATAGCAAGATGGCGCGCATGGCGTCGTCGTTGCCGGGAATCACGTAGTCGATGCCGTCCGGCGAGCAATTGGTATCGACCACGGCGACCACCGGGATCCCCAGTTTCTGCGCCTCGTGGATCGCGATTTCCTCGTGACCCACGTCGATGACGAACAAGGCGTCGGGCAGCGCGGTCATGTCACGGATGCCGCCCAGGCTGCGCAGCAATTTGTCCATTTCACGGCGCAGCATCTGCGCCTCTTTCTTGCCGCGGCGGTCGAGGGAACCGTTCTGCGCCATTTCGTCCAATTCGTTCAACCGTTTGATGGATTGACGAATGGTCTTGAAATTCGTGAGCATGCCGCCCAGCCAGCGCTGGTTCACATAGGGCATGTTGCAGCGTGCGGCCTCTTTTTGGACGGCATCGCGGGCCGACCGCTTGGTGCCCACGAACAATATCTTGCCGCCTTCCGCGGCAACGCCCTTGATGAAGGCCGAGGCCTGTGCGTACAGAGGCTGGGTCTTCTCGAGGTTGATGATGTGGATCTTGTTTCGTTCTCCGAAAATGAACGGGGCCATTTTCGGGTTCCAGAAGCGGGTTTGATGCCCAAAATGGACGCCCGCTTCCAGCATCTGTCGCATAGACACGCTGGTCATCGTTAAATCTCCTGGTCGGGTTGAGCCTCCGCGCATCCCAATCGGCAACCCGTCGAACCCTTGCAATGGCCCAAAAAGCCTATAATACAAGGGAAGCGCCGGGCACCCGGCCGATTGTGACGACACGCGTGCGGGGTTGTTAAAAATAGCCGCGCTTTATACCATGAACACCCACCGGAAATAAAGTTTAAGGGCGCCATGAACGTGACCATCAAATCTCCCGCGGAACAGGACAAAATGCGGGCCGCGGGCCGGTTGGCAGCCAGCGTGCTGGACATGATCGAACCGTTCGTCCAGCCCGGGGTGACCACCGATGAGCTCGACAAGCGCTGCCACGACTTCATCGTCGATGAGCTCAAGTCGATCCCGGCCAATCTCAATTACCGGGGGTTTCCGAAGACCATTTGTACCTCCGTCAACCACGTGGTCTGCCATGGCATCCCCGGGGACAAGAAGTTGAAGTCCGGCGACATCGTCAACATCGATGTCACGGTCATTCGCGACGGCTTTCATGGGGATACCAGCCGGATGTACTTCGTGGGCTCCGCCCCCATACTGGCCCGGCGACTCTCGGAGACCTGTCACGAAGCGATGTGGCGGGGCATCCGCGAGGTCAAGCCGGGTGCGCGCCTGGGCGATATCGGCCATGCGATCCAGACTTACGCCGAAAGCAACCACTTTTCGGTGGTGCGCGAATATTGCGGACACGGCATCGGCCGGGTCTATCACGAGGACCCTCAGGTGCTGCACTACGGCAAGCCGGGTACCGGCCTGGAGCTCACGACGGGCATGACTTTCACCATCGAACCCATGATCAACGCCGGCCGCCGCGACGTCCGGCTGCTGCCCGACGGTTGGACGGTGGTCACCAAAGACCAATCGCTGTCGGCTCAATGGGAGCACACAATCCTCGTGACGGACGTCGGCTTCGAGGTGCTCACGCTAAGCGCGGCCGACGCGCTTCCCGCCGCTGCGGCGGCCTCTTGAACGCCCGCAACACCTTCCTCGATCCACCTGCCGATTGGGCCTACCTGACGGCCGCACCCGAGGCCCTGCAGGGTGGACAGTTCTCCCCCATCATTTTTCGCCAGGTGCTGGAACACGGCACGGAACTGCTGAAAGAACGCTTCGTCGCCGATGAAGCCGTTGAAGACCTGGTGCGGGACCGCGCCCGGCTCGTCGACATCGCGCTGCGCGCCGCATGGATCTGTCATGCGGGCAAATTCGCGGACGATCTGGCGCTCGTGGCGGTGGGCGGCTACGGGCGCGGCGAGCTGCATCCGAGCTCGGACATCGACATCATGGTGTTGCTGCCGAAAAGCGATTCGGCGGACTGGCAGCCCGACATCGA
>Ga0137409_10006496_pt1 | contig 12143 bp, 9 predicted proteins | sample CZODoug1_16funga_FD_122059 | JGI IMG/M metagenome (GOLD analysis project Ga0137409, IMG submission 122059) | Vadose zone soil fungal communities from Angelo Coast Range Reserve, California, USA - CZODoug1_16fungal (Hybrid Assembly) | ecosystem: Environmental > Terrestrial > Soil > Vadose zone... | reverse complement strand
AAGGGCCCTCTGAATGCGCGGATGACGGGGCCTTATAACTACTTCGACCCTGCCTGGCACCCGTACTACCACGGCACCGATGCACACACCATGCAGTCGGTGTCGAAGACGGTCACCTCCGCGACCATTGGTGTTGCCATGGCGCGCGGCGACTTCAAGACGCCGTTATCGACCCCCGTGCTGCACTACTTTGACGAGACCAAGATCAAAAATGTCGATGCGCGCAAGCGCCGCATGAGCGTGCGCGATCTGTTGACCATGACCAGCGGACTGGACTGGAATGAGAATCTCCCGTACGCCGATCCCGCCAATCCGGCCGACCTCATGGAAGCCTCCGACGACTGGGTGCAATTCGTCATCGATCGGCCGATGAAGGAGGAACCGGGAAAGGTGTTCGCCTATTCCAGCGGCGCGACAGAACTGCTGGCGCACATATTCAAGCGTGAAACCGGGATCGATATCGAAGACTACGCGCGCAGCCATTTGTTCGGACCGCTCGGCATCCGCGATTATTTCTGGAAGCGCACTCCGCTCGGGGTCGTCGACACCGAGGGCGGCCTGTACCTGCGCGCGGCGGATCTGGCCAAAATCGGACAGCTATACCTGAACGACGGACGCTGGAATGGACAACCGCTGATGACCTCGGATTGGATCAAGGAATCGCTGATCCCCAGGATCGACGCGGGCGAGGGCTTCCAATACGGCTATCAATGGTGGTTGCTGCCATACGGCGAACCCAAACGATTGGCCTGGGTGGCCCGGGGCATGGGCGGTCAACGCCTGATCATTTTTCCCGGGGAACACTTGATCGTCGTGTCCACGGCCTGGCACATCTTGAAAGAAGCATCCATTGAGTTCGACGTGGTACGGCGGCTGCTGCCCGGCGTGCATGCATACGAATGCGGGCTGCCGGCGACGACGCATTCGCAATGAATCACCCGCTGCAGTGCCGCTGCGGAACGTTGCAGGGATATGTCGCCCGTTCAAGCGGCGTGAACCGCTGCGTGTGCTATTGCCGGGACTGCCAAGCCTTCGCGCACTTCTTGGGCCATGCGGGTGAAATTTTGGATGGCGACGGCGGCACGGATGTGATTCAAACCCGCGCCGCAAACGTCACGTTCACGCAGGGCAAGGATGCTCTTGCCTGCATGCGGCTCACGCCGAATGGTCTGCTGCGTTGGTATGCGGCATGTTGCGACACCCCGGTCGGCAATACCCTGGCCAGTTCCAAGATTTCATTCGTCGGCTTGGTTCACAACTGCCTGGAGAGCGGGGGCCCGGCGCTGGCCGAATCCTTCGGCCCTGTTCGGGCGCACGTGAACACGCAAAGCACCCAGGGAAAGGTGACATCGAGTTCGCTCGCGTTGGTTGCGGTCATCCTGCGGTTCATGGCCTTGGTGGCGCGGGCGCGCATCGACGGCAGCTACAAGCTTTCCCCCTTCTTCAAGAGGGACACGGGCGAGCCGATTGTCACCCCTGCGGTACTCAGCCCCGGGGAGCGGGACAACCTGCTGCGCATTGTGGATGGTGCCGTGCAGTCTTAGCGCTCGAATTTCGTCGACAGAATGATCGATGAAGTCGTGCGCTCCACGCCGTCGAGCGCGCCGATGCGGTCGATGACCTCGTCCATCTCGGCGACGGACGCGGCGGCAGCGACGGCGATCAGATCCACGTCGCCGCTCACCGAATGCAGCACCCGCACCTGGGCGATGGTCCGAAGCGCGGCGGTGACGGCGCGTGCTTCCTTCGGACCCACCTTGATCATGACATGCGCGCGCACCGCGCCGAGGTCGTGTTCCGGCGCGAGGACGACCCCGTAGCCGACGATGACGCCCTGCTTCTCCAGCCTCTCGATGCGGCTTTGGACGCTGGTGCGTGAGCGCCCCACCAGCCGCGCCAACTGCGCGGTCGAGGCACGGCCATTGTCGCGCAAGGCCTGCAGCAGCTTTTCGTCGATGACATCCATGGCGTTTCGCAGGTTAAACCCTACATAGTGCCTACTTTACCCCTTTAGAATGTCTAAATCGACCCTACCATTCGTAGGGGGTCCGGTCGAGAATGGCGGCCATCTTTGGGTGGGGGCGGCATGAAAGACATCGTTATCGTAGGTGCGGGCAAGATTGGATCCATGATTGCGGAACTGCTGGGCGGATCCGGTGACTATTCGGTCACGGTCGTCGATCGTTCGCAGCAACAACTGGATCGTCTCGAGACCTCCGCCGCCATCGCCAAGATCGCTGGCGACATCACTCAGGGCGACGCCTTGCGCAAAATACTCACCGGCAAGTTTGCCGTGCTGAGTGCCGCGCCCTATCACGCAACTCGCACTATCGCGGAAGCCGCCAAGAGCGCCGGCGCCCACTATCTGGATTTGACCGAGGATGTGGCCAGCACCCGGGTGGTGAAACAGCTTAGCGCCGGTGCGCGCACGGCGTTCATCCCGCAGTGCGGACTGGCGCCGGGATTCATCACCATCGTGGCAAGCGATCTGGCGGCGCGTTTCGACGCGCTGCACGACGTGCGCATGCGCGTCGGCGCACTGCCGAAGTTTCCCTCCAATGCGCTCAATTACAATTTGACCTGGAGCACCGACGGCGTCATCAACGAGTACTGCGAGCCCTGCGAGGCCATCGTCAATGGGCAGTTGCGCGAAACTCAGCCCCTCGAGGAGTTGGAAGAATTTTCTCTCGACGGCATTTTGTACGAGGCATTCAACACTTCGGGCGGCCTCGGCACTCTTTGCGAAACGCTCTCCGGCAAGGTACGCAACCTGAACTACCGCACCATCCGCTATCCGGGCCACGCAGCCATCATGAAGGCGCTGCTCAACGACCTGCGCCTGCGCGATCGGCGCGAACTGCTCAAGGACATTCTGGAGAATGCCGTCCCGATCACGCTGCAGGATGTGGTGATCGTGTTCGTCACCGTCAGCGGCCTGCGCGGCGGTCAGCTCATGCAAGAGACCTACGCCAACAAGATCTACGCGGCACCGTTGGGCGGCCGCGTCCGCAGCGCCATTCAAATCACCACTGCAGGCGGCATCTGCGCGGTGCTCGACATGCTGAGCACGGGCAAACTGCCGCAATCCGGGCTGATCCGGCAAGAAGACATCAAGCTGCCGGCATTCCTCGCGAACCGCTTCGGCCGATGCTATGCCATGGCGGCGCCGGCGGCCGCCAACGCCGCCTGACCGTGAGCGACCTCGGGCGCCTGATCCGAGCGATCGCCGGCGAGCCGGCGGCGGCGGACATTTTGGACACGCTGCAATTCGACCACGCTCTTCTCGCGGAAAGCCCGCGTGAATTGACGGCTCCGGCCGTGAGCCGCGCCGTCTTCGCCATGGCGATCAATGCGTTGCTGTTCCAGGACTTGCTCGACCGGGTACCGAGCGGCGCAGCCTATGTCGCAGACCGGCGCCGCTCGCATCAGCGCATTACTTTCGATCATGGGGCGCTGCGCACCGTGCGCTTCGCGAAGGGTCCGACCGGCGCATTGCCGGCGGGCATCGGCGCGTTCGCCCGGATCTTGGAGCCCTTGGGCTATACGTCAGCGGGCGTCTATCCGCTGGACCGGCTGCAAATGACCGGACACGCCTTCGCGCACCGCGAATTCAGCCACACCATGCCGCAATTCTTCATCAGCGAGCTGCATGTAGAACGCTTCTCGGCCGAATTTCAAGCCGCAGCCGTCCGCGTGTTCGGCGCCAGCGTCGATCCGTTGTCGCATCGCGCCCGCGCCGCGCTGCAAGCGTTCGCAGAGCAGGGAAATTGCGAATTCGGAACCGCCGCCGCGGCGTTGCCTGAAATTCTCGCGGCATTTCGCCGCTGCCACGACGCACCGACTCTCGCCGACTACCAGGTGCTGTTGGCGGAGTCGGCGGAGGCCGCGTGGATGGCGACCGAGGGTTGCGCCTTCAATCACGCCACCGACCGCGTGGCCGATGTCGACGCCGTCGCCTGCGAGCAGCGCGCCTTGGGCCGTCCCATCAAGGACAGCGTCGAGGTGTCGCGCAGCGGATCGGTGCGCCAAACGGCCTTCAAGGCAGACCCGGTCGCCCGCACCTTCGGCACCGACGACGGTGGAACGACGCTGACTGTACCCGGATCGTTCTACGAGTTCATATCCCGGGACGTGATCGCGACCGCCGACGGCACGCGTCAATTGGATTTGCGCTTCGACAGCATGAATGCCGAGGGCATTTTCAAGATGACTGCGGCTGCCTGAGGAAGGCCGCGATATCGGCGAGGGTCGGCGCGCGGCCGCGGGCCGGCAGACTGAGCGCCGCCACCGTGTCGGCGTGCACCAGATTGGGATACAGCTTCAAGGTGGCCGGCACGCCGGCCGCGTGCAGCGCGGCCGCGAAATTGATCGAGTTCTTGGGCCGCACCGTCTCGTCGCCCTGGCCGTGTATCAACAGCATGGGCGGTGCGCCGGAGCGCACGAAATTGATGGGTTGCGACTGCGGGTAGTTCTCCGGCGGTCCGAACATGTCTTGAACGTCCGCCTCCTTGAGAGGCAGGAAATCATAGGGTCCCGACAAGCCGATGACGCCCGCAATCGACGGCGGCGGCTGCCCATCGGCGGCGAAATACCGCGGGTCGAGCGTCACCAGGGCTGCCAAATGGGCGCCGGCCGAGTGACCCGTCAGGTACAGCCGATTTACGTCCGCGCCATACTCTCCGGCATGCAGCGCCGCCCATCGGCCGGCGCGCGCGGCATCGTCCATGAAACCGGGCATTTTCACGTCCGGATACAGGCGGTAGTTCGGCAGCACGGCGACGCATCCCAATTCGGCCAGCGCCGCGCCGACGAAGCGATACTCCGACTTGTCGCCGAAGCTCCAACGGCCTCCATGCCAGAAGACCACGAGCGGGCGCGCCGTAGGTGGCGCAGAATCCGTCGCGGATTTTGGCTCCGGCACATAGACATCCAGGCGATGCCGCGGGTGGCTGCCGTAAGCGATATTCGCGTGCCGCCGATGGGCGCCGAAGGAGGCGGGCACATTTGCGGCCATGAACGCAAGCTTGCCGCAGCCGGCGGACAGCGCCGCAAGCAACCCCGCGAGTGCAGTGCGGCGCGACACGCCGGCCCCGTTACCGGCAGGCATGAGTGGCCCGCCCGGCCTCATCGAGCAGGCCATGTTGAATCAACCAATCGCGCGCATCTTGCGCGTCCTCGGCGAGCCAAGCCGCGGCGCTTCCCAACCTGAAACTGTATCCCCACTCATCCATATCGCGGCACATTCGCTGCTTGCCGACCTGCGGCAGCGAGTCCGCGAGCACCAGTTGCAGGTAGCACACGGCGCTTTCCTCGGCATCGTCTCCGCCCGCGTCCGTGTCCAAACCAGCGCGGCGTTCCGGCGTCATGCAGATGAAATGCGCGCTTTCGTGCAGCACCGAGTGCACCGGCGTATCGAGCCGCGCAAAAATCTCCGCGCCGATCAGGCCCGCTTCGCGTTCTCCCCAGTACGATCCCGGAATCACTTCCTCAGGCGACACCAGGTGCAATTGCAAGCCATAGCGGTCCAGGAGCAGTTCGAGACTCATTCTATCAATGGCGTTGACCAGCAACACGCCGATCGCACCAGCCGCTATTTCAAGCTCGTGAGCCGGCGCATCGCAATGGCAACCAGGTCGCGCGCCATTTGTTGCCGCAAGATGTCCGCTTCGTGTTCCTTTGCGAGCAACACATTCTCCTGGAAACTGTAATCCTTCGACAGACTGATGGTCTGCGGTGCCAGCAATAGTTTGTCGGTGCCCAGCACCGCGAAAGTCACCGTGTAGGTCAGCTCGTACTCGGTCGGGATGTTGGTCGCCGACACCGACAGGGTGCGTTGTTCGACCAGGTCCTTGCTCACGTCGATCGATGCGGTCGAGTTCGCGCGCACCTGCTGCATGGTCGCTCCGGCGCTCTTCAGCTGGTGCTCGAACTCGCGCGAGAAATCGGTGTAGGGATCTTTCAGCGACAGATAGGGGCGCGCCAGCACCCCCGGCAGGGGATCGCTGCCCGCCAACCGAAAGCCGCAGGCGGACAAGGCGACAGCGCCGCCGAGCACCAGGATGCCGCGGCGGGCGCGCACATTGACGATTGTCATGGTGCGATTACACCACGATGTTGACGAGCTTACCTGTCACGATGATGACTTTGCGAACCTCGCCGGCGCCCAGGAACTTTTGCACATGGGGATCGGCGAGCGCCGCGGCCCGCACCGTACCCTCGTCGGCGCCGACCGCCACCGTGATATGCCCGCGCAACTTGCCGTTGACCTGTACCACCATGGGGATCGACGAAGTCTGCAATGCCTCAGGATCGACCGGCATCCAAGGCTCGTCGATCAATGCCGTGCGATGGCCCAGCGCATGCCACAGCGCATGGGTGACATGCGGGATGATGGGCGACAGGCCGAGCACGGCGATTTCCAAGGCCTCCTGCCTCACACTGCCATCCTGCGGCGAATTCTGCCGGGAGCCGTGGGATGACTTCGCCAGCGCATTCAACAGCTCCATTGCCGCGGCTATCGCCGTATTGAACGTGCGGCGGCGGCCGATATCGTCGGTGATCTTCGCCAAGGTCTGGTGCGCCTGGCGCCGGATCGTTCGTTGTCCTTCGGTGAGGGCAGCCTTGTCGAGGGCGGCTGGCGTACCCTGCATCACGTGATCATGGACCGCCTTCCAAAGGCGTTTGATGAATCGCGAGGCGCCCTGCACACCCTCGTCCGACCACTCGAGCGTTTGCTCCGGCGGTGCGGCAAACATGGTGAACAGGCGCGCCGTGTCGGCGCCGAATTCGTCCACCAAAGCCTGCGGGTCGACGCCGTTGTTCTTGGACTTGGACATGGTGACGACGCCGCCCGATTCAACTTCCTCGCCGTCGGAGCGCAGCACGGCAATGCGCCGCTGCGCCGTCGGATCCAAAGTCACTTCCACGTCGGCCGGATTGAAGTACTCGGCGCGGCCGCCCGCCGGCTTGCGGAAAAATACTTCATTCAACACCATGCCCTGGGTAAATAAATGGGCGAACGGTTCCTTGAAGGCAACCATTTCCAATTCCCGCATGCACCGCGTCCAGAAGCGTGCGTACAGCAAGTGCAATATCGCGTGCTCGATGCCGCCGATGTATTGATCCACCGGCGCCCAGTACTGAACCCGCGCGTCCAGCATGGCTTTATCGTTGTCGGGACAGGCAAAACGCAGGAAATACCAAGAGGAGTCCACGAAGGTATCCATGGTATCGGTTTCGCGCCGCGCGTCGCCGCCGCAGCGCGGGCAGGCAACGGCGAGCCAGGCCGCGTCCTTGAGCAGCGGATTGCCGCTGCCGTCGGGCACGAGATCCACCGGCAAGACCACCGGCAGCTGCTCGTCCGGCACGGGCACGGTGCCGCAGGCGCCGCAGTGAATCATGGGGATCGGACATCCCCAATAGCGCTGCCTGGAGATCCCCCAATCGCGCAGGCGCCAGGTGGTCTGCTTTTCGCCCAACCCTAAGCGGCTCAAGTCCGCGGCGATGGCCTCGATCGCGGCTTGAAACTCCAGACCGTCGTACGCTCCGGAATTGACGCAGCGGCCATGCTCGGCATACCAAGGCGCCCACTCATTCGAGGAATATTCACGGCCCCCGACGTCGATGACCTGCTTGATCGGCAAATGATATTTTTTCGCGAATTCGAAATCCCGCTCATCGTGCGCGGGCACTCCCATGACCGCGCCGTCGCCGTAGCTCATGAGCACATAGTTGCCGACCCACACCGGTATGGCCTCGCCGCTGATGGGATGACGCACGGTAAGGCCGGTCGGGATGCCTTTTTTCTCTTGGGTTGCGAGTTCCGATTCGATGGCCGGGCCGCGCTTGCATTCCTCGATGAACGCCGCGAGTTTAGGCTGGCGGCGCGCGGCATAGGTCGCAAGCGGATGCTCCGCCGCGACCGCGCAGAACGTGACGCCCATGAGCGTATCCGCGCGCGTGGTAAACGCGTGCAAGACGCCTGGCCCCCCGATGTCGTACGGAAACCCCAGGCGCACGCCCACGCTCTTGCCGATCCAGTTCGCCTGCATGGCGCGCACGCGTTCCGGCCATCCCGGCATCTCCTTCAAGGAGTCGAGCAAATCCTCCGCATAGGCCGTGATCTTGAGGTAGTACATCGGGATTTTACGCTTCTCGACCAGCGCACCGGTGCGCCAGCCGCGGCCGTCGATCACCTGCTCGTTGGCGAGCACGGTCCGGTCGACGGGATCCCAATTCACCGACCCGGTTTTCTGATACGCAATGCCCTTCTCCAGCATGCGCAGGAACAACCATTGATTCCAACGATAGTATTCGGGCCGGCAGGTGGTGAGTTCCCGGCTCCAATCCAGTGCGAAGCCCAAGGATTTGAGCTGCGTTTTCATGTACGCGATGTTGTCGAAGGTCCACTTCGCCGGCGGTACACCGTTTGCCATGGCCGCGTTTTCGGCCGGCAAGCCGAAGGCATCCCACCCCATGGGCTGCAGGACATTTCTGCCCTGCATGCGCATGAAGCGCGACAGCACATCGCCGATGGTGTAGTTGCGCACATGTCCCATATGCAAGCGGCCGCTTGGATAAGGGAACATGGACAGGCAATAATACTTCTCGCGTGTGCTGTCTTCCCCAGCCTCGAAGCAGCGCTTGCGGTCCCAATACTGTTGTGCCTCCGCTTCGACAGCGGCGGGTTCGTATCTTTCTTGCATGATTGGGCCCCAGAATACCCGACAGCCCCGCGGCCGTGAACTCAAATGACCTTGGATTAAGGATGCTTAAGCTCAATTTCTACGCTGCCTTCGGCCTTGCAACATTCAGCGGCTGCCTTTGGTTCCTGGCGGTCACTCCCTTCGATCTATCGCCGCTGGCCTGGATTGCGGCGGTTCCGATGCTGCTCGCCGTCGACCGGGCGCCCTTCAAGCAGGCGTTGTTCCTCGGCTGGTGGGCCGGAGTCGTCGAAACCGGCGGCGGCTTCTACTGGCTGATCGATGTGATGCAACGCTTCGCGCAATTCCCATGGATTGCGGCCGCCCTGGTGTTTCTGGTGTTTTGCGCCGCGCGGGCACTCATATTCCTGTTGTTCACCGCCATCGTCTGCGGCATTCGCCGGCGCCGCCGCGTGCCCATGACCCTGCTCGCACCCATCGTCATGGTCAGCAGCGAACTTCTGGTGCCGCAGCTGTTTCCCTGCGGCCAGTGGATTTCTCAAGCCTGGAATCCGCACGTGATTCAGATCGCCGAATTCACCGGGCCTCTCGGCGTGACGGCCCTGCTGATGGTGGTCAATGGCGCCCTGTATGACTTATGGGCGGATGGACGGGCCGCGCGCTATCGCGCCATGGCGGCGGCGGCGCTGCTCGGGGCCGTGCTTCTCTTCGGAGTGGTGCGCATGCGTCAAGTGGATGCCGTCGTGGCCCAGGCGCCGCGCCTCAGGATAGGCCTGGTCCAGCCGAATTTTGCCTATACGGTGGATGGCGAGTTCTCCCGCGACGAGGCCATTCGCCAGTTGACCTCCTTGCAATCCGAATCCACCCGTCTGCAACAAGCCGGCGCGCAACTCCTGGTGTGGAGCGAAGGCGCCTATCCCGTGACCCTGCCGCGGGATTTCGCCGCCGACCTCCCGCCTGAGTCGCTCGGCATGATTCGCCGCGGATTCGACATCCCGGTGGTCGTCGGCGCCGACATGTACGATCCGCAACACGAAGATGCCTTCAATTCGGCCATTCTGCTCGACGGCAACGGTCAAGCAGCGGGGCATTACGACAAGGTGCGGCTGCTGGCCTTCGGCGAATACATTCCGGGCATCGAAACCTTTCCCTGGCTGCGCAAGTTCCTGCCGCCCGGGACGGGCCGCTTCACCGCCGGCAAGGGGCCGGGAGTGCTGACGCTGCAGGAGCCCGGTGGGCGCATTTGGAAACTCGGCCCGGTGATTTGCTACGAAGACATTCTGCAAGGCTTCTTGCAGGACCTCGGACAGCTGCATCCCAACCTGCTCGTCAACCTCACCAGCGACTCCTGGTTCGGCGCCGACACCGAACCCTGGGAGCATCTGGCGCTGGCGGTGTTCGCGAGCGTCGAGCTTCGGGTCGGCATGGTGCGCGCGGTCAATTCCGGTGTTTCTGCATACATCGATCCGAACGGCCGCCTGCTGCAAAAAACCTACGCCGACGATCCTTATCGGCATCCGCATCCCGAGGACGGCATGATCGTCGCCGCGCCGTGGATGGCGGGCGGCCGCACGCTGTACGTCGCCGTGGGCAATCTGTTCGCCTACCTGTGCATGGCGGCAACGGTGATTCTATTGGTCGCGGCACTGAAAACCAAAGGTCAAGGCGGTGATTCATGAAAAGCTAAAAAACTCAGCGCCATGGATCGAGTTTTCCAAATCTTGGTATTTCGGTTCTAATGGTAGCGATACCATACTCAGCGAGATCCTTCATGCGTTGCAATATCCTCGTGCTCGTCATCGCGGCGTCCCTGAGCCGTGCCCTGCCGGCCGCCGATCTGCACTTGAATGAGCTGGACTATTTCGAAGCTCAGGGATTGAGCGTTCTGGCCTACCAGAACCGTTTTCACGAAGTTTTCCGCGACCAGAAGTTGGGTGGAATCGAAATCATCCTGCACGGCGAACGCATCGCGACCGACGGCGAGGTCCGTCTCATGCCGACGCCCGAGCAATGGGATCCGGTGCCAAGATTCACCTCGCGCAAGCATGGCGCGCGGTCCGATCAGCTGATCGCTTTTTCGGGGTATCCCGACTTGTCCTTGAGCTACCGCATCGAAGTCACGGCGGAAACCCAGGGCTTTCGGGTCGCAGTTCATCTCGATCATCCCTTGCCTGCAAGTTTGATCGGCAAGGCGGGCTTCAATCTCGACTTCCTGCCGACCGCCTATTTCGGCAAGAGCTATTTGTTGGACAACGCGTCCGGGATCTTTCCGCGTCACCCGAACGGCCCCATGACTCGTGGTAGCGATGGCGCAGCCGAAGCGTTGCCGCTCGCGAGCGGGCAACAACTCACTCTCGCGCCGGAAGACCCATCGGTCCGGGTGAGTATTGCGTCCGAAGGCGCTGCGCTCATGCTGTTCGACGCGCGCAACCGGGCGCAGAACGGCTGGTTTGTGGTGCGCGGCCTGCTCCCGGCGAACCGCACCGAGAATGCCTTGGTGTGGCATGTTCATCCGAATGTCATTCCGGGTTGGACTCGTCCGCCGGTGGTGTCGTACAACCAGGTTGGATACACGCCGGAGCGCTCCAAGATTGCCGTAGTGGAGCTGGATCCGCTCTTCGATCCGCCGACGACGGCGCGGGTGCTGCGCCTGGATCCCGACGGCAAGTACGTGGAAGTCTTGCAGCATGGGATAAAGCTTTGGGGAAAGTGGCTGCGCTACCGCTATGCCACTTTCGACTTCTCCGAGCTCCGCGCGCCGGGAATTTACGCGATCGAGTACGCCGGGCATCGATCCGGACCTTTCCGCATTGCTGCCGACGTCTACGGCAAGGGCGTATGGCAGCCGACGCTCGATACCTACCTCGCCGTACAGATGGACCATCTCAAGGTGCGTGAAGGCTACCGCGTCTGGCACGGTGTCTCGCACATGGACGACGCGCGTCAAGCGCCGGTGAACCATACCCACTTCGACGGTTATTCGATGGGTGCAAGCTCCGACTCGCCCTTTGCCGCCGGAGAACATATCCCCGGGCTCAATCTCGGAGGTTGGTACGACGCGGGAGACTACGACTTGCGCACCCAGACCCAGGCTCGGGTGATAACCGATCTGGTCCTGGCGCGGGAGGCATTTCATCTCGACTGGGATGAAACCACCATCGACGAAGACGCGCGCCTGGTGCAGATCCGCCGGCCCGACGGGATTCCCGACGTATTGCAGCAGGTCAAACATGGAGTGCTGGCCTTGCTGGCTCAATATGCCGCATTCGGCCACGCCATCCCGGGCATCGTCGAACCCACCCTCGAGGAATACACTCATCTCGGCGATGCCACGTCTCAGACCGATGGCAAGATCTATTCCCCTCGCCTGGGACCGTTGCAAAACGATGGCATCTCTTCGGGCCTGCCCGACGACCGCTGGGCATTCACCTCTCATACCACGCCGCTGAACTACGCGGCTGCCGCGTCGCTCGCCGCCGC
>Ga0137409_10006495_pt1 | contig 12146 bp, 9 predicted proteins | sample CZODoug1_16funga_FD_122059 | JGI IMG/M metagenome (GOLD analysis project Ga0137409, IMG submission 122059) | Vadose zone soil fungal communities from Angelo Coast Range Reserve, California, USA - CZODoug1_16fungal (Hybrid Assembly) | ecosystem: Environmental > Terrestrial > Soil > Vadose zone... | reverse complement strand
AGGAGTCGGTGGGACGAGAATGATCAGTTTGGCGCCATGTGCCTCACATAGTTCACGCAAACGCTCGAGGCGAGCACTGGCAATGGTTTGAAACTCCGTGGGCGGCGGGATGGGAGGCTGCCGTTTCAGCAACAAGAAGAGCTCTTTGCAGCGGGGAACCAGGTGGCAGAGAACTTGCGTTCGAACGACACTGCGCGTATCCCAGAAGACGCTGGAATGTGCCAGCAGCAGGTTACTAGTTGCAGTGTGATCCATCTCCAGTTCGGATGCCACGGCCAGAGTATCTCGCGTGTCAAAAAGCATCAACGGAGAATAGTCCTGGCGGACGCTGTTTGCGAGAAAGCTGTTTACTCCAACGCCGATCACCACGACCTGCGGCCTTGCGCCTTCGCGGAACAGACGCTGCAAGCCGTAGAGCCAGTCATAGTACCCAGTGGCTTCGAGGAAAATGGGATAGATGCGCATCTGACTGGAGGTTAGCTTCTGTAAACGATCGACCTCGACTCCCTCCAGGAGCAGGGAATTGCCAACCATAAGCACAGATATTGGTTCGCCGGTCTTTGCGGGGCGCACCCTAACGGCCTCGGCGTATTGGCGAGAGACACGAGCGAAGGTTCCGGAATCATGCTTCAGCAAATGGCCGCTGGAAATCTCGAGAGCCGCAATGAGAATGGCGCAAATTCCAGCAAGCACCTTCGCATAGAAAAGGGGGGCGGACTTAGAATTGGAAATAGACAAACGCATTGAGATTGCTCCCTGAAAAAAATGCGAGCACGACAAGTGCGGCGGCCGCGAGGGCAGTTCGAACGGCATAAGGCGAGGTTGCAAATGGGTATTCGTGATTGCCGGCTTCCAGCAGAAGGTCTGCAAGGAACAAAGGTACAGTGAATAAGCAAAGCATAAAGAATGCTGCGGCGTACTCGGCCCGCCAGGCGAAATGGGACAACCCCGCGAGCAGTTGCACCGCCGAGGTGAGCGACGTCGCCCGGAAGAACGCAAGGCTCAGACAAAGAACATTGAAGGTCAGAATTCTCTGAGCCCATAGGGAGAAAAACCCAGTCGAGCGACCAGGGAGTGCGCCCTGAGTTTTCGTCGTAGCTGGGAAGAAGTAGCGCTCCAGAGCCAACACAACCCCATGGATCGCGCCGAAGATGACAAACGTCCAATTTGCGCCATGCCAGAGACCGGCGAGAATCATAGTGATGAAGAGATTTCGAGAGGTTTTCCATTGGCTATGCGCACTTCCGCCGAGAGGAATGTACAAATAATCGCGAAGCCAGGTGCTCAAGCTGATGTGCCAGCGGCGCCAGAAATCCTGAAGACGATTGGCGAGGAAGGGCTGGCGGAAATTGACCATAAAATGGAAGCCCAGCAATTGAGCGCTTCCACGCGCGATATCGCTGTAACCGCTGAAGTCTCCATAGACTTGCCAGGTAAACGCATAAGTTCCAAGCAGCACAAGCCAGAAATTTGAAGGGCCGAATTGGCCGCCAAAGACGGCGTTCGCCAGAACGGCACAATTATCCGCGACCACGCATTTCCGGATGAGGCCAGAGAAAATCAGCATCAGGCCATCGAAAAATCGATCCGCGTCAAAGGTGCGCTCCTTCTGGACCTGCGGAAGGAGATGCCCTGGCCTTTGGATTGGACCGGCAATCAAGTGAGGGAACAGACTGATGAAGAGACCATACTCGAAGAAAGACTTGGAAGCCTCGATCCTCCCTTTATAGACGTCCACGATATAAGCGACTTCCTGAAACGTGTAAAACGAAATGCCTGGCGGAAGGAGGATGCGAATCAGGGGCAGCGGGATATTGTGAATTCCAAGTTTTTCGAGGGCGACTAGGAAGGAGCCCGCAAAGAAGTCAAAGTATTTGAAGATCCCCAAAATCATGAAATTCAAGACGAGCGAGAAGATGAACCACTTCTTCCGGTGGGGGTCCGAGCGCCCGGGTGCGATCTTCTGTGCGATCAGAAAATCCACCGTGGTGCTGCCGATCATTAGGGCGAGGAAACGCCAATCCCACCATCCGTAGAAAAAGTAGCTGGCCAGGAGAAGGAAAATATTTTGGGCGCGGTGATTGAGACGCCAGTACAACAGCACGACAGGTATCAGGAAGAGGAAATAGGCGGGGGAGTCAAAGAGCATGGCGTCAAGTCAGATTAGTGTTCCTGCATTCTCTGTTGTGAGCCGGATGCGCATTTAGGATATTCAGACGCATGTGGATGGGACAATCAGTTGAATCAAGGATTTGGGGTCAGGGGAATACCTGAATCTAGGACGAACAGGACGTGACTGACGAATTGTTATTGAGAAACTCTTCAGAAAATCGACGAGAAACGATTCCTTCCGTTCTCTCAGGAATTGTCCGCTGCGATTTTTAAGGTTAAGACCGGATTGTGAAGGAGTTCGGCAACGGCTACCGTTCCGCACGTGCCAGTTTCTCCCCGGCCAGCGAAGCTGATCTGACCTGACTGATGCGGTCGAGGGAGAACCAGGCTTATGCCGGATCAGGGTTCTGGAAATTCTGGGACTCCAACGGCGGTAGCTTCTCTAGAGGAGAAAGCATGAGCTTTCGCAATAAACAGTGGCCCTGGTTTGCAATCCTAGCCAGGACAGGCAGAGAAAAGAATGCGATCTTACTCTTGGAGAACGCGGGTTATGAGTGCTACTTGCCGGTGAGCAAATTTACGCGCCGGTGGTCCGATCGCGTGAAACAAATCGAAGTGCCACTGTTTCCTGGATATCTCTTTTGCCGAATGAACGCGCAAAATCGCTTGCCTGTCCTGATGACCCCAGGAGTCATTCAAATCGTTGGGGTAGGCAAGATGCCGATACCCGTTGAAGAAGAGGAGATCGCGGCCATCCAGCGAGTAGAAAAAAGCGGCCTTTCGGCGATGCCTTGGCCATACATGCAAGTCGGCCACGTGGCGCGAATTGAGGATGGTCCGCTGCGGGGTTTGACCGGAATCGTGGTCAAGATCAAATCCGGAACGAAGCTCGTTCTATCGGTCAGCCTGTTGCAGCGTTCAGTGGCAGTCGAACTTGATCGCAACTGGATCAGTGGTGTGCACCCCGGTAAGCCAAACGCGAATGATATGCAGCTTGGTCGACCAATTCCTCCCAACTTGACCCCGAGCCATCTGGAGGCCTCCCAAGGTCTCCCGGGAAAATAAGCCGAGGAGGTTGGAACGAGCGCGAGGGAAGCTTGGCGCCCTGCAAGGAGGCGCCGCTAACTTGCAAATTCTCAAGCTCTGGAACTAAGTTTTCCTTTCACGAAGTGACACAATCAGAGCGTAGCAGTGCAACTGAGGGTTACATCACCTGAGGAGGTCGAAACGTTCCTGGAGAGTCCTGTGGCGGCGGCTATCCCTAAAAGTGGCGCTTAGAAGCGATGTTCCTCGATTTCTATCAGTTCCGTGAGCAGCCATTTGGAGTGACTCCGGACCCACGGTACCTATACTTTAGCCCTGGGCACCGGAAGGCTCTAGCTTCCTTGTCCCATGGGATTGAGACAGGGCGCGGATTTCTTTCTCTTGTCGCGGAGCCAGGAATGGGCAAGACCACGCTTCTGTTTCAACTCCTACAGCGCTGGAGGGGTCATGTCCACAGCGCCTTCCTGTTCCAAACTCAGTGCGATTCCCGAGAACTGATTCGCTACCTATTGAACGATTTAGGCCTCGAGCACCAGGGCAAAGACATTGTGCAGATGCACTCGGAGCTCAACGAATTCCTCTTTCGCGAGACGCTGGCGGGAAGACAAGTCATAGTTTTCATTGACGAAGCTCAGAACTTAACGGATACCGTCCTGGAAACAGTGCGATTGCTGTCAGATTTTGAAGCGACAAACAAGAAACTGCTACAGATTGTTCTCGCCGGGCAGCCTGAACTAGCACAGCGGTTGTTGCGGCCGGGGCTGGCCCAATTGCGCCAGCGCATTGCCGTCGAAGCACGTTTGGGCGCGCTGCCTGCCGCCGAAGTCGGTCACTATATCAGTCACCGGCTCCAAATAGCGGGATATCAAGGTACCGGGTTGTTTACTCCTGGTGCTCTCGGGCTTATCGCCGAGCGCAGTCAAGGGATACCGCGGCTCATCAACAATGTTTGCTTCAACGCACTATCGTTGGGTTGCGCTATGCAGCGGAAGCAAATTACTGCCGAAATCGTACGCGAAGCTGCAGTCGACCTTTCTTCGGAAACCCATGCCCCAGCAGCCGCAGTCCCGCAACAGCAGGCAGCGCGAGCGGTTACCCGGGATCTTCGCCCGTCGCTGGAGTCCATTTACTCCCGGATGCGGGACAATTTCCTAGGGCGCCATCTCATTCAGAAGTCGGTCGTTTTCCTCGTGCTTTGCTGTTTGGGGATCTACTTGGGCGCGCGGGCACGGTCCGCAACCGTTCCACCGGCCGCTGTACACGATGTGAGTTCCGTAAGTTCTGCTGTGGCTCAGGGTTCCGAGTCTCCGCCTGAACGGCGGGTCACGGACCCTTTCCATGGCCTGCCGACTGCCATAATCCCGCAAACGGGGGCCGGAGAGAGTTCGATCAGCTCTTTTAAGTACATGATTCAACCGAAGGATACACTGCGCGATCTTTGTGTGTTGATGCTGGGGCGATATGACAGCGTCGTCTTATCCGAAATCCGTCAGCTTAATCCGGAATTGAGGAATCCAGATCGTCTGGACGTGGGACAAGAAATTCGCTTTCCTCTGAAACCCTCAAAATGAAGAAGGGACCCTTCGCGATTGAGATCATTTTCGAAATCCGACGGCGGGACAACCGAGCATCCGAGAGTAGGAACTTCGAACTCCTGGGACACACACCTCAGTCAGGGCGGTGTCCGCCTCCTCAGCAAACGGTCGATTCCGACAGAATCTCTCGTACGCCGTGAGATGGGCGTTACTGGGACACGCGCCTTTCCAAAATTCAACTCATTTGTACGGAATGATGACTGGGGAGATTTCCCTACGTCTCCCTGCAGAATCTTTCGCTTTCGAATTGCGAGACTGACCGGATTGGCGAGAGGGCCGCACCTTATTACGCTCGCCCGTGTGAAGCAGCGAAAGGAATGTTCCTGTGGAGACCGAACAAGTGATCAGCACCAAGTCTCCGGGACAGCAGGCCAGAGAAAGTCGCCCAAGGAAAGGCGCGGCGCCCTCCTCTGAGGCGGTTCGTACCTTAGGAAGTCGATGATTTTTTGGGTGAGTCCGATTCCCATTGGCTTGCCCGCGACTTTCGCCTCGGCATGTGTCCAGGGCGAATCTTAGAGAATGCGACGCGCACACAAGCTCATACATGTGCAAAATCAAGGGATCGGCACGTCGATGATAAAAGGGTTGAGAAAATGGTCCGATTCTGCAGGGCTTCCTAAGCTCAGTTTGCGGCTGCGGGTTTTGTTCAACCGGCGCCGTTACGAAGTCCTTGCTGAGGAGGTGTTCCGGAGAATCTTCTGCTGGGAACGGAAGAGAGCGGAGCGTTCCGGCAGCTGCTTTCTGCTAATGCTTGTGCAGGTGGAAAGTGTTCTGCAGGAGAATCAAAGCGAAGAAACGCTGGCCAAGATAGTATCGGCACTTTCCTGCTCCACCAGAGAGACGGACATTGCGGGGTGGTATCGAGAGCGTGCGACGGTTGGGGTCATTTTCACCGAGCTCGGCAATGGTAACCGTGAGGTGCTGCCGGACTTAACGCGCGCAAAGGTGATCGCGTCATTGCAGGCAAAGCTGAGTGCAGAACAGCTCAATCAGATCCACATCTCGTTTCACTTTTTTCCGGAGAATTGGAACAAATCTAGCCTCGGCCGATTGGCTAACACGAAGCTCTATCCGGACTTGTTTGAGCAGGATGAGGCAAGGAAATTCTCTCGTTTCCTCAAGAGATCGATGGACATTGTCGGAAGCATTGCGGCCCTGATCTTTTGCTCTCCTTTGTTCGTTGTAATTTCACTGGCCATCAAACTCACGTCGAAGGGGACAGTTTTGTTTAAGCAACAAAGAGTAGGCCGGTACGGCTTGCGGTTCACGTTCTTGAAATTCAGATCTATGGAGTGCGTGAACGATCCGAGCATTCACCGGGAATACATCAGGCGGTTCATTGCCGGAGAAGCGGATTCGGCCCGAGTTGGCAATAACCAACATGCCGTTTACAAGATTCAAGACGATCCGCGTGTTACCCGTATAGGGAAGTTTCTGCGCAAAACCAGCTTGGACGAACTTCCTCAGCTCTTCAACGTACTGAAGGGCGACATGTCTCTTGTCGGTCCGCGCCCGCCAATCCCTTATGAGATGGATGAGTATCAGATCTGGCATCGGCGTCGCGTGCTGGAGGCTAAGCCAGGAATCACGGGGCTATGGCAGGTGAACGGTCGCAGCAGGCTCAAATTCGACGACATGGTTCGTCTGGATCTCCAATATGCGAAAACGTGGTCGCTTTGGCTGGATATCAAAATCCTTTTGCAAACCCCGCGCGCGGTTCTTTTCGGTGCAGGCGCCTACTGAGCCGCCCGCATTGTGCAGCTAGTTCTGGAGAAAGGTGCTTTATGGCAACCCAGGTAGATCCCGTTCGTTATGACTATCCATTAGGAACTACGCCAGAGAGATCCAAAAGCTCGAAATTCCACGCGCGCCAAAGCCCGTCTGACCTCGTTCGTGTTGGCGTTATCGGTTACGGATATTGGGGCCCGAATGTAGTCAGGAATCTGCAAAGTCTTGAAAACTGTCAGCTCGTCACGATCTGCGACAAAAATTCCGATTCGCTCCAGCGCGCAAAGCGGATCTATCCGGGTGTCGAACTGACGACGGACTTCTCCGAGCTCTTGACTTCCGCTCAAATCGACGCCATCGCGGTGGTCACTCCAGTGTGGACACATTTCGATCTGGCCAAAGCCGCTTTGCAAAATGGCAAACACGTTTTCGTCGAAAAACCGTTCACCTCGACGCCGCAGCAGGCCGAGGAGCTAATCGAGTTGGCCGACCGGAAGAGACTCAAGATCATGGTGGATCACACGTTTCTCTTCAGTGGCGCTGTTAAGAAGATACGGGAGCTCGTCGACGACGGTACCTTGGGCGATCTCTACTACTTCGATTCGACGCGGGTCAATCTTGGCCTCTTCCAACATGACGTAAATGTCGTGTGGGATCTCGCGCCGCACGATTTGTCCGTTATGGATTACATCATCCAAGAGAAACCAGAGGCGGTCGTTGCGACTGGTGGGAGGCATTTGAACGGACTCGCGGACGTGGCTTTCATTACCGTCTACTTTCCCCGCAACGTAATCGCGCACATAAATGTCAATTGGCTTTCCCCCGTCAAGGTCCGAACGACTCTGATCGGCGGCGAGAAAAAGATGCTGGTCTGGAACGATCTCGAGGCCGATGAAAAAGTCAAAGTCTACGATAAAGGCGTGCAAATAACCAACGGGCGGAACGTCTATGATTTGCTGGTGAGTTACCGCACTGGAGATGTCTGGGCGCCGAAAACTGAGCAAACTGAGGCTCTGAAGGTGGAGCTGGAATATTTTATCGACTGCATACTAAACGACCGGACGCCATCCAATGACGGAGCAGCGGGTTTGCGGGTGGTCAAAATACTGGAAGCGGCCGACCGGTCATTGAAAGAACGAGGAAAAGCCATCCTGCTATGAACAATTACCACTGCATTGCTCCTGATGTGCAATTGGGAAAAGATGTGAAGCTTTCCAGATTTATCAATCTCTATGGCTGCGAAGTTGGCGACAACACTAAGATTGGCGCCTTCGTCGAGATTCAAAAGAACGCCAAAGTCGGCAAGAACTGCAAGATTTCCAGCCATAGCTTTGTTTGCGAGGGCGTAACCATTGAAGACCATGTTTTCGTGGGCCACGGCGTAACCTTCATCAATGACGCCTATCCCCGTGCCACGAATTCGAAAGGCGAGCTCCAATCCGAAAAGGACTGGAAAGTGCAGCCGACGCTGGTGAAGAAAGGCGCTTCCATTGGTTCCGGGGCCACGATTCTTTCGAACCTGGTCATCGGTGAAAACGCTTTAGTGGGCGCAGGCAGCGTGGTAACTCACGATGTGCCTGACAATGCGATTGTGGCTGGGAATCCAGCAAAGCTGCGTCGGTTGATCTCCCAAGAGCTGAGGGTAGCGTCATAAACGGCAACGACAGAATTGCTTTCTTGGATCTGGTGACCCCCCACTTAGAACTGGAGGAGGAGCTCGTCTCGGTCTTCCGAAGCGTGCTGAGGTCCGCCGGATTCGTCGGTGGGCCGATGATGGAAGAGTTCGAAAAGGACTTTGCTCAGTTTTGCGAGGCCGACTATTGTGTGGGCGTGGGGAACGGCACAGACGCCCTGCGTTTTGCGCTGATCGCCGCCGGAGTGCAGCAGGGCGATACGATCGTTACAGTTCCGAACACTTTTATCGCAACCACGGAGGCGATCTCCCAGGCCGGCGCGCGGCCGGATTTTGTGGATGTCGAAGAGAGCACCTATAACATGGATGCGCTTAAGCTCCGTGAATACCTTGAAACGCAATGTTGCATCGACCGAACAACTGGGAAATTATTGAACCGGACGACCGGAAGCCGGGTTACAGGGATCGTCCCCGTGCACCTATACGGTCAGATGGCGGACATGGATCCCATCCTAGAGCTCGCGGAACGACATAAGTTGTTTGTGATCGAAGACGCTTGCCAAGCCCACGGGGCGTGCTTCTTTTCTCGAAGAGAGAATCCCTCGAATAAGGCCGGATCGATGGGCGTGGCGGCCGCTTTCAGCTTCTATCCCGGGAAGAACCTGGACGCTTGTGGCGAAGCGGGGGCGGTTACGACAAACGACCCGATGCTCGCACGAAAAGTCCGCATGCTACGCGACCATGGCCAAGCAAAAAAATATAGCCACGAAATGGAAGGATATAACGGCAGATTGGACGCAATCCAGGCGGGGATTTTGCAGGTCAAGCTCAAGCACTTATCTCAGTGGAATCAAAGACGAGGTGCAATTGCCCGACGGTATGATGAGTTGTTCCGATTGCGCACGCACGGAATTGTCTTGCCGCACGAATCTCCACAATACAAGGCTGTCTACCACCTCTATGTGATCCGCGTCAAGAATCGGGATCAAGTTCAGGCATATCTCGCTCAGGCGAACATCACCACGCAGGTCCACTACCCGACGCCTCTCCACCTTCAGCGAGCCTATGCAACTTTGGGGCACAAACAGGGGGACTTCCCGGTGACCGAGAAAGCCGCCGGGGAAATCTTGTCATTGCCCATGTATCCGCAACTCGAACACTCGCAGCAGAAACGAATCGTTCAAGAAGTGATCAATGCACTTGCCGGCGAAGCCGTCCCTAGCCGGAATCCGAATCTTGGGCGAGCCGCCACGTCTCAACGTCATGCTGACTGAGGTCATTTTCTTTTCGCAAGGAATCAACAGTTGAGTTCCCATACAAATCTTGAAAACCCTGCACTGGCGTTAGCGAAGAGACCGACACGGTCCAAGACAGAAAGAAGCCGAGCGGCGGCCGCCAAAGGAAAGATCTGGATTGACTTGGATAACTCGCCCCACGTGCCATTTTTTGCTCCAATTGTCGAGGAGCTCGAGAAGCGCGGCTATTCGCTAGTGCTTACCGCGCGCGATTGTTTTCAAGTGCGCGAGCTGGCAGATTTGTTTCATCTGAACTACAGGCTAATCGGGCACCACTCCGGGAAGAGCAAGATTCTCAAGGTCGCTGGGCTGTGTTTTCGCGCGTTGCAGTTGATTCCCACGATCTTGAGGGAGAAGCCGAACTTGGCCGTTTCTCATTGTTCTCGTTCCCAGTTGATTGCGTCTACGCTTTTGGGGATTCCTTCTCTGTTCATGGGTGATTACGAGTTCGCAACACGCTGGGCGTATATTCGTCCAACGCGCCACATGTGTCCGGAAGTAATTCCAGACTCAGCCCTTCGATTCGATAGCCATCGAACCTTAAAATATCCCGGGATCAAGGAAGATGTGTACGTCAGTCGCTTTGCGCCAAAGCCCGGCATCAGGTCTCAACTTGGACTGCAGGAACATGACATCGTGGCGACCCTCCGCCCGCCGGCGAATGAAGCGCACTACCATAATCCGCAGAGTGATGAACTCTTCGAGGCGGCAGTCGAGTTTCTAAGTAAGAAGGCGCAACTGAAGCTTGTGGCGCTGCCTCGGAATGAGAAGCAGGCGATTTGGTTAAGGAAACGCTGGTCCGGCCTTTTCGCGAACGGGACAATGCGTATCCCAGAGAGAGTCGTGGATGGCCTCAACCTGATTTGGCACTCGGATTTGGTCATCAGCGGAGGTGGCACGATGAATAGAGAGGCTGCGGCTCTCGGCGTGCCTGTTTACAGTATCTTCCGCGGCAAGATTGGAGCGGTGGATCAATATCTGAGCAGGATAGGCCGGCTCGTACTGCTTGAGAACCGCGAAGATTTGGATACTAAAATCTTGCTCGAGCGGAGAGAGCGTCCGGCAAGACCAGAAAACAAGCCCTCTGCTGCTTTAAGCTTCATCGTGGAACAGATTGTCGCGACCACAGAGTCACAGCATACGATGTCGAACCATGCGACGGTCTGAGGTTCAGGCAATGAAGATTCTTACTGTTGTTGGCGCGCGTCCCAATTTCATGAAGGCCGCGCCGATCATCGCAGCGATCAACGCGCATAATGACAGGCTTGTGGCAGATTCTGTCGACCAACCGGAGCGGCAGGTCGAAACGATCCGACACACCCTCGTCCATACTGGCCAACATTACGACGAGCTGATGTCCGGATCCTTCTTCAGCGATCTTAATCTTCCAAAGCCGGATATTTACCTCGGTGCCGGTTCAGGGTCGCATGCGGTCCAGACTGCGGAGATCATGAAGAAATTCGAGGAAGTGTTGTCGAGAGAGAAGCCCGATGTAGTGGTAGTGGTTGGCGATGTGAATTCGACACTTGCTTGCGCGTTGGTTACGTCCAAGATCTCCTTCGACTCGGTTGGTTCCAGACCGATGATCGTCCACGTGGAAGCGGGATTGCGTTCTTTTGACCGTTCGATGCCCGAAGAGATTAACCGCATTCTTACAGATCATGTTTCCGATCAACTCTTTGTGACGGAGGAGAGCGGGATTCAGAATCTCCGCAATGAAGGTATCTCGGTCGACAAGATCCAATTTGTTGGCAACACGATGATCGACTCCCTCCTCAGCTTCAAGGAGAAAGCGGAGGCGTCCACCATCTTGGAGAAGTTGGCGCTCTTGCGCCAAGCAGAGAAGAACGGAGCAGCCAAATCAGTCACACGATATGCGCTTCTGACGCTCCATAGGCCTTCCAATGTGGACAACCGGGATGTCTTTCAGAATATTCTGGCAGGGCTGGAAGAACTCGCAAGAGAGTGTCCCGTCGTTTTTCCCGTACATCCCCGAACCCAGCGTCGAATCGGGGAATTTGGATTCGAGTTTCAGCTGGGGGCGAATGCAGAGGAAAACGGAGGGAACGTAAAAGTCTCTGGAATCCCTCGCAACGGAATAATTTTGACCGCCCCCCTAGGCTATCTGGACTTCCTTTGTTTGATGAAGCACGCAGCGCTCGTCGTGACCGACTCAGGAGGTATCCAGGAAGAAACAACCATTCTAGGGACTCCCTGCGTCACCGTCAGAGAGAACACGGAAAGGCCCGTTACCGTCGAGAGTGGGACAAATACAATTGCTGGGACAAAAGCAGACACCATCAGGGATGCCATCCGCCGTCAGATGAGCAGGAAGATGGGAGCCGACGCACCGAGAAACTGGGATGGCAAAGCCGCCGCACGCATCATTGACGTTTTGCTTCGTAGGCACCGGGAAAAGAGTTCTTCTCGACCTTTTACATCCCTCATGCCGGACTGCTTGAAGACCGACGCCCATGCCCGTGAACCAATCAATGCCTGCAGACAGCCAATTGGAAGCTAAGATTCTGAAGTTATTGGCCTACTGTCAGGCCAACGACTGGGCAGGTTACGACCCGTACGACGCCGTGAACAGCAGGGCTTTTGCAGCCCTGCCATTTCTCAACTCCAGACTTCCTCGGCTAGTTCTCACGCAGGTTCTGAAACGGAGCCCTATTAACATTCGCCCGCTCTTGTTAATCCCAAAAACTCAGAACCCCAAAGCCATTGGCCTGTTTCTCT
>Ga0137409_10004414_pt1 | contig 12146 bp, 7 predicted proteins | sample CZODoug1_16funga_FD_122059 | JGI IMG/M metagenome (GOLD analysis project Ga0137409, IMG submission 122059) | Vadose zone soil fungal communities from Angelo Coast Range Reserve, California, USA - CZODoug1_16fungal (Hybrid Assembly) | ecosystem: Environmental > Terrestrial > Soil > Vadose zone... | reverse complement strand
GCTGAAGGCCTTCTCGTAGACGCGAGGCACACCGGAGAGCACGGTCGGTCCCGTCTCGCCCGCGTTGTCGACCAGCCGGTCCCACGATTCGGCGTAGATCATCTGGAGCCCGCTGCCGAACCAGGCCACCTTGATGACCTGCGCGAAGGCGTGGGAGAACGGCAGGAACAAGAGGTGCGCGTCGTCGCGCGCGAACAGGCCGCTTCCCACCAGCACCTCGGCAGCGAAGATGAACTGATCGTTGGTGGTCATCACGCCCTTGGGCGCGCCGGTGGTGCCGCTGGTGTAGAGGATGGTGGACACCTCGTCGCGCCGCTGCTGCGCGAGACGCTGTTGCAGCTCGCCCGGAACGCGCGCCTTGTGCTCCTTGCCGCGCGCCACCAGCTGCGCGAACGACAGCGCCCAGTCGCCGTCACCCTCGCCTTCGAGCAGGACGCAGCAGCGAACGGCCGGAAGCCGATCGCGGATCTCGCGCAGCTTCCGCAGCTGCTTTTCGTCGTCGACGAAGACGAGGATCGCGCCCGAGTTCTGCACGGCGTAGCAGATCTCTTCGGCAGTGTCGGACGGATAGATCGGGACGCTCACGGCTCCGGCGTGCGCGATGCCGAGGTCGGCCACCGTCCACTCCACCCGCGTCGAGCCGACCAGCGAAACCTTGTCGCCCGCCTTCACGCCGGACGCGATCAGGCCCCAGGCGGCTTCCTCGGCCGCCCCTGCCAACTCGGCCCAGGTGAGCGGCTTCCAGGCGCCTCCCGTCTTGCGCAGCGCGGCGGTCCGCTGCGGATCGCGCGCGACGCGAAGCCGGAACAGGCCGGCCACGGAACCGGCCGTGGCGAAATCCTCCTTCAGGCTCTGCATCGAACGGATCGTCTGCTGCGCGGTCGCCATGGCGATGACTCTCGAGGCTCAGCGCGCCTGGAACTGCGCGGGGCGCTTCTGTAAGAAGGCTTGCGTGCCCTCCTTCTTGTCCTCTGTTCCCGCGCAGAGTCCGAAGAGCGAAGCTTCCAGTGACTGGCCTTCGGCCTGGCTCGTTTCCAGTCCCCGGTTGACCGCTTCGAGCGAGTACTTCACCGCCAACGGAGCGTTCGAGAGAATCTGCTTCAGGATTGCCTCAGCGCGCTTGATCAGATCGGCGACGGGAACGACCTCGTTCACCAGCCCGATCCGATAGGCCTCCTGCGCGCTGATGATTTCTCCCGACAGGATGAGCTGCAGCGCACGTCCCTTGCCGACCAGCCGTGGCAGACGCTGTGTTCCGCCGCCGCCCGGAATGATTCCCAGCTTGACTTCCGGTTGTCCGAACTTCGCGCTCTCCGCGGCGACTCGAATGGTGCAGGCCATCGCCGTCTCGCAGCCGCCCCCGAGCGCGAAGCCATTGACGGCCGCGATCACCGGCTTGCCCAGGTTCTCGACGAGATTGAGGACCTCTTGTCCGTACGAGCTGGACTTTTCCGCCTCGACGGCGGTGATCCGGGCGAGCTCGCCGATGTCGGCTCCGGCGATGAACGCCTTGTCGCCAGCTCCGGTCAGGATGACACCGCGCACGTCAGCGTCAGTCCGCGCGAGCTCGAAAACCGCTCTCAAGTCCTCCCACGTCCTTTGACTCAGGGCGTTGAGCACCTTGGGACGGTTGACCGTCACGTAGGCGATGGCGCCCTTCTTCTCGTACAACACGTTCTCGAGTGCTGTTCCTGGCGAGCTCATACCTGTCCCTTCGATTCCGTTGGTTTGCAATCGCTGAATGAGTCCGAACCTGCGCGTTACACGAAGGCGCTGAAACCCGTGACGGCCTTGCCCACGATCAGGGTTTGCATCTGGTATGTCCCTTCGTAGGAGTACAGCGCTTCGGCATCGGCGAAGAAGCGGGCGACGTTGTAGTCGAGCTGGATGCCGTTGCCGCCCAACAGCTCTCGGGCCCACGCCACCGTCTCGCGCATCCTCGCGGTGCAGAACGCCTTCGACAGCGCCGCGTGCGCGTCCGTCATCTTGCCTTCGGCCTCCAGTTGGGCCAGGCGAACCACCATGCACTGGCTCGCCGTGACGTTGGCCAGCATCTTCGCGAGAAGCTCCTGGACGAGCTGGAACGACCCGATCGGCTTTCCGAACTGCAATCGCTGCTGGGCGTACTTGAGCGCATGCTCATACGCGCCCATCTGGCAGCCCGTCGACTCCCAGGCGACGAGATAGCGCGTCCCGCGCAGCACGCGCGCCGTGTCGCGGAATGACGAGTCGGCCTGCAGCCGATTCGCCTCGGGCACGCGGCAGTCCTTCATCGTGATCTGCCCGTTCTGGACCACCTTGAGCGCGATCTTGTTCTGGATCTTTTCGACGCTGAACCCAGGCGTGGTCTTGTTCTCGACGATGAAGGCCTTGACCTGGTTGTCGGCGAGGTCGCGCGCCCAGATGACCGAGATGTCGCACCACGGCGAGTTGCCGATCCACCGCTTCTGGCCGTTCAGGATCCACGTGTCGCCGTCGCGCTTCGCCGTCGTGGTCATGCCGCCGGCGGTACCCGAGCCCACCAGCGGTTCGGTCAGGCCGAAGCAGCCGATCTTCTCCATGCGCGCCATCGGCGGCAGCCACTTCTGCTTCTGCTCCTCCGAGCCTCCGAGGTAGATGGATCCCATGGCGAGTCCGTTGTGGACGCCCCAGAAGGTCGCGATCGAGGAGTCGACCCGCGACATCTCCATGGCGACCAGGCCGACCAGCAGCTGGCTTCCGCCTCTGCACCCGTAGCCCTCCATGCCGAGGCCGCCGATGTTCAGCTCCTTGAAGGACGGGAGCAGCTCGAAAGGAAACGCGTCCTCGGCCCAGTACTTGTTGATGATGGGCTGGACCTTGGTCTCCATGTACGCGCGCACCTGCTTCACGACGGCCAGGTCCTCGGCGGGCAAGGTCTCGACGAGCCGGTAGAAGTCGCTGTCGGGCGGCGGTAGCGGTTTGGGCTGCTTGATATTTGCGGCGGTCATTTCACTTTTCCTTTGTGTTCAATTCTGCGTAAGCGATACCGGTGAGATTTCCCTCGGCGAAGACCACTACCTTCTGGTTCGAGCCGTCGAGGCTGGCGCTGTAGACGGAGCCTGCGAGATCGGTAATGAACATCCGGCCGTTTTTGTGATCCAGGGCGAGACCGATTCCCTCCATCAGGTTGGAGAAGACGATCTCGGGCGCTTTGCGCTCGCCTTGCCGCGCGTCGAGCGGCGCGCGGTTCACCGTGTTACCGCGCGGTGGGTCTCCCCGATCCGTCCAGTACAGCGTACGAGTCGCCGGATCGATGTCCAGGTCGATCGGCTCGGGCAACGCCTCGTAGACCAGCTCGACGTCCCGGCGGTTCGCCGGCGTCTGTCCGGACGGAATCTCGACGTTGGCCCTGAAGATGCGCCCCTGGTTGGCGTTGTCCGGCCCCTTCTGCGTCCAGTAGAACTTGCCGCCTTCGACGTCCACGGCGATGCCGACGCACCACTTCGTCGCATCCGGCCCGGGGCGGGGATCGCCCTGGCTCGTGTCGACAAGGGTCTCGATGTTCGAACCATCGAGGTTGGCGCGCATCACGCGCATCCCCTCGCGGTCGCACCAGTAGAGCTTCTTGCTCTTCGTTTCGAGTTGGAGCTGCTTGGGAGTGAACGTCGCCCCCTTCGGAACGATCGTCGTCACGTTCCGGCCATCGAGATCGGACCTGAGAATGAACCCGTCGTTCGCCTTGAGATTTCCCATGTTGGTCCAATACAGATGACCGGCAGCGGTATCGACGATCAGGCCGTCGGGCATTCCTTTGCTTCCCTCGACGAAAATCGTTTTCAGGTCCGAGCCGTCGGGATTTGCAGAGAGCACCCGGCTGCCTGCCAAATCGAGGAAGAAAATGCGGGCGGTGACGCCGTTCTTCTGATCGAGCGCTTTCACTGAATTGGTCGGCTTCATGGAATCGTCCTGCCTGCGCTTTGACGAAGCGCGAGAGTGCCGAGAATGATTTGGTTCTCGTCCTGGGCGAGCTGCTCGACGGAGTGGCCACCCGTCTCCTTGGCCACGCCCTCGACGATGGTCTGCTTGAGCGCCGGCGTGACGTCGGGCATCTGGAGATCCTTCATCATGCCCTCGAGGGGCGGCATCAGATGCTCCATGAAGTGATGGATGCCGCCTGCCCCTCCGCCCAGATGCCATTGCAGGCTCTGGCCCATCACGCCCCAGCGGAGCCCCGGCCCGTAGCTGACTGCGATGTCCGCATCCGCCACGCTGAGCACGCCCCGCTGGATGAGAGAGAGGATCTCCTTGTAGAGCGCCGCCTGGAGGCGGTTGGCCGCGTGGCCCGGAAGGGACTTGTGCAGCCGGATCGGCTTCTTGCCGATCGATGCGTAGAACGACATGGCGCGCTCGATGACGGCCTCGGACGTCTTCGCCCCGCCGACCACTTCGACGAGCGGAACGATGTGGGGTGGATTGAATGGGTGGCCGATGACGCAGCGCTCGGGACGCTTGGCGCCGGTCTGGATGACGTCCATCGGAATGCCGGACGAGCTCGACGCGAGGATCGCGCCCGGCGGAGTGGCCTCGTCCATCTCGGCGAAGAGCTTGACCTTGAACTCCGGTCGCTCCGGGGCGTTCTCCTGGACGAAGTCGGCTTCGGCAAGCGCCCGGCTCATGCTCGGCGTGAAGGTCAGCCGATCGCGGGAAGCACCGGCCGTGACGAGCCCGGCCTTGGCGAGCTCGGACCAGGCGTCGTCGACGTACTTGCGGAGGTTCGACTCCGCGTTCGGCGCCGGATCGGTGGCGACGACGTCGAATCCGCGTGACAGGTAGTAGGCGGCCCAGCTTGCACCGATCACTCCGGTGCCGACGATCGCGATCCGTCGGATGGGCTTTTGAGACGTTGACGAGTTCGAAGGCATGTCCTCTCCGCTGTGGGTGATTGCGACTGGACGCTTTGCACCGGCCATGCCATCGGACTCCTCTGCGGAAGCGGCCGCCCGATGTCCGCGTCGGCGGACGGCCGCGGTGACTATCCGGCGCTCGCGTCCGCCTTTCCGACGGCTGGCGGGCTGCATGCGCGTTACACTCGCGAACGGCCGCAAGTGGCGGCGCGTGGGGGGCGGCATGGAAGTAGACCCGTCGGAGCCGACTGCCGATCTGAAGCCGCTCTTGTCGGCCCTGCAGCTCGACGTCGTCCGGCGCGATCCGCCCTTCGTCCTTTATCGAGCACGCGAGAAGGGCGCTTCCGGAACGATGCTCGCGCTGGCCCCCGCGGCCCGCGACGCATCGTCAGCGGCGCTGGCGCGCCTGCAGCACGAGTACTCGCTACGCTCCGAGCTGGACGCGGCGTGGGCCGTTCGTGCGCTCGACCTCGTCCGCGTCGACGGCGTGCCGATGCTGCTGCTCGAGGACCCCCGGGGCGAGGCCCTCGACCGTCTGGTGGGCCGGCCCATGGCCTTGACCCGCTTCTTGCACATCGCCGTCGGCTTCTCCGCGGCCCTGGCCCGGTTGCATGCGCGCGGGATCATCCACAAGGACATCCGGCCGGCGAACGTCGTCGTAGACCTGGACACCGGCGCGGTGCGCCTGTTCGGGTTCGGCCTCGCTTCCCGCGCTCGGCGCGAGCGCCCCGGTCCGAGCGGTACCGCAAGCGCCGAAGCCAGTCTGCCCTACATGGCCCCCGAACAAACCGGCCGGATCCACCGATCGATCGACTCCCGCACCGACTTATATTCGGCAGGCGTCGTGCTTTACCAGATGCTCACGGGTGTCCTGCCGTTCAACGCGCAGGATCCGCTCGAGTGGGTCCACTCCCACGTCGCGCGAACGCCCGTCAGCCCCCGGGAGCGCCGGCCTGAGATCCCGCGGGTGCTGTCCGGGATCGTGATGAAGCTTCTCTCGAAGGCTTCCGACGAGCGTTACCAGACCGCCGCGGGTCTGCAAGCCGACCTGGAACGGTGCCTGGCACAGTGGCGCACCGCTGCGCGGATCGACGACTTCCAGGTGGGCTCGGACGACGTGCGGGACCAGCTGGTCATCGCCGAGAAGATCTATGGGCGTGAGAAACAGGCTCGAGCGCTCCTCGATGCGTTCGAGCGGGTCGCCGGGACGGGCAGGTCCGAAGTCGTCCTGGTGGCCGGATCGGCGGGCGTGGGGAAATCGACGCTCGTCCACCGCCTGCAAAGTGCCGTGATGGCGAGGAACGGGTTCCTGCTCTCGGGCAAGTTCGACCAGCAACAGCGCGATACGCCTTATGCGACCATCGTGCAGGCATTCCACGAGCTCATGCGCCGGATCCTCGGCGAGGACGAAGCGACCGTGGCGCGCTGGCGCTGCGCCTTCCTCGAAGCGCTGGGGCCGAACGCCCGGCTCGTCGCGGATCTCGTGCCGGAGATGGAGATCCTCGTCGGCACGCAGCCGCCGCCGCCGGAGCTGCCAGGTGATGCCGCGCAGAACCGATTCGATGCGGTGCTACAGTCCTTCGTCGGAGCGGTCGCGCAAGAGGACCATCCGCTGGTGCTCTTCGTCGACGATCTGCAGTGGGTCGATCCCGCGACGCTCCGCCTCCTGGAGCGGCTCGCGGCCTCGACGGAGGTGAGCCATCTTTTGCTCGTTGCGGCGTATCGTGACGACGAGCTGACGCCAGGGCATCCCCTCGCGCTCGGCCTCGAATCCATCCGCAAGTCGGGCGGGGCCGTCGTCGAAATCGGCGTTCCACCGCTGACGCTGATCGAAGTCGCGGCCATCCTCGCGGACGCGCTGCATCGCGATGCCGCGCAGGTGGCGGAGCTCGCGGCGCTGGTGCAGGAGAAGACGGGCGGCAATCCCTTCTTCACCATCCAGTTCCTCCAGACGCTCGCGAACGAGGGTCTCTTGAAGTTCGACCCGCTCGCGCGCGCGTGGAAGTGGGACGTGGAGCGGATCCGGGCGAAGGGATACACGGACAACGTCGGAATCCTGATGCTCGGTAAGCTTCGACAGCTTCCGTCCGATGCTCGCAGCGCCGTGGGATTCCTGGCCTGTCTGGGCCACCGCGCCGAAACCGCCTTCCTGGCAGCCGCGAGCGGGATGTCGCGGGAGCGCGTGCACGATGCCCTCGCCCCCGCGTTGCGCGAAGGATTGCTGTTTCACGAGGCGGAAGCGTACGAATTCCTCCACGACCGCGTGGCGGAAGCAGCGTACGCCCTGATCCCGGAGGACCAGCGCGCCCCGATCCACTTGCGGATCGCGCGACGGCTCCTTGCCTCCGGAGCGGAAGGGAACCTGTTCGATCTGGTGAACCAGTTCGACCGCGGCGCGGCGCTGATCTCCGACGAACGAGAGAAGCACGCCGTCGCCGAGCTGGATCTCCGGGCGGCGAGGAAGGCCAAGGCGTCGAGCGCCTACGCGTCGGCGGCGACGTATTGTGCCGCAGGAATCGCGCTGGTCGGTCCGGAAGGATGGTCGAAGGGCTATGCGCTCGCCCTCGCGCTCGCGCTGGAGAGCGCGGAGTGCGGCCTGCTCAGCGGCGATTTCGAGGGCGCCGAGACGCGGATCGCAACCATTCTGTCGAGAGCCGCGTCCAACGTCGACAAGGCGGCTGCCTACCGGCTTCGCATCACCCTCCAGGTCGTGAATTCGGCGAACACCCAGGCGGTCGCGACCGGGATCGAGTGTCTGCGGCTCTTCGGGATCGAGTTGCCTCCGCATCCCCCGTGGGAGAAGGTCGACGAGGAGTACCAGCGCGTCCGGCAGACGCTCGGCGATCGGCCGATCGAGAGTCTGGTGGATCTGCCGGCGCTGACCAACAAGGAGATCGAAGCAGTCCAGCGCGTCCTGGTCGATCTCTACGCGCCCGCATACTTGACGGACGGGGCGAGGCTGTACGCCCTGATCACCTGCACGATCGTCAACCTCACGCTCCTGCACGGAACGAGCGACTCTTCCGCCCATGCCTATGCCTGGCTCGGCTCGATCGTCGGGAGCGCGTTCCAGAAATACGAAGAGGGCTACCGATTCGGGAAGCTCGCTTCCGCGCTCGCCGCGTCTCGGAACATCTACGCGCAGCTCGGCCGGATCCAGTATGCGATCGGGTTGATCTCTTCGTGGCAGGAGCCGATCAGCGCCTCGATCGAGCATTACCGCAGGGCGTTCCACACCGGGGTGAACACCGGCGATCTCTTCTGGGCAGGATACAGCGGCGCGCAAATCGTCGCGCTGCGGCTGATCCGCGGCGACCCGCTCGAAGAGGTGTGGCGCGAGACGGAGGAGCTCGCCGCATTCAGCCGCCGGACGCGCTACGGCCTCGCGGTCGATTTCATCCTCAGCCAGCAGCGCTACATCGCGTCCATCCGGGGTACCACGGTAGCCTCGTCGTTCCTGGCGACGTTCGACGAACCCGCATTCGAAGCGCGGCTTGGCCCCGATAGCATCGGCACCATGGTGTGCTGGTACTGGATCCTCAAGCTCGCCGCGTGCTTCGCGAACGCCGAGTATCAAGGGGCCCTCGCCGCTTCCCTCAAGGCAGAGGCGGTCCTCTGGAACTCGTGGGGACAGATCCAGCTCCTCGACTACCACTACTTCACCGCGCTGACGCTGACGGCGATCGGGCCTCCGGCGCCCGCCGGCCGAGAACAGTGGCGAGACCATCTCGGAGCGCACCTCGACGAGCTCCAGAACTGGGCCGCACACTGCCCGCAGACGTTTCTCGACAAGGCCTTGCTGGTCTCGGCGGAGATCGCCCGGGTCGACGGGCGCGACCTCGAGGCGATGCGCCTGTACGAGGAGGCGATCCGGGCGGCGCGCGAAAGCGGCGCCGCGCGCCACGAGGCGATCGCGAACGAGCTGGCGGGGAACTTCTACCTGCGACGCGCAATCCCCCGGGCAGCACTCGCGTGTCTCGAGGAAGCGCGCGCCTGCTACCTGCGCTGGGGAGCGCTCACCAGCGCGAAGCGCCTCGACGAGACGATCGAGGGGCTCCGCGCCGGAGCGCCCTCGACCGCCGGATCGGAGCCTCCGCTGCTCGACCGGCTCGATCTCTCGTCCGTCGTCAAGGCCGCCAGCGCGATCTCGACCGAGTTGGTCCCCAAGAACCTCTTCTCGACCTTGATGCGGATCGTGGTCGAGCACGCGGGCGCTGACCGGGGGTTGCTCCTCGTCGACCGGTGCGGCGCCTGGCACATCCGGGCCGAGGCAACCGCGGCGGACTCCGCCGTCGACGTTCGCGTGTTCGACGCACCCGCGACGGCAGCGGACCTTCCGCTCTCCGCCCTGCAATACACGACCCGGACGCGCAAGCCGCTCCTCCTCGACGACGCACGGCTCGCGGCCGACCATCCGGCGGACCTCCGGCAGCTTCGCAGCCCCCCGCGCTCGCTCCTCTGCGTTCCCCTCGTCAAGCAGGAACGCCTCGCTGGCGTCGTGTACCTCGAAAACGCGTCGGCGCGCGACTCATTCCCGCCGGAGCGTATTGCTCTTCTCGAGGTCCTCGCCTCGCAGGCCGCCGTCGCTCTCGAAAACGCGCGCCTCTATGCCGAGCTCCGGGCCGGCGAATGGCGGTGGCGCTGCCTGTTCGAGACCGCATCCGCGGGCGTCGCGCTCGTTCGTCGCGACGGCGGCTTCATTGCTGCCAATGCGACGTTCCAGGCGATGGTCGGGTATTCGGAGGAGGAGTTGCGCAACCTGACGGCGCTGGACATCACGTACCAGGATGATCGCGCGAACGCGAAACGTCTGGCCAGGTCCATGCTCGCCGGAGAGGTGACGCAACTCAACTTCGAGAGAAGATACCGGCGCAAGGATGGAGGGATCGTCTGGACGCAGGTATGTACCAGCGTGATCCCGAGCGAAGACGAAGAGCCAACACTGTTCGCAGCCGTGCTCGTGGACATGACCGAGCGGAAGCGGGCCGACGAAGCGCTCCTTCGCGCGCGAGAGGAGCTCGCACGCGTCACGCGCGTTTCGACCGTGGGCGAGCTGGCTGCTTCGATCGCCCACGAGATCAACCAGCCGCTCGCCGCCGTGGCCACCTATGCAGGCGCCGCGCTGAACTGGCTCGCACGCGACACGCCGAACCTCGACCGGGCCCGCGACGCGGTGGAACGCACCGTCCAGGAAAACGAGCATGCAGGAAAGATCGTCGCGCGCGTCCGTGCTCTGGTGAAGAAGGTGCCTCCTCGCACCGAACCTCTGGGCATCAATACGGTGGTGCTGGAGGTGCTCGAAATGGCGCGAAACGAGCTGCAGCGAAACGGGATCTCGCTCAGGACCGAGCTCTCCGCCGGGAATCCTCTGGTCCTCGGAGACAGGATCCAGCTGCAGCAGCTCCTGCTGAATCTCATCCGCAATGCCGTCGACGCGATGCGGCAGCCGGGTATCTCGCCGCGCGAGTTGTCGATCACCAGCGGCTGCGGAGGGGAGCACGAGGTCTTCGTCGAGGTCCGCGACTCGGGGCCGGGCTTTGAAGCCAAGACGCTGGATCGGATCTTCGATCCCTTTTTCACCACCAAACCCGATGGGATGGGAATGGGACTGTCCATCAGCCGCTCGATCGTCATAGCCCATGGTGGACGGCTCCGGGCGATGGCGAACGAGCCACGGGGAGCCGTCTTCCAGTTCGCGCTCCCGACGATCGCGTCGACCACGTCAAAAGGACCATCGTAACAAGGCCCGGGTGAGCATCGCCAGAAGAGCAAAGGTACCCAGGGACAATCCGTAGATTGCAAGGAACCACCGAAGTTGGCGTTTCCGGGCGGTCAGGCTTCCCATCCCCTCTCAGGTGTCTTGCCCCGGAAAATCCAATACGCAAATGCGGAATACGCGAGGACGATTGGCGTGACGACAGCGGCACCGACGAGCACGAGCGATTGGCTTGTCGACGATGATGCTGCCTCCCACAGAGTCACACTGAACGGCACGATATCTGGAAACACGATCACGGCAATACCCGAGATGCCGACGACAAAAAGGAACAGACCCAGAAGGAAGGGCAGTGCGGGTCTGGTTTTCCTGGTCATCGTCAACATGCCCGAGGCAATCGCAAACAGGCCCACAAGGCCAGCGAGAGCGATTCCATGTGAAGCCCACTTCGAGCGGATGCCTGGCTGGATCGTGACCGCATAGATACAAGCAATGCCGAACAGGATGGCCAAACACGCCGCCGAAACACGGACGGAGCGATTTGCAAACGTTTGCAGCGCCACATTTGATTTCAGCTTGAGCCATCCTCCTCCAAGTACAGCGTAGCCGAATGCGAGAGCGAGGCCGCTGATGATGGGGAGAGGGCGAACGACGTCTAGAACGCTTCCCGCGAAACGCTGATTCTGGACTGTCACTCCTTGCATCAGGCCACCAAGAATGAGTCCCTGCATGAATGCAGCTACGAGCGAGCCAACCGCAAATGCAAGGTCCCATCTCCGACGATAGTGCTTCGACTGCACGCGGAACTCGAATGAAACGCCGCGAAATCCCAGTGCAAGCAACATCAGGATGATGGGAAGATAGAAGGCTGGTAACAAGACCGAATATGCGACAGGAAATGCGGCAAGCAGCGTTACGCCGGCCATGATGATCCAGGTCTCGTTGCCATCCCAGGTCGGGGTAATCGAATCGACCATGTGGTCGCGAGACGCCGCCGCCGGCTGGAACAGGAGCAATATCCCGACTCCCAAATCAAATCCGTCCAGGATCACGTACATCGTGAGTGCGAACGCCAGGAAACAAGCCGAGACCAGTGGGAGATCCATCTCTCAACTCCTTTGCGTGATGTGCCCATCCACCAGTCGTTCCGGGCTGTCCAGCACGTACGGACGGAACGCGTTCTTGACCGAGCCCGAGGCTTCCGCGTGTGGCGGAGCTTCTCCGGGGCCGCGGCGGATGATGCGAACTGCAAAGACCAGGAAGGCGGTGATGAAGACTCCATACACGCAAACAAATGCGATCAGGGTTGACAAGAGCGCCCGAGCTGGCACCGGAGAGACTGCGTCCACCGTTCTCAAGACGCCGTAAATCACCCATGGCTGCCGTCCAGTCTCGGCGACATACCAGCCCGCCAACGTCGCAATGATTCCGGAAGGTGTCATGAAGGCCAGAATCCAGAGGAACCACCGGGAACTGAAGAGTTTTCCCCGGAAGCGCAGCCAGAGTGAGGCGACTCCAACGGCAAACATGACCATGGCCAGGCCATACATGATGCGAAAGGCATA
>Ga0137409_10003414_pt1 | contig 12146 bp, 11 predicted proteins | sample CZODoug1_16funga_FD_122059 | JGI IMG/M metagenome (GOLD analysis project Ga0137409, IMG submission 122059) | Vadose zone soil fungal communities from Angelo Coast Range Reserve, California, USA - CZODoug1_16fungal (Hybrid Assembly) | ecosystem: Environmental > Terrestrial > Soil > Vadose zone... | reverse complement strand
TTCGCCATGCACGCATTCACGTACAAATTGATTGTGTCTTAGCGTCACCAGACTTGTCAATGTAAGGCCGGCACCTTTTTTACGCATGAACCAGCACAAATGACGCGCAGGGCAGATTGATGATACAAGGTGACAGATCGACATTCTTGCGGTGTGATAATTTGCGACGCAACCTTCGAGCTGCTTTATGAAGAAGCCATCCGTGCCTCTCGGTCTGGTGTTTTCCCAATCGGGACCCTACGCCATGATGGCGGGCGAGATGCGCAAGAGCGCGTTGATGGCCATCGATGAGGTCAATCGCAGCGACGAGTTCGATTTCACATTCGCACCCCATCTGCGCGATCCCGGCGGGGTTGTCGCGGCTTATCACACCGCATGCGATGACTTAATTCGCGAGGAACAGGTCGACCATATCGTCGGCTGTTATACATCGGCCTCACGCAAGCAGGTCATTCCCATTGTGGAGCGCACCGAACGGCTGCTCTGGCATCCGGCGCGATACGAAGGCTTCGAAAGCAGCGATAACGTTATCTATGTCGGCGCCGCGCCGAACCATACCGTGGTGCCGCTGGTGCGCCATATGCTCGACCACATCTCCAGCGACGTGTTCTGCGCCGGCTCCAATTATGTCTGGACCTGGGAAACCAATCGGGTGCTGCGTGAAATCGTGACCAGCGCCGGCGGCCACATCCTTGCCGAACGCCTGCTGGAGCTCGGCGAAACCGCGGTGGACCATATCGTCAAGGAAATCGTCGACAGAAAGCCACCCGTCGTGTTCAACACGCTGGTCGGAGAATCCAGCTACGTCTTCATGCGATTGCTTCATGCAGCGACGCTGCGCTCGGGACTGACGATTCCCGTTCTGAGCTGCAGCCTGTGCGAACCCGAGCTCAAGCTGATCGGATCGGCGGCCACGGTCGGATGCATCACCTCATCTGCTTATTTCGAGAGCATCGCGCGGCCCGAAAATAGCGCTTTTGTAGCGCGGTGGAAGGCCCGTCACGGCGACGACAGCCAGCCCTGCGTCGACGGGCTGTCGACATATGTCTGCGTCATGCTGCTCGCCCGCGCCATCCGCCGCGCCGGTTCGGTGGAGGTCGGCGCCGTCCGCCGCGCTGCGGCAAATCATCGCTATGATTCCCCGCAAGGCCCGGTTTGGGTCGATCCCGACAATAATCACTGCTTCCTGACCCCCCGTTTGGCACGCGCTGTGCCCGGATGGCAGTTCAAGATCTTCTGGGAAGCCGATGCCCCTGAGCGCCCCGACCCCTATCTTTCGAACCTCGATCTGGCAGCGGTTGGCACGAGGCTTGAAAGGAGCAATGATGCAATGACGAAGCGGTCAAACCATCTGCGTATCGTGAAATGACAAGGCCATCACCCTTCTCCGTCCGCGGCCGGCGCGCTCTCATGGTGATGAGAGACGAGCGGGACATTTCAATCCTGCGCCGCCAGCTCGACCGCCTGGGCATGACAGTTGCAGAACATGATCCCGACCAGGCGCCGCCACCGAACGAAACCGTTGACGTCGTCGTCCTGGATGCAGACAGCATTCCGATCAAGTCTGATCCTGCCCGTGCGTGGAAGATCCAAGCCCCGATCATCGCACTGATCGGAACGGAGACGCCCAGCCGGCTGAAGTGGCTGCTTGACCTGCAGCCGGCATCTTTCCTGATCAAGCCGCTGCGCTCGGCTGGACTTTACACCGCGCTGGTGGTTGCGTTCGATTCCGCCCAGCGAAGAATTGATGAAGCCGCGCATCTCGAAAAACTGGAGGATCGTATTCGGTCCCGGCGCATCGTCTTCGCCGCGGTTCTGCAAATCATGCGCGCTCACGATCTTTCCGAATCTGACGCGTTTACGCTGGTCCGACAGACGGCCATGCGGCATCGCATGACGATCGAGCAATTGAGCGCAGAAATCATTGCAGCCGGTGGGATGCCCAACCGGACAACGCGGACTGCATAACTGCGAATCGCGGCGCTAGAGCGGGATGACTTTTCTTCGAATCGTCATCCCGCTCCATCTTTTTGTTCGAGCATGATCTCCGGGCAAACGCTTCGCGTTTGTCCCGAGGGAAAACCGGTAGCCACTTTTCCGGATCATGCTTTAGCCGAGATCGTTGACGCGCTGCACGCCGGCCGCGGCCATCGCTGCCCAGGCGGCGCCGAGCGAGCCCGCCAGATCGATCGCCCTGCAGCCAGCCTCGATGATGACGGTGTCGAAGCCGAGCCGGCGCGCGTCCATGGCGGAGTAGTAGACGCAATAGTCGGTGGCGAGCCCCGCAAGGAAGATCCGCTGCAAACCGCGCTCGCGCAGATAGCCTGCCAGACCCGTCGGCGTACGCCGATCGTTTTCGTGGAATGCGGAGTAGGAATCGATTTCGGGACGGAAACCCTTGCGGATCACCAGCTCCGCCCGCTCCGTCGCCAGTTGCCGATGAAAGGCCGCGCCCGTCGTGCCCTGGACGCAATGGTCGGGCCACAGCGTCTGCTCGCCATAGGGCATGCGGATGGTTTCAAACGCAGCCGAACCCGGATGCGATGTGGCGAAAGAGCTGTGGCCTGACGGATGCCAATCCTGGGTCAGCGCGACATGGCCGAAGCGCTCAGTGAGGCGATTGATGACCGGCACCACGGCATCGCCGTCGGCGACCGCAAGCGCGCCGCCGGCGCAAAAATCGTTCTGCACGTCGATTACAAGCAGCAAATCATCGTCGCTGAGCCGGATTGACATGTTGCACCTGCGTCATGGTTGATCCGCAAACCTTTAGCGCAAAGCAAAGGCGCGATCAGCAGGCATTTGCCAACCCCCGCGATCGCGTTGCCGAACCTTAGCCGCCAGCGACCGCATTGGTCGGAATGACAAACACCACAGGGCGACCGAGCATCGAGATTGCCAGCGCAATCATTTGTATGCAAACAAATAATCCGGCTTGATCCAGCGGTCAAGCCGGGCTCAAGTTGGGCCCGACAACGTTGAAGGCATTGAACAGCAGGGAATAAATCCATGGCCCATGATCAACCTCAGGCAGCCGGCCCCACCAAGCTGGTGATCCGCAATATCGGCCTGCTGCTTAGCGGCGCCATGGAGAAGCCGATTCTGGACGCCGATACAATCGTTGCGGAGAACGGCAAGATCACGGGAATCGGCCGCGCCAAGGATATCGATGCCGAAGGCGCCACCACCATCATCGACGCCAATGGCACGACCGTCGCACCCGGCCTGATCGACAGCCATGTTCATCCCGTGGCCGGCGACTGGACGCCGCGGCAAAATCAGATCGGCTGGATCGACAGCTTTCTGCATGGCGGCGTCACCACCATGATTTCCGCGGGCGAGGTTCATATGCCCGGCCGCCCCCGTGACGTCGTCGGCCTGAAAGCGATGGCGATTTTTGCGCAGCGCGCGTTCTGGACGCTCCGCCCCGGCGGCGTGAAGGTTCATGCGGGCGCGCCCGTGATCGAAAACGAGATGGTCGAGGAAGACTTCAAGGAACTGGCCGCGGCCGGCGTCAAGCTGCTTGGCGAGGTCGGCCTTGGCGGCGTCAAGGACGGCCCGACGGCGCGCAAGATGGTGGGATGGGCACGCAAATACGGTATCCAGAGCACCATCCATACCGGCGGTCCGTCGATTCCCGGCTCCGGCCTGATCGATAAGGACGTGGTGCTGGAAGCCGACACCGACGTGATCGGCCACATCAACGGCGGCCATACCGCCCTGCCCGATGACCAGATCCGCTGCATCTGCGAAGGCTGCAAGCGCGGCCTCGAACTGGTTCATAATGGCAATGAGCGCTCGGCGCTCTACACATTGCGGATCGCGCGTGAAATGAACGATCTCAGCCGCGTCATCCTCGGCACCGATTCGCCGGCGGGCTCCGGCGTGCAGCCGCTGGGCATTCTGCGGATGGTGTCGCTGCTGTCATCGCTCGGCGAGGTGCCCGCGGAGATCGCGTTCTGCTTCGCCACCGGCAACACGGCGCGAATGCGCGCGCTGGACTGCGGCATTATCGAAGTCAGCCGGTCGGCTGACTTTGTCATCATGGACAAGGCGCAGCACTCCGCCGGCAAGAACATTCTTGACAGCGTGCAGCTCGGCGATCTTCCCGGCATCGGCATGACCATCATCGACGGCATCGTCCGCACGCAGCGCAGCCGCAATACGCCGCCGGCAACCAAGGTGCCGGAGATCGTCGGGCATTAGCGCGCGACCAGCGTCTTGCCCCCTCGCGTCGAGCGCCGCGAACGTCTGCTTCGCGGCCAAAGCAGACTTTCCCAGATGACGCCATTTTTGTTCGCTACCAAACGCAAAGTGCCGAGACCACCGACCGATTGCCGGCTGATCGTCGAATTGGCCGGAGCATCACGCGGAGACAATCATGGGGCGCATTTATCTGGCTCTAGCTGGAGCCGTATTGTTCCTTTCCTGCCAATCAGCGTCTGCTCAAATTTGCAGGCCAGTTGCTGAGCGTACAGGCGAAGTGGGGTGTTGGATCATCGCCAGTCAACCCGTCGGGCAACTCGCCAAGGCGGAGACCTTTTGGCATCTTGATGTTTACGCCACCCGAGCCGAGGCCGAAGCAGCAAAAGCTTCCGGCGGTGTCGTCGTGGAGTCTCTTGGAAAAACGTGGCTGCTGACGATTGCAGATCAGGGCTGGCGACCGTCCGGGGGCGAACGCATTGCCGAAATCGGGCCGCTTCCGATTATCGCCGGTCAAACCTATTCCGCTCCGTACATGGAGGCGATCTTTACACCGAGGATAGTAGCACCGTCGCACACACACGCGGGCCCGGAGGCTTGGTACACGCAGGCGGGAGAGACCTGTCTGGAAACTCCCCAGGGTAAGCAGATCGGGCGTGCGGGTGGCCCGCCTGTGATCGTACCGGGCGGACCGCCAATGCATCTTACGGCAACCGGAACAGAGCAGCGCCGCGCGCTGGTCCTCATTCTTCACGATTCATCCAAACACGCGACCACCCCAGAACACGATTGGGTGCCCAAAGGTTTGTGCAAGATTTAGCGTTGTGCGCCTGCATCGTGTTGTTGTTTCGCCGAATGTCGGCTTTTGGGCGCCAGCCATAAGTCGACATTCGATGCAAACTGGCCTTACATGTCATGACGTACGGCGCGGTTTTGGCCCGGATCCTGCTTTGACATGGTGGTCCTTCTGCTACGGCAGGAGCCATCGAGAGATGACTAAGCATTCAGCACCCAGCGAGGAGCCAACCCCATGAAAGAACGGGAACTTCGAAACCTGATTGCAGATGTTAAGACCGGCCGGTTGTCGCGGCGGGCCTTTGTCCAGCGGATGATCGCCGTCGGCCTGACGGCGCCGATGGCCGGCATGATGCTGAGCCATTCCGGGGTGGCGATGGCCGCGACCGCGATCCCGTACAAGCCGACCAAGGCCGGCGGTGGCGGCCTTCTTAAACTTTTGTATTGGCAGGCCGTGACCCTGCTCAACCCGCATTTCGCCGTCGGCACCAAGGACCAGGAAGGCTCCCGCATCTTCTACGAGCCGCTGGCGGGATGGGACAATGATGGCAATCTGGTTCCGTTCCTGGCCGCCGAAATTCCGAGCAAGGAGAATGACGGATTGGCCGAGGACGGCTTGTCGGTGGTCTGGAAGTTGAAACGGGGCGTCAAATGGCATGACGGCATGCCGTTTACGGCGGACGATGTCGTATTCAACTGGGAATATGCGCGGACGCCCGAGACCGCGGCGGTCTCGATCGCCAGCTACAAGGATATCAAGGTCGAAAAGATCGACGATTTCACCGTACGCGTGAGCTTCGCAAAGCCGACACCGTTCTGGGCGGATGCCTTTGTCGGCCAATACGGCATGATCATCCCAAAACACCTGTTTGCGGATTACATCGGCGGCAAGTCGCGCGACGCGCCGACCAACCTGAAACCGGTCGGCACCGGCCCCTATGTTTTCGTCGATTTCAAGCCAGGCGACGTCGTGCTGGCCAAGCTCAATCCCGACTACCACGTCCCCAACCGGCCGTATTTCGATACGCTGGAAGTCAAGGGCGGCGGCGACGCGGTATCGGCGGCGCGCGCGGTGCTGCAGACCGGCGAATATGATTATGGCTATAACATGCTGGTGGAAGACGAAATCCTGCTCAAGCTGGAAAGTGCCGGCAAGGGAAAGGTGAGCATTATCGAGACCGGCGCTGTCGAGTTCATGATGCTCAACGTAACCGATCCGGCGGCCGAGGTCGACGGCGAGCGCGCGAGCCTGAAGACCAAACATCCGCTGTTCAGCGACCCGGCGGTGCGCCAGGCCATCAACCTGCTGATCGATCGCGCCTCGATCGAGAAATTCATCTACGGCCGCACCGGTAGCGCCACCGCAAACTTCCTGAACAGCCCGGAACGCGTCCGGTCGAAAAATACCAAACTCGAATTCAACATCGAGAAGGCCAACCAGATTCTCGAGGCCGCCGGCTGGAAAAAGGGCGCCGACGGCGTTCGCGCCAAGGACAGCAAGTCGCTGAAGTTCGTGTTCCAGACCTCGATCAACGCGCCCCGGCAGAAGACACAGGCCATCGTCAAGCAGGCGTGCCAGAAGGCGGGCATCGACATCGAGCTGAAGTCTGTCGTGGCATCGGTGTTTTTCTCGTCCGACACCGCCAACCCCGACACCTACTCGCATTTCTATTGCGACGCGCAGATGTACAACACCACCATGCAGCAACCCGACCCGCAGTTCTTCATGAACCAGTACCTGTCGTGGCAGGCGGCGACCAAGGAAAACAAGTGGCAGGGGCGCAATGTCTCCCGCTGGCAAAGCAAGGAATACGACGAGATCTACAAACAGGCCGAACAGGAACTCGATGCGGTGAAGCGGGCGGCGATGTACATCAAGCTCAACGACCTGGTCGTCGGCGACAATTATATCCAGCCCGTGGTCCGCCGGCCGAAGGTCACCGCCGTGAGCGGCAATCTGAAGGCGCATTTCAGCGGCTGGGACAACGACCTCTGGCAAATCGCGAGCTGGTACCGGGACACGTGAGATCAGAGGTCAGGCCTGCGATGCGCAAAAACTGAACGGGCGATGGTGGGAGACCGATGGGAAAGTACATTCTCAGGCGCCTGCTCATCGCCGTTCCCAGCCTCCTCGGCATCAGTCTCGTTCTTTTTGTCCTGCTCGCGCTCGCGCCGGGCGATCCGTTTGGCGAGCTCGCGTCCAACCCCAATATTCCGCCCGAGGTTCGCGCGGCGCTGCGGCTGAAGTTCGGAATCGACGATCCCGTTCTCATTCGCTACCTGCACTGGCTCGTCGCGATGCTGCATGGCGATTGGGGTTTCTCGTTCGCAAGCCGGATCAATGTCGACCAGTTGATCCTGCAGCGCGTCCCGACCACGTTGTTCGTCGTCGGATCGTCGCAGATCCTGGCATTGGCGATCGCGATCCCGGTCGGCGTCTACGCCGCGACGCGGCCCTATTCGGTCTTCGACCAGATCGCCAACACGGTTGCCTTTGTCGGCTTTTCGCTGCCGACATTCTTCACGGGATTGTTGTTGATCCTGATCTTCAGCGTCAATCTCGGCTGGCTGCCCTTCGTCTATCGCGCCGATATCGCTGCCACCGGATGGCAATGGTGTTGGGAAATCTTCAAGCAATCGATCATGCCGGTCGCGGTGCTCGGCCTGTTCCAGGCGGCATCCTATACGAGATACGTGCGCTCTTCGGTGCTTGACGTCATTCGCCTGGATTATGTCACGACCGCGCGTTCGAAAGGCCTCAACGAAGGCAAGGTCGTCGTCAAGCACGTGGTTCGCAACGCGTTGATTCCCGTGGTGACGCTGGTCGCGCTGCAAATGCCCGCCGTGTTCGGCGGCGCCATCGTCACCGAACAGATCTTCCGCATTCCCGGCATCGGCTCGTTGTTGATCACGGCCATTCTCGCCAATGACACGCCCGTCATCATGGCGGTGACGTTCGTGTTCGCCTGTCTCGTCGTTGTCTTCAACCTGTTGGCTGACATCCTCTATGGCTGGCTTGACCCACGCATCTCCTACCGCTGACGTGGCCGTCCCGGTCGCGGGACGCCCGCGCCGCATCTCGCCCGGCTTCGAGGCATGGCGAAAGTTTCGCCGTCATCGCATGGCCGTTGCGAGCGTGGTGATTCTGGCGGCGCTGACGTCGGCCGTCGTGCTCGGGCCTTTCGTCTGGCGCGTGCCGATCAATGAGATCGATTTTACCGCGCGGCTCAGCACGCCGACATGGGAGCACCCGTTCGGCACCGACGATCTCGGTCAGGACCTGCTCGCGCGCATGCTGTATGGCGGACGGATCTCGCTCGCGGTCGGCTTCGCGGCGATGGCTGTCGCCGTGATCGCAGGCACGCTCGTCGGTGCGATCTCGGGCATTTCCCGCGGCGCCGTCGACGCCATCCTGATGTGGATCACCGACCTGTTTCTGTCGCTGCCGCAATTGCCGCTGTTGTTGCTGGTGATCTACCTGTTCCGGGATTTCCTGAAGAACCTGGTCGGGCCGGAAGGCGGCGTTTTCATCCTGATCGTCATGGTGATCGGCGGCTTTCGCTGGATGCCGGTGGCGCGTCTGGTCCGCGCCCAGTTCCTGTCGTTGCGCGAGAAGGAGTTCGTCGAAGCGGCGAGGGCGCTCGGGGCGACGACACCGCGTCTGGTGATCAGGCACATCCTGCCGAATTCGCTTGGACCGGTCATCGTGGCCGGCACCATCGACGTTGCGGCCGCGATCATCGCGGAATCGACGCTGTCGTTCCTCGGCCTCGGCTTTCCACCCGATATTCCGACCTGGGGCCGTCTGCTGTTCGACGCCAAGGACTACCTGGACATCGCCCCGCATTGGGCGCTGTTTGCCGGCGCCGCGATTTTCCTGACCGTGCTTGCGATCAATTTCATCGGCGACGGATTGCGCGACGCGCTCGATCCCAGGAAAGTCATGTAGATGCTGTCCGAGCCGCGCCTCGTGGACCTCGACGAAAAGCCCGCGCGCCAGCCCGCGCTGCTCGATATCAGAGGGCTCAAGACTCATTTCGCCACCGACGACGGCATCGTGCAGGCGGTGGATGGTGTCGATCTCACCGTCGACCGCGGCGAGACCGTTTGCGTCGTCGGCGAATCCGGCTGCGGCAAGACGGTCACCGCGCTGTCGGTTCTCAAGCTGATCGCGATGCCGCCCGGACGTATCGCGGGCGGGCAGATTCTGTGGCAGGGCCGCGATCTCGTTCCGCTTCCGCCGGACGAGATGAACCGGATTCGCGCCAAGGACATCGCCATCGTGTTCCAGGAGCCGATGACCTCGCTCAATCCGGTCTATACGATCGGCGATCAGATCGGCGAGGTCATCGCGCTGCATGAGGGGTTGAGCCGCCGCGCCGTGCTGGAGCGCACCATCGAGATGCTGGCGCTGGTCCAGATCCCGAATCCGAAGCGCCGCGTCAACGATTATCCGCATCAGTTTTCCGGGGGACAGCGCCAGCGTGTGATGATCGCGATGGCGCTGTCGTGCCGTCCGAAACTCCTGATCGCTGACGAACCGACGACGGCGCTCGACGTCACGATACAAGCGCAGATCCTCGATCTGCTTTTGGACATGAAGTCGCGCTTCGGCATGTCGATCATGCTGATCACCCACGCCATGGGTGTTGTCGCCGAGGTCGCGCAGCGCGTCGTCGTGATGTATGCGGGCAAGGTCGTGGAGGAAGCCTCCGTCGAGCAGTTGTTCGCAAACCCGCGCCATCCCTATACCCAGGGCTTGATCCGCTCCATCCCGCGCATCGACATGGCGGCCGCCCGCAAGACCCGGCTCCAGACCATCGCCGGCACGGTCCCCAAGCTGATCAACCCGCCCGCCGGCTGCCGCTTCGCATCGCGCTGCGGTCGGGCGACAGATGAATGCAGGCGCGCGCAACCGGCCTTGCGCGAGCTCGAGCCCGGTCACAAGGTCGCATGCATCCATGCGGAAGAGGCGGTGGTCCGATGAGTGAGCCGCTGCTGCGGGTCTGGAACCTGACCAAGGAATTTCCACTCAAGGGCGGCCTGTTCGGCCGTCAGGCCGGAAGCGTCCATGCGGTCGACGGCGTCGACTTCAACATCGACCGCGGCGAAACGCTCGGGCTGGTCGGCGAATCCGGCTGCGGAAAATCGACCACCGGGCGATGCGTGCTGCGCCTGATCGAACCGAGCTGGGGCGACATCCGTTTCGAGGGCAAGAATGTCAGGACGCTTGCGGCCTCCGAGCTTCGTACTCTGCGCCGCGACATCCAGATCATCTTTCAGGACCCGTATGCATCGCTCAATCCGCGGATGACCGTCGGCGAGATCATTGGCGAGGCCCTGATCATTCACCGCTTGACGAAGACCAGGCGGCAGTTCGAAGAGCGTGTGGTGAATTTGCTCGAGACCGTCGGCCTGCAGGCGGACCACATGGGACGCTATCCGAACGAGTTCTCCGGCGGTCAACGGCAACGCATCGGGATCGCACGGGCGCTCGCGGTCGAGCCCAAGCTCATCGTCTGCGATGAACCGGTGTCGGCGCTCGACGTGTCGATCCAGGCCCAGGTCATCAATCTCTTGGAGGACCTGCAGGAGAAGCTCGGACTGGCCTATCTGTTCATCGCCCATGATCTGTCGGTCGTCGAGCACATCAGCAATCGCGTTGCGGTCATGTATCTCGGGCGCATCGTCGAGACCGCGCCGGCACGCGAGCTTTACACCTCACCACTGCACCCCTATACCGAAGCACTGTTGTCGGCGGTCCCGATCCCCGATCCCAAGGTGAAACGGCAGCGCGTCAGACTGGCGGGCGAGGTGCCGAGCCCCATTCACCCGCCGTCCGGCTGCCATTTCCACACCAGGTGCCCCATCGCGCAATTCCCGCTCTGCAGCAGTGAACGGCCGCCGCTGAAGCAGAGTTCCGACGGTCATTGGGTCGCCTGCCATTTCCGCTGAGACGGCTTTCGCCATTGCGGCACGATAGGTATTCAACGGTGGAGCAAAATAGTCAAATAATATGACTAGTCGGACTGCTCTCCTCGTGGAATATTACCTCCGCAGCCCGTAGCGGGCGCCCGGAAGGTGCATGACACTGTGACTTGGTGCAGGCGCCCGGATAAACATCTTGGGAGAACGCGCCTTATGATCCTCGAGGCCATTTTTGCTGCCGCAGCCGCTTTGCCGCCCTCGCTGCCAGCCCGCGCCGCTCAACTCACCATCGGTTTCTCTCTGACTTCACGCTCGGGCCGGCCGGTGGCGGACGATTGATGCGGATCGCGCTACATCGCGTTTGCTCTTGATCCGGACGAAGATTGTGACCGGAAGACTGCCATTCGCTTTCACTGCCCGGCAGCAGGCGGTGACCGCCCCTGCGCGCCGCTCGGCAGTCGTCAAGGCAGGAGCAGGCCCATGACATCGAGCCTTGTCGTCATTCCCACACGGCGCGCGCATTCCAATCACGCGGAAGTTGCGCGCAGCATTGGCATCGATATCATCGCCGGCCGCTACGCCGAGGGAACGCGGCTACCTGGAGACGCCGAATTGACCGCCATGTTCGGCGTTTCGCGGCCGGTGCTGCGGGAGAGCGTCAAGACGCTCGTGGCCAAGGGGCTGCTCAGCACCAAGGCGCGGGTCGGCACGATGGTGCGGGACCGCGGCGACTGGAACATGTTCGACGCCGATGTGCTGGCCTGGCATCTCGACGCCGGCATCGACAAGCGCTTCCTCAACGATCTCGCCGAGATACGCCTTGCGGTCGAGCCACGCACGGCGGCGCTGGCCGCGTTGCGACGCTCAGAGGCCGATATTTTGGAACTGCATCACAGCATGGCGCGGATGCGAGCCGAAGCCTCGGATTCCGTCCGCTTCGCCGACGCCGATCTCGCGCTGCACGTTGTCGTCGCCAATGCCTCGGGCAATCCGTTCATGCGCTCGATCGGGCATGTGATCGAAGCGGCGCTGCGCGCGTCATTCCTGCTCAGTGCGCCGGTCGAGCCGCAGGATCGGGAAATCGTGCTGCTTTGGCACCAGCGCATCGTTGATGCGATCGCGGCCGGCGACGCCGAGGCGGCGTCGGCTGCGATGATCGAGGTGATTCACAACGGCAGGCGCCGCCACGCGCAGTCGGCTGAACGCACGGACCCGGCATG
>Ga0137409_10006494_pt1 | contig 12152 bp, 11 predicted proteins | sample CZODoug1_16funga_FD_122059 | JGI IMG/M metagenome (GOLD analysis project Ga0137409, IMG submission 122059) | Vadose zone soil fungal communities from Angelo Coast Range Reserve, California, USA - CZODoug1_16fungal (Hybrid Assembly) | ecosystem: Environmental > Terrestrial > Soil > Vadose zone... | reverse complement strand
ACCACCTGGATGGCGGCGCCGCTCCTGGCGGAGCTGGCGGCGTCGCTCATCGAGGACGGGACGGCCGGGGCGATCCTGAAGAGCAGGAGGAAGGAGGCGGAGGCCCGGCAGGATCTGGCGGCGAAGATCCTGCGGCCGTCGGGAGCCGGTGCGCATCCGCACAGCTTTCACCTGTGGCTGCCGCTCCCGGAGCCGTGGAAGGGCGAGGATTTCGCGGCGAAGGCGCGGCAGCGCGGGGTCGCGGTGAACCCGGGGGAGGTGTTCGTCGCCGGGGCGGCGAAGCCGCCGGCCGCCGTGCGCGTCTGCCTGGGGGCCGCGCGCACGCGGGACCGGCTCGAGAAGGGGCTCTGGATCCTGCGGGACATCCTGGGAGGAGCCGGGCAGCGCGATCTGGCGATCGTGTGAGCGCGGGACTGCCGCGTGCCCGCTCCGGGACGGGCGCCCGAGTCACCAGCTGTAGCGGGCCTGGTACGTCACGACCTTCTCCCCGTCCGGCGGCACCTTCACGCGGAACTCGATCGTCCTCGAGTCGGTCTTCTCGTAGGGATCGGATGACACCGCGATCTTCCAGGTGGCCCAGCGGTACAGGTGCTCGACGATCCGCACCTCGACCGGCTCCTTCTTGTGGTTGCGCACCTTGATCTCGTAAGACTCGTCGGCGGCCTGCTTGCTGGTGTCGACGCGGTAGTTCACCTGGCGGCGCTCGCCGACCAGGTCGAAGGCGTTGCCGAGATACAGACGCACCTTCTCCCCCGCGGGAGTGTGGTCGATGACGTTCTCCCCCACGAACTGGCGCGCGCCGTCGCTGTCGGTGCGGTAGATCTTCAGGGTGCCGCGCGGCAGGGGGATGCCGAGCCCCGACGTCTTGTTGTTGACGAACTCCAGCATGGTGTAGACCTTCGTGTTGCTCTCGGTGCCGTAGTCGGGGCGATTGCGGGCCATCCCGGGATCCCAGCCGCCATACATCCCCATCTGGGCCCCGTCGTAGACGTACAGTCGCGCGGCCGGGACATCCGCGCCGCGGCAGAACTCGACCTGCTTGACCTCCCGATCGCGCAGCAGGGTCGGCTGCGGCAGCGTGTAAAGATGATATTCGTCGAAGGCCTTCTCGGTGACCTCCGGCGGCGGGCTGACCGCCTTCTCCATGACGGCCGACTCGAGCATCGCCCGTGCCCGCTGCGGCTGGATCTTGCTCACCTCGCCGGCCATCAGCTTGACCCGCGCGTCCTTGAAGGCGACGCCGCTCTGGTTGTTCAGGGTGATCCAGCCGACCAGGTCGAACCGGTCCCCTTTCTCGGGGGTCACGGCATTGTAGGTCGCCTGCCAGCCGAGCCCCCCGGTCAGGTAGGAGATCTCGACCTCGCGCCCGCCCGCCTTGTCGCTCCACAGGCGCCACAGGAGCGTCGGCTCGAGAATCGCGTCGGCCCCGAGGGCCGTGAACAGCGGCTCTCCGGGAAGCGAGAACTGGATCCTGCCGTCGACCTCGATGATGGGGGTCGACGGCGCGTACGCCATGCCCGGCTGCTGGGGAGAGTAACCGCTGCGGACCACGCGCCCGTTCACGATCTCCTTCTTCCCCGTCGCCGGGTTGAGCGACTGGAACGCCACCACCTTTCCCTCGTTCTGGCGCAGCAGGAACCCCTGGCTGAGCGGGTCCCCCTCGTAATTCTGCTCCAGGATCCGGAGCCCCTTCGGGTCCTGGCGATCGCGCAGCACCACCGAGTCCGGCTCGAGCATGGCGGTGACCCCCGCCACGCGTGTCTCGCTCTCGCCCTGCTTCACGAGGATCGTGCGGATCTGCCGGACGAGCGCGAAATCCTGGTTGTAGATCGTGATCTGGGGCCCCTCCTCGCTGGCGCGCGCGGCGCCCGGCAGGGCGACGATCCCCAGCGCGGCCCACGCCGTGACGACGACCGATCGGCTCAGGTTCATGAAGTCTCCTCTCGTGGCGGCACGATAGCACCGCAGCCGCACCTCCACAACCGCGTTGCGGCCCGCCCCCTTGACCTCCGAGCCCGCTCTCCCTACGATGCGCCCCACGCCAATCCTGAGGAGGGCCACACCATGAGACAGGCCGCGATCGCGTTCGTCTCGCTGTTTCTTCTGGCCGGGGCCGGTCCGGCGCCGCAGGGGCCCGGGGAACCGCCGTACGGAGCCCGGGAGGGGGCGGGACGGATCTATCACGTCGAGTACCTGCGGGCGTTCCCTGGAAGGTCCGGCGACTATGATCGATTCGTGAAGACGGTCTTCCGGCCGATGCTCGACGCCATGGTGGCGCGGGGCATCTGGACAAGGTACAGCTTCCTGACGGTCCCCTACCACGGTCCCGCTCCCTGCGCCGACTACACGCACGTCTTCGTGGCGCAGCTCCGGGACTTCGCGGCCCTCGATCGCGAGCAGCCGTCCTGGGGGGAGCTCCAGAAGAGGTTTCATCCGGACGAGGCGGAGCGCCGCCGCCTGTTCGAAGACGAGCTGCCGAAGATCCGCGAGATGGTGCGCGAGGAGTTCCTGCAGGACTTTGACTGGAAGTGATCCCCGGGACGACGCTGATCGATCTGGCCACGCCGCAGCCGGGCTTCGGCCGCGGCAACTACTGCCTTGTCCTGAATCTCTTCTGAGCGGGACCGGCCAGCCGGAGAAGCGCCTCCTCGTCGAATCCCAGAACCGCGTGGCGGCCGCGCATGACGATCGGCCGCCGGATCAGGTTCGGATTCTGCGCCATGAGGCGGATCGATTCGGCCGGCGACGGCGGGTTCTCCGCCATCTTCATCGTCCGGTACTGCTCGTTCCGCGTATTCAGGAACTCGCGCGGGTCCCGGTCGCCGAACAGGTCCTTCAGCTCACCTTCGGTGAGAGGGTTCCTGCCGAGGTCGCGCTCGACCAGGACGACCCCCTTCTTCAGCAAAAGACCTTTTGCTTTGCGGCAGCTCGTTCAGGTCGGCTTGTGGTAGAAGCGCAGCTCGGTCTTCGCCATGGTGGCCTCCCGTTGCGTGCGGCGGGAGTGTAGCATCACTACTCCTGAAAGTAATTCGGATCGTCGGCGATGAGAATCGAAGCGAACACACCGTTCTTCAGCTCGACCGAGCAGGTGGAGTGCGCGAGGACCAGCCGGGTGTACCCCTCGCCGCTCGACACCGTATCCACCGGCTTGCCGAGGACGCTCGCGACCTCCGACGAGGGGGCTCCGAACCGCAGGGTCCTGAACACGGCGGGTCGCTGGCCCGGCTGCCCGGTGAGCTGCACGGAGAACACCTTGTCGCGGTACCCTTCGCCGGCGTCCCCCACGACGACGTACGTCTGCGACTCCAGGTCGACCAGGAACACGTAGAGATTCTCCTGCCCGCGCCGCATGACGTGCGGCTCGCCGTACTTGGCCTTCAGACCCTCGAGGACCGGGGCCAGCGGCCGTCCCACAGCGATTCCGAAGAGCTGCCTCGCGAAGCACGTGTCCCGCGGCAGGGGCTTCGGCGGGCCCGCATCGAAGTCGATGAGGAGGTAGAGGCGATCGGGGCCGGAGAGCGACGCCCCAAGGTAGCGCACGTACACGGTGAATTCCTGCCCTGGGTTCAGAAGCTTCGCGAGCTCCGACAGCACCTCGTCCTGGATCGGCAGCCAGTACGACCGGCCCTGCTCGACCACTTCGATCTCCTTGCGGTAGAGGGCGGAGTATTCCGGCTTGTGCAGCGAGCGCGCCACCATCGCGATCTGGGCGGCCCGGGGTGCCGCGATCGAACGGGTCGCACCGGAGTACTTCACGCCGACCGCAAGGGCCGGCGTCGCGGCATCGAAGACGAAATCCCGTCCCTCGGCCGCCGCCGGCTGCTGTCTCTGGAAGCTCTTGAAGGTCGCCGGATGGAATTCCGCGGAATCGAAGGCAAGAACCGCGACGCATGCCGTGGAGGCCACCAGGACCAGAACGGCTCTTTTCATCTCATCACCTCCGCGCCAGCGCCCTGTCGATCCGCGACAGCAGCTCGGTCATGGTGAACGGCTTCTGCAGGAGGCCGAGCGCCCCCTCCTTGATCGCCTTCTGCGACTTGTCGTTGTCGGTGAACCCCGAGCACAGAAGGACCCGCGCCGTCCGGTCCATGCCGAGCAGGCGCCTGTAGGTTTCGAGACCGCCCATGCGGGGCATCACCATGTCCAGGAGCACGAGATCGAGGCGGCCCCACTCGCGCCGGTAGACTTCGAGCCCGTCGACTCCGTCGACGGCGGTCACCACCTCGTAGCCGGCGTTCTCCAGGATGTCCCGCGCCATCTCGCGGATCGCCCCCTCGTCGTCGATGACCAGGATCCTTCCCTTCGCCGGGACCCTGGCCGGCGCCGGCGCGGGAGGGCCGGTCGCGACGGCCGCCGGTGCGGGAGGGTCGGTCGCGGGGTCCGCCGGCGCGGCACGCCCGGGAGGCGCCGGCGGCTGCGGAGGGACCGCGCGCGCGCTCGGGCGCTCCGGTGCGGCCGCCCCGGCCACGACTTCCGCCGCCTTCGGCTTGCGGCGCTCGACCTTCACGACCGCCACGCGCTCGAACGGGGCCGGCAGCAGGGGCGCCCGAGCGGACGGTGCCGCCGGCGGACGGGAGACCGGGGCCGCGGCGCTCTCCGCCTGACGGACGCGGTCGTACGCCGGCAGGTACACGCGCACCGTCGTGCCGAGTCCGGGGGTGCTGGTGAGGGTCACGTGTCCCTTGTGGTTCCGGACGATGCCGTAAACGACCGACAGCCCGAGACCGGTCCCCTTCCCCTCGGTCTTGGTGGTGAAGAACGGCTCGAAGACGCGGTCGGTGATGTCCGGCGGCATGCCGACGCCCGTGTCGCCGATCACCACCTCGACGTAGTCCCCCGACTCGAGGTCGGGCCGCGATCGGACGAAGCCTGAGTCGAGGTGCGCCACGCGTGTCTCGAATGTGATCCGCCCCCCCTCCGGCATGGCCTCGGCGGCGTTGACCGCCACGTTGACCAGGACCTGCTGCACCTGGCTGGCGTCGGCCTCGACCAGCGGGAGGTCCGGGTCGGCGCGCGTCTCCATCACGATGCGCGGGTCGATGCTCTTGGACAGGAACGACACCGTGTCCGCGATCGCCTGGTTCATGTCCAGCGGCTCCAGCGTGTACTGACCGCCGCGCGCGAAGGCCAGGAGCTGCCGCGTCAGCTCGCTGGCGCGCCGCGACTGCTGTTCGATGGTGATCGCCTGGCGGTGGATCGGGTTGTCGGTCGTCGTCAATCCCCGGATGTGGCTCGCGTAGCCGAGGATGGCGCCCAGGATGTTGTTGAACTCGTGCGCGATTCCGCCGGCGAGCGTGCCGATGGATTCCATTTTCTGCGCCTGCACGAGCTGCACAGGCAGCTCCTGGTTCGGCGGCCCGGCCAGGGCCGTCTGCTGGAAGGCGCGCGCGTTCTCGACGGCCAGCCCGAGAAGCTCCCCCATCGCGGCGAGCGTCTTCGTGTCGGGCTCCTCAAGGACGAGGTCGCGCGGACCGGCCAGCGCCAGCACGCCGTGCACGCCGCTCATGGCCCGCAGCGGCACCGCGGCTCGGAAGCGCAGGCCGTCCGTGTCGAGCAGGTCGGCGGGGTCCGTCGACCCGAGGATCGGCTGTCCCGCCTCGAGCGTCCTGCCGATCATCGTCCGGGACAGCCGGGAGCCCAGTTCGTCGAGGGCGTTCTGCGGCAGGCCTTTCTGCGCCTTCAGATGCAGGGCGCGCGTGCCGGGATCGACGAGATGGACGGTCCCCGCCGGAAGGTCCAGCAGGGCGAGGGTGCGGCCGAGGGCGCTCTCGACGATCTCCCGCAGATCGTTCGAGCGGCCGGCGATCTCGAGCGTCGCCTGCAGCGCGGCGATCACGTCGTGGCGCCGGGCCAGGTCGCGCGTCTGCGTCTCGAGCTGCGCCTCGAGATTCAGGCTGTGGCGCATCACGTCCGACAGCAGCCGGCCGTTCTGGATGACGATGGCGATCTGGCCGGCGATCGCCTGCGCCAGGCTCGGCCGGCTCTCGAGCTCCGGACGCGCCTCGGTCGACAGGAGCTCCATCGTGCCGATGACGCGGCCGCGCGCCACGAGCGGTACGACCGCCAGGGCACGATAGCCGGCGCGCCGCAGGACGACGAGCTCGTCCGCGTGCCCCTCGAGAGACAGATCGGCCGAGAGGTCGGCGATGGCGACCGGCTCGCCGCGCTCCCACACCCGGCCCGCCACGCCCTGGCCCTTGCGGTGCTCGCGCCCCCGCGCCAGGCCGAGGTACGTCGGGTCGCCCACGCCGCGCGCGAAGCGGAGCGTTTCGCCTGCGCCGGCGTCCTCGACGAGGAAGATCGCGCCGACCTTGAAACGGGTCACCTCGAGCGTCTTGCGCAGCGCGATCTCGATCTGCCGTTCGAGATCGAGCGACGGCGTTGCCGCGGCCGCGACGCTGTTGATCGCCTGGAGCTCCAGGGTGGTCTCGTGCAGGCGCTTGATCGCCGTCCCGCATTCCTCCTGGATGCGCTCGCTGGCGCGCCGCGCGTCGGTGGCGCGCAGCGCCCGCTCGATCTGGATCGCCATGAGCGTCGCGAGGATGTCCGCCAGGAGGACCTGCTCGCGGTTGAACGGCAGAGGATCGTGACGCGCCAGGACGATAGCACCGCGCGGCCCCATGGCCGCGTCGATCCCGAGCACCAGCATCGATTCGAACTGCGGCGCCCGCGTCGCCTCCATCGGCCGGCCCCCCGGTGCCGTGCCGAACCTGCCGGCGGTGTCCGGGTCCTCGGCTGCCCCGAGAACGACGCGGGAGACCTTGCCCGACCGCACCCTCTGGATCGGCTCCTCCAGCCGCCGCAGGAGCATCGCGATCTCGTGCTGCGCCATGGGCCGGCCCTCGAGCCATCCGAAGCGCAGGGTCGGCTGTCCGTTGGAGGGCTCGACGACGGCGACGGCACAATCGGCGCCGACGATCTCCACGGTCCCGGTCGTTCCCTCTCCGAGAATCGACTCGGCCCGGCCCTCCTGCGACAGGGTGATCTGCAGCTCGCGCAGGCTTTGAAGATGGGACAGGAACGGATTCGCGACATCGCTCGCGCGATGTGCGGTGGCACCCGGGGAGGACTCGGGCGGACACAGGAGCACCGGGACGTCGGCCTGGCCTGCGGCGCCGCCGACCTCCGGCACCGGCGGGGTGGTCTCGGCGGGGTCGGCGTCGACCTGTCTGGGCGGGCTGGCCGGATCGGTCTCGCTCATGGTGCTAGAATCGGCTCCCCGGGGAGGGCCCATGATGGACGGGTGGCCGCGCTACGACCTCTACGTCATCACGGACCCGGCCCTGTCCCGCGGGCGCTCTCACGTGGAGGTCGCCCGCGCGGCTCTGGAGGGCGGTGCCGACGCCATCCAGATCAGGGACAAGTCCTCCACGGCCTACAACTTAAGTTGCGTCACCGCCGAAATCCAGCCGATCGCCCGCAAATTCGGGTCGGCCCTTCTCATCAATGACCGGGTGGACGTGGCGCTGGTGTCCGGGGCGGACGGCGCGCACGTCGGCCGGGACGATCTGCCGGCGCGCGAGGCCAGACGCCTTCTGCCGAGGCCCCGTCTGATCGGGGTCTCCGCCTCGACGAGGGAGGAGGCCAGGCGCGCGCAGAAGGACGGCGCCGACTACATCGGCGCGGGCCCCGTGTTCGCCAGCTCGACCAAGCCGGACGCGGGGGAGCCGCTCGGGCTGGAGCGTCTCGCGGAGATCGCCTCATCGGTGACCATCCCGGTCGTGGCCATTGGCGGGATCACGGTCGAGAACGTGGCCCGGGTGTTCGAGGCCGGCGCCGGGGGCGCGGCCGTCGTGTCCGCCGTCGTCTCGGCCGAGGATGTCACCGCCGCCGCGCGCGCCCTGAAGCGCGTCATCGCCCAGGTGAGGAGGAGCGGGCGCGCACCGGGAGGCTAGGAGCGTCCGGACCTTCCCGTTGCTCCCCGACTGCGCGTTCGATATAGTGGCCCCGACACGCTCCTGGGGAGGCCCGATGAAACGTGCCCTGACCGTCGCCGGCTCCGACTCCGGCGGAGGCGCCGGCATCCAGGCCGACCTCAAGACCTTCGGCGCCCTCGGCGTGTTCGGCACATCCGCGATCACCGCCATCACCGCGCAGAACACCGTCGGCGTCACGCGCATCCAGACGATCGACCCGGACGTGGTCGCAGCGCAGATCGACGCCGTCGCCCAGGACATCGGCTTCGATGCCGTCAAGACCGGCATGCTCGCGAGCACGGCGATCGTGGAGGCGGTCGCCGCGGCGCTCAAGAGGTACCGCGCCCCCAACCTGGTCGTCGATCCGGTGATGGTCTCCAAGAGCGGCACGCGCCTTTTGGACGAGGACGCCGTCACGACGATGAAAGCGCGCCTCCTGCCGCTCGCCGAGATCGTCACGCCGAACATCCCCGAGGCGGAGGTCCTCTCGGAGCGCACGATCGCGGACGTCGAGGCGATGCGCGACGCCGCGAAGCGCATCTTCGAGCTCGGCCCCAGGCGCGTCGTGATCAAGGGCGGTCACGCCGAGGGGCCCAACGTCGTGGACCTCTACTACGACGGCGAGCGGTTCGAGGAGTTCAAGGCGGAGCGGGTCGTCACCCGCAGCACGCACGGCACCGGCTGCACCTACTCGGCCGCCATCGCCGCCTACCTGGCGCACGGTCTGCCGCCCCTGGACGCCGTGGCGCGCGCCAAGGAGTTCCTGATCGCGGCCCTGCAGACCGCCCCCGACATCGGCAAGGGGATCGGCCCGGTCAACCACTTCCACGCCTTCCACAAGGCCTGACCGTCCCGCGGCCATGCCCTCGCACCCGCGCGTCATCCTGCACGTCGACATGGACGCGTTCTATGCGGCGGTCGAGGTGCGCGAGGAGCCGCGCCTCACGGGACGACCGCTCATCATCGGACACAAAGGACCGCGAGGCGTCGTGTCGACCTGCTCGTATGAAGCGCGGCCCTACGGCGTGCGCTCGGCGATGCCGTCGATCGTCGCCATGAGGCTCTGCCCGCAGGCCACCTGGCTGCCGGGACGGATGGGGCTCTACGTGGAGGTGTCGCGGCGGATCCGTTCGATCTTCGACGACTTCACCCCCCTGGTCGAGCCACTGTCGATCGATGAGGCGTTCCTGGATCTCACCGGGGTCGTGGCCGACCTCCGCGGAGGCGCCGAGACCGCGCGCCGTCTCAAGGAGACGATTCGCGCCCGGGAGCGGCTCGGGGCCTCGGTCGGCGTGGCACCGACGAAGTTCCTGGCCAAGGTGGCCTCCGATCTCGAGAAACCTGACGGCCTGGTCGTCTTTCCGCTCGAAGACGTGCCGGCGCGGTTGTGGCCGCTGCCGGTCGAGCGCCTGTGGGGCGTCGGTCCGAAATCGGCCGCCCGGCTGCACCTCCTCGGACTCCGGACGATCGCGGAACTCGTCGAGACCGGCGAGGACCGGCTCGCCGCGGCGCTGGGGGAGGGGTCGGCGCGTCACCTCCTGTCGCTGGCCCGCGGCGAGGACCTCCGCCCTGTCGTGCCGGATCGGGCGTCGAAATCGATCTCGGAAGAGCGCACCTTCGCCGCGGACCTGCGCGATCCAGACGCCATCGAATCGGAGCTCCTGGAGCGGTCGGAGGGGGTGGCGCGCGAGCTGCGCCGCGAGGGTCTGGGCGCGCGGACGGTCCACATCAAGGTCCGCGCCGGCGATTTCACCACCTGGACGAGGGCGCTGACCCTGCCCGGCCCAACCTTCCTGACCGAGGAGATCTACGCCGCGGCGTGCGACCTGTTCCGCTCGCGCATCCGCCTTGGAGGGAAGGGCGTCAGGCTGCTCGGCGTCGGCGTGACCCACCTCGCGCCGCCCGGCTCCGGCCAGCTCGATCTCTTCGCCGATCCGGTCCACGAGCGTTCCGCGCGGGTGGCGCGCGCTTCCGACGCGCTGGCGGAGAAGTTCGGCGCCGACATCGTGACGCGCGCGCGTCTGTTGAAGCGGCCGCGCGGCAAGGACGGGCGCGGCCGGCCCGGCCCGCGGAAGCCGCCCCTCGCGTCGAGCCTGCCGACGGTGGACTGAGTCCCCTCAAGCGGGCTCACTCTTCGCTCAGTGTCGCCTTCGCCTTCTCGTCCGGCACGGTGCCCAGCCCCGCCGCCAGGCAGTTCAGGAACGCGCTCAGCGCGGTGACCTGGACCGCCTCGAGGATCTGCGCGTCGGCGAAGCCGTGGCCGCGCAGGGTCTCGATGTCGTCGCGCGTCATCCTGTCGGGACGGCGCGTCAGCTTCTCGACGAAGTCCAGGAGGGCCTTGTCGGTCCCGGGAATGTCCGCCGAGCGATGGTCGGCGGCCAGGTCGTCCGGGTCGACGCCGCCGAGGTCGAGATGCCGCAGCATCTCGCTGTGGCGGGCCACGCAGTAGGAGCTGAGGTTGGCCACCGAGGCCACCAGCATGATGCATTCCTTCTGCAGCCGCGACAGGGCGCCGTCCTTCGCGACGATCGCGGCGTAGAGATCGGTCTCGGCCTGCACCACGTCCGGCCGCAGCGTCTGGGCCCGGAACAGATTGGGAACGAACCCGAGGCTCTGGCGGAACGCGATGAACGGCTCGAACAGGGTTTCGTCCAGGGGGGACTCGCGGAGAAAGCTCATGACTCCTGGCCGCCGGAATCCTTCGTGGTGCAGCCGGCGGCCCGGATTCTGGCCATGATCTTCGCGGACATCTTCGCCGGCAGCTCGAACGAGCGGCACCCGGTGATGATCTTCACGGTCCTTTGCGCCGAGTCCGCCACCACCTGGCACGGGCGGCAGTCCGACAGGTGCTCTTCGAGCTCGCGGCGCAGATCGGGTGCCAGCTCCTCGTCGAGATAGTCGCCCAGCTCGTCGAGCAGGTCCTTGCAGCTAATCATGGCCGCCCTCCCGCCCCTTCGGCACGGGCCTCCCCCCCGTCGTCTGCCTGAAATGCGGCGCCAGCGCCTCGCGCAGCATCAGCCGGCCGCGCAGAAGCCGTGTCTTCAGGGTCGCGACGTTCAGCCCGAGCGCTGCGGCCGCTTCCTCGGTGTTGAGCTGCTCGAGGTCGCGCAGCATGACGACCACGCGGTACTTCGCGGGCAGCTTCTTGATCTCCTTCTCCACGATCTCGCGCACCTCGGCCTGCGAGTATTTCTGCTCCGGGTTCTCGTCCCACGGCCGGACGCTGCGCGGGCGGAAGGTCTCCTCGTCCGCCGCGTCCCACTCGTCGAGGTTCCGGTTGAATTTGCTCCGGCGCCGGCGCAGGACCTCGAGCCCCTCGTTCATGGCGATGCGCAGAAGCCAGGACGAGAACTTCGAGTGGCCCTGGAACTCGCCGATGTTCTGGTACGCCTTCAGGAACGTGTTCTGCGCCCCGTCCTCGGCGTCCGACTCGTTACCGGTGATGCCGAGAATCATTCTGTAGACCCGCCGCCCGTGCCTGTCCACCAGCCTCTCGAACGCCTCCATCTCCCCGGCCTGCGCCCGCGCCACGAGCGGCGCGTCGGGGTCCGGACGCAGGACCGCCTCCACGGGGACCGGGGCGGTGTCCAGAGGTAGGGATTCCATGGGCGGGGTGCCTTTGGGGGGCTCCATTGCCTTCGTGTCCTTCAAGATGATCGCGCCCGCCGGGAGGATTCGCGCCGGAAGGATTTTCCCGCCACGGTCGATCTCCCCCCGGGGCGCCACCGCTCCCCAAGTGTACCCTCAAGTCGCTTGAATGCAATAGCAGGCCCATCGCTCCAGATTGGATGCAGGAGCGCCGCCTCGGGTGACGCCCCGGGGAAACCGTGGCCGGTCAGCGGAGAATTCGAAAGAACCCCTGCCGCTCCGCGCTCGCCGCCGTGCGGTTGTCGATCACATGGACGCGCACGCGATAGCTCCCTTCCGGCCATCCCAGGAGCGGGAGAGAGTATGCGAACGACTCGCTGGTCTGGTGGTTCAGGGTGACCGGCCTGCCCGCCTGGCGCGGCCCGCCCCTGGTCTCGAGGAAGAACTCGTAAGTCAGGTCGAGGTCGGGCGTCGCTCCACCCTTGTGCTCAGCGTTGTACACCTCGTACGTGAAGCCGATCGTCTCCCCTTGGTGGAAGCCGGTGTCGGGCTCCGGGATCAGCGCCGGGCCGGCGGCCCCTTCCGCGTCGTCGCGCAACCGTCCCACGGCGATCGAGCTGAGCGTCAGCCGGCGACCGAAGTCGGGCG
>Ga0137409_10006493_pt1 | contig 12153 bp, 10 predicted proteins | sample CZODoug1_16funga_FD_122059 | JGI IMG/M metagenome (GOLD analysis project Ga0137409, IMG submission 122059) | Vadose zone soil fungal communities from Angelo Coast Range Reserve, California, USA - CZODoug1_16fungal (Hybrid Assembly) | ecosystem: Environmental > Terrestrial > Soil > Vadose zone... | reverse complement strand
CGAGCGTCGACGGCGTCGCAAATTTCTCCGATCTGGAGGCCATGTTGACGGGCGCGCCGCAACTCGATTGCGTGTCCATTTGCACGCCGCCGCAGGCGCACTTCGCCGCGGTGCTCACGGCGCTGCGCGCCGGCAAGCACGTCATGCTCGAGAAACCGCCCACTGCAACCACGCGGCAAGTTGCGCTGCTCGCCGACGAAGCTGCGCGGCGCGGTCGCACGCTGTTCCAGACCTGGCACTCGCGTTTCGCCACGAGCGTGGACGCCGCACGCGAATGGGTTCGCGGGCGTACGCTCACCGGCGGCAGAATTATCTGGAAAGAAGACGTTCATCACTGGCACCCCGGGCAGCAGTGGATTTGGGAGCCCGGTGGTTTCGGCGTGTTTGATCCGGGAATCAATGCGCTCTCGGTGTTGACCGAGGTGCTCGTAGATGAGGTGTGCGTTGAGGCAGCCGTTTTGGAGTTCCCTGAGAATCAGCAGGCACCGATCGCGGCAAACTTGCGACTGCGTACCGCAAACGGCGCCACCGTGAACGCCGAATTTGATTTTCGGCAGAAGGGTGAACAGAGGTGGGACATCGAGCTGTTCACCACCGCTGGCCGGTTGAAACTCTCGCAAGGTGGCGCGGCGCTCGAACTCGATGGCCAGGTTATTTCGGCTGATCAAAGTTTGGCGGGCGAATATCCACGCTTGTACGCGCGCTTTGCCGCGCTGTGCACTGAGGCCAAAACAGAAGTGGATTGGCGGCCATTTCAACTTGTGGCGGATGCATTCCTGATTGGTGAGCGGCGTATCGTTGCGCCGCATTACGTGTGACCGCAAGTGTGCGAGTCGGCCCAACGGGCTGGGAAATGAGCTGTTGAATTTCCTATCCTCACCGTCAGCTTTGCGGTGGCGGTCGGGTTCCCATGAATGCCGCTGACGGGTCGCAGACAGCGAGCTCGTCCGTCATCGAGAACCGCAAAATCAAGGCCAGCGGTCGCTCGAATCGGTATCTGACCCGGTCGATACGGAATTTGTAATCTTTGATTCGCTGCGCCGACCAACCAGAGCCGATGTGGTTGTGTCCTGACTTAGATAGTCGAAACCCGACTCGTCGGATGCAGCATGCGGACTTGCGCGCTCGAACAAGGCGGGGCGCGAGATTGACGAACCCCGCATATTCCATCAAGAAACCCATACTCGCTCAGGAGTGGATAACCGTGCAAGCACGAACTGTTTTTCTGTCACAAGCAAAGCGCCGCGTCGGCCGCTTGCCGTTGTTGTCCCTGGCGCTCGCGGCAAGTGTCTCCTTCGCTTCATGGGCGCGTGCCGATGATTCGGCGGTAGTCGTGCCAGCGCCCATTGCCGATGTGAGAGCGACGACGGCCGACGGATTCCAGGAGGCGGTGCTGGCCGGCGGCTGCTTCTGGGGCGTGCAGGGCGTGTTCCAGCACGTGGCTGGCGTCAAGACCGCGGTGTCGGGGTACGCCGGCGGGAATGCGGATACGGCCAAATATGAAAAGGTCGGCACCGGCGCGACCGGTCATGCTGAGTCCGTTCGTGTCGTCTTCGACCCGAAGAAGATCAGCTACGGGCGCCTGCTGCAGATCTATTTCTCGGTGGCCCATGATCCGACCGAACTCAATCGTCAAGGTCCGGACAGCGGAACGCAGTACCGATCCACCATCTTCCCGGCGAACGAAGAGCAAGCGCGCGTGGCACGCAGCTACATCGAGCAGCTCAATCGGGCCAACACGTTCGGCAAGCCGCTCGCAACGACGGTCGAACCGCTCAAGACCTTTTATCCGGCCGAGGCGTACCACCAGGATTTTCTGTCGCTCAATCCGCGCTACCCGTACATCGTGATCAATGATCTACCGAAGATCGAGAATCTGAAGCGCATGTTCCCAGCCGTCTACCAAGCCACGCCGGTTCTGGTGGCAGCGGTCAAGTAGTTCGGCGCTCCGACGACAGACCGCGAGAATTGCGAATCGAATTGCAGGTCGACTCTTGCGAAATTCGGCAGTCGGCCAGGACCCGATATACAAAGGCGGCACGAAGGTTTTCGCAACGCGGTCGATCGGCGGTCACTTTGATTCGGCAAGAACCTGCGGGTAGTGTCGAGCGGGCTGTTGAATCAGCAGCGAGCCAACGAACCTCATGACGGTCCCGGCAGTTCCCCACCCTTCGCTGACCCGGCGACAGGCATTTGTTCTGGCGGGCGGCGGCAGCCTCGGTGCGGTGCAAGTGGGAATGCTTGCCGAGCTAGTCGCCAATGGATTGCGTCCGGATCTGGTGGTGGGCGTTTCTGCCGGCGCTTTGAACGGTGCGTTTCTCGCATACGACCCCACGGCGACAATGATCGAGCGTATGTCGGCGCTCTGGGCGCGCGTGCGTACCCGTGACGTTCTCGGCCTCTCATGGGGGTCTTTGCTCGGCCTCGTTGGTCTTCGCGGTCATCTCGCACACTCGCAGGGTGTTCGCAGTCTCCTCGAGCGCGAACTGCCGTATCGGCGATTCGAGGCGACTCGGGTGCCGCTTCACGTGGTGGCGGCTGAGCAGCGGACGGGAGAGGAAGTCTTGCTCTCGGCGGGCGACGTCATCGACGCAGTGCTTGCGAGTACCGCGATTCCTGGCGTCTATCCGGCGGTTTTCGTCGCCGGTCAGGCACTGGTCGACGGCGTCGTAGCGACCGGAACGCCGATCTCGACCGCGGTGCGACTCGGCGCGAATCGACTTATCGTCGTTCCATGCGGATTTACCTGCGTAGGACGTGCGATTCCCAAGCATCCCATCGGGCGCGCCATGCACGCGTTTGCGTTGCTTGGAGCGCGGCAGCTGCGGAGTGACTTCGCGAACTTTGCGGAGCGCGTCGAGCTGCGCCTCGTGCCCCCGCTATGCCCGCTCTCCCAGTCCCCGTACGACTACTCGCAGGGTGCTGCTCTCATCGCTGCTGCGCGAGAGGCGACTCGCCGTTGGCTGGACAGCGGGGGGCTCGATCGAGCGGAGTTTCCAAACGAGCTGGTCGTCCACACCCATGTGAGCGCAGCGAAAATCGCTTGAGGCTTTCGCGTCACTGAAGATCATTTCGCGCCGTTCCGTCTCCCCGATCACTGAGGGAAGCTCCCAGTCATCCATTTGGAAAAGCGTTCTGGTTCTACCAACGGGTCGCCTTGTTGGCGTGGCCATCGTGACGTTTGGATTACGCTTCGCGTGGACTTTCGCTGAGCTACGTCGGCGCAAGCTGCGCTACGCGAAGCTGTCTTAGCCGTGAATGAAAGGACAAATGAAATGCCCGCCTACCGCAAGACGCCAGAAGCCGTTGCGCGGCTGACGTCGGAGCAATATCGCGTCACGCAGGAGAGCGGCACCGAGGCTCCCGGAACCGGCGAGCTTCTCGACAACCACGAGCCCGGGATCTACGTCGACATCGTCTCGGGCGAGCCGTTGTTCGCTTCGTCCGACAAGTTCGAGTCGGGCTGCGGCTGGCCGAGCTTCACCAAGCCAATAACACCTGCGCATGTCAACGAACTCACGGACGCTTCGCACGGAATGATCCGCACCGAGGTGCGCTCGGTTGCCGGTGACAGCCACCTGGGGCATGTCTTCGACGACGGGCCCGCGGACCGCGGCGGCCTGCGCTATTGCATCAACTCGGCCTCGCTGCGCTTTGTCCATCGCGACCAGATGCAAGCGGAAGGCTATGGCGAATACATCGACCAGGTAGAAGAGAGGTCACGCGAGGCCCGCGAGTAGCCGAAGCAACATTCCTCGGCCTAGGCGGAGAAGCGGGCGGACCATCTCGCTGGAGGAATCCGCCAGGGTCGTCGTTAGGCGTCGCGGCTTGCGAGAGACTCTAAGAGTCCTTCGGGTCGAAAACGTAGCCAGCAAGCTGCGGCCAAAAGCCGCCCTTCGGCGGGCGGAGGTCAAACCAATAAGCGCCAGCAGTCGAGCGGCACGCCCATCATTCCGGCTAGCGCGCAGGGCAGGGCATGCCGCCCGCAACCCAGTCCTTGAACGCGCCCACGAATTGCGCGTGAGGGACGGACGCCGGCGCGCGCTGGCCGCCGGGTTCCCAGCCCCAGAGCACGAGCTTGTCTTCGGCGACGTGCTTAATGAGTTGCTCGGGGGTCCTGCCGCCGTTGCGCTTGGGGTCCTTGAGGACGCGGCATAGCTCGGCCGAGGGCAGGTTGATGAACACCATCTTCATGTTTTCGGGCGGCAAGTGCCAGTTCGGCGCGCCGGGCGGCGCACGCGGGCCGTATTCGGCGGGAAGGTTCCGAGTCTGGTGGCAGCCGCTGCAGTTCATCCCCACGGCGCCGAGGCCGTCGCGGCCGCGCTGGACGTTCATCGCATGCGGCAGGCTCTGGTCATATTGAAGCGGCGCATTGCCGGGGACGTGGCAGTTCTGGCAGCGTGGGTGCTGCAGCACTTCGCGGACGGTTTCGAACGCGCGCACCGCTTGCGCGCGATCCTGCGCCTGGCCCGCGGCGCTGAAGAGGGCGATCGATGCGCAAGCCGCGAGTGCGATGGTCGGTGCGCGCAGCGTCATACGAACGTGACTCCTTGCGAGGACATGGGAAGCGCGCGGATGGACTTGCCTTGCATCGCCAGGATCGCGTTCGCGAGGGCCGGAGCGATCACCGGAGTGCCGGGCTCGCCGACGCCGGTGGGCTTTTCCTTCGAAGGCACGATGAAGACTTCGATCTTCGGCATCTGGTTCATGCGCAGCACGGGGTAGTCGTGGAAGTTGGACTGCTCGACGATGCCTTCCTTCAGCGTGATGGCGCCGGCGAGGGCCGCGGAGAGGCCGAAGCCGATGCCGGACTCCATCTGCATGGCGATGATGTTTGGGTTGACCGCTACGCCGCAATCCACCGCGCAGATCACTCTTTCGATACTCAGGGACGATTGCTTTCTGGAAAGTTCGACCACCTGGGCGACCACGGTGTTGAATGATTCGTGCACAGCGATGCCGCGGCTTACGCCTTTCTTCGAATTGGCCCAGCCGGCCTTCTGCGCGGCGAGCTCGAGCGCAGTCCTATGGCGCGGGTGCTTGCCGAGTAGCGACCGGCGTAGCTCGAACGGATCTTTCTTCGCCTCGCGCGCGATCTCGTCGAGGAAGCACTCGGTGGCGAAGGCGGTGTGGCTCGAGCCGACCGAGCGCCACCACTGCACCGGCACGCCGATCTTGGGCGAGTGCAGCTCGACCGCTAGGTTCGGTATCGCGTAGGGCAGGTTGGCGGCGCCTTCGACCGAGGTGCCGTCGATGCCGTCCTTCACTAGCATCGCCTCGAAGGGCGTGCCGGTAAGGATCGACTGGCCGACGATGACGTGCTTCCAGGCCACCAGGTTGCCCTGCGCGTCGAGGCCCGCCTTGAGCGTGTGGTAGTACATAGGCCGGTAGAAGCCGGCGCGCATGTCGTCCTCGCGTCCCCAGACCAGCTTCACCGGCGCGGCGCCGTTGGTCGCCTTGGCGATCGCGACGGCCTCGAGCACGAAGTCGGACTTGGGGTTGGCGCGCCGGCCGAAGCTGCCGCCGGCGTAGAGCTGGTGGATGCTGACTTGCCCGGCGTCCAGACCCAGAAGCTTCGCCACCACCGCCTGGTCGACCGTCTGGAACTGCTCGCCGTTCCAGATCTCGCAACCGCCGCCATCGAGCTTCACGACGCAGTTCATGGGCTCCATGCTGGCGTGCGCGAGGTAGGGGAATTCGTAGGCGGCCTCGAGGGTCTTCGCGGCGTCTCTCAGGGCCGCATCGGCGTCGCCCTCCTTGCGCGCGCTCAAGCCCGGCGTGGTCGCAAGATTCTTATACTCATTCATTATGTCGGAGGACCCAAGGCGAAAGGCAGCGGACTCGTCCCATTCGGCGGTCAGTGCATCGCGGCCTTTCTTCGCCGACCAGTAGTCCTTCGCCAGGATCGCGACGCCGTTGGTCGCCGGAGTGGAAAAAGCCACCACCTGCTCGACCCCCTTGATCTGCTTCGCTGTTGCCGCATCGAAGCTCTTCAGCTTCGCACCGAAGCGCGGCGGATGCAGGACGACCGCCGTCAGCATGCCGGGCAGCCTCACGTCCTGCGTGAAGATCGCGCTGCCGTTGGACTTCGCGCGCGCGTCGGTACGCGCCGCAGGCTTGCCGATGAGGACGAAGTCCTTCGGGTCCTTCAGCTTCACGTCGGCCGGCACCGGTTGCTTCGCCGCGTCCGCGGCGAGTTCGCCGAAGGTCGCTCTCCTGTTTTTCGAAAAGACAATTCCTCTGGAAACCTTTATTTCCGACACCGGGACCTGCCACCTCTCGGCGGCCGCGGCGACCAGCATGGCGCGCGCCGCGGCGCCGGCCTTGCGGAGCTGCTCGTAGGAATTGGCCAGCGCGGTGCTGCCGCCTGTGCCCTGCGCCTCGCCCCAGAAGAGGTTGTTGTATTGCTTCGCGTCCGCCGGCGCGCCCTCGGCGCGGATCTGCGACCAGTCGGCATCCAGCTCCTCGGCAACCAGCGTCGGCAGGCCGGTGTAGGTGCCTTGGCCCATCTCGAGATGCTTCACGATCACGGTGACCGTGTTGTCTGGGCTGATGCTAATGAAGGCGTTCGGCGAGAACGCGTTCGCAAGATCGGTGCTTACGGTTCTCCCCGGCCCCGACTGCGCCCACGATTGCGGAAGATGAAAACCGAGAGCCAAGCCGCCCGACGTCTTGAGGAATTCGCGGCGGCTCAGGTTGAGGATGGGGTTCATGCCTGCTCCTTCGTTTTCATTCCAGCTTCCTTCGCGGCCCGCTTGACAGCCGCGCGGATGCGACGGTAGGTGGCGCAGCGGCAGATGTTGCCGCTCATCGCGGCGTCGATGTCCGCGTCGCTCGGCGCCGGGATGGCCGCGAGCAGCGCCGTGGCTGCCATCACCTGGCCGGATTGGCAGTAGCCACACTGCGGGACGTTCTCTGCGACCCACGCCGCCTGCACCGCCTTGCCGGCGCGGGTTTCGCCGATCTTCTCCACGGTCGCGATTTTCTTGCCGGCGACGGCGGAAGCCGGCGTGACGCAGCTTCGCGCCGGCTTGCCGTCGACGTGCACGGTGCACGCGCCGCACAACGCCATGCCGCAGCCGAACTTCGTTCCGGTCATGCCCAGGTAGTCGCGCAGCACCCAGAGCAGCGGCGTGTCGCCGTCCGCGTCCGCCTGGACAAGCTTGCCATTGACGTTCAGTGAAATCATTCCGGTCTCCTGTGGAGGCGTTGCACGATCGAACACCGGCCGCGATGTTCAATCGCAGGGTAGTAAGTAGGACGGCGGTTGATTAGATGGGACAATCCGCATGGGGTCATGAACGGAATTCATGAATGCGCCATGAAGACGTCGATGACCTCATCTGGACTTCGAAAGTTCGGCGCTGGGCGCGCTTGAGCTTCGGTTGCATTGGCGAGCGTCGGCTTCTTCGGCGGCCGAAGGTCTGCATAGGATCGAGTCCAAGAGCGGACTTAGTACCCGCGCTGGTCCGACGGCTGCGCCGGTGTCAGCGAACTGACGCACGACCGTTGTCCCATTGTCAGGGACATTTCATTTTACGCAGCAGCCCGCCCCCTCTCGCTATCCAAATGCGCCAGTGAAGCGGATGGGTAGCGCTCTCCCGCAACCGCCTCCGAGGGCATGGCCCGCGTTAGCGCAGCAACGTCTTCGGGCGACAAATGAACATCCAATGCGCCGAGCGCTTCGCTCAGGCGGTCGCGCCGGCGAGCACCGACCAAGGGCACGATATCCGCGCCCTGCGCCGCTACCCACGCGATGGCCACTTGTGCGACGGATGCGCCGACGCGATCCGCTGCGCCGCGCAGCTGCTCGACCAGGGCAAGATTTCGGTCGAGGTTCGCGCCCTGGAAGCGCGGGCTGTTGGTACGCCAATCACGCTCTCCGGCGCGCGCCTTGGACCAATGGCCGCTGATCAAACCGCGGGAAAGCACACCATAGGCGGTGATGCCGATTCCAAGCTCCCGCGCCACCGGCAGGATCTCGTCTTCAATTCCGCGTGACATCAACGAGTATTCGATCTGGAGGTCGCTGATCGGATGGACGGCATGGGCGCGACGAAGCGTCTCCGCGCCTACCTCGGAAAGGCCGACATGGCGCACATAGCCGGCCTTGACCATGTCTGCGATTGCGCCGACGGTGTCTTCGATCGGCACGTTCGGATCGAGTCGCGCGGGACGATAGATGTCGATGTAGTCGACGCCCAGCCGCCGCAGCGAATACGCGAGGAAATTCTTCACCGCCGCGGGGCTTGCGTCATAGCCTGACCATCCCGCTGCAGGATCGCGCAGCGCGCCGAACTTGACACTTAGCAGGCAGTCCTCGCGGCGGCGGCCAGTCAGCGCTTCGCCGATCAACATCTCGTTATGGCCTATGCCATAGAAGTCTCCCGTGTCGAGCAGCGTGATGCCGGCGTCCAACGCCGCGTGAATAGTGGCAATGCTCTCGCCCCGGTCGGCTGGTCCATAGAAGTCCGACATGCCCATGCATCCGAGGCCCAAGACGGAAACCATCGGGCCGCGGGTGCCTAGTTTTCGCTGAATCATTTCCATCTCCTATCGGTGCCGCGCAGGCCAATGCTGCGACGCTGTCGAAACATTAGGGCGGGACGGGCGTTTCGATAAGATGGATAATCTCGAATAGTTTGTTCACTGGAGCGCACAATGCAAGAGGTCGATCTACGTGACTTGAGCGCTTTCGTCGGTGTGGCGCGCCATCGCAATTTCCGGCGCGCCGCCGTCGAGCAGCGCGTGTCGGCGTCGAGCCTCAGTCAACGCATGCGCAGCCTCGAGGAACGGCTGGGCGTGCGGCTGCTAAACCGTACGACACGAAGCGTGGCGCCGACCGAGGCCGGCGAACGGCTGCTGAAGCGTCTGACGCCCGCGCTCAAGGACGTCATGGACGCGACGCTTGATGTGCGCAGCATGCGCGGTGTGCCGTCGGGACGCTTGCGCATCAACGGGCCCGAGCCAGCGTTACAGTTCGTGTTAGCGCCGATGGTTGCGCCGTTTCTCAAGCGCTACCCGGAGATCAACCTGGAGATCGTTTCGGATTCCTCGCTGATCGATATCGTCAGCGAGGGCTTCGATGCCGGAATCCGCTATGAAGAGACGCTCGCGCAGGACATGGTGGCGATTCCTCTCGGGCCTCCCGAGCGCTACGTATTGGTGGCGGCGCCAGCGTTTCTCAGAGGCCGCAAGCCACTCAAGCACCCGAACGACTTGCCGGGCCAGCCGTGCATCGTGACGCGCTTTCGCAGCGGCGTGCAGCTGCCTTGGGAATTCGGCAAGAGGACGCATGCGGTCAAGCTCATGCCCACCGGTCCGCTCACCGCTGCACATCCAGAACTGCAGGTGCAAGCGGCGGTGGACGGCCTCGGGTTTCTCATGACGCTGGAGGGTTACGCGAACGAGGCCATCGCCTCCGGACATCTCATCGCCCTTCTCGATGACTGGTGTCCGACCTTCCCGGGTCCGTTCCTGTACTACCCCGGCCGGCGACAGCAGCCGCCAAGTCTCAATGCCTTCATTGCCTTCGTAAAGGAATGGCGTAAACAACGAGAACACAAGTCGAAGCGCTGAGTCTGCGGTCCGTCGAGCCAAAGTCCGGTTCGGCCAGGAGCAGTGCTGCTGATGCGTGCGCCTCTTATGAGCAGGATGAGTGGCGCTCTGCGCCGCCTTCCTATATCCGCATGGGGCCGAAACGAACTCGCTGACTTTAGGACGCGATGGGACATTGACGCATCCGGCCGAGATTTCAGATCTCCTGTGATGTTCGCTTCTTTCCTGGCGCCTCACCATGTCTTCTGGAAACGCGCGCGATCAGCTCGTCGACCCGAGACCAGAAGAGCTTCAGTACCGGCGAGACGTTTGCCCTGTGGTGAGCTACTACAAGCGCGATCGTGGGCACCTTACCCTTGAGCGGCCGGCTGACGACTGACCACGGGAGGAAGTTCTCCGCATAAACCGGCAACAACGCGACGCCGCGGGTCGAAGCGACCAGCGAGATCGCCATCGCCAGGTTGTCGGCCTCGTGGGCCGGCATGATCGCTAGACGCGATCGCTCGAGGTAGTCGTCGATCACCGCACGCAACGCAGGTGCGGTGTTCGAGACGCTGATGAACTTTTCGCCGACCAGCGAGCGCGGGTCGATCGCCTTGCGCGAGGCCAACCGATGGTCGCTCGGCAGCACGACGACCAGGGGTTCATCGACCACGGTTTGAAACACAAGGTCGGTTGCGCGCGCCTCGCGTCGCATGAAGGCGACGTCCAGTGTTCCTTGCAACAACGCCTCTGCCAATCGCGGTGAGTACTGGCTCGTGACTGTCACCTCGATGTTGGGCAGTTCGTCCCGCAGAATGCGCATCGCTTCGGGTAGCCAATCCATCTCCTGACCGGTCAGGAAGCCAAGCGCGAACGTGGGTTTAACGGCCTGCGCGGCGCGTCTGGCCGCCGCGACCGCCGCGTCGACCTGGGCCAGGGCAAGCCGCGCGTGGTCGAGGAAGGCGCGTCCACCTGCGGTGAGCTCGATACCGCGAACGCTGCGGGTCATGAGGGCGGTGCCGGCCTCGTACTCCAGGTCGCGCATTTGTCGGCTCAACGAGGGCTGCGCCGTGTGCAACGTCTTCTCTGCCGCGACCGTGAGGCTTCCTGCCTCAGCCACAGCGACGAAATAGCGCAAATGACGAAGTTCCAAGAGGTCCTATCATGCCTGTTAGGTATGGTGCCCAGCTTACAAAGTCTTTTTCAAAAGCGCAAGGACGCCCTAGATTCCCTCTAGTCTGCAAGCGACGCAGCTTTAACCGGGAGATGATCATGACATACCTATCAGGCAAGACTGCTCTCGTTACCGGCGCCTCCCGCGGCATGGGCCGCGCGACCGCTCTGGCTCTTGCCAAGGCCGGTGCGCAAGTTCTCGTCCACTATGGCCGCGGCGCCGACGAGGCGCGCGCCGTGGTCGCAGAAATCCGCAACGCGGGCGGGCGTGCCGAGGCGGTCGCGGGCGACATGGCGGCGCCGGACGGCGCTCACAAGCTCGCGCGGCAGGTCCGCGACGTGATCGGCGACCGGCTCGACATTCTGGTCGCCAATGCCGGTATCTCGGTCGGCGCGACGATCGAAGAGACCACGGTTGCGGATTTCGATCGGATGTTCGCCGTCAACGTCCGCGCGCCGTTTTTCCTCGTCCAACAGCTGCTGCCGATTCTGGGGAAGGGCAGCAGCGTGATCCTGCTTTCTTCGCTGGCCGCCCACGCTTCGGTCGGCGCGCTCGCTGCCTACGCGGCGACCAAAGGGGCAATCGACACGATGGTCAAGCACTTCGCTGCGGCGCTCGGGGAACGCGGCATCCGCGTTAATGCAGTGGCGCCAGGGGTCGTCGAGACGGACATGTCGAAGTTCGCGCGAACTGACGCGGGTCGCGACTTCACGCTCGGCATGCAGGCGCTCAAGCGTGTCGCTCAGCCCAACGACGTTGGCGATGTCGTCGCCTTTCTCGCCTCCGACGCCGCCCGCTGGGTCACCGGCGACACCGTGCGCGTCGACGGCGGCTCCAAGCTATGAGCGCACTCATACAGCCCGACAAGGATCTGTCATGAAGACGATGAAGCTCTACCACTCCTTCTCGTCGCCCAACTCGCGCCGGGTTCGCGTGTTCCTGGCCGAGAAGAAAATCGACGTCGCGCTGGTCGCGGTCGACCTCGGCAAAGGGGAACAACACTCGGACGCGTACCGCGCCATCAATCCGCGCCGCGTCGTGCCGACGCTCGTGCTCGAGGATGGCACGGCGATCGGCGAGGTCCCTGCGATTTGCCGCTATCTCGAGGAAAGCCACCCGGATTTCCCCCTGCTCGGCAGCACGCCAAAGGAAAAGGCATTGGTCACGATGTGGGAGCGCCGCGCAGAACAGGAAGGCTTCGCTTCGGTGATGGAGGCCGTCCGAAATCAGGCGCCGGGCTTGAAGGGACGTGCGATCGCCGGACCGCACGACTATGCGCAGATTCCGGCGCTGGTCGAACGCAGCAAGCTACGCGTCTCGAACTTCTTCGCCGACCTCGATGCCAGGCTGCGGGACGTGCGCTTCGTTGCCGGCGACACCTTCTCGGTCGCGGACATCACCGCGCTCGTGACCATCGACTTCGCAGCCAAGGCGCTGAA
>Ga0137409_10006492_pt1 | contig 12156 bp, 7 predicted proteins | sample CZODoug1_16funga_FD_122059 | JGI IMG/M metagenome (GOLD analysis project Ga0137409, IMG submission 122059) | Vadose zone soil fungal communities from Angelo Coast Range Reserve, California, USA - CZODoug1_16fungal (Hybrid Assembly) | ecosystem: Environmental > Terrestrial > Soil > Vadose zone... | reverse complement strand
CGTCATGTGATTATTTCCTTCGTCAAAATTGTTGCGCTTCATTCAACCGACGTTCCCCGGATGACATGCCTTCCGAGCATCAAGCCTTCCGAGCATCAGGATGCTCCCCGTGGCCAGTGCGGTCAATCGCCTCACGTCGTCCGCCGCAGCTGGCGGTGGGTGCAATTCCGCAATTCTCCCGCACAGTCGTCAGCCAGGTTGTTTGTCTGCAATCGGCCCTTCGCGTCGTTTCGCTGCGACGCGGCAACATTTCCGGAGTTGGGAGAAGACCGGACTCGGCGCGGACATCGGCTTGGGAGCGGCACTCGGTGTATCGTCGGATCACTCGGGCTTGAGACCGAACTTATCGCCTCAATGCGGGGACCAACCGCACCCCTTGACATGGCCGCCAAACATAGTCCGCACCGAGCACAACGCATTCGTTCGGTCTAACCTGAGGTTGGTGCTCAAGAGCGTATTGGAGGCGCGAAGGGGCCGTTGGGTCTGGCCGAAGGTTGCACGCATCGAAACCCATAGAGGCACAGCCGGACAGAAGGCCAGCAGCGAATAGGTGTGTGGCTATCTCGAGCATTGCTGTCTCCCATTTTTCATCGCACCGTGACGCCCGATCACACCGAATGCCGCGCGTCCTTGATAGCTCCACGCTGTCAGGTGCGTTCGGACCAGATCAAGGTGGCAGGCGGAATGGCGTTGACCATTATACGGAAGGAAACTGCAATGACTGAAAGGGTGGTGACGATGTCCTTTGGTTTATTTCACGTCTGCCAAGCTAAACCTTCAGATCATTCCTTAGACCTTCAAAGAATTGGCCGCGGTTCAGAGAAGCGATACTTGGTAGTCATTGCTGATTAATCATCACTCCTGGAAAAGCCCCGGCGCCCATCCCCCCCGATGTCCCCCGCCGGGGCTTTTCTTTGGCGTCATGCCGCCGCCTCTTCCCCTGTCTGTAACAACCGCACGAAGAGGTGAAGCGTCCCACCTTGAAGGTCGTTGTTATGGCACCTTGGATCGTCGGTCAGGGTCCCTCTCGGGCGGCGTTTAGCTTATTGTCCTTGTGCCATGCTTCCAATTCCTTCCAACCGACTTTGGCGTAACCCCGGTTGGAAGAGCCGGGCCCCACGCCGCAACTCCGCAAGTCCCGCCGTGCCTCGATTGCAGTCCAACGAAGTCTGCGTCGATAAGCACTAGCTCGCCGCCAGCCGCGGCAGCAGCCGCACCGCGTTGTCGCGATCGATCGCGCGCATATCGGCATCGGTGAGGCCGAGGCCAAGCTCGGCCAGCGCCTTGGCGACGTCGCGGCTGGTGCCGCCAGGCGGGAAGTCGGTGCCGAACAGAACATTCGCCGGCGTCACCAGCTTGAGCAGCGAGGCCATCGCGCCCGGATTGGCGGCGCCGGCGGTGTCGTAATAGAACTTCTTCATCTCGTGCATGGCGCCGTTGGGCAGACGCTGCTCGCGCTCCTTGGCGTTGCGCGAGGAGCGGTCGATGCGCCCGGCCAGGAACGGCGCAGTGCCGCCGCCGTGCGACCAGATGAAGCGAACGTCCGGGCAGCGCACCGCGGTGCCGCTGAACAGCACGCCCAGCATGGCACGCGTGGTGTCGGTGCCGTATTCCATGATGCCCGACGACACGTCGGGCACGAGATTCTTGCAGCAATTGGCGGCGGTCGGATGCACGTGCACGACCGCCTTGCGCCGGTTGAGCTCCTCCATCACCGGCATGTAGGCGGCATTGCCCAGCCAGGTGTCGCCATAGCTGGTCATGAAGTGGGCGCCGTCGGCTTTCAGGGTGTCGAAAGCGTATTCGATCTCCTTGAGCGTCGCGTCGACATCGGGGAGCGGCAGCGCGGCGAACAGGCCGAAGCGGGTCGGATGTTCCCGCACGAGCTTGGCGCCATACTCGTTGCACTCGCGCGCGATCCGCCGTGTGACCTCCTTGTCGCCGAACCAGAGCCCGGGATTGGTGATGGAGATCATCGCGGCCGCGACGCCGCCTTTGTCCATGTCCTCGATCGACTTCGCCGGCGTCCAGTTGACGTTGGCGGGCTGCAGCAGCTCACGCCCCTTCACCTCGGCGATCCACTGCGGCGGCGAGAAATGATGATGCACGTCGATGCGGTGCGGCTTGGCGGCCTGCTGCGCCGAGGCCGGAGCGAGCGCACCGTGACTGGCGAGCCCGAGGGCGGCCAAGCCACCACCGAGGAACACTCGACGATCGAGCGGCAAGGCCGGAGCGCGATCGTGGCAGCAGGCGCAGTGGTGCAGCAATGGGCGAGCGCGGCGCATGGACGATCCTCCCTGAAGGCTTGTGCCTGAAGGCTTTGGCGTCGCGAAAAGGCTCGGCGCCGCGAGACGCTAGCACGTTCGGCCGCCACGCACAGCGCGGCCGGCACGGGTCGTGACCTCGGGGCAAAGTCACCTGGTGGGCACGCGCGCACCAACCCGTGGGCGCGCGCACCAAAATGAGTGTGGGTAGGCGTCCAATCCCATTCTTGCTGCCGGTGAGTCGCCACAATGTCTTGCGACTTTCGGCGTTCTGATACCGACGAACTGCCCGGGAGGGTCCCATAAATAAAGGACTATGGAACACAGGCACAACCTGTGGAGGGGGTGCTTTGAACTTGGGACTGAAGTATCCTCGGTATCTTGCTGCCAACTCTAAGAGATTCGTGGGATGAAGATCCTGGTGGTCGACGATCACGTCCTGATCCGCGACGCACTGCGCGGCGTCCTCAAAGAGTTGAAGGGCGAGGCAGACGTGCTGGAGGCGTCCGACTGCCGCCAGGCGATGGCGCTCATCGTCGAGAACGCCGATGACCTGGGTCTCGTCCTGCTCGACCTTAATCTCCCGGACCGCGACGGCTTCTCGGCGCTCTCCGAAGTGCGCGAGCGCTATCCGGCAATCTCGGTCATCGTGCTGTCCGGCCAGCATGATCGCGACACCGTGTTCAAGGCGCTCGACCTCGGCGCGCTCGGCTTCATTCCGAAATCAGGCCAGCGCGAAGTGATGCTGAGGGCCATCGAGCTGGTGTTCGCCGGCGGCCGCTATATCCCGCCGGAGATCCTCACCCGTGACGGCTCGACGACAGCGCCGCCGCCGGGCCCCACGCCTCAAGGAGGAGGACGCCCGCCTGCCTCACCGTCGGATCTCGGACTGACCGAACGCCAGATCGATGTGCTCGCTCTCATGATGCAAGGCAAGAGCAACAAGGCGATCTGCCGCGTCCTCGACTTGGCAGAGCCCACGGTGAAGAATCACGTCACCGCCATCCTCAAAGCGCTGAAGGTGACGAACCGCACCGAGGCGGTGATCGCGGTGCGCGAGCTTGGCTGGGACCTCACAAACCGCGGAAAGCCTTAGCCGTTGGCGCGTCTCAATCGGCGAGCGCGCGATGCACGCCGGCATGTGCGAGCATCTCTTGCAGGCGGCCGCGCGCATGAAACATGCGCGTCTTCACCGTGCCGGCAGGAATTCCCACGATCTGCGCGACCTCAGTCACCGTCTTTTCATGGTAGTAGATGAGATCGAGGATCTCACGCAGCGGCGGCGGCAAGCGCATCAAGCAGCGCCGAACGACCGCACCGCGGCTGGCCCGATCGGCGGCGACCTCCGGGTCATCCGCATCGTCGACGAGGTCGGCGGCAACGTCGTAGTCAAACGCCGCTTCTGTTCGGCGCCTGAGCGCCGACATGGTCTTGTTGCGGGCAATCCCCAAGAGCCAGGTTGAAACGTTGGACTTTCCGGAGAACTCCGCAGCGCCACGCCAGATGTCGAGGAATACGTCGCTGACGATGTCTTCCGCGATCGAGGCTTTCCCGGTCAGTCGCATGACAAAGCGATGGATGCGCACGTTGTGACGCATGAAAAGCAGAACCATGGCGCGCTTGTCGCCGACCGCAATTGAACTGATGAGCGCGTCATCCGGCGCCCGCGAGACCAGCGCCTGATACGGCTTACCCGCCGTCGAGGGCAGCCTCTCCAACGCCTGCATGAACATCCTCCCGCCGCACAACATCACCGGACGCTCCCCGGCCAGCAACCGCTTCTCTCATGACCGCGGCAAGTGTCTTGTTGTGCGCGCGCCGGGTAAATCAGCCTGAGGTATCGTTCAGGTATGAGCGAGGTATGGCCTGCGCTCACAGTTGCGTGCGCAGGGACGTCAGCCTTGACCGCGACCATACTCGGTTGAGATTATGACCTCGGCAGCAGAGCGTGATCCTGAAGGTGGCGATCGATTTTCGGAAAAGATCACGCTCGAACAAGAAACTGGACTTGGATCCGCTGGCAATCTGATCGGATCAAGGGATTAGGAGTCGCGGCCTGTCTCGCGGGCGCGTTTGAGTGCTTCGCGCAGCGTCTCGTGCAGCGCTGTCGGATCCACCGGCTTGTGCATCAGCTCGTAACGACTTGTCCGACGCTCTTGCGGGCGCGCGGGGGCAACGCCGCCAGTGATGATCAGAGCTGGAATCTCGAAAGCCTCACGTAGCTGCTCGACGGCTTGCACACCATTGCGTCCGCCCGCCAGCCGGTAGTCACATACGATCAGATCAGGACGCCGGCCCTGCGCCGCCAGGCTGGCCAGCGCCGCGTCTTCGGTTGCGGCTGTGAGCACCTGGTATCCCCAGCTGCGCAGCAGACCGCTCATCCCCTCCAAGACCATCGGGTCGTCATCGATCACGACCACAAGCTTGGCGCTGGGCACGTCCGGCGCCGTCGGCATTTCCAAATCTCCTGGGCAGTCCACACCCACCATGCCGTAATTTGGGGGCAGGCGCGCGACCGATAAATCAGCCAGAAGTCCTGCGACGGAGTTGTGCGAGGCACGGGCGGAAGAGAAAAATCAGGAAAGATCAGTCGCTTGTGTGATCGATGATGGGATGGGGTTCTCCAATACTTTAGTCCCGGGACCCCATACGATTTCACCACAATTAACCGAGTGCATCCACGGCCGGCTGCTTGCGCAGCAGGCGGTTGACCATGGCGCGCAGCTTCATCGGATCGACCGGCTTGTGCAGCAGTTGCAGGCCGTTGGCACGGGCCTGGAGCAGCGCATCCGAATGCGTATCACCGCTGATCAGGAACGCTGGGATGGCGCCGCCGAATACATCGCGGACCTGCGCGATCGCCTCAATTCCGGTCTTGCCATCCGACAGCCGATAGTCGGAAATGATCAGATCGGGTGGGCACGCGGCGAGGCCCTTGACCACCACGACGGCTGTGTCGCCAGAGATCACGCGACATCCCCAGCTTCGCAACAGGCCTCGCATCCCGTCCAGCACGCGCGGATCATCGTCGATCACAGCGATGAGCTTGCCATCCGAAACGTCGATGGGGACGCGAGCGACCACCGGCTGCTCGGCTACTGGGCGGACAGGCGCTTGCGGCACCATGACAGTGAAGCGCGAGCCTTGGCCGACCACTGATCTAAGCTCGATTGGCAGCGCGAGCAGCGTGCAGAGGCGATCGACGATCGCAAGCCCGAGTCCAAGGCCCGCGCGCTGATCGCGCTCCGGTTCGCCGAGCCGATAGAACTCGCTGAAGATATTCTGGCGCTGGTCTTCGGCGATCCCCAGCCCGGTATCCCAAACCTCGATGCGCAATTGCTCGCCGCGCTTGCGGCAGGCGACAACAACGCCTCCCTGCGAGGTGTAGCGCACCGCATTGGACACCAGGTTGAAGAGGATCCGTTCCAGAAGGATAAAGTCGCTCCGCACCCAGGCGTCGCTTGGCAGAACCCGGAACGACAGGTTCTTCTCGCGCGCCGGCTCCGCAAAAGTCGATTCGATTCGCTGCAGCAGCTGGGTAGCTGGAAATTCCATGACATTGGGGGTCAGGGCGCCAGCATCAAGCCTGGAGATATCCAACAGCGCGTTGAACAGCTCGTTCATGGCAGCCACCGAGGCACAGATGCACTCGACGATCCGGCTGCGCTCCTGCGCGCTCATATCGCCGCGAAGTTGCGCAACGAACAGGCCGAGCGCATGCAACGGCTGGCGCAGATCGTGGCTCGCGGCCGCCAGGAAACGCGATTTGGCGAGATTGGCCAGCTTGAGCTGCTGCGTGCGTTCCTCGACCTTGCCCTCGAGCGTGGCATGCCAACCCTGCAGCTGGGCCGCCATGCTGTTGAACTGGTCGCCCAGCGCCTCAAGCTCATCGCCGGTCTTGATCGCGATGCGCTGATTGAGATCGCCACTTCCAATCCGCGCCGCGCCATCACGCAAGGCCCTGATCGGTATCACCATTCGGCGCGCCAAAAAGGTGCCAGTCAAACCCGCGAGGCAAATCGCCACGACCATCAGCATGCCGGAACGCAAGACCGAGGCATAGATTGGCCCATAGGCTTCAACAACCGGCAGCTCCACGAATACGAGCCACCCAAGCGAGGCAACGGGCGAGTAGACCGCCAGGACCCGCTCACCCTGGAGATCGTTGACATCTTCCTCGACCGACGACGGCACCGAGCCGGCGTTGCGCGCTGCCCTGACCTGGGCAAGGTGCGACAGATCGGTGTTGCGCAGCACGGGATTGATATCCGGATGCGCGATCAGTCGCCCGTTGGCATCCACCACATAGGCCCGTCCCCGATTGCCGGCCTTGATTTGAGAGACGACATCCCAAATGAACTTGAGATTGACCTCCGCCACGACCACCCCGTATTCGCGGCGGGCGCCGGCAATCGCGATGGTCATATAGGGCTCTGATTCCCTGCGGAAATAGAGCGGCCCATAGTAGTGCTTGGACGCCATCGCCTCGACAAACTTCGGGTGCTGGGAAAAATCCGTCTGACTGCCGATGACGTCGGCGGCAACGCGAGAGACGAGAGCTTGCTCTCGGCCCGCCGCGTCGAGCTGGGCGATCTCGGTGATGGCCGGGACCTGACGCAGCAACCGGACCGCATCGAAGCGCCACTCGTCAATCGAGGCGGTGCTCCACGGCAGCTGTGTCATCCAGCCCATCTGCCGTTCGATCTCCTCGACGAATTGAGTGATCTTGCCGGCGGCTGCACTGGCTTGCTCGCGCTGGGTGTTGAGCAACAGCGCTCGCTGCTCGCGATAGGAAAACCACATGTCGAAGAGGCCGCTGGCCATCAAAGCCACGGTCACCACCGCAACGAACAGCGCAACATATTTACGGAAGAGTTGGCCGCGAGGCCCGTCGGGCACCTCCGGCTTCCAGTATGAATCAAATGCGCTGACCGGTGCTCTCATTCGATCACTTCGCTGGCCCGGGCGATGACGATGCGAGGCACCGACAAGCCGAGCGCCTCGGCGGTCCTGAGATTGACCACCAAGTCTACCTTGGAAGGCTCCTGGACTGGAAGATCGGCGGGCTTGCCGCCCCTGAGAATGCGATCAACATACACTGAGGTGCGCCGGTAGAGGTCGAGCATGTCGGGCCCGCAGGCCACCAACCCGCCGTCGGTCGCGAAATAGCGGAACGGGTAAATGGCCGGCATCTTCAGCCGGGCGGCCTGCTCGATGATCAGGGCCCGATGAACTGACGTGAAATTGTCCGGAATGATCACCAGGCCTTGGGCCTCATCCCGCCCAATATCGGCGAGAACACTCTCAATCTCGGCCGGGCTGCGGACCGGCGCCGCGGCCAGCTCCACCGCGACCGAGGAGGCGACGGTTTCAACCTGCGGAAAAAAGAACGAGAGACTGCGGGGCGCCCTGTCCGGATTGAACATGATGGAAACACGCGCAACACCCGGAGCGACCTCCTTGAGCAGCTCCAGCCATTTCCCTCCCATGGAGGGGATGGAGTTGGTGAAACCTGTCAGGTTGCCACCGGGCCGCTGCAGCGCATTCACAAAGCCACGAGCCACCGGATCGACCGCGCTCACGAATACAATCGGCAGCGTGCAAGCTTCCTGGAGCAAAGCGGACACCACAAAGGTGCTGCCGGCGACGATGAGATCGGGTTGCAGCGCCATGAGGTCGCGCGCATGGGCCTGCAGCACGTCCCGCTCAGCTGCGAAGCGATAGTGAATTTGGATATTACGCCCCTTGATCCAGCCAAGCTCGCGCAGTCCCTGTTCGAAATTCGCGATCCGAAGGGCCGCGCCCGGGTCGCTTTGAGAGAACCCGATCATGACCCCGACGACACGCATGCGGTCGACCTGCTGGGCTTCCGCCCAACATGTCCATGGAGCAAGCGCTCCGCCCAGCAGCGACAGAACGTCTCGACGTCTCATGGTGTAGCCTCGCCATAGCAGGGAACGTGCGGCGAGTAGCTCTTTGAGCCTCTGCACGCCCGTCGACGGCGCGGGCCGTTATTCCAGCGGTTCAGCAATTGATCCCGCACCCATTATCGACGGCTATCTTGTCCGCAAAATAAGCTCCGGTGAATCAACCAGATGTACCGCCACCGTCCTGGGAACAATATGGCGAGAGCCGGAAGTTCTTGGCGAAAAAGTGATATTATCGCTGGCGGGGCACATACTTTAGTCTTGGGACCAGAGTATGTTGTGAATTCTGGGCTGATCGAGCGGCTTGGAAGCGAATTCAAAGCGAATTCAAAGCGCCTCGGCCAAGCCATCAACTGGGCCGGGCTGGCAGCTGGTAGAGCTCGCCGTATTTTCCATGCAGGTACGCGAGATAGGGCTCCATCCGCATCGGTGAGCCGGTCGCCCGCTGCACCAGCTCGTTGGGCCGGTATTTGCGGCCGTGCCGGTAGATGTTGTCGACGAGCCAGCCGTGCAGGGCCGTAAACGTGCCGCTCGCAATCTCGCACGGGATATCGGGGTGCGCCTTCAGGGCTGCATCATAGAACTGCGCCGCAAGGACGTTACCGATGGTGTAGCTCTGGAACGCGCCGCCGATGCCGCCGCCAAACCAATGCACATCCTGCAGGCAGCCATCGCGATCGTCAGGCGGGGTGACGCCGAGATCGGACTTCATGGCGCCACGCCAGGCCTCGGGCAGGTCCTTGATCCGCAGCCGGCCTCCAAGCATCTCGAGCTCGAGACCAAACCGCAGCATGATGTGGAGATTGTAGGTGACCTCGTCGGCGTCGGTGCGAATAAGCGAGCGCTCAACCTTGTTGACGGCGCGATAGAAGGTGTCGAGCGCCACGCCCGTAAACTGGTCGGGGAAGCTTTGCTGCAGTTGCGGGAAATAGTGCTCCCAGAAGCCGCGGCTGCGCCCCACCACGTTCTCCCACAATCGCGACTGGCTCTCATGCACGCCCGCTGAGACGCCATGGCCTAATGGCGTGCCGTCGAACGCCAGGCTCACGCCCTGCTCGTACATGGCGTGGCCGGCCTCATGCAGGGTTGAGAACAGCGCGTCGCCGAGGTCGTCCTCGCGCACGCGCGTGGTGATGCGGATGTCACCGGCCGAAAACCGCGTGCAGAACGGATGATGCGTCTTGTCGAGGCGGCCGCGGTCGAGATCGTAGCCCATGCGCTGCGCGACGCGGAGGCCGAACGCGAGCTGCGCCGGCTCGCCGAAAGTCTGGCGCAGACAGCGATCGTCCGCCGGCGCCTGCTCGGCGATCGCGCGCACCAGCGGGAGGAGCTCGCGCCGCAGCGTCTTGAACAATTTCTGCACCGCGGCGGTCGTCATGCCCTCCTCGGCATCATCGATGAACGGGTCGGCGATGTGCTCGTAGGGCGCGAAGAACTCCGCGTATTCGCGGCTGATATCGAGAATCTGCTCCAGGAACGGCACCATGGCGGCAAAGTCATTGGCCGGCCGCGCCCGCGTCCAGGCGTCATAGGAGGCAGCGCCAAGCACGGACGCGCGCACCACGTATTCCGCCGGCACCTTGATCGCCTTCTCGAAGCTGCGTTGCACCACGCGAACCAGTGAAGCGTCGTCCTCCGACAGGCTTGCCGCCTGGGGCGCCAGCGCATCGATCAGACGGCCAAGCGCCGGATCGACGAACTTCTCATGCGCGAGCCGCTGCAAGGTCGCGCCCTGGCGTCCGCGCGCGGCAGCGCCTTCCTTTGGCATGTACGTGGCCTGGTCCCAGGATAAAACCGAGCTGGCGGCGCGGAGGTCGCTGATCTCCAACAGGCGGCGCTTGAGTTCTGCAAGCTTGTCCTCGGCCGACGTGCGGCTCGCTCGCGCCGCGGGTCGCGTCTTGCCTGCACGAGCCGTTATGGATCTGTGCAGCTTGCTTCTGTCGGGCGTTTTTTTGTGGGATTTCGCCTTGCGCGTCTTGTTGCGAGTCTTGCTACGAGGCTTGCTAGGAGTCCTGGCCATGGATTACCTGTGTTAACCTTGAGATGTCGCCCTCTGAGCGTTAAGAGCCTGGGCTGCGATGCCGCACCCTGGAACCAGACGCAAAGTCGGCGCAATCTCGACCTAAAGACTCGAAAAACCAAGGTTTGAGCCATGTCATTGCGCGGACCGGGGCAGACCAGACGACGATTCTTCGCCGGATCGATGATGATCATCCTGGCGATTGCGGTGCTTGGGCTCACGGGCGGCCAACAGGCGTCCGCGCAGCTTGAGCTCCTGGACCTCATCAAGAAGAAGGGTGGTGTCGTCACCAAGGAGGATCCCAAGAAGAAGCTGCCTGGCATTCTGTCCGGCAAAAAGGACGCCGCCAAGACCGCGGTCACGCCCAGGAACCTGTCGAACCTGCCTGGCAAAGGCCTGCCCGGAAACCTGACTGGCAAGGGCGTGCCAGGAAATCTGACGGGCAAGACCCAGACCGGAAACCTGCCCGGAGCCAATCAGCCCGGCAAGAACCTGCTCGGCAAGGGCCCGGACACCAAGGGCACCGTGCTCGGCAAGGGCATCGATCCCAAGAACACCAAGCTGGGGAACATCGGCGACGCCAAAGGCCCACTCGGCAAGGCGGGCGACCTCAAGAACGCCAAGTCGACGATCGGCAATATCGATCCCAAGAATGCCAAGGGCACCTTTGGCAACGTTGGCAATCTCGGCAAAGGGCCTCTTACCAAGACCGCGCTCGGCAAAACGACCGACCTGCCGAAGGCCAACACCCTTTTTGGCAAGAGCATCAATACCCGAACGGCGTTTGCCGGTCCCATGCGCGCCGCCACGCCGGTCCTGCGGCTGCAGCTGCGGGCCGATCATCGGCGGGACCTTTTGGCGGTGCGACGGCTGTTGCCTGTGCGACTGCTCCCGGGCGAGCGCGGCTTCACAGCCGTGCCGCCAGTGAACGAAACCCGCTTGGTGTCGACCGAGATGGTGTTCCGCGTCGGCCCCAACGTCTCGCCGCAGGCTCTGCAAGCCGCCATGCAGCGCAATGGGCTGACCCCCATAAGCTCAGAGAACGTGGGGCTAGCCGGCGGCACGGTCTATCATTTCCAGGTCGCCGGCGGGCGGCCGGTCGGCGACGTCATTCGTGCGATGGAAGCGGACAACATCGGCATCCCGTCCGCGAACTACACTTTCACGCTCACCCAGGAGAGGAATGAGCAGCCAGCAAATGAGCAGCCCACGAATGAACAGCCCGCCGCCGAAGACCAGGACCTGGCGGGGCGGACCGGGGGCGGAGCGTCGGAGCAATACGTCGTCAACAAGCTGCAGCTTGCGGAGGTGCACAAGGTCGCGACCGGCCGCGGCGTGCTGGTCGCAGTGGTCGATTCCGCGATCGATGTGAACCATCCCGATCTCGCCGGCGCCTTCGTCGAGCAGTTCGACGCGGTCGGCCGACGCGAGAAGCCCCACTTCCACGGCACCGGCATGGTCGGTGCCATCGCGGCTCATCACAGGCTCATGGGCATCGCGCCGGAGGCCAAGATCCTCGCCATCCAGGCGTTCAGCGGCACCACCCGGCAGTCACCGGAAGCGACCACCAAGCAGATCCTGGCCGGGCTCGATTGGGCCGTGCGCAAGGGCGCGCGCGTGATCAACATGAGCTTCGCCGGCCCCTACGACCCGATGCTTGCTCTGGCGATGAAGAACGCGCACGCCAAGGGCGTGGTGCTGATTGCGGCCTCCGGCAATCTCGGACCGAAGTCGCCGCCGCTCTATCCCGCCGCCGATCCGAATGTGATCGCGGTGACGGCGGTCGATGAAAACGACCGGCTGTTCGCCCAGGCGGTGCGCGGCCCCCATGTCGCGATCGCCGCGCCGGGTGTCGACGTGATGGTGCCGGCGCCGGACGAGACTTACCAGCTCACGACCGGCACCTCGGTCGCAGCCGCGCATGTGAGCGGCGTCGCCGCACTGA
>Ga0137409_10006491_pt1 | contig 12157 bp, 6 predicted proteins | sample CZODoug1_16funga_FD_122059 | JGI IMG/M metagenome (GOLD analysis project Ga0137409, IMG submission 122059) | Vadose zone soil fungal communities from Angelo Coast Range Reserve, California, USA - CZODoug1_16fungal (Hybrid Assembly) | ecosystem: Environmental > Terrestrial > Soil > Vadose zone... | reverse complement strand
AAAGAAAAGCAAAAAAACAGAATTTTCTACAAGAAAAGAAAAGCAAAAGAAAAATTTTTATTTATTTAATTTTATTTCAGCCATCCCCCCCCCATTTCATTTAGTAAATGTCCTCTGAATTGAGATTAAGATTTAAATTAAGATTAAGATTAAGATTTAAATAAAGCCTAACTTAGAAAAGATTTATAGTGATAGTTATACTGATATTTATAATTTATAGTGATAATGATAGTGATAGTGATAGTGATAATGATAATTATAGTGATCTTAATATTTATAGTAATAGTGATATTTATAGTTATACTGATATTTATATTTATATTTATATTTATAGTGAAAACAAAAAGCTATCAAATTTAGTCTTCATTAGTGCTGCCGTTAAATACGTAAAGTATTCGTATAGGGGGTTAGAGTATATATTATCTAATTCTAATTCTAATTCTAATTCTAATTATCTTAATATCTATAATATCTATAAAAATATTAGTTATATTATTTTATCAAATAAACTGAGACTGAGATAAAAATTTTGTTAGTTAGATGTAGGCTTAAATGATGTAATGATGTAATGATGTAATGATTTAAGGATGTAAGGATGTAGTAACAGAAATAAACAGTTTTTTAAATTTAGTCTTAAACTTGATTCTGATTTATAAATCTGATATATAAAATTCAAACTAATAAAAACTTACAAAATATTAATATTATATTAATGTGTATAATTGTATATTAAAAATTAAAAATAAAGCTTCCCTAGGAGGAAGGTTACAAAATACAAAAATAAGATATAAAAAATAAATAATTATTAGTTATTATTATTATCATTTGTTAAATTATTATTATTATTATTATTAGTAATTCCATATTCCGATATATTTTTAACTTCTTTCATAGTATTTAAATCATCTTGTAATTCAAAAATAAAAGCATTATCCGATTTAAAAGGAATTAAACTAGAGTAATAAGATTGACTAGAATTATTTAATAAAAAAGGATTAGTTCTAACAAAAGAATGAGCATTTAACTGAATATTTCTTTGATCATTCAATATAGTATTTAAGTTAGTGTTTAAAAAAGTATCAACGGCAAGTTTATCAGCTAAAGTATTTTTAAAAATAGATCCTATAAAATAATCAATTAAAAATAAATTTGGAGATAGACCTTTCAATTCCATTTTATTTTGAATATATGTTCTTTGATCTGTTAAAAGTAAATCATTAAAATTCATGTTAAAATTAATTCATCCTTTATTTTCATTAATACTTAAATTGCTATCACTATTATCTCCATCATCGATTAAATCAATTAAAGAAGTCGGAGTCGGAGACGGAGTCGAAGTCAAAGCTAAATCTACATTTTCTTCATTCACTTGCATTTGCACTTTATCTACTTGATCCACTTGATCCACTTGATCCACTTGATTCACTTGATCGGATATCTCCATTAAAGGAATTACTGATAATAAGCATTTACTTATACTATGTAATTTAGTAATTAATACTAAGAACAAAATTAATAATAATAAACTTAATAATCTAGTACTAGTAAAATTATCAACTAAAACATGTATTGATCATAGGGATGATATATTTGTAATTGTAATATTTATAATATTTGTAATATTTGTAATATTTATAATATTTGTAATATTTGTAAATTGAGACAAAAACAATTGAACATAAAAATTATCTAAAATTAAATCTTTAATTAAAATTGGAATGCTTATCTGAAAGGTATATAATATTAAAAATCAAATTATTAGTAAATAGAGAATAATTATATAAATATAGTATTTAAATCAAATATAATTAGATATAACTGTTAAAATTAAAGAAACTAATTTATTTCAAATATTTAAAATAATCTGTGACTTAAATAAATAACTTATTAATTGATTAACTTTATTAATAAAGATTATCATAATTCTATTTATTATAGTTTTAATTAATAATCTAATTAATATTTTAATTTTGAATATAAATTTTATTAACAGATAGTACAAAATAGTTTTAACTTGAAACAGATTACTAAAACTTAGATAATTTATTATTTCAAATTCTTTCATAGAAATAGAGAATCAGGAAGATAAAGATATAAAAAATTCATTTAAATAAAAATAAATGTGCTAATTCAATTTATTAATCCTAATAAAATTATTATAAATTTAAATAAAAAAAAAAATAATAGTTATAATAGTTATAATAGTTATAATAGTTATAATAGTTATAATAGTTAAAAGCAATAAAAACAAAAATAAATACAAAAATACAAAAATACAAAAATACAAAAAAACAAAAATAAATACAAAAATAAAAAATTAAAAAAATAACATCCGAAATTATCTTAAGTAAATATAAATATTATATAAATATAAATATAAAGATAAAAATAAAAATAAAAATTAAAATAGATAAAAAATATAAAATATTTATTTAAGTACAGGTATATACTAAATACTAAATACTAAATACTAAATACTAAATACTAAATACTAAAATTGTTGTTTGGTAATTGGGAACAGAACTTTTGGAATTTGTTTATAAATAACTAAATAATGTAATAATTAAATAATGAAATAATTAAATAATTAAATAATTAAATAATTAAATAATTAATACACTTTCCTTTAGTCCTTTAGTAATTGAGTAATTTAGTAATTGACTTCTTTATCAAATTAAATTCCTGATTTATACTTTATATTTATACTATATACTATATACTATATACTTTATACTATATACTTTATACTTTATACTATATTTTTAAAGTTAATTGAACTAACAATTATAATGTTAAGTATCAAAATTTAAATATTCTATAAAACTATAAAATTTATACAATCTGAAAAGAGATTAAAATTATAAATGATAAATACTTATACAAGTATTAAAGAGTAGATAAATAAAAAAGTGTAAACTAATTTGAAATTTAAATAAATATTTTAATATTATAATATTTTTATATTTTAATATTTTTAAAATAAATATCATAGTAAAGTAACTTTAACTAAATCATTATTAATTAATTTAAGCATAAGCATATTTAATAATTTAATTTTTTTATTTATTTAACTACATACGAGTAACCAGATTCGAACTGATGATATCTACTTGGAAGGAAGAGGTTATACCGATTTAACTATACTCGTTTATATTTTTATATTTTTTGTTTGTTATTAACTATTAATTATTAACTATTAACTATTAACTATTATTATTAACTATATTTTTATTATTATTCTAATTTTTATTGTTATTCTTATTCTTAATTCGCCTTGATTATTATTTATTAATATTGTTATTATTACTATAATTTTTATTATAAAAAAACTTATGATCATAACTTCTATTTCTTATATTTTTATATATCTAGTTATAGTTATAGTTATAGTTATAGTTATAGTTATAGTTAACAAAAATAAATTATTAATACTTATTAAAATTTTTATTATTGATCTTTAATATTACTAATACTTATTATAGTTATAATTATAGTAATTCTTATTATGATATTTATAGTTATAGTTAAATTTATAGTTATATAACGGTATGATTAAGCAATTAGATATATAAGATTTAATATATAAGATTTAATATATAATATATAATATAAATCATATTTCTCTAAATAGCAATAATAAGAGTCCTAGGATTTTAATTCTCGGTTAATTATAACACATATCTGTTTTTTAACAGTTACAGTTAAAGTTAAAATTAAAGTTAAAGTTCTCCTAGGAAGTACAAGTTAAAGTTACAGTTAAAGTAAAAGTAAAATAAATTAAGTCATTTTTCTACTATGTTTATTTTTAATTGTTTAATTGTTTAATTGTTTAATTGTTTAATTGTTTAATTTATTAATTTTTATGTAATTATTAAGATTAACCGTTATAAGTTCTGGTAGTTCTGGTAGACTATGATCCGTATGTAATATGAAGTATGTAGTAAAAATAAAATGTTTACAGTTTAATGTTTAAGTGTTTAAGTACATAATTGTTTAATTGCTGAATTCTTTAAATGTTTAATTGTTTAAGGGGTTAATATTCCGAGGGCTGTTTAGAGGGGGGTTAAGTTTATATTATCTTTTTCATTACTAATTAAATATAAAAATAAAATATAAATATAAATATAAATATAAATATAAATATAAATATAAATATAAATAAATAAATAAAAATAAATTTAATATAGCAAAACCAACTTATATGAAATAAAAATTTTAAGTCTAAGAATAATAATTTATCATAACTTTTGTAAATAGATTGTAGATTGATTATAACCCAGATTAATATTATATTATAATTATGTAATTAAAATTAAATTAAACTATAATTTTATTTGATATTTGATATTGATGTTGATGAATCAGACATAGACATAGATTTAGAAAGAGAAAGAGAATTTTGATATAAAATAAATATAGCTGATGCAATATAAATAATGAAAAGTCTAATTTCAAATAATAAAGATGAATTAATTAACATAGGTGCAAAAACTATAAATATTAAACATAAAGCATTAAATATTAGATATGTTGAATAATTACTAATAATTCTATTATCTGATGTAGAAATACTCAAGGCTGTTTTATTAAACATATTAGCTAATCCATATGGTCCTACTAATTCAATAACACCTCTATCTAATACTTTAGAAATATTATAACCAATATTAAAACCTGCTGTAATTATATATTTATTATAAATAATATCAAAGAAATATTTTCCATTTAAAAATTTATAAACTTTTCTTCCTAATTTAGTTTCTGTCATTTCAATAATAAATTGAGGATTAAAATTATAAAAATAAATAGCAATTGTAGCCCCAAATAATGATAATAATGCAGGTAATAATTTAATAATTAAAGGTAAAGAAAATTCTGCTTCTACTATAGAAATATTATTAGGACTGATATATAATGAATTACCAAAGAAATCACTACCTACTCCTACAAATAAATCTGCAAAAATAAAACCAAAGAATATACTAAAAATAGCTAAAATCACTAAAGGAATAATCACTAATAATTTAGCTTCATGAATATTATCATAAACTGATTTAGGTCCATTAGGAACAGTTAAAAAAACTAAACTAATTAATCTAAAACTATAAAAAGCAGTAATACCCGCAGTTAAACTTCCTAATATATAAGCATAAGTACCACTAAAGCTATAAGCTCCATAAGCTAATTCTAAAATTAAGTCTTTACTATAGAATCCTGTTAATCAAGGTGTAGCTAATAATGATAAAGAACCAATTAACATTATTGTATAAGTAAAAGGTAAAAATTTAATTAAACCTCCCATTTTTCTTATATCCTGTTGATCTGCTAAACTATGAATTACTCCACCAGCCGCAAGGAATAATAATGCTTTAAAAAAACTATGTCCTAATGTATGTAATAAAGCTACATTATATTGACTAAGTCCAATAGCTAATACCATATAACCTAATTGAGATATTGTAGACATAGCAATTATTCTTTTTAGATCATTACTTACTAATCCTACACTAGCACCAAAAAAAGCTGTTGTAGCCCCAATTAAAGTTATAACTAATAAAGCAGTTGGACTAAATTCTAATATTGGAGAAGATCTTAAAAGTAAATAAATTCCCGCAGTAACCAAAGTAGCCGCATGTAATAAAGCTGAGACAGGAGTAGGAGCTTCCATCGATCCAGGTAATCAACTATGTAATCCTAATTGAGAACTTTTTGCTGCTGCACCAGATAATAATAATAAAGCTATAATAGTTATTGCTGTTTCATTTATAAAGGGTGTTAATGAATATATAGTAGAATAATTTAAAGAACCGAAAACTGCAAATAATGCAAAGAATGATACACTTACTCCAAAATCACCTACTCTATTCATTGTTAATGCTAGTATCGCAGATTTATTAGATTGAATTCTAGTAAAATAAAAATTAATAAGAAGATAAGAAACAATTCCAATTCCCTCCCAACCAATAAACATTACAAAATAATTACCAGCTGAAACTAAAAATAACATGAAGAAAGTAAATAATGATAAATAAGAGAAAAATCTTTGATTATGTGGATCCGTAGATAAATAATCTACACTATAAATATGAATTAATGTAGAACAATATAAAACAGCTAATGATAAAGAAACTGTTAATTGATCAAATAAAAATTCTCAAGATATAGACATCAATTCCGAATCTATTCACTTAAATAAATAAATTGTAACAGGACTACCACAAATTCCAACTTCATAAAATGCAATTGTTATTAAAATAGAAGAAATTATTAAACATAAACAAGTTATAATATGAGAACCTGTAACACCTATTTTTCTACCTAAAAATCCTGCAGAAATAGAACCTAATAAAGGAAAAATTAAAATTGATAAATACATTTATTGAGATAAATTAGTCGTAGTAATTAAAATGTTTCCTCTTAATCTATAATAAGCTACTAATATACTAAGTCCTACTACAGATTCTGCACCGGCAATAGCTATAATATATACACTAAAGGTTTGTCCAACGTTATCATCGAAACTAAATGAACTAATCAATATTAATAAAGTAACAGCAAGTAGCATAATTTCTATTGAGATAATCATTAGGATTATATTTTTTCTATTGATAATAAAACCTAATAGACCTATTAAAAAAAGAAGTAAAGATAGATTCATAGTTATTGTTATTTTTGCTTTATATCCTTAGGTTGACAATTTATGAATGATTAGAATATATATTAAATATCAAATATTAAATAATTATTAGTATTAGTTTTAGTATTATTTTGTCAATTGATTTATTTTTATTTACACTCCTGTACATTTATTTATTAACAAACAAAAAACAAAAGATCATTAAATTTAGTATTTAAATTGTTAACTTTAATTTTTTTTTTATTTTAAAGACTTTTTTATAATTTTTTCTAATTTCTCCTTTACATTATTATTTATTAATTATTAATTATTCATTATTCATTATTAATTATTAATTATTCATTATTGCACCGATTGCACCGATATAAACCAAAATAAAGGACTATCTAAAGAAGAGGATGATAAATTAAGTTTAAGTTCACTATAGGAGAATTTTATTTATTAAAGGAATAAATTATTTAATTACTAAATAAGTTAATTAGATTAATATATGAGTAAATGATTAAATTAATAAAGTACTAAAGGAATAAAGGACTATAAGAATTAAGAAGTAAAGAGAATTAAGATTTAAAAATTAAGTATTAAGAATTCATAATTCAGTAAATGACTAAAAGACTACAGGATTGAGCTGAGTAATGTTAAATGTTAAATGTTAAATGTTAAATGTTAAATGTTAATCTGTTAATCTGTTAATCTGTTAATATATTAATATGTTAAATGTTAAATGTTAAATGTTAAATGTTAAATGTTAAATATTAAATGTTAGATTTAAGTTTATTCAAATTAAAGAGTAATTTACTAAATTATAAACTGATAAACTGATAAACTGATAAACTGATAAAATTATAAAATGATATTTACAAAATAGAAGAACTACCTGTTCCTCCTCAGTAATAAACTACACAGAATAAAAATAATCAAACTACATCCACAAAATGTCAATATAAAATTGATAATTCAAGTCCTAAATGATGTCCACTACTTAAATGATAGTTAGTAATTCTGATAAATTGAGTATAAAGGAAGATTGTACCAATCAAAATATGAGCTCCATGAAGCAATGCTTAAAATCTACTGGGTTGAATAGCTTGTAATTGTAATTGTAATTGTAATTGGAATTATAATTGTAATTGTAATTGTAAAAAGGGTAAATATTAAAAAGAACAAGACTTATTATTTATATTTATATTTATATTTATATTTATATTTATATTTATAATTTAATTAACAGATTAGATTAATACAATGTCAATGTGTCAATGTGTTCTTAAAACCCTACATAAAAATAATAATAATAATAATAATAATAATAATAATAATAATAATAATAATAATAATCCTTGCTATTACTAATAATAATAATAATAAGAAGAATAATAATAATTATATCTATATATTTAATAATTAAAAAAATATTAACTATTAGTTAAATTAAAATAGTTAAAATATAATATATTAATGATAACAATATTAATCAACATTAGTTTTCTCTAAATAGCAATAATAAGAGTCCTAGGATTACTCTAAATAGGCCTAGGATGATTAATAAATTTGATATTATAATTTATAATTTATAATTAGACTATTAGACTGAATGTTAAATATAAAATTATTAGTATTAAATTTGTAGATATTGAAATGAATTAATACTTCCTTTATTTAATATAGATTTAAGATAGATTTAGATAGATATAATATAGAGTTGTTCGGATTCTTGTTTTTTGTAAGATAGATTTAGATTTAAAATAAATTTTATATAAATTTAAGATAGATTTAGATTTAAAATAGATTTAAGATTAATTTAAGATAAAAAAAAAAAATAACTATTATAAGTTTATTTAGTTATTAAACATTTTACTAGCAAGTATCGATCAATCTTTAAAATATCAGAAAAGAAATCTAACAAATCTAACAACTTTTGGGTATATCAAAAATAAGTTATCACTTAATAACAATAACATAGTTACTAATTGTTGATATTAAAAATCTATATGAGTTAAACATAAAACTACTACACAAACACAAAGTAAATTCATTCTTCTATTTCTAGATTTAGGAAATTATATTATATTATATTATATTTTATTATATTATATTATATTATATTATATTATAAATTATGATCATCAGAACTAAGTCCTAAAAAACTTAATATAGAATAAAATAAATTAAAATAACAATTAAAATTAAAATTTAAATTAAAATTAAAAATAAAAATAAAGAATAAAATATTTCGGCATCCAGTAATATGTATATATATATATAGTATAGTATATTATAGTATTCTTATATAATCTAGTATAGTATAGTATATTAATAGTTATAGTTATAGTTATAGTTATAGTATTCTTATATAATATAGTACTAGTATAGTTATAGTTATAGTATCTTATAGTATAGTATATAATCTATTATAGAATATCTAGTATAGTATAGTATATAATCTATTATAGTATATCTAGTATAGTATAGTATATAATCTATTATAATCTAATCTAATTCTAATTCTAATATAGTATATAATAGTTAATTCTAATATAGTCTAATACTAATATAATATAGTATAGTATAGTATAGTATAGTATAGTATAATATAGTTACTATTCACTCATATATATATATATCTGATAATTATATTTTATCTTGTAATTATCTTAAATATCTTTATTCTATACATATAACTATATATAACTGATAACTGATAACTGATAACCTTATAAATATAAATTATATAACTTAATTAAATATACCTTTAATTAAACACATTTAAAGTATTTAACTTATCTATACTTCTATATTTTTATAATACGATAAAACTATAATACTATAATACTCTAATACTATAATACTATCATAATCAAATATAAATACAATACAAATATAAATCCAATAACTCCTTTAATTATTATTATTATTATTATTATTATTATTAATTACATGTTTATTTCTTTCTATTTCTAAACTATTAATTCTATTCTGTACAAATATTGACTATTGACTATTGACTATTGACTATTGACTATTAAATATTTAATCTTTAATATTGGATATATACTTAGCTGATTGATAAATTGATAATCTATAATAAAAAATATTATTGATATTAAATAACCCTAGGATTCTTATTATTATTCTTGCTATTGTTTTTTTAGATAATAATAAAATTAAAAATAAAACATATGATCTCAGTATTCTAGGACGATATCTTTTATCTTCTATCTTCTATTTTCTATCTTCTATCTTCTATCTTCTATCTTCTATCTGCTATCTTCTATCTTCTATCTTCTAAATGAATAATATATTCGTATTAGTTATGGTAAACATTTTTAAATTAATAGTTCATCTAATATAAATATATAAGCTTTTATTATTAAAAAGTAAGAAGTAACAACTAAAAACTCAAATTCAAGGTAATATAGATTTTAATAGTTTATCACTTAATACTTAATAGTGTATAAAATGTAGTTTCAGAAAATGATTAATAAATTGAATCAGGACTTAGATTAATAATTTAATAATCTTTGCACTAAGCACTAAGAGCTATCTCATTTTATCATTTTATCCTTTTATAATTTGATAAGGGATAAGGATGTTTATAAAGCTGCAAATAAACTTTTATTAGTATTAGATAAAAATAAAAATATTTGTTGAACATTAAGTTTTAGATAATCTGATTGTTGATGAGGATGACGGTTTGGACTATATTAAAATTAAAATTAAAATTAAAATTAAAATTAAAAATAAAATAAAAATTCAAATTAAAATTAAATATAATACACCAAGCTGCCAAGATGAAAATTACATTCCGAAATATTGAAGGATATTCAATTAAAATTAAGATAAAATTAAGACAGAGAAAGATACAATTATTTAAACAGTAAAGCTAATTTAGATGGTGAATATGTAGTAAGATCTTTAGCAATATGTGCTATGATCACTTCATGTGCTTCAATCACAATTAATCCATTTCTAAACTAAATATTAGTGATAATACTTGTTATTTTTATTATACCGATACAGATACAGATACAGATACAGATACAGATCTATATAATTTATTCCTTAAATATCCATTATAAGATAAATATGTAGTAAATTAATTATGGTATAGCAACAAGAGCTTAATGTAGGTTTTTTAAATTTAAATTGCAGCTAACATCTAAAACATATTGTTTAGTTATTAGTTATGTTAGTTATGGAAGATGATAAAGTAATAATAATAATAATAAAATCTAATGTTTAAGTAATAAATTACTAACCGCTAACCGAAGAAAGCTTTAAAGTATTGATAACCGAAGAAAGATTTAAAGTATTATTATAAAGAAATAATGTAAATGTAGATAATAGCAAAATATTTATTAATCTTATTTACTAATCTTATTTACTAATCTTATGGAATAATCTTAAGGGTATATGTGTAGAATCTCAGAATATAAAATATCAAATGTATAATTTGGATTAGGTATTAGGTATTAGGTATTAGGTATTAGGTATTAGGTATTAGGTATTAGGGATTAGGCTAAAAATATAATATTTTTTAATTTCATTTAATTTAATTTAATTTAATTTAATTTATTTTACTAAAATTTAAGTATATAGTTTATTTTGTATTATTTTTTTTATTTTTTGTATTATTTTTTTTATTTATTGTATTATTTTTTTTATTTATTGTATTATTTTGTTTTTTTGTTTTTGTTTGTTTGTTTAATATGTATTTTTTTTTGTATTTATAATTATTAACTATTAAATAAGTATTACACCAACTAATTATTTAGTGTTTATAAAGGTTCAGACACAAAAGGTAGGTAGATGAATTTTATTAAAACAAATTAATCTTATAATAGATTTTAATAAAGTGTAGTAAGTTGACCTTGTTGCTATACTACATCATACCATTATTAACTTAAACTTGATAAGAATACTTAATAGAATAGTTAAAACTATAAGGGGAAAAAGAACCCCTCTATTAATAGCCCCGGGTCCCTAATCCCGCGGTGTTTCAGTGCCCCTAAAACCCCAGAAAGCAATTTCAAGTAAATACTATCTTTCTATACCTTAGAGAGGACTCTCTAATAGATGAGAGACCCTATACTTCTTATTCCTAGACTCCTCAAACCTCACTCTAGCTCCCCCTTATATCCGTATCGAAAAGCGTTATCGGGCCTATCTTAATAGGAGGCTTCTCTTATTATATAGTAATACCGGAGGTTATAAGAGTTAGTAAGGCTATTATCACAGCCCTATAAAGGGAGCTCACGAATAGAGCACTTATAGGAAAGCTGTTTATTAAGAAAACTAAGCTAAGGAGGAAAGAGAGCTTAAGTAGAGGTCCCTTAAGTATTTATAGTCTCTCGCTTATAGCTTAGCCTAATTAGGCTTAGTGTCCTAAATTTCCTAGAGGGCAGATTCCCTTAGCGGTGCGGCCGCATCACGTGCAGGCATGCCAGGTGACTACAGATGCCAGATGCCAGATGCCAGATGCCAGATGCCAGATGCCAGATGCCAGATGCCAGATGCCAG